>Ga0209792_1001261_pt1 | contig 12736 bp, 11 predicted proteins | sample EBPBio142005_DNA_FD_185860 | JGI IMG/M metagenome (GOLD analysis project Ga0209792, IMG submission 185860) | Wastewater treatment Type I Accumulibacter community from EBPR Bioreactor in Madison, WI, USA - Reactor 1_6/14/2005_ DNA (SPAdes)... | ecosystem: Engineered > Bioreactor > EBPR >... | reverse complement strand
TCGCGCGCGCGCCACCGGGACATCGGTCTCGGCAAGGGCCGAGATCACGCGATATTCGCGATCGACCTGGTGCGCCGAGGCCACGAGCTTGCCGGGCGGCTTCTTGCGCAGCACGAAGTCCTGCCGCTTGCCGGTCGACATTTCGGCCGAGACGAAGAAGGTCGGATTGGAGTGGCCGGAGTCGAACTGCCGTACATCCAGACCGCCGCGATAGCCTTCGAGATGCGCCGTGAAGTAGCGATCGAGCGACGCGATATCGAATCGATGGCGCTCCATGACGGAAACGGTATTGGCATAGGTCGACATGCGCCGAACCTAGGGGCGGCGGCGCGGTTTCGGCAAACGTCCGGTCCCGCAGGGAGGAACGGATTTTCGGAAAGGAGACTTTCTACCGGGCTCCGTGTCGATTAGCGGAGTTTCAACGGCGCAGGGCGATGAAGCCGGCGGCAGCTACAGCGCCCCAAACGCCGCCGACGATGGCCAGGGCGCTCGCGGCATCGAGGTGGCGTTCGAGTACGACGAAGGTCGCAAACGTGAAGCAGGCGCTGCTCACCGCGAGCGCCGTGCCGATGCCCAGGGCCAGCAGCACGCGGTTGACCGCCTGGTCGGCAGCTGCGCGCAGGGAGCGGGCCGCAGAGAAAGTGGCCGCGGCCCGCAGGAGAGCGTTGATCATGGAAGGTTGCGCAGAAGGTTGTTCTTTGCTCCCGGCCGCCTTCTTAGGAGCGACGACAAAGATAACCTGCGAGGAAGCCGATTCCGATGATCGCTGCGACGGTCGTCAGCGGACGGGTTTCGGTCTGCTCGATCAGGGTGTCGGTGGCCTTGTTCTTCAGGTTGATCGTGTCCTGGGCGACCGATTTCGCCGTATCGCCGTACTTGGCGATCAGCGCGCGCGCCGACTTGAGCGTCTCCTCGATCGCTTCCTCGCCGCGCGCCGCGATCGATTGGCCGGTACCGCTCATCGAGTCGGTCAGCTCTTCGAGCTGCGACTTCAGAAGGGCGATTTCCTTGGCGAGGTCCTTGCCGTTGTGGCTGGCTGTACGCATGTGAGGTCCTCCGAGTTGCAGGTTGGGCATCTCGGTGACAAAACGCTTTTCCGGGACGGAGGTTGCAGCCGCCGGGCGGACTGCTCAACCGTCCCAGACGTTGGCTGGCATCGGCAGGCGGGCGAAATCGGCATCGACCAGCGGGCGCTGGAAGGTCACGCCTTCGCGCTCCAGCAGCATCATCCATTGCCGGACGTGCTGGCCGGAATGCCAGGTCGTCCGTTCGAGCAGTTCATGCAGGCTTTGCGCACCATAGTAGGTGTCGAGCGATCGGGCCGGATTGGTGTCGCCATCCGAGCGCCAGGCGCGGAAGCGGTCCCGTATGGAAGCGCCATAGTCGACCAGCGCCTCGTGCCCGGCGTCGGGTGCCGGCTCCTCCCGGAACATCGCCTGGACCAACGTGATGCCCTGCTCGGCGTCGAGGAAGGCGTCGACCACCTTGAAGAGATGGAAGGCCAGCGCGCGGTAGCTGCGCGGCCGGCCGGGCACATGGACATGCAGGCGCTCCGCCGGCATCAGCGGCAACAGCGCGAGGGCCGCACTCATGAACTTGTCGAGGCGCCGGCAAAGCTCGTCCGCCGAGAGGGCAGGGCCTGCCTTTTCGGCAAGTCCGAGGAAGGCCACGATCTGCGGCAGGCTCTGACCGAACACGAAGTCCTTGCCGCGCGACAGAACCGGCACGGATCGCACGCCGAGCGCCTGCAGCTCGGCCAGGCCGGCCGGATCTTCGAGGACATTTACCGAAACGAAGTCGATCTCACGGACCGATAGAAACTCCTTGAGCCTCAGGCAGCTCGTTCAACCGGGCTGCCAGAAGACTTTCAGCGGCTCTGTCATGGCGCAATTCCTCCGGGTCAGGGCTTCTTGTGGCAGACGACGCAGATTTTGTTGCCGTCGAGGTCGCGCACATAGGCGCCATAGTAATCGGCATGATAGTGCGGCCGGAGGCCCGGCGCGCCTTCGTCTTTCGCACCGGCATTCATGGCGGCCTTGTACGCAGCGTCTACGCTGCCGCGGTTGTCGGCTTCAAGACCGATGGTGACGCCATTGCCGACCGTGGCCGCCTTCTCGTCGAGCGGGTTCAGCACCCAGAGCTGCGGCCGGCCACCGGAGCGGCCATATCCGACTGCCGTCGGGAAATCGAGATGGCGCACCAGGCCGAGCGGCTTCAGCAGCTCGTCGTAGAAAGATTTCGCCTTCGCGAGATCGTTGCTGCCGATGGTGACGTGACTGAACATCCCTGATCCACCCCCTACATTCACGCGCCTACAGCGTCGGATTTATGCCGAGCCCCTGCAAGGTCGTCTGCCATTTCTTCATGTGCGCGGCGAGTCGCTCTCCGCAGGCGGCCGGCGTAGAGGTCTCGACTTCGAGGCCCAGCTGGGAGAGCTGCTCGCTGACTTCCTTGTCCTTCAGCACGGCGGTAAGGGCTTCGTTCCAGGCATAGATCAGAGACAGCGAAGTCTGGGCGGCGGCGAAGAAACCGTACCACTCTTCCATCGTCAGGCCCGGATAGCCGGCCTCCGCTGCTGTCGGCAGGTCGGGCGCCACCGAAACTCTCCTGGAGCCGGACGTGGCCAAGATGCGCACCCGGTTGCCGCGATGTGCGACGAGAAAGGAGGTGAGTCCGGCGACCCCTGCCGGCACCTTGCCGGCTGCCATGTCGGCCACGAGCGGCGCGGTTCCGCGAAAGGCCTGGCCTTCCATCGGCACGCCGAACTCGCGGCTGAGCAGGCGCGTGTAGAACTGCAACATGGCATCGGTTGCCGTGGCGCCGATCCTGTTGCGTCCCGGCTCGCCGGCCTTCAGCCATTCGACATATTCCGCAATGGTCGCGACATCGACCTTGGGAGAGACGGCGAAGGCGTCGATATAGGTGCCGGCGGTGGTAATTGGCGCCAAGTCGATGGCCGGATCGAACGGATAGGTGGGCCCGAGGAGCTTTGCGACCAGCGAGGGGCTCGGCATGAAGGCGACCATGCTGCCGTCGCTACCGCCAACCTTCAAAGCCTCTCCCGCGGCGGCACCCGTACCGCCCGGACGATTCTCGACAGTGACCCTTCGCCCGGTCCGACGCTCAAGTGCAGCGGCAATCAGACGGGCCATCACATCGGAGCCGCCGCCTGCCGCGAAGCCGACAACGATACGCAGTGCTCGATCGGGCAGTCCCGCCTGTGCGTATGCGAGAGCCGGAGCTACCAGTGCAGCGCCGAGTATCGACCGGCGGCGAAGAGGCTTCGTCGTTGTCACCACGCTTCGAGGATGCCGCAGGTCCTGTGCCCGCAGCAAGACATTGACGCTTCAACGATGCGTGTTGGGACGCGGCAAGCCGAAATGATCGCGCAGCGTTGTGCCTTCATAGGCGCTGCGGAAAAGTCCGCGCTTCTGCAAAAGCGGCACAACCTCGCTGACGAAGACGTCCAGCATCGAGGGCAGCAGCGGCGGCATCAGGTTGAAGCCGTCGGCGGCGCCGTCGTCGAACCAATCCTCGATCAGGTCGGCGATCTGCTCCGGTGTGCCTGCCGTGGTGAAGTGGCCGCGCGCGCCGGCGAGGTAGGCGAGAAGCTGTCTCAGCGTGTACTTCTCGCGCCGGACCAGACCCACGATCACTTCGGTGCGGCTGCGTGCTGCCTGTACGGTGCCGGGATCGGGAAAGTCCTCGGCCGTCAGCGGCCGGTCGAGCGGAAGATGCGAGAAATCATGGCCGCCGAAGCGACCGCTCAGCCGCTTGCGCCCGACCTCGGGATCGGTGAGTTCGTTCAGCTCGCGCGCCAGGCGCTGGGCTTCGGCCTCGGTCGAGGCGATGAGCGGGCTGAGGCCCGGCAGGATCAGGATGTGCTCGGGCCTGCGTCCCTCGGCGGCCGCCAGCGCCTTCAGGTCGGCGTAGAAATCCTGCGCCGTCTTCTTCTCCATCTGCGCCGTGAAGACGGCTTCGGCGTGACGGGCGGCGAAACGACGCCCGGTGTCGGACGAACCGGCCTGCACGAACACCGGACGACCCTGCGGTCCGCGCGGCATGTTGAGCGGGCCTGCAACGCGATAGTACTTGCCCGCGTGGTCGATCGGCTTGATGCGATCGGCGCGCGCGTACTGGCCGCTCTGGCGATCGTCGAGTACGGCGTCGTCGGCCCAGCTGTCCCACAGAGCCTTCGCGACAGATACGAACTCCTCGCCGCGGGCATAACGGTCGTCGTGGCTGACCAGGCTTTCGCCGCCATAGTTGCGCGCAGCGGCGGCCAGCCAGGAGGTCACGATGTTCCAGCCGACCCGGCCGCCGGTGATATGGTCGAGCGAGGCGAACTGGCGGGCCAGGTTGAAGGGCTCGCTGTACGTCGTAGAGGCGGTGGCGATCAGGCCGATGCGGTCCGTGCAGCCGCTGAGCGCGCCCAGGGCGGTGATCGGTTCGAGCCAGTTGCTGGCGGCGTGACCCACTGTGTCCATCAGCGCCAGCGTGTCGGCAAGGAAGATCGAGTCGAACAGCCCTGCCTCGGCGCGTTGTGCGAGGCCGCGATAGTAGGCGATGTCGCTCAGGGCGTAGGGCGAGGCGTCGGGATGCCGCCACGAGGCTTCGTGGTGTCCGCGGCTCTGGATGAACAGATTGAGGTGCAGTTGACGCTTCATCCCCTCACTGTGCCGCGGGCGCGTAGACGGCGGCAAGCTGGCGCGACACCAATCGTGCGTAGAGTCCGCCACGCGCAAGGAGCGAAGCATGCGTTCCGCTTTCCGCTACGCGGCCTTCGTCCAGCACCACGATCAGATCGGCATCGCGCACCGTCGAGAGGCGATGGGCGATCACGATGGTGGTGCGGTCGGCCTTGAGCACGTCGAGCGCGCGCCGCACGGCCTGCTCGTTCACCGCGTCGAGATGCGAGGTCGCTTCGTCGAGGATGAGGATGGGCGCATCCTTGAGGAAGGCACGGGCGATGGCGACCCTCTGGCGCTGGCCGCCGCTCAGGCTGGTGCCGCGCTCGCCGACAGGTGAATCGAGTCCATCGGGCAGGGCGGCGACGAGTTCGCCGAGCGAGGCATGTTCGATGGCGGCCTGCAGCTCGACGTCCGTGGCCTCGGGGCGGGCGATCAGGATATTGGCGCGCAGCGTGTCGTTGAACAGATACGTGTCCTGCGCGACCAGGGCCACGAGACCACGCAGGGCGTCGAGCTTGTAGTCCCTGAGATCGGCGCCGTTCAGCAGGATGCGGCCGGAGTCGGGATCCCAGAAGCGCATCAGGAGCTGTGCCGTCGTCGTCTTGCCGGCGCCGGAGGTGCCGACCAGGGCAATGGTCTTGCCGGCGGGAATGTCGAAGCTGACATCGCTCAGCGCGCGGCGCGTCTGGCCGGGATAGGTGAAGGTCACCTTGTCGAGCGAAAGCGCGGCGGCCCCGCGCATGACCGGGACGCCCGGGCCGTCGCGCACCGGGATCGGCTCGTTGGCCAGCGCATAGACGCGGCGTGTGGCACCCAGCGTGTCGGCAAGCTGGCGGCCGATCTGGGCGATCTCGGACACCGGCAGGAAGGCTGCCATCGCGAGGATGGTCATCAGCGGCAGCAGGCCGGGATCGAGCGCGCCCTGCGTCGACAGGACGGCGCCGACCACCACGACTGCGAGGCCGCCGAGGCCGGTCAGCACTTCGAGGATCGCATGCTGGAGCGTGAGTTCGCTGAAGAAGGGCAGGCGCAGCGAGATATGGCGCTGCGAAAGCTGGTCGAGCTTGTCGCCGCGCAGCTTCTCCTGCTGGAAGGCCACGATCTCGCCCAGGCCCTGCACCGAGTCGACGGCAAAGGCACCCAGCTCGCCCGCGGCTTCGCGCGCCTGGCTGCCGAGCTTGTCGACGCGCTTGCGCATCAGGAAGGGGCTGAGGCCCACCGCCAGCAGGAACGGTACCAGGGCGACCGCCAGCCAGCCATTGGCCGTGGCCAGGGCTGCGACCACGACGGCCGGCACCAGGATCGCGACGAAGGCCGGCGCCACGGTGTGGGCGAAGAAGTATTCGACCAGCTCGATATCGTGGGTGGCCAGCGCCATCAGATCGCCGGTGCGGCGGCGCGTGAGATAGGCCGGCGCCAGTGCGTCGAGCTTGCGGAAGGCATCGATGCGCATCTCGGCCAGCAGGCGGAAAGCCATGTCGTGGGCCAGCCAGGATTCAAGCCAATGCAGCAGGCCGGAGAGCGGCGCCAGCACCGCGAGCGCGATGGCGAGGCCGCCATAGGGCTCGTGGTTCTTGAGGGCCAGCACGATCAACGCCGACAGAACGCCGATGCCGATGAAAGACACGACCCGCAGCACACCCAGGACGAAGGTGGCGGTGAGCTTGCCCTTCCACGGCATGATGACCTTCATCAGCGCCGCGACCACCTGATACCAGGTAAGACCCTCGGCCTTGATGATGCCTTCGGTCACCGGCTTCACCGCGCCGCCCGGTGTGTTGGCCACGGTCTCCATACGGGCCGGAGCGTCGATCACGTCGGCGGCCGCCGTGACCTGCTGCTCGCGCGCCTGTTCGGCCATCAACCGCGCATAGACGCCGCCCTGGCTCATCAGCGGTGCGTGCTTGCCTTCTTCGGCGACATGACCGCGATCGAGGACCAGGATGCGGTCGCAATCGATGACGCTCGACAGGCGGTGCGCCAGGATCAGCGTCGTGCGGCCCTGCATCAGGCGATCCAGCGCCTCCTGGATCACCGCTTCGTTCTCGGCATCGACGGCGGAGAGCGCCTCGTCGAGCACCAGGATCGGCGTGTCGCGCAAGAGGGCGCGGGCGATGGCCAGACGCTGGCGCTGGCCGCCCGAGAGCTTGATGCCCTTCTCGCCGATCACGGTCTGGTAGCCGTGCGGCAGGCTCAGAATGAATTCGTGGATATTGGCGGCGCGGGCGGCGTCCTCCATGTCCTCCTGCGATGCGCCCGGCTTGCCGAGCCGGATGTTCTCCTCGACCGTGCCGTGGAACAGGAACGTGTCCTGGTTCACCACCGAGATCAGGGAACGGATCTGCGCGAAGGACAGCGAGCGCAGGTCGTGGCCGCCCAGCAGGATGCGGCCCTGGTCGGGGTCGTAGAAGCGCAGCAGCAGGCGCACGATCGACGACTTGCCGCCGCCGGAGGAGCCGACCAGACCCAGCCGCTCGCCGGCCGCTGCGGTGAAATTGAGGTTGTCGTGCACGGTGCGGCGCGTGCCGGGATAGGCGAAGCGCACGTTCTCGAAGGTGATGGTGGGAGCCAGCACGGTGCTGAGCGCCGCAGGCGGCGCGTCGGCCACGGAGGCCTGATCGTCGAGAATGCGATAGATGCCCTGCGCCGCCGAGAGGCCGACCATGCCCTGGTGCAGCACGGAGCGCAGCTCGCGCATCGGCCGGAAGATTTCCACGCCCAGCATCAGGATCACCAGCAGGGCGGTGAGCGACATGGCGCCGGCTTCGACCCGCGAGGCGCCGTAGATCAGCGCCGCCGCCGCGCCGCCGGCAATCGAGGTGTCGGTGATGCCGCGCGCCAGCGAATTGGTGCCCAGCACCCACATGGTCCGGCGGAAGAGATCGCGCGCTTCGACTTCGAGCTTGTCGGCGCGCGCCTTGCCCTGGCCGAAGGCCTTGAGCGTCGCGAGGCCCTGGATGGAGTCGAGGAATTCGGCGGCGAAGGACTTGTACGCCGTCATGCGGGCGATCGAGGCCCGCACGTCCCATTTGTGCCAGAGCGCGGGCGCGAACAGGGCCAGCAGGGCGAAGCCCAGCATCACCGCCGCGACCGGCAGGTCGATGAAGGCGACGACTGCGAAGATCAGCAGGGGCGACAGCAGGGCGATCATGAACTGCGGCAGGAACTGGCCGAAATAGGTTTCGAGTTGTTCAACGCCGTCGATCATGGAAAGCGTGAGGCCGCCCGAGCGCTGGCGGCCGACCGTGCCCGGTCCCAGCGACGCGACCTTGTCGTAGAGCGTCCGGCGCAGCGCCTTCTGAACCCTTGCCGCCGTCTCGTGCGCCATCACGGCGCGCCAGTGCTCGGCGCCGCCGCGCAGCACCATCACGACGGCGATCAACACCACCGGCAGCACCAGCTCCTGCAGCGGCTTACCGGCGAAGACCTGACCGATCAGCCAGCCCAGCAGGGCGAGGCGGGCGATGCCCAGCCCGACGCCCAGCAGGCCGACGGCGACGGTGGCGGCGATGCGGGTGCGGACGCCCCGGGTGAAGACGAGCAGGCGCGGTTCGATATGCATGATGGAATGCTAGGTCGAACATCCGTATTCGTCAGTCCACAATTCGGAAAAGTCCCTGTACAATTCTGTACATGAATCCCAACTGGGACGATCTCCGTGTTTTCCTGGCTCTGGCGCGCGAAGGCACGCTGACGACGGCGGCCCGGACGCTGGGCGTCAGCCATCCCACCGTGTCGCGCCGCGTGGCCGTGCTCGAACGGCAGATCGGCGCCCGGCTGTTCGAGCGGCTGCCCGATCGCTTCGTGCCGACCAGCGCCGGCGAGGAACTTCTGGCCGATACCGAGGCGATGGAGAAGGCCGCCCATTCGATCCACCGCCGCAGCGCGGGTCTCAGCGATACCGTGAGCGGCACGGTGCGGCTCTCGGCCGGCGAGGCGATGGCGGCCTTCATCGCCCGTCATCTCGCCGAGCTGCGCGCCCGGCTTGAGCAGATCGAATTCGAGGTGGTGGCCAGTCACACCCTGGCCAACCTCTCCCGTCGCGAGGCCGATCTCCTGATCCGCGAGCAGGTGCCGGAGCTGGGCGACATCGTGGCGCGCAAGCTGGGCCGCATTGCCTATGCGATCTACGCGGCCCGTGATTTTCCGGTCGGGCGCCCGGCCCGGGTCGATCCGGTGGCGACCCTCGTCGACCATCCGTGGCTCGGCTTCGACGACGACCATGGCTACATGCCGGGCCAGCAATGGCTGCTCGAACGGCTGGCCGGCCGACGGCTGGCGGTGCGCGGCAACAACTGGCTTGTGCTGCACGAGGCGACGCGTGCCGGCGCCGGCCTTGCCATACTGCCGTGTTTTCTCGGCGATCCGGACCCGGCCCTGAAACGCGTGGGCAACGTCATTGCCGAGGTCTTTGCCGATCAGTGGCTGCTCGTGCATCGCGACCTGCGCGCATTGCCGAGGGTGCGCGCCGTGATGGATGCCGTCGTCGAGCTCTTCCACCGCGAGCGGCCGCTGCTCGAAGGCCGGACCTGGCGCGCCTAGGTAGCGACCGCAGCGCGTAATGCCCCCAGGGTTGTTTAACCGGCGACTTGCCGGATGCCGCCACGCGGCTGGCCGGCTTCGATATCCTGCCACAGGATTTCATGGCCCTGGGGCAGCGGCCGGTTGTTGCGCATCGTCAGCCAGAGCCGCATCAGCATGCGGTCCTTGCCGCTGGCTGCATTGTCCTCGAACGGCGTGCGCCCGTGATAGGTGACGTGGCTGTTGATCAGCTGCAGGTCGCCCGGCTCCAGGGTCATCTCGAAGCACAGTTCCTCGGCCGTCTGCATCAGCATCTCGATCGCCTCGCGCTGGGCGTCGGTGAGCTTCGGCACGTCGGGGGCAAGCTGTGCGGCTTCGATGAAGGTCAGGGAATAGTGCGACGTGAACTTGCCGTCGCGCAGGCCGAAGATCGGCAGCGGATAGGCGGTCTCCTTGCTGGTCGCGCCTTCACCGTCCTTGCTCGTACCTTCTTCGCCGAAGCGGCTGCGCCAGTAGTCCTGGAACAGCACGTCGAGCAGGTCCGGCCGGCGCTCCAGAATGGCGTTGTGGATCGCGGGCGTGCTGGCGAGCTTGCTGACGCCGCCGGCCAGCGCCTGGCGCACGCACAGCAAGCCGACCACGTCGGTACGGTCGGTGTGGAAGCGCAGGCCGCCGTTGGTCAGGGTGCGGGCATAGGAGGAGAGGAAGGTCGAGCCCTTCTCGTCCTTGGTCTCGCCGTAGGTCCGGCCGACATGGGCGCCCTCGTCGCGGATGAGGCGCATCAGCTCGCCGCTGCGGTTCTGAAACACGGGCGTGCCGATATGCGTGCCGATGGCGAAGTAGAGCCGGCGCAGATCCTCTTCGCTGTAGCCATCGACCGGGAAGCCCTTCAGCTTGACGATGCCGCAGCCATTCTCGAGTTCGTCGGCGATATCGTCCCACAGCTCGCCGAGCGTCGGCAGCCAGACGTCCTCGGCCCGGATCTCCGACCATTCCATGCCGCGCAATCCCTTGAGCGCGGCGTCGAGTTCCTCGACGGCGTCGGGGGTCAGCTCGCGGATCCAACGCTTGGAGTCCTTGATGTCCTTGCCGTGCCAGACGGAGGGACCAGTGAGGGGCGCGCGATGGCTGGCGGGGGTGCTCATGGGAGCGATTTTATCCTCCCCGAGCCAGGCCTCGCGCAAGAGGCCTAGACCAGAGATTTGCGCATGTTGATGGAGGTCGGATAGTCGAAGCCGGGATGCGCCTCGCGCGAGATTTCCCGGTAGCCGAGCGACCGGAAGAGGCGCTGATTGTCGGTGAGAACGACGCGCACGCCGAGGCGGACGCCGGACAGGCCGCGTCGCCGGCCATCGGTCTCCACGGCGTCGATCAGCCGCCGCGCCAGCCCCGTGCCGCGCGCCGTCGGCAGCACGGCGAGGCGGCCGAAGTAAAGGTCGCGCTCGATTTCGTGGATCATCACGCAACCCACCATGTCGCCGTTTCGCTCCGCGACGATGGCGCCTGCGCCTTTGGCCAGCTCTGCCGCGATGGCTTTGGCGGTCTCTCCGAACGCGCCCGATTCGGGAACCAGCTTGCCGCGATACTGCTCGAAGGCTGCGGCGATGGTGGCCGCAATCTTTGCCGCATCGGCAAGAGTTGCGGCGCGCAGGACAAGAGTATCGCTCATCCGCTTCTTCTCGCGTAGGCTCGCGGCAAAATCGAGAGGGAATAGCGGATGGCCTTGATCACCTACCTGACACGCATCCAGTTCGACTTCGGCGCGCTGAAGCTGCTGGACGCCGAATTGCAACTGCTCGGCATCCGCCGGCCGCTGGTCGTCACCGACAAGGGCGTCATCTCGGCGGGCCTCTGGGCCAAGGTGAAGGACCAGCTTCCGGGCAACATGCCGCTCACGATCTATGACGGCACGCCGGAAAACCCGACCGAAGCGGCGATGCGCGATGCGCTCAAGATCTACAAGGACGAAGGCTGCGACGGCATCATCGCCATCGGCGGCGGCTCGCCGATGGATCTCGCCAAGGCGGTTGCCCTGATGGCGACCCATCCGGGCAATTCGCTGCAGCCATATTCTTTTGTCGAAGGCGGAGCGGGCAAGATCACCGCGGCCGTCGCGCCGATCGTGGCCATTCCCACGACCTCGGGCACCGGCAGCGAAGTCAGCCGCGGCGGCGTCATCATCATGGACTCCGGCCGCAAGCTCGCCATCGGCAGCCCGTATCTCATTCCGAGGCTGGCGCTGATCGATCCGGAACTCACCTTGAGCCTGCCGCCGCATCTCACGGCCGGCACGGGCATGGATGCCTTCACGCACAATATCGAGTGCTTCCTGGCCAATGTCTTCAACCCGCCGGCCGACTCGATCGCGCTCGACGGTCTGGAGAAGGCGTGGAAGTACGTCGAACGCGCCACCAAGGACGGACAGGACCGCGAGGCGCGCTACAACATGGCGATGGCTGCGATGGAAGGCGCCATGGTCTTCCAGAAGGGTCTGGGCGCCGTGCATGCGCTCAGCCATCCGACCGGCGGCCTCAAGGGCCATCGTCTGCACCACGGTACCCTGAACGCGATCTACCTGCCGGCAGTGCTGCGCTTCAACGAGCCGGCGGTCGGCGAGAAGTTCAAGAAGGTGGCGCAGGTCATGGGCCTGCCCGAACGCGAGGGCAATGCCGAGGGCGTGGCGAACGCGGTTGCCGGCCTCAACGAACGGCTGGGCATTCCCAAGGGGCTGGGCGCCATGGGGCTGGCCCAGGGCGAGGTCGAGAAGATCGCCGACGGCGCGATGGGCGACCACTGCCACCTCTCGACGCCGCGCCAGCCGACCAAGGCGCAGTATGTCGAGCTGATCGAGCAGAGCTGGGGCTAGCGGGGCTGACATGAAAATCAAAGGTAAGGTCTGCGTCGTCACCGGCGCAGCGGGCGGCATCGGCGAGGCGATTGCGCGGCGGTACGTCCAGGAGGGCGCCAAGGGCGTCGTCGTGGCCGACATGGACGCCGGCCGTCTCGACAAGGTTGCCAAGGATATCGGCGCGCTGGCCGTGGCGGGCGACATCGGCAAGGAAGCCGAGGTGCAGCGCCTGATCGCCGAAGCCGAAAAGAAGTTCGGCGAGGTCGACATCTTCTTTTCCAATGCCGGCATCGGCCGCGGCGGCCACGAGGATGCGACGGACAAGGACTGGGCCGATTCGTGGGCAATCCACGTCATGGCGCATGTCTATGCCGCGCGGGCGCTGGTGCCGCAGATGCTGAAGCGCGGCGAGGGCTATTTGCTCAACACCGCGAGCGCCGCCGGCCTGCTGGCCTCGATGGGCTCTGCGCCCTACGGCGTAACCAAGCATGCCGGCGTGGCGTTGGCCGAGCATCTCTCCATCCAGTACGGCGACCGCGGCATCCGCGTCTCGGTCCTGTGCCCGCAGGCCGTCGACACCAACATGCTGCGTATGGCCGGCGCGACGGCCGCGTCGGTCGACGGTGTGCTGAACACGGAGGCCGTCGCGCAAAGCGTGATCGAGGCGATGGACGAG
>Ga0209792_1001260_pt1 | contig 12745 bp, 8 predicted proteins | sample EBPBio142005_DNA_FD_185860 | JGI IMG/M metagenome (GOLD analysis project Ga0209792, IMG submission 185860) | Wastewater treatment Type I Accumulibacter community from EBPR Bioreactor in Madison, WI, USA - Reactor 1_6/14/2005_ DNA (SPAdes)... | ecosystem: Engineered > Bioreactor > EBPR >... | reverse complement strand
CAGCCCATCTTGGCGCTCTTGCCGTTGCCCAGGATGGGATGGCGTTCGGCGCGGTCCTGCGATGTGGAGCGCCAATGGCGCGCATGCTCCATGTGCACGGCATCGGGCGCCAGGTGCAGCATCATCGAGGTCTCGATCTCGCCGCCATGGATGCCGAAGCGGTGCTCCTGCGCGCTGAACTGCGCGCTCACCGTCTCGGGCAGCGGCAGGCTGAACCAGCTGCTGCTGTAGACCAGCAGGCCGCAGCGCTGGCGCAGCTCGCGCGCCACGATGTCCATGGCTGCCACGTTGCCGCCATGGCCGTTGAGCAGCAGCAGCTTCTTGATGCCGGCGCGTGCCACGCACTCGCCCAGCTCGCACCACAGCGCCATCAGCGTGGCCGGCGACAGCGTCAGCGTGCCGGGGTATGACCGGTGCTCGGTGGACAGGCCAATGTTCTGCGGCGGCAGGAACAGCACCGGCAGATCCGCCGGCAGCAGCGCCAGCGCCGCATCGATCACGCCCTGCAGCAGCCGGGCGTCCACATCCAGCGGTAGATGCGGCCCGTGCTGCTCCACGGCTGCCACCGGCAGCACGGCCACGGTCTGCGCGGCCAGGCCCCAGGTGCGGGCGTCGGCAAAGTCACGCGTGGAAAGATCGGCCCAGAAGCGCGAGGGGTATGACATGGGCCCAATGGTAGCCATGTGCATCCCCCCGCTACCATTGGGGTGCGGCGGGGCACGCCACCAAGCCCATCCCCAGGAACCAAACACCCGCCCCACCGCTCCCACCCTGCGACATGTTTCACCGACTCCTGCGGCATGCCCTGCCGACTATTCTTTTCATAGCTGCCAGCGCCCTACCTATGGGCGCCAGCAGCCAGATTCATCTCAAAACCGCAGCCGCCGCCGGCAGCAGCGTGGTGAGCACGCCGCAGGTGCGCGCCGAGCTCGTGGCCCATGCGCCCGAGGGCGTGGGCCCGGGCAAGCCGCTGCAGCTGGGCCTGCAGTTCACGCACCGCCCGGACTGGCACACCTACTGGAAGAACCCCGGCGACTCGGGCCTGCCCACGCAGCTGCAGTGGCAGCTGCCCGCGGGCCTGGACGCGGGCGAGATCGCCTGGCCCGTGCCGAAGAAGATCCCCATCGGCCATCTGGCCAACTACGGCTATGAGGGCACCGTACTGCTGCCCGTGCCGGTCACCGTGTCGCCCGCCTTCAACCCCGGGCCGCTGGCCAAGGAGGTCACGCTGCGCCTCAAGGCCTCGTGGCTGGTGTGCCGCCAGGAATGCATTCCCGAGGACGGCGAATTCACGCTGCAGCTACCCATTGAAGGCACGACGGCGCTGCACGCCGCCGCCTTCGACGCCGCGGCCCGCGCCCACCCCGCGCAGCTGTCCTCCCCCGAGGGCAGCGGCGCGCGCGTCGACGGCGACGCCGTGCTGCTGCGCGTGGCCGGCCTGCCCGCGGTGTTGCAGGGCCAGCCGCTGGAGGTCTTCCCCGAAACCAGCGGCGTGGTCGAGACCGCCGCCACCCCCAGCCAGCAATGGGACGGCGCCGTGTGGATGGCGCGCATACCCCTGGCGCGCGACCGCAGCGAAGGCCCCGATCCCATGCCCGTGACGCTGGCCCACGGCGGCCAGGGCTGGCGTGCCGACCTGCCCGTGACGGGCGGCTGGCCGGCGCTGGCGCCACTGGCCGGCATGTCGCCGGCGCTGGAGGCTGCCCTCAAGGCCAACGCCACCAATGCCACCAACACGGCCCCCCTCGCCCCGCCCGCCGCCCACACCCCGGCGCCGCTGCCCACCTGGCTGCTGGCGCTGGCCGGCGCGCTGCTGGGCGGGCTGATCCTCAACCTCATGCCCTGCGTGTTCCCGGTGCTGGCGATCAAGGTGGTGGGCTTTGCGCGCCATGCGCAGGACGCGCGCGCCCACCGTGTAAGCGGCCTGGCCTACACCGCCGGCGTGCTGCTGTCCTTCCTGGCGCTGGGCGCGCTGATGCTGGCGCTGCGCGCCGCGGGCGAGGCCGTGGGCTGGGGCTTTCAGCTGCAGTCGCCGGCCGTGGTCGCCACGCTTGCCGCGCTGTTCACGCTGATCGCGCTCAACCTCGGCGGACTGTTCGAATTCCGCTCCATGCTGCCCCAGTCGCTGGCCGGCCTGCAGGCGCGCCACCCGGTGCTGGACTCGTTTTTGACCGGCGTGCTGGCCGTGGCCGTGGCCTCGCCCTGCACGGCGCCGTTCATGGGCGCGTCGCTGGGCCTCACGGCCACGTTGCCGGCCGCGCAGGCGCTGTCCATCTTTGCCGCGCTGGGCCTGGGCCTGGCCCTGCCCTATCTGCTGGCCAGCTGGCTGCCCGGCTTTGCACGCGCCCTGCCGCGCCCCGGCGCGTGGATGCAGACGCTGCGCCGCTTCATGGCCTTCCCCATGCTGGCCACCGTGGTCTGGCTGGTGTGGGTGCTGGGCCAGCAAAGCGGCATCAACGGCGCAGCCGCCCTGCTGGCGCTCTTGGTGCTGCTGGCCATGGCCGTGTGGGCGCTGACGCTGCGCGGCATCAGCCGTGCCGTGCTTGCTCCCCTTTCAATAGCTTTAGGTGGCTGGATGCTATGGGCCTGGGGGCCAAAAGTCATTGAAGTCGAAGCCCACGGCAGCAGCGTGGCTGCCGCTGCCCCGGCCAGCATGTCCGCCTGGGAGCCCTGGCGGCCCGGCCTGTCCGACGAGCTGCTGGCCCAGGGCCGGCCGGTGTTCGTGGACTACACCGCCGCCTGGTGCGTGACCTGCCAGTACAACAAGAGCACCACCCTGGCCCGGCCCGAGGTGCTGGCCGACCTGGCCGCCAAGCGCGTCGCCCTGCTGCGCGCCGACTGGACGCGGCGCGATCCCGCCATCACCGCCGCGCTGACTGAACTGGGCCGCAGCGGCGTGCCCGTCTACGTGCTGCACGCCCCGGGGCGCGCGCCGGTGGTGTTCTCTGAAATCCTCAACGCCGACGCCCTGCGCGCCGCCGTGGCCGCACTCTGACCGGGAGCGCCGGCATCTTGCCGGCACACCACAAGGCCGGCAGGATGCCGGCGCTCCCAGCCGTCCCAGGAAGCCCGTTTTTTTATACTGCGCCCATGCCCAGCGCACCCGACATCACCCCCCACGCCGCCCCCGGCGACGAGGCACTGCCCGCCGCCGCGCTGGCGCTGCTGCAGGCCAGCGGGCTCATCGTGGGCATTTTTGACGGGCAGGACATCCTGCGCTTTGCCAACCCCGGCTTTATCGACGCCTACCATGTGCGCCCCGACGGCCATAGCACCTGGGTGGACCTGATGCGCGGCAACTACCAGCGCCAGCGCGGCACCGCCGTCGACGCCAAGGACTTCGAGGCCTGGCTCACCTCGGCACGCTCGCGCCGCGGCAAGAAACCGTTTCGCGCCTTCGAGTCCAACAACCACGACGGCCGCTGGATCTGGATGACCGAGACCACGCTGGACAACGGCTGGATGCTGTGCGTGGCCAGCGACATCACGGCGCTCAACGAAGACGGCCGCAGCCTGCGCCAGACCCGCGACCAGGCGCTGCGCGCCGCGCAGACCGATGCGCTGACCGGCATCAGCAACCGCAAGCACATGACGCAGCAGCTCGACCAACTGCTGGCCCAGGCCCAGCCGTTTGCGCTGGTGCTGCTGGATCTGGATCACTTCAAGCGCATCAACGACCAATATGGCCACCCGGCGGGCGACGGGGTGCTGTGCAACTTCGCGCGCCACCTGCAGGCCAGCACCCGGCGCGGTGACGGCTGCGGCCGCGTGGGCGGCGAAGAATTCGTGCTGCTACTGCCCGGCGTGGACGCGGCCCAGGCCCGAACCATAGTGCTGCGCCTGCTCCAACGCGTGCGCACCGCGCGCCCGCTGCCAGCCATTCCCGAACTGCACTACAGCACCAGCGCCGGGCTGGCCCTGCACCGCCCAGGCGAAGACCTGGCCCAACTCTACCAGCGTGCCGACCGCGCGCTCTACCGTGCCAAGAGCGCCGGGCGCGACCGGCTGGATCTGGACGACGACGGGCAAGCCTGAGCGGGAGCCCCCCAGGATCACCGGCGTCCCGCCGGCATTGCCGCCAGAATGACGGCGCTCCCAGCCCCCAAAAAACCTTGAGCGTGCGCCCCCCGGCCGCGGCTTCGGGATAATCGCGGCCATGTCCATGTCGCTACGTTCATGCACCCTGCTTGCCACCCTGGCCGCCCTGGGGATGTACCTGCCCCTGCCGGCCCAGGCCGGCTCCCAGCACGAGGCCGTCGCGCCGCGCCCGTTCAGCCAGCCCGCGCCTCTGGCGCAGGAGTTGCGCTACAAAATGGAGAGTCCCCTGGTACGCGAGCTGCAGGTGCGCCTGCGCCACGCCAAGTACCTGGCGCTGTACGACGTGGACGAGCGCTACGGGCTGAAGACACGCGAGACGGTGCGCAAGTTTCAAAAAGACCACGGCCTGCGCGCGACGGGCATCGTCGATCAGGCCACCTGGGACAGGCTGCTGCCCAAGTCGCACCAGCCCACGGCGGCCGAGCTGAACAACACCGACGTGGGCGCCTGGTTCACCGGCCCCAAACAGGCCGGCTATATCAAGGAGCTGCAGCACCGCCTGAAGCAGGCGGGGCATTACCAGGGTGCGCTCGACGGCGAATACCACGAGGCCACGCAGCAGGCGATCAGCGGCTTTCGCGTTGCCGTGGGCCTGCCGCCCGGCACGGTGATGGACGAGCGCACCTGGGCGCGCCTGATCGCCAAGACGCGCAACCCGCGCTATGCCCAGCTGTTCGACAAGCCGCCGGCGAGTACGCTGGACCAGGCGCTGGACGCGCGCTGCGCCACGGGCCGCGTGGTGTGCATATCGTGGGAGCAGAAGAAGATGTCGTTGGTGGTGGACGGCCGCACGCTGTTCACGCGCCCCGCGCGCTTTGCCCGCCCGGGCTGGGAGAGCGACCGCGGCGAGTTCCGCATCTGGTACATGAACAGCGACACGGTTTCCACCATCTTCGGCGAGCGCACGCCCATGCCCTACGCCATCTTCTACGACAAGAACGTGGCCATCCACTACTCGGACGACTTCGATCAGGTGGGCTACGGGGGCGGCTCGCACGGCTGCAGCCAGCTCAACGACTACCAGACGGCCAAGTGGCTATATGAGCAGGTGAAGGTGGGCGATAAGGTAGTCGTGTATTGAGGGGTTGGCGAGGCTGCGACAATCGGCCTCCATGACGACCTCCTTCGCCCCCCTCACCAACGACACCTTCCTGCGCGCCTGCCTGCGCCAGGCCACCGACTACACCCCCCTGTGGCTGATGCGCCAGGCCGGGCGCTACCTGCCCGAATACAAGGCCACGCGCGCCAAGGCCGGCAGCTTCATGGGCCTGGCCACCAACGTGGATTACGCCACCGAGGTGACGCTGCAACCGCTCGACCGCTTCCCGCTCGATGCCGCCATTTTGTTCAGCGACATCCTCACCGTGCCCGACGCCATGGGCCTGGGCCTGACCTTTGCCGAGGGCGAGGGCCCACGCTTTGCCAAGACGGTGCGCAGCGAGGCCGACGTGGCCGGCCTGGCCGTGCCCGACATGGACAAGCTGCGCTACGTGTTCGACGCCGTCACCAGCATCCGCCGCGCCTTGAACGGCCGCGTGCCGCTGATCGGCTTCTCGGGCAGCCCCTGGACGCTGGCCTGCTACATGGTCGAAGGCCGCGGCAGCGACGACTACCGCCTGGTCAAGAGCCTGATGTACAGCCGCCCGGATCTGATGCACCGCATCCTGGCCGTGAACGCCGACGCCGTGGCCCAGTACCTGAACGCGCAGATTGACGCCGGCGCCCAGGCGGTGATGATTTTTGACAGCTGGGGCGGCGTGCTGGCCGATGGCATGTTCCAGCAGTTCAGCCTGGAGTACACGCGCCGCGTGCTGGCGCAATTGAAGCGCCAGGGCGTGGACGGCCAGAGCGTGCCGCGCATCGTCTTCACCAAGGGCGGCGGCATCTGGCTGCAGGACATGAAGGATCTGGACTGCGAGGTGCTGGGCCTGGATTGGACCGCCAACCTGGGTCGGGCGCGCGCCATCGTCGGCGGCGAGGTCGGTGGCCCCGGCAAGGCACTGCAGGGCAATATCGACCCCAACGTGCTGTTTGCCCCGCCCGAGATGGTGGCCGCGCAGGCGCGTGCCGTGCTGGACAGCTTTGGCCAGCCGCACACCGACCGCAGCACGACCGGCCCCACGCATATCTTCAACCTGGGCCACGGCATCAGCCAATTCACGCCGCCCGAACATGTGGCGGCGCTGGTGGAGACGGTGCACGGCTATTCGCGCAGTCTGCGCGAGTTGTAAGCCCACACTTACATACCACAGCGCACAAGGGCCAGTTATGCACATTGCGGCCCAGGTGTCGCTGGCGTGACAAAACCCTGCCTGCGCAGGCTGCGTAGATCGCAAATAAAACAGATAGCGCGCCAAGTGGTTGATTTATATAAGTATTGAATCCATGCTGATTTTGTCAGCAGGCCAAACAAAGCATGTCGCGACAAGGGCTTGCGGGGGGTGGCCTATGGATATCAACAAAGTTATCCACAGAAAAACTGAACTTCCACAAAATCCCTTGCAAAATCAAACACTTGCTGTCGAAAGTGCAAGAAACACCCCACCTGACACTTCACCACCTACCACATTTTTGGGGTGACTCCAGGTATTGACAGCGCAGTTGTGCACATGTCTGGTGTAGCCGCAGCCGCCAGTGCCCACTGGACGACAATGTCCAGGCCATGCCGCACAGCATGACAAAGATCATTGATTCATAAGGGGTTTTCTTTAATGCCACGGGCAAATGCGCTAGCACCGGATGACGCAGCCACGCGGCCTGCGGGGCGGTCTGCGCTTTTTTTCAACAAAGTTATCCACAGCAGCGCATCCCCGGGAGCGCCGGCGTCTCGCCGGCAGGTGCCCAAGCCATGTCCCTAGCCGCCCAGTCCGTCCCCATGCAGCTGGTGCAGGTCGCCGTCAGCACCCCCGCCCACAGCGCCGTGGGCGACCTGCTGAGCTACGCCAGCCCCACCCCGCTGCCGCCGGGCACCCTGGTGCGCGTGCCGCTGGGCACGCGCGAGGTGCTGGGCGTGGTCTGGGATGAGCCCGCCACGCCCGCCGCCCTGCCCGCGGGCATGGCGCCGCGCGCCGTCGCCGGTGTGCTGGCCGGCATTGCCCCGCTGGACGCCCCCTGGCGCGCCCTGGTGGCCTTCACGGCGCGCTACTACCAGCGCGCGCTGGGCGAAGTGGCCCTGGCCGCCCTGCCGCCCCAGTTGCGCGAACTGACGCCCGAGCAGATGGCGCGGCGCATGCGCCGCCCGGCGGCCAAGGCCGGCGCACAGGGCGATGGAGTAACTATCGAATCCATAGCGCTTAGCGCAGAACAGGCAAGCGCTGCAGGTCAAATTGATGTAAACCCCGGCCCCTTTCTGCTGTTCGGCAGCACCGGCAGCGGCAAGACCGAGGTCTACATGCACTGCGTGGCCCGGGCACTGACCGCCAGCCCTGCCGCCCAGGCGCTGGTGATGGTGCCCGAGATCAACCTGACGCCGCAGTTGGAGGCGCGCTTTGTGGAGCGCTTTGCGCCGCTGTATGGCGAGGCCGCCGTGGTCAGCCTGCACAGCGGCATGACCAACCCGCAGCGCCTGAAAAGCTGGCTGGCCGCGCACCAGGGCGCGGCGCGCATCGTGCTGGGCACGCGCATGGCGGTGTTCGCCAGCCTGCCGGGGCTGGCGCTGATCGTGGTCGATGAGGAGCATGACGCCAGCTACAAGCAGCAGGAGGGCGCACGCTACTCGGCGCGCGACCTGGCGCTGTGGCGCGGCCGCGCCCAGGGCGCCAAGGTCATGCTGGGCAGCGCCACGCCCTCGCTGGAGAGCTGGCACGCCAGCAGCCCCGAGGTGGGCCGCTACCAGCGCCTTGAGATGCCCAGCCGCATCGGCGCAGGCGCCCTGCCGCGCCTGCGCCTGGTGGACATGGGCCAGCAGCCGCGCGGGGCGGTGTTTGCGCCGCCGCTCCTGGCGGCCATCACCGAGCGCGTGCAGCGCGGCGAGCAATGCCTGGTGCTGCTCAACCGCCGGGGCTTTGCGCCCGTGCTGCACTGCCACGCCTGCGGCTGGAAGAGCGACTGCCCGCACTGCAGCGCCCACCAGGTGTTCCACAAGATCGACCGCACGCTGCGCTGCCACCACTGCGGCTATGCCCAGCGCGTGCCGCGCGCCTGCCCCGGCTGCGGCAACCCCGACATCGCACCCGTGGGCCGGGGCACGGAGCAGCTCGAAGAGCAGCTGGCCGCCCTGCTGCGCAACGTGATCACCCCGGATCGCCGCGCCGCGCGCGTGGCGCGCATCGACGCCGACAGCACCAAACCCAAGGGCGCTTTGGAGGAGCAGCTGGCCCAGGTGCACGCGGGCGAGGTGGACGTGCTGGTGGGCACGCAGATGGTGGCCAAGGGCCATGACTTTCGCCGCATCACGCTGGTGGCGGCGGTGCAGCCCGACGGGGCCTTGTTCAGCAGCGACTTTCGCGCGCCCGAGCGCCTCTTTGCCCTGTTGATGCAGGCCGCCGGCCGCGCCGGGCGCGACGCGCGCTACCTGGCCGCGCAGGACAGCCACCCCGAGATGTGGCTGCAGACCTGGCACCCGGACCACGCCCTCTACGCCGCGCTGCGCCGCCACGACTACCCGGCCTTTGCCGGGCAGCAGCTCGATGAGCGCCGCACGGCCGGCATGCCGCCCTTCGCCTACCAGGCCCTGGTGCGCGCCGACGCGCGCAGCCAGGACGTGGCCCAGGCCTTTCTGCAGGCCGCGGCCGACGCCGCGCGCGCCGCGCCGCTGCCGGGGCTGGATCAGGTCTTCATCTTCCCACCCGTTCCGCTGGCCGTGCAGCGCGTGGCCAACGTGGAGCGCGCCCAGATGCTGCTGGAAAGCCCCAGTCGTGCCGCGCTGCAGCGCTTTCTGGCCGCCTGGCAGCCGCTCCTGCACACCGAGCGCAGCCGCCACAAGGGGCTGGTGCGCTGGCTGGTGGATGTCGATCCGCAGGTGATCTGAGAAGCGCAGAGTGTCGATTCCTGGGGCCCAAGTTCCCATCAGTCACGCGCATCGCACGACCTCGTTGACCCCCTGCCACGCTCCATCAAGTCTGCGCTGCTGCGCGCTCGATGGCCGGCTTGACACTGTCGAGTGCACCCCCTCCGTCGCACTGGATGACCGCGCCGGAGATGTACGACGCATGGGGCGAGGCCAGGAACAACGCCAAGTTGGCAATGTCGTCCACCGTGCCGAAGCGGCGCAGGGGCACGGCGTCCTGGGCCAGCGCCAACTCCTCGGGGGTGCGTGCGATCAGGCGGCGAAAGCCCTCGGTGCCATCGATGGGGCCGGGCGATATGGCATTCACCCGGACACCGTCCTCCCCCCATTCGAGCGCCAGCACCCGCGTGAGTTGGTCTATGCCGGCCTTGGCCGCAGCGGCATGCGCCTGTGAACGCATCGCCACCGTGGCCTGAGGTGCGGTGATGTTGATGATGGACGCGCCGGGTTTGCGCAAATGCGCATAGGCCTGCCGCAGCACGTTGAACGAGCCAATGAGGTCAATATCCACCACGGTGCGAAAGCCGTTGGCCGACATGGCGCTGGCCGGGCAGAGAAAATTGCCCGCTGCGCCAGAAACCAGCGCGTCGATGGGGCCAAACCGCTGCACGGCCTCTTCCAATGCAGCACCCACGGCGTCAAAGTCGCGTACGTCCGCGCAGACGCCACACGCTTGCGCCCCTTGGGCGGCCAGCGTCGCCAGCGCTGCGTCCACGTTCTCACGTTTGCGGCTGGCCACACTCACCTGCGCGCCGCAGCGTGCGAACGCCTGGGCGATTCCGAAGTTGATGCCTGTTGTGCCGCCAAATACAAGAACATGGCGATCTCGAAAATCGATAGCCAATTGCATGCATTCCTCCAGTCGATTGGCTCGTCAGAACCGATAGCCCAGGGTCAGCGCAAGTACATCCGGGCTTGTACGCACCTTGACCTTGCGTTCGATGTCGCCCACGCCCGGCGTAGCCGTGGTGACCGTGGCTGTGGTTCTGATCCAGTACTTGCTGTAGGAGAGATCGAGAAACCAGTTGCGATTCAGCGACCAGGTGCCGCCGAGCTTGACTATCGGCCCCAGAGATGGCGAGAACTTGGCCCGACTGGATGTGCCGCCAAACGCGCCGTCGTAGACGGTGTTGGTGGCGCCATTGGTGAAGAAGGTGTAGTGCAGGCCAGCGCCCGCATGCAGCGCGAAAGTTGAGTTCGCCTCCCAGGTATAGGTGCCCATGACCGCAGGGAACCAGGCACGCACCGTGCCAATTTCGCCCAGGGCCGCTGCCGTGCCCGCCGCCTTGAGCTTGAGCACAGGCGGCAGTCCACCCTGGAAGGTAAACGACCAGGGACCGTCGATCCGCCGGTCATAGACGAGGGCCCAGACCTGCTTGTCCTTCACATCGGCCTGAATGCCAGGGGGCGTGGTACCCGCAGGGCCCGTCATGTCGTGGGACTTGGCGTTGAAGTCCACCCCCGCCACGCCGAGCTGGATGGAGTTCACCGGGGTTTGCGCTTGTGCCTGAGGCAACAGGCCCACAAGCAAGCTGGCCATCAGTGTCAAATGGGATCGCTTCACGTTGGTCTCCTTGGGTTCTTTCTGCGTGGTTCTCACGCATCGTTGGTGAAAGGGGTGCGCACTGGCTGCGATGCCGGTGCCTTGGGCGGCAACGCAGGCGTCCAGTTGCCCACGCGTGAAACGGCGGCCAGCGCCAGCACGCTCAGCGGCTTGCTGCGTACAGGGCGCAGGCGCAGGTAGTCACCTGCCCTGCGGCCTTCGGGGAGGTCGCGGCGCTCGATCATGTGGGCACCTGCGTGCGTGCGAAGTCGATGAAGAAGTTCAGCGCCCTGGCGTCGGCCATGGCGCCCCGGCTGGCAGCGCGCTCCACGGGCCAGCCCATGAGCAGCTTGCGCACCGGCACTTCCATCTTCTTGCCCGTGAGGGTGTAGGGGATCTGCGCCGCCTGCACCATGACGTCGGGCACATGGCGCGGGCTGCACAGGGTGCGCAGGCGGTCGGCGATGCGCTTTCGCAGCCCATCGTCCAGTTGCAGCCCGTCGCGCAAGCGCAGGAACAGCGGCATGTAGAAGTGTCCGCCCGGCAGTTCGCAGCACACGACCAGGCTGTCTGCCACCTCGTCCATCTCCTCGACCACACGGTAGATCTCGGCCGAGCCGATGCGCACGCCGTGACGGTTGAGCGTGGAATCCGAGCGGCCATAGATGTAGCAACCACCGCGCGCATTGAGCTTCATGAAGTCGCCATGGCGCCATACGCCTGGGAAATGCTCGAAGTACGACTCGCGGTAGCGCACATCGCCCTCGTCGCTCCAGAAGCGCACGGGCATCGATGGGCTGGGTTTGGTCACCACCAGTTCGCCCACTTCATCGACCACGCTGTGACCCGCGTCGTTCCACACCTCGACGGCCATGCCGAGCATGCGGGCCTGGATTTCGCCGGCATGCACCGGCAGCAGCGGCGCAGCGCCAACGAGGCCGCTGCAGATCTCGGTGCCACCCGACTGCGAGGTGACCCACAGGTCACGCTTGACCGCGCGATAAAACCAGTCGAAGGTCTCCGGCGTGCAGGGCGCACCACTCAGGACAATGCTGCGCAGGGCAGACAGGTCGAACTTCTCGCCCGGTGCGATGCCCGCCTTCTCCATCATCTGCACAAAGGTCGGACTGGCACCAAAGCAGCTGGCGCGCGTGTCCTGCGCAAGCTGCCACAGGCATTCGGGGCCCCCGTGCATGGGGCTGCCGTCGTAGAGCACGGCGGCGGCGCCCGTCATCAGCGCGGCAACCAGCAGGTTCCACATCATCCAGCCCGTGGTGCTGTAGAAGAACATGACGGAGCCGGGGCCCAGGTCCATGTGCAGCGTCATCAGCTTGAGGTGCTCGACCAGCACGCCCACATGGCTGTGCACGATGGGCTTGGGCAGACCGGTGGTGCCTGACGAGAACACGATCCACACCGGGTGGTCGCTGGCCACGCGCTCGTAGCGGAAGTTCTCGGCGCCGGGGTCGGAGCCTTCCAGCAGCGCATCGAAGCGCGTCTGCGCCACGGCGGCGCTCACCTGCGGCTCTGCTTCAAGCTGCGGCACCCACACCAGCGCCTCCAGGCTGGGCAAGGCCTTCGCGATCTCGGCCACCTCGGCACGGCGATCGAACGCCTTGCCGCCGAAGCGGTAGCCGTCACCCGCGATCAACACCTTGGGGGCGATCTGCGAGAAGCGGTCGATGACGGTGCGCGTGCCGAATTCAATCGCCGCCGACGACCACACCGCGCCGATGCTGATGGCCGCGAGCATGGCCACGGCGCAGGCAGGTACGTTGGGCATGTAGGCCACCACGCGGTCACTGGGCTGCACCCCCATGGAGCGCAGCCGCTCAGCCAGACGGCGCACCTGGGAAGCCAGTTCGCGCAGCGTGAGCGTCTGCAAGGCCTTGCCTTCTGTCAGGTGGAGAAAGGCCGGGTGCGCCGCGCTGGCGCTGGCCGCGTGACGCAGCACATGCTCGGCATAGTTCACGCGGGCTTCGGGGAACCACCGCGTGTGCGGCATGCTGGCACCGTTGGTCACTGGCGCGGCGCTGCCGTCGTGCTGCACGCCGCACCAGTGCCAGATGGAGGACCAGAAGGCGTCCGTCTCTTCG
>Ga0209792_1001258_pt1 | contig 12766 bp, 7 predicted proteins | sample EBPBio142005_DNA_FD_185860 | JGI IMG/M metagenome (GOLD analysis project Ga0209792, IMG submission 185860) | Wastewater treatment Type I Accumulibacter community from EBPR Bioreactor in Madison, WI, USA - Reactor 1_6/14/2005_ DNA (SPAdes)... | ecosystem: Engineered > Bioreactor > EBPR >... | reverse complement strand
AGATCCGGTTTTTATATTACGAAGAAAAATTAGCTCAATACTGATCACGCTTAAAGCTCAAGTCAGGAATGGCGAAAACTATGAAGGCTGGAAGTTTGGCCCCAAGCTCCCTGTATTCATAGAGGACCTGGAGGCATATTCACGCGAGTTCTCTGATCACAGTGACAGCATTGAGTACCTGCGCGATCAAATGCAGGCATTACTCAACCGGCCTCAGCAGACTTACCGAAAGCAAAATGGGCAAACCGGGTATAACGATTTTCCTGCCACAGCAGTGGAAGTCGTTATATCCAACCTTCAAGGCTATCTGAATAGCATTGGTGGCATCGTCTACCAGGCTGGCCCTAATGAAGATGCACCTTTGAGTTTTAACGGTGCACAATTTGCGGATCACTTGGAAAGTTTGGCCAGCCAGGAAAACAACGCGCAGTTTTTTGATTACCTGATTATGCGTATCCGCACTATGTTGTCGGACACAAGGATCAGCCGAATAACTACAGCTTCAGATCAGGTAAGTTTGCAGGACTGGCTGGCCAACATCATCGGCGACAACCAAGCGTCCAACGGCACGGTAACTGTCATCGACCTATCGCTGGTGCCCGCTGAGGTGGTGCACATCGTCACCGCCGTTATTGCTCGTATGACGATGGAATCCATGCAGCGCTACCGCAAACTCAACCACGGCAAAACGCTGCCTACCGTTCTGGTGATGGAAGAAGCACACACGTTTATCAAGCGCTACCAGGACGATGCTGAGAACCAGAACTCAGCCGCCATTTGTTGTCAGGTATTCGAGAAAATTGCCCGCGAAGGCCGCAAGTTCGGATTGGGTTTGGTCCTGTCATCCCAGCGCCCCAGCGAGTTGTCGCCCACAGTGCTGTCTCAATGCAACAGCTACCTGCTGCACCGCATCAGCAATGACCGTGACCAGGAATTGGTGCACAAGCTGGTTCCTGACAACCTGCGTGGTCTGCTGCGCGATCTTCCTTCGCTGCCCTCACGCCACGCCATCCTGCTGGGTTGGGCCTCTGAGTTGCCCGTGCTGGTGCAGATGAATGCCTTGCCTGAAGGCCAACGGCCAAAATCCGATGACCCGGACTTTTGGGCGGTATGGTCGGGCAAGGAGGAGAACGAAACAGGCGAGATAGAGGCTGTCGAGCGCACCGTGGATTGGACGGCGATTGCAGAGGACTGGCAACAAATAGCACCTGCTCCAGACAAGGAAGCATCGGATGAAGGCGGAGCTTCCCAGAATGAATGATGTCGCCTCATTGATGATGCCGGCGAACTTGCCGGAGTGGCTGACGCTTGCCAACGTCCTGTTGACCGCGATATTCGCCGGACTCACATTCTTTGTTCTGCGTGCCAACCGCGCGGCAGTTGGTGCCATGCGTGAGCAAATGGAGGATCAGAATCGCCCATTTGTCGCTGTGACTGTGCAGGTGCGCATGGGTACACCTGTCCTCCAATTGCTGATCAGGAACGTGGGCCGCTCGCCTGCGCAGAATCTCCGGCTACGCCTTGATCGTGATTTTTTTCAGTTTGGCGAGCAAGCCGAGAGTCGTAACCTCGCCAAGCAATCAGCCTTTTCGCAGTCGATTGACTGCCTGCCACCCATGTCGGAGCTGCTCTTCGATCTCGGAATGGGCTTTAAGATATTTGCAAGCGGAGCTGATCCGACGATTTGTCCGCATACATTCGAAGTGTCAGCCGAATACGAGTATGGGAAAAACAAGTACAGCGAAAAGACCCACGTGGACCTGCGGCCCTATATGGGTACCAGCGTTCCGCGCCATCCTGTCGTAGAGGAGTTGGAACGGATCAGAAAATCCATAGATAACCTGAGCGGCGTGGTCAAGCAGTCTGCGAACGCGGCAATCAAGGCCCAAAGCGCCGAGGAAAAGAATGACTGATCTATTCAGCACCACACAAAAAGATTCTGGCCCGGTGGAATGCCTCGGGCGGACGTTCCCGAGCGATGAGGCTCGCCGCGAGCACTACCTGAAGCTGCTTGCCGAGAAACTCAAAGACCCCGAATTCCGGAAGACCGAAGGTTTTCCTATTGGATCGGACGATGACATCCTGACTCTGTCTGACCCGCCGTACTACACGGCTTGCCCGAATCCTTTTATCGAGGATTTCGTCCAGCATTACGGTAAGCCATACGATTCCTCAGTTCCATACAGCAAGGAACCCTTTGCTGCAGATGTCAGTGAGGGCAAAAACGATCCGATTTACAACGCGCACAGCTACCACACCAAGGTTCCGCACAAGGCAATCATGCGGTACATCCTGCACTACACGCAGCCTGGCGATGTGGTCTTCGATGGATTTTGCGGCACTGGAATGACTGGCGTCGCTGCTCAGCTTTGTGGTGATAGGTCGGTCGTTACTTCACTTGGTTACCGGGTTGAAGCAGACGGAACGATCCTGGAACCACGCCAAGAGGATGGAAGAATTGCTTGGAAGGCGTTCTCGAAAATCGGGGCGCGGCACGCAGTATTGAATGATCTGTCTACAGCGGCCACTTTCATTGCGTACAACTACAACACCCAAGTCGACTCGCTCGATTTCGACGCGCAAGCTAAACGAGTTCTAGGGGAGGTCGAAAAGAACCTCGGATGGATGTACGAGACAAAACATACGGATGGCGTGACCAAGGGCCGAATAAATTACACGGTTTGGTCAGATGTTTTCACCTGTCCCGAGTGCGCGGGCGAAGTGGTATTTTGGGATGCGGCAGTTGATCAGGTGGGGAAGCAGATCCTTGACGAATTCAAGTGCCCGCATTGTTCTGCACAGATCACCAAGCGGAGCTTAGACCGTGCATGGACGACTCTATTCGATGAGTCGATCAAGCAGACAGTTAGTCAGGCAAAACAGGTTCCAGTACTCATCAACTACAGCATTGGCAAGTCCCGATTCGAGAAGGCGCCAGATGAGTTTGATCTTAAATTAGTCGAAAATATTGCCTCGAAGCCAGTCAGTGATTGGCATCCTTCAGCGCGAATGATGGAGGGTGGCGAATCGCGTAGGAATGACCCGATAGGAATGACGCACGTCCATCATTTCTTTACGCAAAGAAATTTGCATGTCATTTCAAGGCTAATGCGCCAGGTAACTGACGAGGTCGCATCGCCCCTCTTGAAGCTAGCGTTGCTTGATTGTTTTTCTGTGCTGACGCGGATGTCGCGCTTTCGCGCTCCAGCATGGTTCGACAAGTCTACAGGCCCTATGAAGGGTTGGACTGCTGGAACCTTGTATGTGCCTTCGCTCCAGGGCGAGCAAAACGTATTCAACGCTTTTGCCGAGAAGGTCGAAATGATTCGACGCGCTTACAAAGCGGCGCTAAGAAGCCAGTGTGTTACTACCGGCCATAACGCATCGATAACTATGCCGACGAACAGTGCTGACTACGTATTTTTCGATCCACCGTTCGGGGCGAACATCAACTACTCAGAGCTTAATTTTCTGTGGGAGTCTTGGCTGAAAGTAATAACCAATAACAAGCCAGAGGCGATAGAGAATAAAGCGCACAAAAAAAGTCTCGATGACTACAGACATCTGATGACCGCCTGCTTCGCAGAAGCCTATCGGATTCTAAAGCCTGGGCGCTGGATGACCATCGAGTTTTCCAACACGCAGGCGTCAGTGTGGAACGCGATTCAAATCGCTCTGCAGGAGGCAGGATTTGTTGTCGCCAATGTTTCTGCTCTAGACAAAAAGCAAGGAAGTTTTAAGGCGGTCACTACAACAACGGCTGTAAAGCAAGACCTCGTCATTTCAGCCTACAAACCAAATGGTGGTCTTGGAGATCGCTTCGTCAAAGCCGGCGGCAGTGAGGATTCAGTATGGGATTTCGTGCGAACGCACCTGAGCTATCTGCCAACCGTTAAGGTCAAGGCTGCCGATCTTGAGTTTATCGCTGAGCGCGATCCTCGGATCATATTTGATCGCATGGTGGCATGGTTTGTACGACACAACTTCCCGGTTCCAATGTCCACCCATGAATTCCAGGCTGGTCTTACCCAGCGCTTTGCAGATCGCGATGGAATGGTGTTCTTGGCGGATCAGGTTGCCGAGTACGACAGGAGGCGAGCTCAGGTTGCGCAAGCGCCACAGATGGAAATGTTCGTTTCCGATGAGCGCAGCGCGATTGACTGGTTGACCGATTTCTTGAAGCGTCGCCCGTCAACCTATCAAGAGGTTCACACCGATTTCATCAGCCAGCTCGGGGCAGGCTGGAAGAAACACGAGTCGAAGCCGGAACTTGCCGCCCTGCTCGAAGACAACTTCATCCAATACGACGGCACGGGTGATGTGCCGAGCCAAATCCACAGTTATCTCTCGACCAACCATAAGGATCTGCGCAGTCTGGAGAAGAACAGCCCAGCCCTTGTGGCCAAGGCCAAGGATCGTTGGTACGTGCCCGACCCGAACAAGGCGCAAGACTTGGAGAAGAAGCGCGAAAAGGCGCTGCTCAAGGAGTTCGATCAGTACCGGGCATTCACGGGGCGGCGCCTGAAGGAGTTCCGCTTGGAAGCGCTGCGCGCTGGTTTCAGAACGGCATGGGGCAATAAGGACTATCAGACGATCATCGACATCGCCGCCAAAGTGCCCGACGCCGCGCTGCAAGAGGACGAAAAGCTGCTGACCCTGTACGACCTCGCCTTGACCCGTACCGAGGACGGAATCTGATGACCCCGGCCATGCAGCGCTTGCGCCAAACCCTGGGGGCGAATTTGACGCCGGAACATGCGGATGCGCAGGCTAGGGAGCAAGCGGGGGCCAAGTCGGGACCAGGTCGGGACCAAGTCACCCCCGAAGTGCGGCGGATGTTGGCCGCTATAACGGGTGAGGTGAGCCGTGGCGAAATCATGGCCAAGCTGGGGCTGAAGGACGAAAGCTCTTTCGAGAGCACTTACCGCAGCGAGGAACAGTAAATGGCCAAACACTCGACCCAAAGCGAACAGGCCGTATCGCTGCTGCCCGTCCCTGAAGGCTACGCGCTGTGGCTGGACGAGCTGAAAAGCCGTATCCATGGCGCGCAGCAGCGCGCGGCACTGGCGGTCAATCGCGAGCTGGTACAGCTCTATTGGCAGATTGGCCGTGACATCCTGCAGCGGCAGGCCACGCAAGGCTGGGGCAGCAAGGTGATCGAGCGGCTGGCGCACGATTTGCGGACGGCGTTTCCGGGCATGAAGGGGTTTTCGCGCGCCAACCTGATGTATATGCGAGCGTTCGCCGAGGCTTGGCCAGATGCCGCAATTGTCCAACAGGCTGTTGGACAATTGCCTTGGGGCCACAACCTGGTGCTGCTGACCAAGCTGAAAGTGCCGGAAATGCGCCTGGCCTACGCACAGGCCGCCATCGAGCATGGCTGGTCGCGCAATGTGTTGAACATCCACATCGAAACCCAGCGGCTGGAGCGCAGCGGCCAGGCCATCACCAATTTCGTCGAGCGCCTGCCCATGCCGGGCAGCGATCTGGCGCAGCAATCGCTCAAAGACCCGTATCTGTTCGATTTTCTCGATGTGGGTAACGAGGCGGACGAGCGCGAGATCGAGTCGGCGCTGGTCAAACACATCACCCAGTTTCTGCTGGAGTTGGGCGCAGGCTTTGCCTTCGTCGGGCGGCAGGTGCACCTGGAAGTGGGCGGCGATGACTTCTTCATCGACCTGCTGTTCTACCACCTCAAGCTGCGCTGCTACGTGGTTATCGAGCTGAAGGCCGAGAAGTTCAAACCCGAGCACCTGGGGCAGCTGAGTTTTTACATCACGGCGGTGGATCGACAGATCAAAGCCAAGCAGGACGCGCCCACCATCGGCTTGCTGCTGTGCAAGAGCAAGAACGAAGTGGTGGCCGAATACGCCTTGGGCGACAAATCCCAACCCATGGGCGTGGCCGAGTACAAGCTGCTGGAGTCCTTGCCCAAGGAACTGCAAACCAATCTGCCCAGCATCGAGCAGATCGAACGCGAGTTGGGTGGGCAGTGAGCGACGGAACCAACTTCACCATCGGCGATTGGTGCTGGTTCACCCGGCAGGCATCGCCGTGCCGCGTGATCGAGCGGCAGGACGTGTGGGGCGAGGTGGCCTACCGCGTGTGGCTGCCAGCCAAGGACGCGGTGGTGCGTGCACGGGCGGTTGACCTGGCCGCGCTGGAAAGCGTGCGCCCGAGCGTGGAGCAGATTCTGCACACCACAGCCGCCGCCAAGCTGCTGGATGCACTGGAGGACAACCTGCTGTTGGCGCCGATCCAGTCCAGCGTTGTGCCGCTGCCGCACCAGCTCTATGCACTGAACCGCGCCATCAGCCGCGACCGTATCCGTTACCTGCTGGCCGATGAGGTGGGGCTGGGCAAGACCATCGAAGCTGGTTTGGTGCTGCGCGAGTTGAAATTGCGTGGCCGAGTGAAGCGCATCCTGGTGGTGGCGCCCAAGGGGCTGGTACGCCAGTGGCAGGCGGAAATGCGCCTGCACTTTGGCGAGACATTCCAGTTCATCGAGCCGTCCGAGCTGGCGGCCTTCCGCCAGTGGCGCAGAGGTGGCGCGGGCGAGGAAGAAAACCTGTGGTGCATGCACGACCAGGTGATCTGTTCGCTGGATTCAGTGAAGCCCATGGAGAGCCGACGCGGCTGGAGCCTGGAACAACTCAACACCTACAACCGCGAGCGCTTCGAGGATCTGATCTCGGCGTCGTGGGATCTGGTCATCATCGACGAAGCCCACCGCATGGGCGGCAGCACCGAGCAGGTGGCCCGCTACAAGCTGGGCGCTGCGCTGGCCGAAGCTTCGCCCTATCTCTTGCTGCTGTCGGCCACGCCGCACCAGGGCAAGACCGACCAGTTCATGCGGCTGATGCAGTTGCTGGATCGGGAAGCCTTCCCGGACGAGGGCAGCGTCAACCGTGAGCGGGTGCGGCCTTTCGTGATTCGCACTGAAAAGCGCGCATCCATCAACGCCGAAGGCCAGCCGCTGTTCAAGCCGCGCGTGACCCGGCTGCAGGCAGTGGCCTGGCAGGCACGCCATGGCTCGCAGCAGCGCCTGTATGAGGCGGTGACCGACTATGTGCGCCACGGCTACAACCAGGCCATGGCGGCCAAGCAGCGCCACATCGGCTTTTTGATGATCCTGATGCAGCGGCTGGTGACATCCAGCACAGCGGCCATCCGCACCACGCTGGAAAAGCGCCAGGCCCTGCTTGATGCGCCGCAGCCCCAGGCCAACCTGTTTGAGCACACCAGCACCGACGAGTGGGCAGACCTCGACGGCCAGTCCCAGGTGGACCTGGCCATGCAGTCCAGTGGCTGGGAGCTGGAGAAGTCCGAAGTTGAGATGCTGCTGGAGTTGGCCCGCGAAACCGAGGCCGCCGGCACCGACGCCAAGGCTGAAGCGCTGCTGGAGCTGATCTACAAGCTGCAGCAAGAAGAAGGCGATCCGGCGCTGAAGGTGCTGATCTTCACCGAGTTCGTGCCCACCCAAGCCATGCTGGCCGATTTCCTGGAAAGCCGTGGTTTCTCGGTGACGACGCTCAACGGCAGCATGGATCTGCAAGCGCGCACCCGTGCGCAGCAGGCGTTCTCCAAGGATGTGCGCGTGCTGATTTCGACGGACGCCGGCGGTGAAGGTCTGAACCTGCAGTTCTGTCACGTCATCGTCAACTTCGACATGCCGTGGAACCCAATGCGGATCGAACAGCGCATTGGCCGGGTGGACCGCATCGGCCAGAAGCATGTGGTGCGTGCCATCAACTTCGTGCTTGAAGACACGGTAGAGCACCGCGTGCGCCAAGTGCTGGAAGAAAAACTGGAGGTCATCGCGCAGGAGTTCGGCGTCGATAAGGCGGCCGACGTGATGGACTCGGTCGAAGCCGACCCGATCTTCGACGAGCTGTTCGTGCATGGCTTGCAGAACCCGGAAGCTATCGAGCAGGAGTGCGACGCGGTGGTGTCCCAACTACGATCCACCCTGTCAGAGTCCCAGAGCAACAGCGATCTGCTCACCACCGAGCACGATCTGGACGCCGAGGATGCCCGCAAGTGGCGTGATCACCCGGCGCAGTTCTGGCTGGAGCGGGCCATCATCAACGGGCTGGCTGCGCGCGGCGGCTCAGCAACGAAGGCTGGCAAAGCGTGGCAAGTGAAGTGGGCGGACGGCAGCGAGTCGGCCCAGGCCTGTTTTGACGCGCGCACAGCGGATGAGAACCCGGAGCTGGAATGGGTCACCATGGAAGATCCGCGCGCCCGAGCAGTGATCAGCGAGCTACCGCGCTTTGTCGCCGGGCAGCCGCTGCCGGTGATCCGCGTGACTGGTTTGCCGGATTCGGTGCGCGGCATCTGGTCGCTGTGGGAAATCAGCCTGGCTGCTGAAGGTTTAAGCCGCAAGCGCTTCCTGCCGGTGTTCATCAATGAGGAAGGTCGTCCCTTCGTGCCGACAGCGAAACGCGTCTGGGATTTGCTGCTGACTGAATCTGTAGGCGTGCACGCCGTGACCTGTGCCGAAGAGTCTGCGAAGTGGTTTGAAGCATCCCATGCAGCGGCCAGTACCCAGGGTGAGCGGATCTTCACCGAACTACTGACTGAACACCGCGCCCGGTTGAAGGAAGAACGCGAACGGGCGCTGTATGCCTTCGAGGCCCGGAGCCAGGCCATTGGGCGAATCGGCCTGCCCGCCGTGCGCGAGCACCGCCGCAAGCGGCTGCAACAGGAACACGATGCACGCATGGCCGCCCTGGACGACATGGAGGCCAGCGTGCCGGATTTGAACGCCGTGATGATGGTGCGCGTCGGAGGTGAGGCATGAGCCTTTGGACGGAACGCATCCTGAGTCACTTCACGGTCGATCTCACCCGACTGTGGGTGGCCTGCGACCCCGACGACGTGCTGCTGGACGAAAAGCTGCTAACCGAACTGCGCAGCCGGGGCTTCGAGCTGATGCTGTACGAAGACCCATTCGCCTTCCGTGCGGAGTACGAGGAACGCTACCGCGCAGCATGGGATCGGGGGGAGCCGGGGCCAGCGCCTTCGTTGGTTCTGCATTTGCGCAGTGCCGATGCGAATGCCTTGCCGTGGGACATCGTGCACCACGGGCGTGTGGTTCGGCTCAGTCTTGCTGAGATTTTCCCCAGGCTGGCATACAGCGCGGTGCAGCAAGTCGAGCCGGAGCATTTTGCCGGGCTGTTTCATGCCCACCAGACCGAATTGCAGTCTGCGCGCGGCGAGAACGAATCGAAGGACTTCATCCTCGAACACGTCTACCAGCTTGCGCCCAGGTCTATCCGTAACCCGGTGGACTTCTGGCGCGAGTTGCTGCGGATGCACTTTGCCAACCGCTCGTTGCCACCGCTGTTCGCCCAGCACGCCGCAGGCATCATTCAAGGCAAAGGGCTGTTCACGGGCCTTCCCGTCGCCACCTGGCTGACTTCCAAGAGTGCGTTGCTGCGCGTGGTGCAGGATGCGTGGTATCGCTACCTGTCGAAATTGGGGCTGGATGGCACCCGTACAGGGGAGCCGCCGCCACCCGCTTATTGTGAAAAAGATGGCGTGACCGGGATCGAGATTCCGTTCGACCACTCCGATGTGCAGGTGCTGGTCGATTCCATGTTTCTCGACGGCAGCTTGCATCCGCTGGCAGTACACAGCGTTCCGGCGGCGATGCCGAGCTGGATCAAGGCTGGCATTGTTCAGGACCCGGCGGCGTTGCAGGCTTTGGTGCTCAAAGGCATCGATGGCCTGATCGGGACGACGCCAACAGCAGCCTCTTCGCACAAGGACTGGGGCGAATTCGCCAAGCGTTACGGTGAAATCCTGGCCCGCACGCAGGGTCTGCCGGGCACCGAAGGCAGCGCGAGTCTGCCGGCCATGTCTCAACAAATCGGGGAGCGGATCAAGACCTTGCAGGCGCAATCAGACGAACATCTGCAAGCCTGGGTCGCGGCCAAGCATTACGCCGACCTGATCCTGCAGCCGGTGACCAAAGGCCCGGTGATGGTGCACCACGTGCCGCGCTTCTTGCGCCATCGGCGATCCGCAGGGGAAACCAAGCTCGCTTTGCTGGTCTTCGACGGGCTGGCCTTCGACCAGTGGGTGCAAATCCGCGAGCGGCTGATTGCCACCACAAAACGCTTCGCATTTGACGAGGGAACCGCGTTCGCATGGCTGCCGACCGTGACCTCGGTATCGCGCCAGGCACTGTTCTCTGGCCTGAAGCCGCGTGAGTTCGAGGACTCCATTGACCGCACGGACAAGGAGGAGTTCTTGTGGAAGACGTTTTGGCAGAACGAAGGCGTCAACTCGAATGAAGTGATGTATCGGCGCGCACTGCGCCACGCCAGTCAGCTCGACGCACTGGAAACCGATTTGATCGACCGGCGTCCGCAGGTAGTGGGCCTGGTTATCGATGAGGTGGATGAGCGGCTCCACAAGGAGCGGTCCAAGAAAGACGTGGCGATGTGGATCGGCAACTGGCTGACGACCGGTTTCGTCGATCGGCTGTTTTCGATGCTGCTGGACAAGGGATTTCACATCTACCTCACGGCGGACCACGGCAACGTGGAGTCCACCGGCGTCGGCAGACCCAACCAGGGCGTGATTGCCGAGACGCGCGGCGAGCGCGTGCGGGTGTATCGCAGTGAATCGTTGCTGGCCGACTCCGCAGCGGCAATATCGAAAACCGCCAACACGGTCAGGTTGGACGTCGCAGGCCTTCCCGCGAATTTCATGCCCCTGTTCGCAGGCGGACGAACCGCCTTTGTGCCGGAGGGCGACCAGGTGGTGGTCCACGGCGGGGTGTCGGTCGAAGAATTGATCGTGCCTTTTGTGAAAGTCAGTTATGTGATAGGTACCGAATGAATTTATCAGCCCCAAAAATAGGCTTTGATCGGTTCATTCAGCTGGATTGGGCGGCTGCGGCACTGAATATACGTGCAGGCGTGGCTGGGCTAGATGATCTGAATGCACTGCTTGATGCAGCCGAACTTGGCGTGGAAGCCAAGAAGAAAACGCGCACCGTGCTGAATCGGCTGTGGCTGGAGCCGCGCGCCGAACTGGTCGATTACGCCGATCGCGGCGTGGCCATCCACAAGGCACAGCCGGACATTCCGGTTGCCGCCCTGTGTTGGGGTATGTCCGTGGCGACCTACCCGTTCTTTGGCAAGGTGGCCGAGCTGGTGGGCCGCCTGTCCGCCATCCAGGGCGACTGCGCCGCTGCAGAAGTGCATCGCCGCATGAGCGAAACCTACGGAGAGCGCGAAGGCACCCGGCGCATGACCAACATGGTGATTCAGAGCCAGGCGAGCTGGGGCGCGGTGGAACGGGTCGAGAAAGGCAAGCGGGTCATTCGCCTGCCACAGACGGGCATCGGCAACGATGCACTCACGGTTTGGCTGATCGAAGCTGTCGTGCGCTACGCCGGCAAGCCGGTTTCAGTGCCCAGTCTGCAGTCGCTGCCCGTGCTGTTCCCGTTCAATTTGACGCGGCCTTTGGCTTACTTGGTGGCGAACAGCCCGAGCCTGATCCTCCGATCAGAAGGCCCGAGTAACCAGTTTGTCGCGTTGCGAGGCACGATTTGAGAACGGAATTTGGTCGATGACGGAACCGACACAACCGCATGGCGACGAGCCGAAGAAGAAATCGCTGAAGCTACTGCTGAGGTCGAAGCCCGTTGCCGAGGTTGAGACATCGATTGGCCGCATCTATCTGTACCCGCTGCGGGTACGAGATATGACTGACTTCGAAAACATGGAACCTGCGGAGGCGATCGATCAGGTCAGAAACCTCCTCACCAGCATTGGCAGCCTGACGTTGGAATCTGATGAGGCACAGGAACGTATTCCTCTCGATCCTGAGATAGCCAAAGCACTTTCGGACGATGAACTAGAGCTGCTTTCCGAAGCTTATGTGCAATCGTCTGTATGGAAGAAGATCCAGGAGGGCAATGAGGATCGCAAGCCTGTTGCTCGGGAGGATGGCGAAACGGCCTCGGCTTATCTGATTCGGTTGGTTCGAGAGGAAGTCGAACAGCAGCACCAGTCCGCAAAGCAGTTGCACGAGAAAATTCTTGGCTCCAGTCGCAGCATATTCGATCAGGTGCGCAAGAGTACATTCGCTTTGGGCTCGACGTTGAGCGCCTACGAACAACTCACAAAATTTGCAAAGCCATCGCCACCGGAAATCCAGCCGATTCGCACAGATCACTTTGATGCTTTGAACAGGCGCATGGTGAAGCAAGCACGGGAGCGTGCGGAGGAGCGCGCCGAAGAAATGGCGTTGGCTCGCTTGACTGGACAGATGACGGCGGAGTCCGCCAAGACGCTCAAGGATTTGGCCGAAGCGGCGACTACCCTGATGGAGCAGTTCGACGAGCGCGACCGAAAAACAGACAAGTCCGCGCGCAAGCAAATCACCATCGCGGTTTGGTCGGTTGGTATCACGGCGGTATTGGCTTTGCTCGCCTTGATCGTCTCGGGATTTGCCTACCTTCAAGACCGGGACAACAGCTCCTCCGGGGATCAGTGGCAAGTGAAGCTGCTGACCGCCATCGAGCAAGGGAATCAGCAGCGTTCTGCAGTACAGCATGAGAACGAAACGCTTCGAGAACAAGTAAGTGTTCTGGGGGCGCATATCGCAGACCTAGAAGCAGCTCAACGCGCTGCGAGCTTGTCAGAAATTTTGTGTGTGAGGCATAGCATGTCGACAAGGAGCATGAATGCCACGCAAGACCAAACCCACCGCTTTGGCGGACCAGGCGGCACAGCCGCAATTTCAC
>Ga0209792_1001257_pt1 | contig 12773 bp, 13 predicted proteins | sample EBPBio142005_DNA_FD_185860 | JGI IMG/M metagenome (GOLD analysis project Ga0209792, IMG submission 185860) | Wastewater treatment Type I Accumulibacter community from EBPR Bioreactor in Madison, WI, USA - Reactor 1_6/14/2005_ DNA (SPAdes)... | ecosystem: Engineered > Bioreactor > EBPR >... | reverse complement strand
GGCCGTGGTGGCGACGACACGCTGTTCGCTCTCGCGGCCGGTGCCGTCGAGTTCGGCGCGAAGGGCGGCCGCAAGGTCGTCAACATCGTCACTGACTAAGGGTTTCGATACGCCGCTTCGCGGCTACTCAACCAGCGGGGAGCGGGCTTCGGCTCGCTTTTCCCGTTTAAGAACACCGACAGCACGACACACAGAAGGAGGAGTGCCATGGCGTCATTCGTCGATCAGGTCACCCTCCATCTGCGGGCGGGGCACGGCGGCAACGGCTGCGTCTCGGTCAAACGCGAGAAGTTCAAGCCGCTGGCCGGTCCCGACGGGGGCAACGGTGGGGACGGCGGCGACATCGTGCTCGTCAGCGACGCCCAGGTCACGACGCTCCTCGGCTATCACCGCGCTCCGCACCGCAAGTCGGAGCACGGCCAGCCCGGCCAGGGCGACCACAAGGCGGGCACGTCCGGCGACGACCTGATCCTGCCGGTGCCCGTGGGCACTGTCGTCAAGGACGGCGAGGGCAATGAGCTCATCGACATGGATGCGCCGGGCATCCGTTTCGTCGCCGGCCCCGGCGGCCAGGGCGGCCTCGGTAACGCGGCGCTGGCCACCACCAAGCGCAAGGCCCCCGGGTTCGCCCTGCTGGGCACGCCCGGCTTCGAGGGCGACATCTTCCTCGAGCTGAAGACCGTGGCGGATGTCGCGCTCGTCGGCTACCCCTCGGCTGGCAAGTCGAGCCTCGTCGCCGCCCTCTCCGCAGCCAAGCCGAAGATCGCGGACTACCCGTTCACGACCCTGCACCCCAACCTCGGCGTCGTCGAGTCGGGGGAGACCCGGTACACGATCGCCGACGTTCCCGGTCTCATCGAGGGTGCGAGCGAGGGCAAGGGCCTGGGCCTGGAGTTCCTGCGTCACGTGGAGCGCTGCACCGCCCTGCTGCACGTGCTCGACTGCGCGACGCTCGACCCGGGCCGCGACCCGATCAGCGACCTCGACGTGATCCTCGGCGAGCTCGCCGCCTATCCGGTGCCGGAGGGCCAGCTGCCGCTGCTCGAGCGCGCCCAGCTCGTGGCGCTCAACAAGGTGGACGTGCCGGAGGCGCGCGATCTCGCCGACATGGTGCGACCCGAGCTCGAGGCGCGGGGGTACCGCGTGTTCGAGGTCTCCGCGGCATCCCATGAAGGCCTGCGCGAGCTGTCGTTCGCGCTCGCCGCGCTCGTCGAGGCCGACCGGGCCGCGAAGGCGCTGGAGCCGGTCAAGCAGCGCATCGTCATCCGTCCGCGTGCCGTCGACGAGAAGGAGTTCGCCGTCAAGGTCGAGGGCGGCACCTACGGCAATGTCTACAACGTCATCGGTGCCAAGCCGGAGCGCTGGGTGGCGCAGACGGACTTCGAGAACGAGGAGGCCGTGGGCTTCCTCGCGGATCGTCTTGCCAAGCTCGGTGTCGAGGACGAGCTGTTCCGTGCGGGTGCGGTGCCCGGCTCAACCGTCATGATCGCCGGTCGGGTCTTCGACTGGGAGCCCACACTCTCGTCGACTGCCGAGCTCATCACGAGCCCGCGCGGCACCGACTCGCGCCTCGATGACAATCAGCGCGCGACGAACCGCGCGCGTCGGCAGAGCTATCTCGAGAGAATGGATGCCAAGGCCGCGGCTCGAGCCGAACTCGAGGCCGAGCGCAACGCGGGCATCTGGACCGACGACGAGGGTTTCGCGGTTTCCAAGGAAGAGGACAGTGAGTAGTGTCGTGACCTCGCGCGCCGGGATTCCGGACGCGCGACGCATCGTGGTCAAGGTCGGGTCATCGTCGGTGTCCGGTGCCAACGTCGGCCAGATCGGCGCACTCGTCGATGCCCTCGCCGCCGCTCACGGGCGTGGCTCGGAGGTGATCCTGGTCTCGTCGGGTGCGATCGCCACGGGCATCCCCTATCTGAAGCTGGATGCCCGCCCGACCGATCTCGCGACGCAGCAGGCCGCGGCCGCCGTCGGCCAGAACGTGCTCATCTTCCGCTACCAGGAGTCACTCGGCCGCTACGGTATCGTGGCCGGCCAGATCCTGCTCACGGCCGGCGACATGGAGAACCCGACCCACCGCTCCAACGCCCAGCGGGCGATGGAGCGGCTGCTGGGGCTGCGCATCCTGCCGATCGTCAACGAGAACGACACCGTGGCGACTCAGGAGATCCGCTTCGGCGACAACGACCGGCTCGCGGCCCTCGTGTCGGTGCTCGTGCGCGCCGACGTGCTCGTGCTGCTCAGCGACATCGACGCGCTCTACACGCGTCCCCCCGGGGAGCCAGGCGCGCTGAAGATCGAGGCCGTGCCGTTCGATGATGACCTCGGAGGCGTCACCTTCGGCGACATCGGCGCGGCAGGCGTCGGCAGCGGGGGAGCGAGCACCAAGGTTGCGGCGGCCAAGCTCGCCGCGGCGGCAGGCATCCCCACCCTGCTCGCCGAGACCGGGAGTGTCGCGGAGGCTCTTGCGGGCGCCGAACTCGGCACGTGGTTCGAGGCCGCGCCGCTGGTTGAGTAGGCCGAAGGCCGTATCGAAACCACACGCCGCTAAACTCGTCGCATGCCTGAGACCGTCGTCGCCACGTCGTTCACCGATAAGCTCACCGCGTCCCGTGACGCCGCCCGCGTGCTCGCCACGACGACAACCGCGCAGAAGAACACCGCCCTGCGAGCCATCGCCGATTCCGTGCTGCGCAACCAGACCCGGGTGCTCGAGGCCAATGAGCTCGACCTGGCCAACGGGCGGGAGAACGGCCTCAGCGCCGGTCTTCAGGATCGCCTGAAGCTCGACGAGAAGCGTCTCGTCGCCCTGTCCCAGGCCGTGCTCGAGATCGTCTCGCTGCCCGACCCCGTGGGCGACGTGGTGCGCGGCTCCAGCCTCGAGAACGGGCTGCAGCTCACACAGGTGCGGGTTCCGTTCGGGGTCGTGGGCGCGATCTACGAGGCCAGGCCCAACGTCACCATCGACATCGCCGCCCTCGCGCTCAAGAGCGGCAACGCCGCCGTACTGCGCGGCGGGTCCGCCGCCGAGAACACCAACCGCGTTCTCGTCGACGTCATCCAGTCGGCCCTCGCGGAGGCGGGGTTGCCGGTCGAGTCGGTGCAGACCATCGACGAGTTCGGCCGGGAGGGCGCCAAGCAGCTCATGCGGGCGCGCGGCTTCGTCGACGTTCTGATCCCGCGGGGCAGCGCCGACCTCATCAACTCGGTGGTCGCCGAATCCACCGTCCCGGTGATCGAGACGGGAGCCGGGGTCGTGCACATCTACCTCGACGAGTCCGCGGATCTCGAGAACTCCGTGGCGATCGTGCACAACGCCAAGGTGCAGCGGCCCAGCGTCTGCAACGCGCTGGAGACGTTGCTCGTCAACGCGTCGTCCGCCGCGCGGTTGCTTCCGCCGGTGCTCGCGAAGCTGCGCGAGTCGGGAGTGACGATCCACGGCGATTCGCGCACTCTCGAGCTCTTCTCCGATGCCCTGCCCGCAACCGACGAGGACTGGGGCACCGAGTACATGAGCCTCGATCTCGCTGTGCGGGTCGTCGACGACCTGGATGACGCGCTCGACCACATCCGTCGGTTCTCGACCCACCACACCGAGTCGATCATCACCAACGATCTCGCCCGGGCGGAACGCTTCCTCGCCGAGGTCGACTCCGCGGTGGTCATGGTCAACGCCTCCACGAGGTTCACCGACGGTGGCGAGTTCGGCTTCGGTGCCGAGGTGGGCATCTCGACGCAGAAGCTCCACGCCCGCGGCCCGATGGGCCTGCCCGAGCTGACCAGCACGAAGTGGGTTGTGCGCGGTTCGGGCCAGGTGCGCGGATAGGATAGGGCTACACCCCGAACGGAGAACTGATGTCGTTGATCGCCCTCGCACTCGCCGAGACTGAGGAGCTTGCTCCCCTGATCATGCCTCCGCTGGCGTTCGCCGCGATCGCGGTTGTGGTGTTCGTCGCCCTCGCCGTCGTCTCGTGGAGCTTCCGCGACGTGGCCAACCGTCACACCAAGAACCCCAACGGCTCGAACTCGCACGGCGCGGGCCACTAGGTTCAGTTCACCGCATGGCCGAGCCAGCACAGCGACGTGCCCGCATCGGCGTCATGGGTGGCACTTTCGACCCGATCCACAACGGTCACCTCGTGGCCGCCAGCGAGGTTCAGCAGCAGTTCGGGCTCGATGAGGTGATCTTCGTGCCCACGGGTCAGCCGTGGATGAAGCCCGAGGTCACCGTGGGGGAGCACCGCTACCTCATGACCGTGATCGCCACTGCGGCCAATCCACGGTTCACCGTCAGCCGTGTGGACATCGATCGGGGCGGCCCGACGTACACCGTCGACACCCTGCGTGACATCCGCGCGGCTCGTCCCGATGCCGACCTGTACTTCATCACCGGGGCCGATGCCGTGGCCCAGATCCTCGATTGGAAAGACGTCGACGAGGTCTGGAATCTGGCGCATTTCATAGCGGTTTCACGGCCGGGACACACCCTGACTATTCGCGGTTTACCGGAGCAGGGCGTAAGCTCGCTTGAAGTGCCGGCCCTTGCGATATCGTCCACGGACTGTCGCAGCCGGGTGAGTCGGGGGTTCCCGGTGTGGTATTTGGTTCCCGATGGTGTCGTTCAATACATCGCCAAACACCACCTGTATCGGAGTAGTACATGACCACTTACCAAGATCCGCAGCCGCAGTCGCGGCGTGCGGTGCGGCAGAGTGAGCGTGGCGACACTCCCGAACAGCAGGCCGCTCCGCAGTTCTACGCCGACCCGAACGCGCCCCACGAGATGTGGGACACGACCGCGCGGCGTGCCGCCCAGCTTCCGCCATCGGCGCCGCGACCGGATGCCGCGGCCGCACCGTCGGGCCGGCGCGCAGCACAGGCCGCCACCCCCGCGCCCACCGCCGAACCGCTCACCTACTCCACGCAGGGAGCACCGGTCGCGCCCCCCGCACCACCCGCGACTCCGCTCTTCCGCCCGCGCGGCTCTTCGGCGGCACCGGTCGACCGGTTGGCGCCGGAGCAGGTGCCAACCCAGGCGATGCCCGTGCAGAACGACGCCGCCTACCGGGTGCGCGACTTCAGCCCGGAGGGCCGTAGGGCTGCCGCTCCGGTGCAGCCCGCACCGATCGAGCCGGCGTCGCCGCCGAGCGACCTCGACTACCACACCGAGGCGCGGCTGCACTACGAGGTTCCGGTCGCGCCGATCTCGGAGATCCCCGCGTACATCGCCCCGGCCCCCGTCCCGACGTCCGCGCCAGCACAGCCGGCCCCCATCGACCTGCTCCCGCCGAGCGCCCCGGGTGTGCCCACCGAGCAGACGCTGAGCCGCCGCGAGCTTCGTGCCCTCCAGCACGCCGAGGAGCTCCAGCACTCGGATCCTCAGCCGATCGCACCGCTGGTTGAGCCCACTCGCGCGGTGCAGGCACCCGGCCCCGCCGCGGCGTTCCCCGCCGCGCCGTTCCCGCCGGCCCCCGAACCCGACGTCAACACGGCGCTCACCAACGCGATCACGGAGTTCGACCAGCTGTTCCAGTCTCAGCCTGCTCCGGTCGAGCAGCCGCCCGCGCCAGCGGCAGAGGCACCCGCCGCGCCGCCGACACCCCAGGGGATCGACGAGCCGTCCCCGTGGACGCCTCCCACCGGCCACTGGTCGGTGCAGGCCGACCTCGACGACGACGAGTTCCACGAGACCACCGTGAACCGCACCGTGGGCAGTGCCAGCGCCACCACGAGCGCACTGGTGCTTCCGACGGTCCCGGGTGGCAACGACATCCGCGGTCCCCTCACGGGCACGGGCGAGATCATGCTGACCGGCTCGATTGAGCTGCCCCACACCTTCAGCTCGACCGGTGCCACCGCCCGGTTCGACCACGGCGGCATCGACGCACTGTTCGATGCCGGCGATGCCGAGGTCATCTCCACGGATTCGGCGCCCGTGCGCGCGATCAGGGCCGTGAGCACGCACAACTCGGGTCAGGGTGTGACCCACACGCAGAAGCCGAAGGGCACCCGTGCACTCACGGCGCTGCTCATCGCAGCGTCATCCATGGCCGTCGTCGTGGCGGGCCTGCTCATCACGGCCTTCGCCCTCAACGTCTTCTGATTCGTGACATCCACCCCCTTCTCCGACTTCCTGAGGAACCTGTGACTGCATCCGCGCGCGCCCGAGAGCTACTGACCGTGATGGCCCTCGCTGCCGACTCCAAGCAGGCGGAGGACCTCGTGGCGCTCGACGTCTCCGGACCGCTGCCGCTCACAGACATCTTCTTCCTCGCCACCGGTCGCAACGAGCGCAACGTGCAGGCGATCGCGACCGAGATCGAGGACAAGATGATCGAAGCCGGTGCGAAGCCGCTGCGCCGCGAGGGTCGCGCGGAGGGTCGCTGGATCCTCCTCGACTTCGGCGACATCGTCGCGCACGTCTTCCACGAGGAGGACCGCATGTACTACTCGCTCGAGCGCCTGTGGAAGGACTGCCCGGCCATACCGCTCGACCTGCCGGCGCCCCGCAGCGCGAGCTAGTCCCGTGGTCGACGACCTCGGTCCCCGGCCCTCGGGCGTGCTGCACCAGTTCTCGTTCGTGGATGCGCTGGTCGCGGGGTTGTACGAGGGCGCGTTCGCGGCATCGTCGGTTCTGACTCACGGCGACTTCGGTGTGGGATGCGGCGACGCGCTCGATGGCGAGATCGTGCTCCTCGACGGCGTCATGCACCTCTGCCGGGGCGACGGCAGCGTGGTCGACGTGGCCTCCGACGCGCTGCTGCCCTTCGCCGAGGTCTCGCACTTCAGGCCGACGCACACCCAGGAGGTCTCCGACCTCACGGAACTCGACTTCGACGGAGTGGTCGACTCGCTCACCCCGAGCGGCAATCTCTTCTACGGCATCCGCGTCGATGGCGACTTCGAACGGATGACGGTGCGCGAGGCCGTGCGCCAGCAGCAGCCGTACCGCGGACTCGCCGACGCGGTGAAGGATCAGCACGAGGACACCTCGGGGCCCACCACGGGAACTCTCATCGGCTTCCGCGGGCCCGACGTGTTCCAGGGGCTCAGCGTCGCCGAGTTCCACCTGCACTACATCGATGACGAGCGCCGCTTCGGCGGGCACGTCATGGACTTCCGCCTTCGATCCGGGATGCTCGCGCTCGAGGCCTACGACACCTTCACGCTGCACCTGCCTGAGGTGGCGTCGTACCTGTCAGCCCCGCTGCGTCGGCACGACTCGGACGCGGAGATCCGCCAAGCCGAAGGCTCCTAGAGCCCTCGAGTCAACCAGGGCCGTAGTGCCCGCGTGACCAGGGGCATCGCGAGGTAGGTCATCACCGGGGTGACCAGCAGCACGGTCACCAGCACCCGCAGCGGCAGCGGCCAGCCACCGGTGAACGGAGACAGCGCCCAGTTGGCGAGCAGGCTCAGCGGGAAGAACACGATGAAGATCGACACCATCTGCTTCCAGCGCGGGGGCACCTGCGGCGCCGCGGCCATGACCTCCACGGTGGACGGGCTGTCGAACCAGCCCTCGATGCCGGTCCGGCGCTCTTCGGGTGAGTGTTCCACGATCCCCAACGCGGATGCCACCCACCAGGCCCGCTCGTCGGACTCGTGCCAGGTCGCCAGGGACGCGGCATCCGCGAACCGGTAGAGCATGTGCCACTGTGTGCTCGCCGGGTCCGGGCGAACCCAGCCCGAGCCCAGGTAGCCCGGATAGGTGCTCATGAGACCCTGGCCTGAGCTCGCCCACGCCGCGAACTGTCGGGCCTGGGCGGGATCCACGAAGCGGGTGATCGAGACGGTGATCGGTTCTTCGGCCATGCCACCATTCTGCGCGTGTTCGCGCGGCCCGTGACATGTAGTAATCTTGACCAGTTGCCAATTGTGGCAGTACCGAGGGTCCATGGCGCAGCCCGGTAGCGCACCTGCATGGCATGCAGGGGGTCAGGGGTTCGAATCCCCTTGGATCCACCAGATGTGAAGAGCCGCCCACCCGGGCGGCTCTTCACGTTTCACCCGGGTGCTCCCACGGTCGACCGCCACGCCCGCTGCCTAGACTGGGCAGCATGGCGGCACTCTCGTGGCTCGGCAGGCTCCTCACCAATCGGCGAGCCGGGGCATCCCTGAGCATCTGGTTCGTGCCCGGCTTGCGCTCCGAGCGTGACCTGATCGTCACGAGCCCGGCATTCGATGACGGCGCACCCATTCCCCAGCGCTTCGCCGGGCCGGGCGTCGGCGACAACGTCTCGCCTCCCTTGAAGTGGAGCGGAGTTCCCCTCGAAGCCACCCACCTCGTGTTCGTGCTCGAGGACACCGACACCCCCACCTCGCGACCGCTCGTGCACACGCTGTCGATCCTGAGTCCGGATGCCACGTCCCTCATCGAGGGCGCCCTCGCCCGCACCGCGCCCGACGTGACCCACCTCAAGGGCGACTTCGCCACGGGATACAGCGGGCCGCGACCCATTCCCGGCCACGGCGTGCACCACTACGGGTTCATGATCTTCGCCACGGACACCGACATCGACACCACGGACTGGCGCAGCGCCCTGGAGTCGATCGAGGGGCGCGTTCTGGCCCGCGGTCGGGTCATCGGCACCTACGTGCGCGACTGAACCGCCGCGCGGGCCTCGGCCGCCAGTCGCCGGCGCTTGACGGTGTCCTTGAACCACGCGGCATCCGGAATCCTCGCCAGCAGCGGGCCCGCCACGATCGTGATGAGCACGTACGCAGCGGCGAGCGGAGCGAGGAGAGGTTCGATGCCCGCGCTGACCGCGAGGCCGGCGATGACGATCGAGAACTCCCCGCGCGGGGTCAGCACCAGCCCGGCCCGCCAGCGTCCGGGGATGGCGATGCCGGCCCGACGGGCCGCGAGGTAGCCGGTCAGGGTCTTGGTGCCGATCGTGAGGATCGCGAGAACGAAGGCGGGGATGAGCACGGGCACGATCGACCCGGGGTCGGTCGAGATGCCGAAGAACACGAAGAACACCGTGGCGAAAAGGTCGCGCAGCGGGGAGAGCACGGCGGTCGCGCTGTGAGCGACCTGACCCGACAGGGCGATTCCCACGAGGAACGCACCGACGGCCGCGGAGACACTCACCTGCTCGGCGAGGCCCGCCACGAGCATCGTCAGTCCTAGGACGCCCAGGAGCAGCGGCTCGGCGTGATGCGAGGTGAACGCCTTCGACAACAGGCGTCCGTGGCGCAGGGCAAGGTAGAGGATGACCACGACGACGCTCACCGCGATGACCACTGTGGTGGCCCCTTGCAGCAGACCGGCACCGATCACCAGGGCCGAGAGGATCGGCAGGTAGAAGGCCATCGCGAGATCCTCGATCACGAGAACCGACAGCACGACCGGAGTCTCGCGGTTTCCGAGGCGGCCCAGATCGCGGAGCACCTTTGCGATGACGCCCGAGGAGGACACCCAGGTGACGCCGGCGAGGGCGACGGCGGCGAGCCATCCCCAGCCCATGACGAGCGCGAAGGCGGCCCCGGGAACCGCGTTGAGCAGCCCGTCAATGAGGCCGGCGACTCGCGCCCGCTTCAGGCTCGTGATCAACTCCTCGGCGGAGTACTCGAGGCCGAGCATCGCGAGCAGCAGGATGACACCGATCTGCGAGCCGACCTCGAAGAAGCTCTCGCTTGCATCGAAGGGCAGGATTCCGCCGTGCCCCACGGCGAGCCCGGCGAGCAGGTAGAGCGGGATCGGGGAGATGCCCACCTTGATGGCGAGGCGACCGAGCAGGCTGAGTACGAGTAGGAGGGCTCCCACCTCGATGAGCAGTACGGTCGTCTCGTGCATCGGTGGGGTTACCCCGGTCCCCGGTCGATGATCTTGGCGAGTGCGTCCAGGCCCTTGCGCGTTCCGACGGCAACGATGACGTCACCCTGCTCGAAGACCTCACCGGGGGTGGGGGAGGCGATCACCTGCGCACCGCGGGCGATCGCGACGATCGACGAGCTCGTCAGCGTGCGGGCCTTCGTGTCACCCATGGGGTGTCCGACCCAGCCCGAGCCGGTTGGTATCGTGATCTCCTCGGTGTACAGGCCCATGTCCCGGCTACCGAGCCCGGTCACCCTGCTGAGACTCAGGGATGCCCCCAGCACCTCCGCGAGGGCGGCGGCTTCGTCGTCCGTCAGCGCGATCGAGTCGGTGCTGGCATCCGGGTCATCGGCATCGAACAGGGCGAGGTCGCGCTCACCCGACCGCAGGGACACCACGCTGACGCGACGGCCACCCTCCGTGATGACATCGTTGCGCACACCGATCCCCGGAAGGTCGACGCGCTCGATTCGTACGCTCACGTCTCCGACGATACAGGAGCAGGGATCAGGCGGCGGCGCCCGTCGAGACGCCGTACTTCTTCATCGAAGTCTCGACGATCGTGAGGCCCTCGAGTCCCGGCATCCGCGAGATGTGGTCGTCGAGCTTGCGGATCTCCCGCAGTCCCTCCTCGCCAGCAAAGATGTGTCCCATCACATGGGTGACCTCGGCGGGTTCCATGACGCTGGAGCCGACCGGACCCCAGGCGTTCTTGAGGGCGAAGCGCGCGAGCACCTGGGCCTTCTTGCTCTTCGCGAGGCGCTCGCGGGCCTGGGTCGCGTAGAACGCGACGTGGCGGGCCTCCTGCTTGGCGATGCGCTTGAGCAGCACCGCGAGCACGGGGTGCTGCTCGAGCTCGGCGAGCCGGTTGTAGGCGGCGACCGCCGACCACTCGTTCGCGGCACCCCAGATCATGTGCACGGCGATGAAGTCCTTGCCGACGATGTTGCCCAGCAGCGACTGCTTGATCGGGTCGAGCCGGTCCTTCCAGCCGAGCTTGAGGCGGGTGGCCTTGAGTTCGTCGAAGTCAACGGTGATGCCGTGCGCCCCGAGCACGGCGGCGAGAGCCTCGCCGTGCCAGAACTCCTCACGGTTCCACATGGTCATGAACGCCGAGACGTCGGCCTCCTTGTGCGACGGCGTCACCAGCAGATCGCGCAGGTAGCAGACCGTGTGGTACTCGATGTCGCACATGTACCGGAGGCTGCGCAGGGTCGCCTCGGGCAGCGGGTTCGCCTCGAAGTCGCCGAAGTCGAGGTCGGCCCACATCACGCTCGTCGACGTGGCCGTGTAGTTGTCGATATCAAATGCCATGGGATGCCGCGGGCGTGTCCTGGGGGGACGTCCCGTCTCCTTCCGTGGGGGTCTTGATCTCGGATTCTAGGCGCTGAACCTGTCCCGCGCCTGCGGAACGGCGCTTCCAGTCGAGCACGTTCCAGCGCTTCTCCTGGGCGTGACGGTACAGCTGGATGTCGGGATTGACAGCGCTCGGGTTGCCGAGCAGCTGCAGCCAGACCAGATCGGCGTGGCTGTCACCGTAGCCGTAGGACTGGCTGAGGTTGAAGCCGTTCTGGTCGGCGTAGTGGCGCAGCCACGCCGCGCGCGCCTCGTCGACGAGCGGAGGATCGGCGAGGAAGCCCGTGAGCACCCCGTCCTTCTCCTGCATGCTGCCCGCGACGACCTCATCGAAGAACGGCACGAAGGGTGCCACCATGAGGTCGATCGTGCCCGTGACGAGGATCGTGCGGTGGCCGGCATCCCGGTGCTCCTGCACCCTGCGCAGGGCGTCGGGAAGGGCGCGGCGCATCATGGCGCGACCGAAGCTGCCGCGCACAAGTCGCTCGATCTCGCTCACCTTGAAACCCCTGTACCGGCGCATGAAGGTGCGGATGAACTCGCCCCGGTCCCGGCGTTCGGCGCGCAGGTACTTCGGCAGCGAGAAGGTGAAGTTGGCGAGGTCGTGCACGACGCGCGACCGGGGCACGCTCCCCGACCAGAGCAGCAGGTACTGCTCGACCAGGTTGGACTCGAGCACCGTGCCCTCGAGGTCGAAGATCGCCACGACATCCGACCGCACGGGCAGCACGCGCGCGGCGCGCGCCTTGGCCGACGGGCGCGTCGCGAATGCCCGCGTCAGGGTTGTGACAGCGGGGAAGTGGATCTCCTGGAAGTACTGCTCCCAGTCGATCTCCGTCACGTCGAAGCCCTCGGTCTGCTGCACTTTCTTCGGCAGGCTGGCCAGCAGGGCCCGGGTGTTGGTGTCGTCGAAGATGATCTCGGTCTGCACGTAAGCGCGGTAGAGCTCAGTGAACGCGCGCAACTGGCTCAGCCCGTGCTTGCCGCGGGAGACCTCATCCAGCCACTTGCGGGTGCGCGGGGTGGTGGGCAGTCGCTCGATCATCCGCTCGGCGCGGGCGACCTGGTGCTCGCGCTTGGCGAGCGCCTTCTCCACCTTCTGGCCACCCGGGAAGCGCCAGAGCGGAACCTTGATGTCGCCCTTCTCATCGGGCAGCGGGTTGGCAGTGAAGTACTGGTTGACGTTCTCGTACATGCGGTGGAACGGCAGCGGGTTGCTCTTGCCCGACACGACCTGGAAGTACTGCGGCTCGTTCGGCTTGACGGGCCGTGCAGCCACCGCCAGGGTTGCGTTGACCACGAAATCGACGGGGATCACGTCGAGCACCGAATCGGGCAGGCCAGGGAAGTCCGGCAGCTGGCCGCGCCCGTAGGCGATGATCAGGGGATCGGCGACCTTGAAACCGTCGATCCAGCCGGGGAACGGGTGATGCAGCGCGCTCTCGATGATGGACGGGCGCACGATCGACAGCCGGTGACCCGCCTGCGACCAGAGTTCCTCAGCGGCGCGCTCGGCGAACGCCTTGGTCAGGGTGTAGACGTCGGTCCAGCCGAGGCTCTCGGCGCGGGTGCGGCCGTAGTCCACGAGCCGTTC
>Ga0209792_1001254_pt1 | contig 12811 bp, 12 predicted proteins | sample EBPBio142005_DNA_FD_185860 | JGI IMG/M metagenome (GOLD analysis project Ga0209792, IMG submission 185860) | Wastewater treatment Type I Accumulibacter community from EBPR Bioreactor in Madison, WI, USA - Reactor 1_6/14/2005_ DNA (SPAdes)... | ecosystem: Engineered > Bioreactor > EBPR >... | reverse complement strand
CACGAGGCTCAACCAGAACTTGCGGCGGAAGATCGCGGGGTCGTGGTGCGAGTGGTCGCCCCCGTGGCCCGCGTGCATGTCGTGACCGGCGTGCGCGTCGTGGTGGTCGTGTCCGGTGGTCGAGCCTGTCGAGACCGGGGCGTGGTGAGCGTGTCCGGTGGTCGAGCTTGTCGAGACCGGGGCGTGGTGGGCGTGGTGGGTCTCGACAGGCTCGACCACCGGGGCGTGGTGGGCGTGGTGGGTCTCGACGGGCTCGACCACCGGGGCGTGGTGGGCGTGGTGGGTCTCGACGGGCTCGACCACCGGGTGGTCGTGGTTCTCGTGCTGTGTCATCCGTTACTCCGAGCGGTTGTTGTTGAGTTCGTAGACCCGCAGAAGCTCATCGACGGCCTGTTGCTGCTGGTCGCCCCCGGCGGCGAACATGTCGCTCACGTGGGTGCGGAGGTGGTTCTCGACGAGGAGCTTGTTGAGGCTGCTCAGCGACTTCTGGATGGCCAGCGACTGAGTGATGATGTCGACGCAGTAGTCCTCGGCCTCGATCATCTTCTCGAGCCCGCGCATCTGCCCCTCGAGGATGCGCGCGCGATGGAGGGCGCGCTTCTTGATGTCCGCGATCATGTCGCCAGAATACCCCTAGGGGGTATCAAGCGCAAACGGTCGGCCCCCTAGGCTCGACCCATGAAGCTGACGAAGTACGAGCACGCCTGCATGGTCATCGAGAAGGGCGAGGCCTCCCTGATCATCGATCCGGGCAGCTTCACCATGCCGCTCGGCGACCTGTACGGCGTCGTCGCGGTGGTCATCACCCACGAGCACGCCGACCACTGGACCGCCGACCAGCTCGCCCGCATCATCCAGAGCAATCCGAAGGTGCGCCTGTTCGGGCCCAGCGGGGTTGCTGCTGCCGCCGTGGACTTCGAGATCGAGGTCGTGAAGGCGGGCGACGTGATCACCGTCGAGCCGTTCACCCTGGCGTTCTTCGGTGAGAAGCACGCCGTGATCCACGAGTCGATCCCCGTGGTCGACAACGTCGGGGTACTGGTGAACGACACCCTGTACTACGGCGGCGACTCCTACACGGTGCCCGACGTGACTGTGCCGGTGCTCGCCGCCCCGGTGGGTGCTCCCTGGCTGAAGATCGGCGAGGCAATGGACTACGTGCTGGCCGTGAAACCGCGCCGGGCCTTCCCGGTGCACGAGGCGGTGCTCTCCCAGATCGGCCGCAAGCTCGGCAACGATCGCCTCGCAAACGTGACCGAGCTGGGCGGCGGCGAGTTCACCGTGCTCGAGGCCGGCGAGTCGCTGGAGCTGTGACGTGACGATCACCGTGCGCCCGGCAACCGAGGTGCCGTGGGACGACGTGCGCGCCGTCTTCGGCACGCGGGGTGACGCCGCCCGCTGCTGGTGCCAGTGGTTCAAGGTCACCAATGCCGAGTGGGAGACCACCGCGCCCACCCAATTCGAGCGGATGCTCTGCGACCAGGTCGCCGCCGCGACGGTGTCTCCCGGCCTCATCGCCTACGCCGACGACGAACCGGTCGGCTGGGCGGCCGTCGAGGCCCGCACCGGCTACCGTCGACTGACCACGATGAAGGTGGCCGCCGCGAGTCCCGAGCCGCAGGGCGACCCCGCGGTCTGGGCGGTGACCTGCTTCGTCGTGCGGGTGGGCCATCGCAGGCGCGGAGTCTCGACGGCGCTGCTCGCCGGGGCGGTCGACTTCGCCCGCGCCCACGGGGCGCGTCTGCTCGAGGCCTACCCGGTGGATGCCACGGCGCAGAAGACCTCGTCGGCCGACCTGTTCCACGGCGCGCTGTCCACCTTCACGGCCGCGGGATTCGACGTGGTGGCCCGGCCCTCAGAGGGCCGGGCGGTCGTGCAGCTGGCGCTGTAGCACCACGACGGCCGCGGCGGCCGCGAGAGCCAGCGCGGCGATCACCAGCGTGGTGACGGCGGTGGTGGCATCCGGCGCGACGATGGACTGGCCGCGCAGGGCCTGCCAGGTGAGCACGCCGAGCACGGCGACGTAGGTGGCCGCGACGATCGCGACGAGGCGGTAGCGCACGTCCACGCTGCGCAGCACGGCGATGCGGCGCGAGGCGAGCTCGATGAGGATGAGCGCCAGCGGGATGACCTGAAGCGCGTGCATCCCGACGAAATGCGGGATGCGCAGGTCGCCGGCCACGGTGCTCCAGCCGAGCAGGGGCAGGCCGGGGCCGCCGTCGGCCACTCCGACAGTGTGGGCGCCAGCGATGCCCTGCCAGTCGTCGAGCTGCTGCGCCGTCGGACCCGTCATGAGGAAGGCGAGCCCCATTCCGGCGAGCGCGATCAGCGCGCCGGACCGGATGGCGAGGGTGCGCGCCCGGTCGCCGAGCGGGTTGCGGAACAGGATGATGCTCACTACGAACGTCGCGACCCAGAGCGTGGTGATCGACACGGCCATGACCGCCCACAGCGCGGTGGCGAGCGGCGTGGTTACGTTGAAGTGGCTTGTCACCCCGACCGCCGAGGCTCCGGCGATGATCACGAGTTCGATGACCAGGAGCACGGCGCTCAGGGTGCCCGCCCACCAGGCGACACGGCGGAAGCTCTGGAGCTGGCCGATGAGCCACGACCAGGTGACCGCGTAGATCGCCGTGGAGATCGCGAACTTCAGCGGCTTCTCCCACACGTTCACGCCCAGCAGGGTGCGGGGGTCGACGATCAGCCCGACGAGGCAGACCACGACCAGCACGGCCATGGCCGCGGTGTACCAGAGGAGGGGTCGATGCCAGCGGATGCCCGCGACGGTCGACGACGGACGGTGCTGCACTGCTGCGGTCATGCTTCACTCCCGGGGGACTCGGCCCCGCGGTCAGCGGGGAACATCTGGTACGACACGTGCTCCTGCGCCATGCGGCGCAGCGAGGCGTTGAGGGCGTCGCCGAGCACGGTGCCCACGACCACGGTCTCTGCCATGTCGGCGACCTGGCTGTGATGGGCGACCGACGCGAGGTCGGCACGGGCGATGGTCTCGGCGCCCCGGGCGAACTCGTCGAGGTGATCGACGATGTGCTGCTGGCCGAGGTCGGCGTAGGTGTCGAGCACGCGAGCCGCGCCGCGGCGACCGGGGTTGTCGTCGGAGACGAGCCATCCGGTGCGCTCGATGAGACCGTCGACGAGGGCGGCTCCGGGGCTGGTCTCGGGCACGTCGGCGTAGAGACTCGTGTCGGAGATCGCGTACTGGGCGACGCCGAAGACGTAGCTCAGCGGCAGGTCGGGCGAGTCGATCGCGGCGAGCACGCGCTGCGCCGTTGCCACCGACAGGCCGCCGACGTCGATGAGGGCGCGGATGAGCCGGAGTCGCTCGACGTGCTCGGGGCCGTACTCCGCCTGGGTGGCGCTCGTGCGCTCCCCCGCGGGCAGCAGGCCCTCGCGCAGGTAGTACTTGATCGAGGGAACGGACACCCCGCTCGCCTCGCACAGCTGCGACATCTTCATATTGGATAGTGTAGCTATCGATAGTGTCGCTGTCTAGTGGAGACCTGCGTGCGGGCGCACGAAAAAGCCCCCGTCTCCGGGGGCTTCGCGTGGTGCTTCTAGAGCTGGGGTACCTGGACTCGAACCAAGAACAAAAGAATCAGAATCTTCCGTGTTGCCAATTACACCATACCCCACAGGGCCACGGGCTAGCCGAGCCGACTGTCGAGTTTAGCCTACTCGGGGCGTCACGTCATAGTTGACCGAACAGAACCCGCTCGTGTCGCAGGAGGCGGTCGCGGAGAACGCCACCCCGGTGCGGTCGGCGGGCCCGAAGGTGAACTCGTAGCCGGTGCCGGCGCGCGTGGCATCCTCGGCGGTCTGGAAGATCTCGTCGATGCCGGAGGTGTCCCACCCGAAGATCTCGGCCTTGCCCTGGAGGTAGTCCAGCGTCTGCCGGAAGTTCACCACCTCGCGCAGCGGGGCACTCACCCGCGTGATCACGCCGCCTTCGGTGACGATCGTGATCTGGGTGACAGCGAATCGCGCGCCGCCAGGACCCTCCCCTCCCCCGCTCACGATGAGGTCGTAGTCGAGGTCGGTGTCACCCGTGGAGATCGGGGCGAGCACGAGGGTGTCGTCGGGGGCGAGGCCGAGAGCGGCGGCATCCACCGGCTGGGTGGACATATCGATGCGCACCTGACGCGACTTGGCGATGTAGTCGAGACCCTCGGGCGTGAACGACGACCAGTTCAGGTCGGTCACCTGACCCTGGGTCGGCTGCGGCACGGGACCGCCGAGACCTCCGCGCACGAGCAGCGTGGTCGTGACGACCACCGCGATGATCAGCACCGTCAGCACTATCGCGGGAATCCACGACCAGAGTGCGCTTCTCTTCTGTGCCGCCATCAGATCAGACTATGTCAGTCAGGCCAGCGCGGCACGGAGTCTCGTGATGCGGGCAAGAGTCGACTCACGCCCGAGGAGTTCCATCGACTCGAACAGCGGCGGGCTGATGCGTCGCCCGGAGACCGCGGTGCGCAGCGGGCCGAACGCCGTGCGCGGCTTGAGCCCCCGGGCGTCGATCAGCTCGGTGCGCAGCGCCTCCTCGATGCCCGCGGTCGTCCAGTCCGGGATGCCCGGCAGCACGCCCAGCGCGGCATCGAGCACCTCGACGCCCCCCGCGCCCGGCAGGGCATCGGCCTCGAAGACCAGCTCCGAATCGGTCTCGAACAGGAACCCGAGCAGCCCGCGGGCCTCCCCGAGCAGTTGCATGCGCTCCTGCACGAGCGGCGCGGCCCGGCGCAGCAGCTCACGGTCGTCGTCGTTGTTCACGAGCCCCACGAGGTAGGGCTCGAGGCGCTCGGCGAAGTCGTCGACCTCGAGCAGGCGGATGTGGTCGCCGTTGATCGACTCGGCCTTCTTCACGTCGAAGCGGGCCGGGTTGGGGTTCACGTCCTCCACGTCGAAGGCCGCGACCATCTCGTCGAGCGAGAACACGTCCCGATCACCCGACAACGACCAGCCCAGCAGCGAGAGGTAGTTCACGAGACCCTCGGGGATGAACCCGCGGTCGCGGTGGTGGAACAGGTTCGACTCGGGATCGCGCTTGGACAGCTTCTTGTTGCCCTCGCCCATCACGTACGGCAGGTGTCCGAACCGGGGGATGAAGTCGGTCAGTCCGATCTCGATGAGGGCCGTGTAGAGCGCGATCTGACGCGGGGTGGACGACAGGAGGTCCTCACCACGCAGCACGTGCGTGACGCCCATGAGCGCGTCATCCACGGGGTTGACGAAGGTGTACAGCGGGGCGCCGTTGGGCCGGACCACCACGAAGTCGGTGAAGGAGCCGGCCGGGAAGGTGATCTCGCCGCGCACCAGGTCGGTGAAGCTCAGGTCGCTGTCGGGCACGCGCAGGCGCAGGGCCGGCTGGCGACCCTCCGCCCGGTAGGCGGCGATCTGCTCCTCGGTGAGGTCGCGCTCGAAGTTGTCGTAGCCCTGCTTGGGATCGCGGCCCTGCTCGAGGTTGCGGGCCTCGATCTCCTCGCCCGTCGCGAAGGACTCGTACAGGTGGCCGGATGCCAGCAGCTGGTCGATCACGCCCTGATAGATGTCGGTGCGCTGCGACTGCCGGTACGGCGCCTGCGGTCCGCCGATGTCGATGCCCTCGTCCCAGTCGATTCGCAGCCAGCGCAGGGCGTCGAGCAGCTGCAGGTAGCTCTCCTCGCTGTCGCGCTCGGCGTCGGTGTCCTCGATACGGAAGATGAGCTTGCCGCCGGTGTGACGCGCGTAGGCCCAGTTGAACAGGGCGGTGCGGATCAGTCCGACATGCGGAGTGCCCGTGGGCGAGGGGCAGAACCGCACGCGCACGTCGGTTCCGGTTGCTGTGGAGAAGGGTGCAGACATCGCCTGCAAGTCTACGGGCGGTGCTACCCCAGCGCGGCGAGCACCTCGGCCGCGGTCGCCTCCCCGGAGCGCACCGCGCCCTCCATGTAGCCGTTCCAGATCGGGGAGCACTCCGCGCCCGCCCAATGGATGCGACCGACCGGTTCGCGCAGGGCGGGACCGTAGGCGGTCCACACACCCGGCGTGAAGTGCGCTCCGTAGCAGCCGCGACTGAACTCCTCGGCCATCCAGTCCCGCTCCAGGTACTCGACGGGATGCCGAGCCTGCTCCCCGAAGTAGCGCACCAGACAGGTGACGAACGCCTCCTTGCGCTCCTCCGGCGTGCGGCGGGCCCACTCGCGCCCGTCGTTGCCCTCCATGAAGCCCATCATCACGCCGCGGTCGTAGCCGGGCGGCGTGTTGTCGAACGTCACCTTGACGGGACCCTCGTCGGATCCGACCTGACCGTTCAGGCCCTCGGCGCGCCAGAAGGGCGTCTCGTACACGAGGTAGAGCTTCATGACGCTGCCCGCAGGCAGCCGTTGGGTGAGCTGGTCGCGCCAGCTGGGCAGCGGCGGGTCGTACTCGAGGCGACCGGCCAGCGTCGGCGGAAGCGTCACGATCACCTGCGCGGCCCGATGCTCCGTGCCGTCGCGCGTGATGACCGTCACCCCATCGGCATCCTGACGGATCGTGCGCACCGGGGAGCCGAGGTGGACCGCAGCCCCGAGCTGCTGAGCCAAGCGTTCGCTGACCTGCACGGAGCCGCCCTCGATGCGGTCCTGCTGCGCACCCCCGTCGACCGCCATGAGAGTCTCCATGTCGGTGCCCGACTTCGAGTAGAACAGCGTGTGCAACAGGGACGTGTCGGCGGGATCTGCCGAGAACACCGCCTCGCAGAAGATCTGGAAGTAGGCCCGACCCGCCTGCGTCTTCAGGGTGCGATCGATCCAGGTGCGGAACGTCTGCCCGTCGAGGAACGCGGCGTTCGGCGTCTCCCAGGGTCGCTCGAGCGGCACGGATGCCGCGAGCCGGTTGAACTTCGCCAACCCCTGCGCCAGATCCACCAGCGCGAACGGCCCGAGCTTCGGGATGGCACCCTTCTGCGAGCCCATCGTGCCGCGCTTGCCGAGCAACTGGAGCAGAAGCTTGCCCTCGTTGAAGAGGGGGAAGGTGCCGAGTCCGAGCTCCTCGACGAGCCCGTACATGCGATCCTGAGTGGGCCCGATCCATTGACCGCCCACCTCGATCCACTGGCCGTCGGAGAAGGTTGCGTTCTCGGTGCGGCCGCCCACCCGTGAGCGTGCCTCGAGCACGGTCACGGTGCGTTTCGAGGCCGCGATCGCCCGCGCGGCGGCCAGGCCGGCGAGGCCGGCTCCGACGACGATCACATCAGAGGTTGCCACTGTCGACCCTTCTTCGCGCGCCGTGCGCGTGTGTGATGCCCAGTCTGGTGGATGCATCCACCGGATGCCGCGATTCGCGAGGCAATGCGCTAGCCTCAGGCCTAACCCGACCAGTTGCTTCCTGCGGTCGCGCCACCATTCACGAGGGGCCCGCATGAAGAAGTCACTGTCACTCCCTGCCGTTCTCGCGGTCGCCGCCGCACTCGCGCTGGCGGGCGCCGCCGCCGCCGACGCCGTCCCCGCGACGCCCGTGCTTCCGCCGGGCCAGACGCTGTACAGCATCGACTGCGACGACGCCGCTCCCCAGCTGTGGTCCGTCACGCCCGACGGCGCCTCGACGCCGATCGGTGCCGCTGGCGCCGGCGTATCCTGCTCCGGCGGCGCGCAGACCAGCCCCGTCACCGGAGTCACCTACTTCATCACCTACGACGGTGAGAGCAGGTTGTCCACGATCGACCCCGCAACGGGAGTCGTGACCGGGATCGCCCAGATCAACGGTGACACGAACGGCGCGTGGCAGTTGATCATCACCAACTCGGGCGCAGCCTTCATCACCAACAGCTCCTTCCTGTACACCCTCGATCTGGCGACCGGGGCGACGACCCAGCTCGGAGACATGGCACCGTTCAACCCGGGCGCTATGGCCTACGATTCGTCCACGGACACGATCTACGGCTTCACGTTCGGAAACACCCTAGCGATCTACACGATCGACCCGTCGACCGGTGCAGCCACCGACACGGGCCACGGCGGCAACTGGCCCGCAGCGAATTGCCTCGGTGGCGGATCCGAGGCCGGCAGCCCCGACGGTGCCGTCTTCGACGCCAATGGCATCGCCTGGATCCAGAGCGATTCCTGCGTCTCGAACATCATGGCGTGGGATCCGGTCAACAACATCGCATACATGACGGGCGAGCTGTTCGACTCGACCGGAACGATCTACCCGTCGGGGGCGAAGACGTACTACTCGCAGACGTTCTTCATCGCCCCGGTGCCGCAGGTGAAGCCCGCTCTCGCGAACACAGGCGTGGACTACGCGCCCATGGCGATCGCGGGAGGTTCCGCCGCCGTCATCGTGCTCGCGGGAATCGTCCTGCTGGTCGTTCGCCGACGCCGCGCGGGAGTGTAGCCGTAGCTCGGTTTCGATACGCGCCTTCGGCGCTACTCAACCAGCCTACTCAACCGGCCTAGCGCACAGGGTTGCTCAGAGTCCCGATTCCCTCGACGGTCACCTCGACGGTGTCTCCCGCCACGATCGGGCCGACGCCGGCGGGGGTTCCCGTCAGAATCACATCCCCGGGCAGCAGGGTGAACACCGCCGACGCGTAGGCGATGACGGATGCCACCGAGTGCACCATCTCGTCGAGCCGACCCGACTGGCGCACCTCGCCGTTCACGCGCGTCTCGATGGCCTGGTTCGCGACGACGAACTCGGTCTCGATGACCGGTCCGAGCGGGCAGAACGTGTCGAAGCCCTTGGCCCGGGCCCACTGGCCGTCGGACTCCTGCAGGTCGCGGGCGGTCACGTCATTGGCGACGGTGTAGCCGAAGACGACGGACGCGGCATCCGCCTCTGAGACGTTCTTCGCGATGCGACCGATCACCACGGCGAGCTCGCCCTCAAAGTCGACCCGGGAACTCTGCGGCGGACGCACGATCGTGTCGCCGGGGCCGATCACCGAGGTGTTCGGCTTGAGGAACAGCAGCGGCTCCGCAGGCGCCTCGTTGCCGAGCTCCGCGGCATGCTCGCGGTAGTTGCGACCGACGGCGACCACCTTCGAGCGCGGGATGACCGGGGCCAGGAGCTTCACGCTGGCCAGGGGTATCCGCTCTTCGGTCGTGTCGAAGCCGCTGAACATCGGATCCCCCCGGAGCACGACGATCTCGTCGTCGTCGACGATCCCGAACCGGGGGTCACCACCTGTGCTGAAACGCGCGATCTTCACGAGTCCAGCCTAGGGTCGTGCGAGGTCAGGGCTGGCGACGCCGACGCAGCACGTTGATGACGATCGCCGCAGCACCGCCGAGAAGCAGCACACCGCCGATGATCGGAATCCAGAGGTTGAGGGTCTGGCCGGTGGCGGCGAGGGCACGCGTGGACTCGACGTCACCCGCGGTCTCGGCGGTCTCGACGGCACCGACATCCACCCGACCGCCGATCACCCGCGGGAAGCCGGTGTAGCGCTGGTCGAAGGTGGGCGGGGTACCGCCGGGCAGACCCCGGTCGATCGCGGGGCTGTCGGCGAGCGGCATGCGCGTGAAGGTCGGGCCGCCATTGTCCTGGAGGGGCCCGAGCTTCGGTGCGATTCCGAACTGGTTGCCGCCCATGTCGGCCATGGAGTCGGTCCATGACGAGAGGATGCTGTACAGAACCCCCACGGGATTGACCGCGTCGTCGACGAGGATCGTGACCCCGCCAGTTTGAACGACGATGGTGCTCGTCACCTCAGCCAGGCCCCCGTTGGTCCTGACGTAGATGCCACCGGTGAGGGTGGAGTACATGACGCTCAGCTCGCCAGCCACGAGGTCTGCTGTCATGGCGAAGTCCTCGGGGCCCTCGTCCAGGGTGCTGTTGACGATCGTGACCTCTCCGATGACGGTGCCGATGGCGAGGGCGGCTCCGAACTCACCGGTGGAATCGGCCGAGAACGTCGACGAGTCAACGGTAAGGCTTCTCTCCAGGTCGACCTGGTCGACATAGATGCCGCCGCCGAAGCCTTCAGCCACATTCGCCTGGAAGGTCGAACGCTGTATCGTGACCGAACTGGCGGTGTCGGCGATATAGACTGCGCCCCCGTCGCCCGCCGCCTCGTTGCCGATGAACTCGTCGTCGGTGAGTACGACCGCTGTTCCCACGCCAACCGCCGAGATCGCTCCGCCGCTGGCGCCGCCCTCGTTGCTCACGAATCTGGAGTTCTCGACCCGCAGAGTTCCCGAGATCGTGGTGACCATGATTGCGGGCCCACCGAGGGAGCCATTCTGCAGGTCGGTGAATGTGACGTCGATGACCGTCACGTCGCGGGGCGTCTCGTCGATGCTGTTGGCGACCACGCCGGAACCGGTGATGACGTTGTCGCCCTGGACGGTGATTCCCGACACGGTGAAGTCCTGATCGGTGGAGCTGGGCTGAAAGGCGAACACATCGGAGCTGGGACCGACGTCGCGCTGGATCGAGAGAGAGCCGGAACCGAGCCCGCTGATCGTGACCGTGTCGGTGATGATCAGTGCCGAGTTGATGTGCAGAGTCGAGTTCAGCAAGGAACCGGCGAAGTCGATCGTGTCGGCCACCCCGACCGAGGCGTTGGCATCGGCGATGGCTTCACGGAGCGTGTACCCGACGCCATCGTCGGTCGTGCTCGTGACTGTGAGGGTCGCCGCGCTCACGGGAATGGCGATCGCGAGCGCGCCTGCGGTACCGAGCACGAGGCTCGTCACGGTGGCGAGGGCGAGTCGGCGGCACGTTGCGGCACTCAGGGTCATGATTCGGCTCCGGGGCTGTGGGGGCGGCGACAAGACGACAGTCTCTCAGCTCGCCCCGAGTTTACCGGCACCGCGGACCGCGGGATAGGCGGAGAGTCAGCGCAGACGACGCCGACGCAGCACGTTGATGACGATCGCCGCGGCACCGCCGATGAGCAGAACGCCGCCGATGATCGGGATCCAGAGGTTGAGGGTCTGGCCGGTCGCGGCGAGCGGGTAGCTCGTCTCCACGGCACCCACGTCGACGCGCGCGCCGACCACTCGCGGGAAGCCGGTGCCGCGCTGGTCGAACTCGGGCGGCGTGCCACCCGGCAGACCCTTGTCGATCGCCGGGCTGCCGGCGAGCGGCAGACGCGTGAAGGTCGGGCCACCGTTGTCCTGCAACGGGCCGAGCTTGGGGTCGGTCACCGAGAACTGCGTTCCCCCGTTGTCGGCGATGACGCCAGTCTGCGCAGAGGACAGGATGCTGTACGAGACGATGACCGAGTCATCCGGGAACTGCACCGAGATCGCGGGGTTGCCGAGTCCGTTGATGATGCTGCTGACGACAGTGTGGCTGCCGAACGCGCTGAGGAAGTACAGCGGGAAATCGCCCACAACGGTCGAGTAGGCGAGGCGGAAGGTCCCACCCTCGTTGGAGAGGAAGATGACAGGACTGCCGGTCTCCATCTCGTCGAGCGTGCTATTGACGATCTCGACCGATCCGCCCGAGATCTCGCCGATGGAGAGAGCCGCGCCCGCCGACTCGCCGCCGACGATGTCACCGGTGAAGGTCGAGGAATCGATGAGCACCGTGCCGTCCGTCTGGCCGATGTCGATCGCGCCACCGTCGCCAGCCGCCTCGTTCGAGTCGAACGTCGTGCCGGTGATGATCAGGCTGTCGGGGATGTCCAGGTACGGGATGGCCAGCGCGCCACCGCTGCCGGCGGTTGCGGCATTGCCACGGAGCACACTGTTGGTGATGGTGATGTCGCCATGCACGCTGTCGAAGTTCAGAGCACCGCCGTCGCTGACGGTGGCGGTGTTGTTCTCGATGACGGAGTCCTCGATGAGGATGTTCCCGCCGACTTGGAAGGCACTGAACGCGGGGCCGAACGGTGACGTCTCGTCTCGCACAGTCACGGTGGAGAGGGTGATGTCGCGAGGAGCGTTCACGGCCGGGTCGCCGCCGTAGCTCGCGTACATCGCCCAGCCCTGGCCACCCGGGATGCCAGCGATCGTGATGTTCTTGAACGTGTAGTCCTGATCGGGCACATCGGGCTGGATACCGAACTGGGTGAAGGCGCCCACGATACCTCGCGTAATGGTGACCGTGCCGCCGCCATCGATCGTGATGCCCTTCTCGAGCGGGATGCCCCCGGCCAGCGCGATCGTGGTCACGCTCGGGTCGAACACGATGGTGTCGCCGGAGTTCGCCGTCGCTATCACCTCGCGCAGCGTCCCGCCGCTGGAATCGTCGAGATCGGACGTCACCGTCAAGGTCGCAGCCTGCGCCGCCATCGGCGCAACGAGGACCCCGCCGAGGGCGAGCGCTGCGGCCGCGAGAACCGCTCCGAGGGTGCGAACGGGGCGGCGGGCGGGTGTGGTCACAGAGGGCCTCCGGGCAAGGTGAAGCGACATCAGGGAGCTGCCCAGAATCTAGCAGAACGGGGCATATCCGCGCGGGGTGCGCGTAGGGTCTGGTCATGGTCGAGTTGCTGTGGGATTCCCCCGACCGATACACCGCCACGCTCGTGCTCGGCCACGGGGCCGGTGCGGCGATGGACTCGGCGGGCATGAACGATGCCGCCCGGGTGATCGCGAGCCGCGGCATCCGGGTCGTGCGCTTCGAATTCGCCTACATGGCGGGCCGCCGGGAGGGCGTGCGCAAGCCCCCGCCCCGCGCGGACACCCTCCTCGGCGAGTATCGGGACGTCGTCGCGCAGGTGGGCGTCGACGGCCCCGTGTTCATCGGCGGACGTTCCATGGGCGGGCGGGTGGCGAGCATGGTCGCCGACGAGCTGCACGCCGCCGGCACCGTGCGCGGTCTCGTGTGCCTGGGGTATCCGTTCCACCCGCCGGGCAAGCCCGAGCAGTTGCGCACC
>Ga0209792_1001253_pt1 | contig 12821 bp, 15 predicted proteins | sample EBPBio142005_DNA_FD_185860 | JGI IMG/M metagenome (GOLD analysis project Ga0209792, IMG submission 185860) | Wastewater treatment Type I Accumulibacter community from EBPR Bioreactor in Madison, WI, USA - Reactor 1_6/14/2005_ DNA (SPAdes)... | ecosystem: Engineered > Bioreactor > EBPR >... | reverse complement strand
CTTCTGATGTTAATATAAATCCCTTTCCCAACACAATACTTCCTTGAAAACTCTTTCCTTTGTTCGACTGTAAAGGCATAGGTTTTCCCAAATCTCTAAATCCCTAAAATTGATACTGATTTTTAGTTTCTTAGATATATTACTTTGCAATTTATTAATAAATTCACTTCACAAATACTTCAGTAGTTATGAGTATACAAATAAGCTATCGCTTTGTATTAAAAAAAGAAAAAAACAAACAAGGGTTATATCCAATTTATTTAAGAGCATTTTTAAAAGGAAAGAAAATTGAAACTGCAACACCAGTAACCATTCCAATACGTGACTGGTCATTGAGAAATCAACGAGTGAAGTCTCAAAATATTCAACATGAAAAATACAATATGATCTTAGATGCAATAGATAAAAAATCCATCAGGCTATTGGTTGACAACTTTTTAAACGATGAATTTCCTCTTTCTTTAATGCAGTTTAAAGACCGTTTATTTGCAATGAATCACAATTCATCAGAGCATAATTTTACAGATTATATTCTTGTTTATTTAGAAGAAAATAAAACAAAATTCAAGAAAGAAACTTGGTTTGGATATAAATCTCAGATTTCCAAGATGCTTAAATTCAAGAAAGAAATCCTCTTTTCAGATATTAACGAAAAATTCATAAACGATTACAAGGAATATATGCTAAAAATTTTGGGCAATAATGAAAATACTGCCAGTAAAAGTCTTAGAGTGCTGCGAACATTTGTAAATATCACCATGCGTTTCAGCTACATAAAAACGAATCCATTTCAATATACTTCAATAAAGAAAGTCGATGGAAAAAGAGATTTTCTTTCCATTAAAGAACTAAACAAGCTTACCGACTACTACTCTAAAAATAATTTTACAAAACCAATAGAAAAAGATATTCTCGGTTATTTTTTATTTGCTTGTTACACAGGACTTCGGTACTCTGATTTAAAAATATTCTCGACTGACTCTATAATTGATAATTCTATACATCTTCGTATGCATAAAACTGGATATTTAGTAAATATTCCATTAAGTAAAAAAGCAAAAATATTTCTTCCTTCTAAAACTTGTGACGGGGGCAATGTTTTCAGAGTGTATTGTAACAAAGTGACCAATAAAGTATTAAAAAAAATAGGAATAGAGCTTGGTTTTAATAAGAAGCTTACTTGTCATGTAGCCAGACATACATTTGCTACTACGTCAATCTCATTAGGAATTCCAATAGAAGTAGTAAGTAAATTATTAGGACATACTAGCATTCGTACAACGCAAGTTTACGCAAAAATTGTTGATTCTGTAAAAGTTAAAGAGATGAAAAAATGGGATGATTTATAAATGTTCAGAAAACCACTTCAACATCATTAGCTCAATTACCTGCACAAAATATGACTTTAGGACAAGTATCCCTAGTATGAATTCTTTTTTTTTGCTTCATTTCATTAATTCAAATTAAAATTCTAAATCAACATTTAGCAAGCTCAATAAATCTACAAAAAGGATTTGCCAATTTAATTTGTGCAGGTGATTTACAGTCGGGTTCAAATATTTTCGGATTACCTACCATAATAAAAATAACTCTAGCCCTAGAAACTGCAACGTTCAACCTATTTGGACTGTATAAAAATTCCATACCTCTTGGCGCATCTTCTGGTGATGAACTGGCTAAACTATAAATTATAACTTGTGCTTCTTGACCTTGAAATTTATCTACAGTACCAATAGATACATTTGGTATACGCTTTTGCATCTCAAATACATTGCTATTATAAGGAGTAATTATTTTAATGTCTTCATGTTTTATAACATGTTTATTATTTTCTTCATCATACCAATATACATCGCCTTTTGTTAGTTCTTTTACAATTTTTTCAACTTCATTAATTTCTTCCAAAGATAAGTTGCTATTACCTTCATGTTCAACAGCCTTATAAAATAACCCTGAACCAATAAATTGTGTTTTTCCTTCAATTCTTTGATTTTCTAGTCCAGATACCGAATGTAATCTCGATTCATAAAACATTTCGGAATCATATAAACAAATCTCGGGATGCATTCTCCAAGTATTTGCAAGAAATATTCCTTTATTAATAGGAATTGTTTTCATTCCTTCTAATAAATGCTCCAATGCTGAAACTTCCGTTCCTTCTGGATGAACACCTTTTATAGGTTGTTTTAATTGTTGATGATCACCAAGTAAAATAATATTTTTACTTGCATGTGATACTACTAGAGTATCAATCAAAGCAAATTGACCTGCTTCATCTAAAAATAAATAATCTAAAGTATCTTTCAACTTTTCACTACACCACATAAAACTAGTTCCTGCTATAATATGGTAATTTTTAAGATTAGCTACAATCGCATCAACGTTTTTGGCGGTATCCCATGGATAATCTCCTTCATCTCTTGTAGAACCTTTATAAATTATCTTCAAATCAAAAGTTTCTTTATCAGCTAACTGTTTTACTTTTTCCAGCAAATTAATTATAACCTTATGACTAAGTGCTGTAATCCCAATTCGGTTACCTTTCTTAATCAAATCAAAAATCATATGACTTCCTGTATAGCTTTTTCCTGCTCCTGGTGGTCCTTGTATTGGTAAGTAACTAGAATCTAATTTAGTAGCCCAGTCAATACTCTTTTCCAATAAAATGTCTGTATCAATTAGTGGTTGTGTAAGTTGAGGCAACTTATTTAATAATAAATCTCTTGTAACTTTGTAGATAGATAATTCATTTTCAAAACCATTAGCAACAATCCATTCTGCAAAACGAATTAAATTTTCCTCTTTATCTTTGGTACTGAACTGCTCAAACTTGATTATGGTAAATGGATGAATATCTTTGATGCTTGGTCCTTTCTTAAGCTTAAGAATTCCATTTAATTCATCAATTTCAATAATTTCTCCTGCATTTCCTCCATTCTCATTCTTTATTTGATTTCCCGGTTTTAGTTCACTTTCTTGACGAGGAAATCTATAAGTATCGACAAAACTTCTCTTGATAGGAACGCTTTCACCTGTAAATTGTAAGTAAGTTATTGCGGTTTTTTCATCTAATAACTCATCAGGTTCTAATTCCATAATTCTGTAATACTCCCACCAAAATGATTTTTGTTCTCTTCTATACCAATCCAACATATTAGCCAAAATAAATCTTGCTTGTTGTTCTTTGGTGCGTTCAGTTACATCGAGTGGAATTTCATGCATCAAAGCCTCATAAATAGGCGTGATGCGTACCAAATGAGCAGTAACATGTTCAGGTTCTTCAATATCATTTGATATTAGCCTTGGTATATCACTTCCCTTTGATATCAATAATGCTCTTTCTTTTTCTAACCATTGATGCAAATGCAATGTAGAAAAGCAATCATCTTGATTATAAAGCTGAATGGCTTGTTTCATCTCTTCGGTAATCAATTCAAATTTTTTACTTTCCAATAAAAATTCAAAATCAGCTTTATATTTAGACAAGGTTCGTAAATCCATTTCTCTTACGAATCTATGGTATTTTTCTAAATCTTTTAATGAATATCTTTCAACTCCAGCTCTAATGGATTGTTTTAAAATTCTATGTAAATCAACAAAACATTTGGTTCGTAATAATATATCAATTTCATTTTCCCTTGTAGCATATTTTCCCATCATTCGCTTCAAAGCTATAGTTTCGTAAGGTGCAAAATGGTAAACATGTAAAGCTGGAAAATCTCTTTTTTTATCAAAAACAAAATCGACAAACTGCTCTAGTGCAGCTTTTTCCTCATCCATATTATTTACCCAAATGCAATGATATTTTCCTTGAAAACCCCAGCCAAATAAATACTCTAGTCCTGATGGTTCTACTAAAGGATCACCTTCAAAATCTAAATAAATATCTCCATCAGTTGGTTCAGGTAAATTATAAAATCCAGAAGTTTCCTTTAATTCGATAATTTCATAAATTGGTTTTTGTAAGGTTCTAGTTTCATTTTGAACCCTAGCTTGTTCTCTTAATTTTGTAAAAGTTTCTTTTGAACCTTTATTGGGCTTAAAAGATATTGGTAAAGGCAATTCTGACATTGCTTGAAGTGTTGTTACTCCATGTAATTTAACCTCTTTAATCTGAGAAGTACCCATTCCTGCAATAAAACTCAAATGATCATCTTTTCTTCTAATACCATTACAATGTTCCCACCAATTACAAACATCACAATGAGAACACGGTTCTGGATAAGTTTCCACGGGTGTTACAATAGCAGTTTCTAATCGTTTTTTAATTAACCGTAAATAAGAAATGTAATCATTTACACGATATATAATTTTACTTTCAGGTGTTCTTACACGCATATTTTCAGGCAGTACTCCTTGTATTTCTGCTAATATTTCAGAATATAGGGCTATTTGTAATATTGTACCTGCTCTTGTTTCTGTTGAAAGCTTAGTATCAATAACTTCATAAGACCAATTACCAAAATTACTGGAGAGATTTACTTTTACGAGAAAATCTGCCCATCCTTGCCATTTATTATTACTTAATCTTGCTTGATAAATAAAATCAACGCCATTTCTCATAGCATCAATAGTCTTTTGTTTAGTTTCAGGTTCATCCTGTGAAATTTTAGTGATTACATATCCTTCAGCTTCTAAATCACTTAAAAATGAATTTTCAAAATCAAGACCTCGTGCTCTTAGGACATCTAAAACTTTATTATTACTAATTGGTTTTTCTTTTAGACCCTGAACTACATCATAGTTAAGATTTGTTAGATGTTTACAGTGAATATGGTTTGATAAATCAGAGGCAGAAAAAATGATTTGATTATTTGCTTTTCTCATTGCAAAAAAGATTAAATGATTAGAATAAACAAAAACTATAATTTTAAATTAAGTCATTTCTCAAATGTAAGAATTTAAAGCAAATAAAAGTAATTTGGATTGAACGTAAATTGTTAAATTTTTACAATGCCAAGATGCAAATCTTTAGGGAAAATTAGATAGAGATTTGCGTGTTTGTCGAAAATATGGAAACACCAAAGAAACACTTCCAATTATTTTTTCAAAACTAAAGTAAAATCAATCAAAATACTCTTAAAACCAAGATTATAAATACCACTAAATTTAAATTCTAAAGCAATTCTTAAGAATTTACTCTGAAATTTCATTTCAGTTAAATACATATTCTTTTTTTTTGAGACACTTCCAATTAATTTTCCGTACATTTGTAATACAATAATGTTAATTGTTGCGATATAATACATTTAAACACTACTATTATGTTATTTATTTCATCTTCAAAAGCGCAAAAAAAAATAGCTGAAAATGTACGTGAAAGAAGATTACAAATGGATCTTACGCAAGAAGGTTTAGCAGAAAGATCGGGTGTGCCTTTGTCCACATTGAGGAAATTTGAACAAAAAGGAAACATTTCTTTAGAGTCATTTTTAAAATTACTTTCCGTAATTGGCGGTTTAGAGGAAGTTATCAACGCTTTAAAGCCTAACAAACCAAATTTTAAATCTATTGATGATGTTCTAAAAACAGAGGCAGAAATCATTAAAAAAAGGGGCAGAAAAAAATGAAAACCGCGATTAGAGACATAAAAGTAGGATTAGATTTCGGATCAGGCGTTCAATCTGTTGGGAGATTGGCAATACGAAATGGCATTATCTATTTTGAGTATGACAATGATTTTTTGCAGACAGAATTAGAAATTTCACCCATTAAACTTCCTTTGCAACGAGGTTTAATAGAGCTTTCTATAAACCCTTTTGAAGGGTTAGCAGGAGTCTTTAATGATAGTTTGCCCGATGGTTGGGGAAGATTGCTTTTTGACCGTATGCTTCGTTATAAAGGTATTCTACCGTCAGAAGTTACTTCACTTGATCGCTTGGCTCACGTAGGTTTACAAGGGATGGGTGCATTGGTTTATGAACCAGATGAAAGTCCAAATTTTGATGATGAAATAATTGATTTAGATGTATTAGCTTCACAAACAAAAGAAGTTTTAGAAGGAAATTCTGATGAAGTTATTGCAGAACTTTTAGCATTGAATGGTTCTTCTGCGGGAGCAAGACCAAAAGCCTTGATTGGTGTAGATAAAGAAAGAAAAAATATCTCGTATGGAGCTCATCAGTTAAGCGATGGTTTTGAACCTTGGATGGTGAAATTCCCAAACTCACAAGATGGCAATAATTCTGGTGCGATTGAATATGTATATGCTTTAATGGCTAAAGAGGCAGGAATTGTAATGCCAGATGTTAATTTGTTTTCATCGCAAAAAGGAAATGGTTATTTTGCAGTAAAACGTTTTGATAGAGACGGAAATAAACGTCTTCACATGCATACAGTGAGCGGATTAATTCACAGTAATTTTAGATTTCCTTCTCTTGATTATGAAGATTTATTGTCACTGACGAGTTTTTTAACCAAAGACATTCGAGAAGTGGAAAAAATGTTTCAATTAGCGGTTTTCAATGTGATGGCACATAATCAAGATGACCACGCAAAGAATTTCACTTTTTTGATGAATGAATTGGGCGAATGGAAATTATCTCCTGCCTATGACATTACCTTTTCAAACGGACCTGGTGGTGAACAAAGCACAATGGTATTAGGAGAAGGAAGAAATATAACCCTAAAACATCTGTCAAAATTGGGTACAGAAGCTCAACTTTCAAAAGAATTCATAGAGAGCGTTATTGATCAAACACGTTCTGCACTTGGTAAATGGGTTGATTTAGCTAAATATTATGGTGTTAGTGATACAAATATCCATTTTATTAATCGTAGTATTTCTAAATGATAATTTTATAGATTTGGTCAAAAGAGAATTTTAATGGTTGGGTTTAACATTTAAATGAAATACTACCAAAAAAAATTAAATAGCATTTTCATTTTGAAATAATTTCCATTTTTAGTTTATTCTTCCCAAATTATGCTAATAATTGATTCATATTGTTTTGTTGGAATACAATATTCGTAGAAATCAGAATCCTTTTCATAATGTTTTAATTCAAACCATACAGACTTTGAAATAAGTTGTGCTTTTTCTGAATCTTTATAAATATAATCATAATCTGCTTCAATATATTCTTGAGCGACAGAATCTTCTGGAGGAGCTAATTTTGTAATTTCTTTAACCTTAACTCTAAAATTTTTTGAAAGATTCCAATAAGACACCTTGCCTTTATGAATCGAAACAATAAATAATGGGTAAATATTTAATGATACTAACCTGTAAGCGACAGATGTAAGACTTGTTTTGAAATGTAAAGCAATATCTTTAATTAAATTTGGCGAAAAGCATTTATTTTCAACAAATTTTATCAATGCTTTTTCTGGCATTAATAATTCAGAAGCAAAATCATTTGCCTCCCATTCTTGAAGTCCTTTTTTTGCTTGTTGTTCAGTAGATTGAAACCAATTTAATGTATTGCTATTATCATTATGAACCTCTAAATCCAATTTATCATGAAGTAGATAATGACCCAGTTCGTGAGCAATAGTGAATCGAATTTTTTCTTCGTAAGGTATTTCAGAATTTACCTTAATTAAGGTTTTGCTAATACCTCTAACAATTTTCCCATCAGAATTTTTTAAAGGTTCCAAAATTAAAGTAGCGCCAAGTCCTGAAACCAATAAATCCATAGGTAAATCAGAAATATCATCAAAGCCGATTTCTTCAAGTAATTCTTTTGCCTTTATAGAACCTCTTTTATTGGCTTTCATTTTCTAAATTCTCTAAAAGTTCTAATAAATTCTGGTCTTTTATTATTTCCTTAATTTCATCAATATTTAAATTTTCAAGATTCCTATATTGAACTTGAAATTGGTTATTTTGAATTAAATTTTTTAAATAGTTTACTGGCTTATCAATGTTTTCTTCAATTGCTTTCTGTAACAATAGTGATGCTCTTTCCAAAAGATTAGTGTCTTTTTGCTTATTAATGATTCCTTTCAATAAAAAAGATTGTCTTTTATATATCTTTTCAGAAAAATCATTAATTACATCAATGTTATAACCTAAAAACTCTAATTCAGCGTCTATTGCTGTAAAATCGTTCTCTAAAGTTTGTTTGATTATTGCCTTATCTATTTTTTTTATGAAATTATTTTTCATATCCAAACTCCTTTAATTTTGCTTTTAATGCTGGTAATTTTCTATCTAATCTTTTTTTGATATTCGTAAGTTCATTTAATGAAATTCCAAATAAATCAGATAAATCCTGTCTTTTCATTCCTTGAATTATATAAGGTTCAAATAATAAAATTTCTTCATCTGTGGAGTTTAATCGTTTAAGTTCTTCATTACATATTTCAAGAAGACTATCGTATTCTTCATTATTAACAACTTCTATTTCATCATTTTCAAAAATCTCGAAAGTTTTATTATCCTTGTCCAAATGTGTTGAGATAGTATTAGATATTACGCTATCAAGTGAACTAATGATTTGCAACTTAATATCATTAAATTTGTCTTTATACCAATTCCTTCCACCTTCTTTTATCAAGCCTTCCAAAGTTTGTTGAATCATATCTTCAATCATAATACCTCTTATTCCTCTATCAAAGTTGTACTTAATTCCAGAATGAGTATGCAATCTTTTCAAAGAATATTTCACCAAAAATTCAAAAAACTCTTTATTTAGAGCGTTTTGAATTGCAATATGTATTTCCTTGGAAGTAGCTATTTCTCGATTATCTACTCTCATTTATTATATGATGCTAAAAGTTTTTATAAAATTTCCAATAATCTGGCAATTTATGGAAATAAATTAGCATTACAATATAGAAAGGCATAGAAATCAACACTTTATTATGCTTGAGTGAAACTCCACAACTCTGAATGGAGATTGTTTAACCTAAAAATTGTAAAACGATGGCAACAAATCCACCGAAGGACAATTCCAGAAAAGGTGCTGTTAGAGAACGTTCACAGACCTACAACCCAAAAACGGATACTTGGGTAAAACGTGATACAAACACGGGTAGATTTATTGACGTGAAAACCTCTGACAATAAACCTTTTAAAGGAGTTCGTAAAGAAAAGTAAAATACTACTTTAAAAAGTAATCGTCAAAGTTTTTCTGTCGAGAAGTGAAAAACGTAAATTATTGAATCTAAAAAATTAATGCCTGTGCAAAGATTTTTACACAACAATGATAATGTTAGTTTATGCTACAAAGATAGCTGCATACATGCAAATGGTTCAAATGCTAATTTATTAGCTATTGCTTCTTTTGTGCTGCTTATACTTATTGGTATTGCATCATTATCTAAAGCATATTAAAACGATTAGGGGTGAAACGCCCCTTTTTATTAAAATTTATAAAATTTATTTATTATGACAAATCCTAAATTTCAAGTATTTAAAAGTCTAATCAACGGACAATTCTATTACAGATTAAAATCAAAAAGTAATGGCGAAACTATTTTAAGTGGTGAAGGTTATACAACTAAACAAAATTGTATTAATGGAATTACTTCAGTTAAAGCCCATGCTCCATATGATATGTATTATGACAGAAAAGATGGGTTCAATAATTATACTTTCAATCTTAAATCTAGCAACGGAGAGGTTATCGGAAGAAGTGAGAATTATACATCAAGGATGGCAAGAGAAAATGGAATTGATGCTGTAAAAAGAGATGCACCAGTTGCACTAATTGAAGATTTAACTTTATAGTCAATGTGCTTTTTAGCACATTGACTATTTAGCATAGACTTTTAGGTGTATTAGACTTAAAAAAAATAGTCGTATAATTTTTTCAACTTGTAAACAAATTTGCTTATATTTTTCTGATGAAATCTTTTGCAGAAAAATATTTGGACATAAATCTAGGAACTATTTTGACTAAAAAGAACTTACAAAATAGTTCTTAAATAAAGCCCTTTTGCTATTAATCCACAAACTCTTAATGCAATATTAAGTGTAGAATATACAATTTTCTCTGTTTCTCATTAGCCAAAAATCTATTAAAATTTAAGAATTATTATACTATAAACTCGTAGTGCATTATCAAACGAGATTTATTTTTAGGTTATTAATATTTCTATCAAATACAAATTTATTCAAAAATTGAATAGTTGTAAGCGTTGTAATTTTAGCCAAAATTCTAGTTTTAAAACCTTCAAAAGTTTTGGCGTAGTTTCTTCTAATCATAAATTGGTCGCAAAGTTGAGAAAATAAGGTTTCAATTCTTTTTCTATATTTTTTGAACTGATAAAACTGTGGCTTATAGTCTTTTTGATTTTTTCTTTTTGGTGTTTCCAACGCTATATTTACTTCATTAAATAGGTCTAATTGAATCGTTTGAGATAAATAACCTTTGTCTCCAAGAATCACACAATCAGACATTTGAAGCTTTATATCTTGCAAGTAATGGATGTCGTGAACAGATGCGGGAGAAATATCAAAACTCTGAAAAACACCAGAAATTGAAAAAACTGCATGTAATTTATACCCATAAAAATGTAGATTCTGCGAAGCACAAAATCCTTTGTTGGGATAGGCATAATCTTGGTCTTTGCAGATTTTGCTCCTAGAAGAACGAGACATTTTACAAACTTCCAATGGCATACTATCCACTACAAAGTAGTTATCCAATTCATTAAATTTATTGACCATTTTCATTCTTATTTCTTCTATAAAAGGAAATAGTTTTCGCTTTCTTCTATTATAAACACTTCTTTCAATTTTTGATTCAATTTCAAAACCTTTAATATCTCTAAAAAGTTGATGTTCTGAATCAATGGACTTATATTCAGCCAAAATAATTAAACTAATCAACTCTATATCAGATAGTTTTGGTTTTAATGGTTTAAAATAAAAATTTTCAGTTTCTGAAATTTCTCTTAAATTATTTAAAATTAAATTGTAACTTGCTTCAAGGTTGCTCATAATCGTATTTGATTGGTAGTCAATACAATTTACTAATTTTTAGTTACTTGAGCAACCTTTTTTTATAATGCACTACGAGTTACTATAATTTCTTTTTTAAGACGTAGATTATCGCTCTGCATGAATAATTTTTTTCATTATTGAAAACGAAGTTTTTAGTTTTCATTTATTTAAATTATATGTTTTTACGTATAGTTATAATCTAATATAAAATATTGTATCTATTTACATATAATTTCATATATTTGTAATATAATCATTGTAAAAGCATATAATTATGTATTCTAATCTTTCAAATTTTGTGAAACAAAAGCGTAAAGAAGCTCATCTTACTCAAGAAGAATTTGCAGAACGTGCTGGTGTAGCACTTACTGTTGTTCGAAAAATTGAACAAGGAAAAGAAAATTTGAGCTTGGCAAAAGTAAATCAGGTTCTTTTGATGTTTGGTAGTAAATTAATTCCTATGAACGCTAAAGAAGTAGAAGAATGAGACAAGGAAAGGTTTTTTATAATTCTATTTTTGCAGGGATTATTACCGAAACAAACGATGGTGAATATACATTTTCCTACGACACCAATTATATTCAAAAATATCCTAATCAGTTGATTACATTTTCTATGCCTGTATCTAGTAAAGTCTATAGAGAAAAAAGATTATTTCCGTTCTTTGAAGGATTAATTCCCGAAGGATGGCTTTTAGACATTGCTTCAGATAACTGGAAAATTAACAAAAATGATCGTATGGGATTATTATTAGCTTGTTGTAAAAATTGTGTTGGTTCTGTAAGTGTTGAACCCCTTGAATTATTTGATAATGAGTAAATGTCTGTTTTGCTATCAAGTTTTGAAAGAAGATGAAATAGATTTTCATCCTAAATGCAGTAAAAAAATCTTTGGTACTGTTTCGGCTCCTTTGCTTCATTATACTTTAGACGATATGGAAATTTTAGCAAAAGAGATTATAGAAACTTCCATTTCCGTTCCTGGTGTTCAACCCAAATTATCTTTAGGGATTATAAAGGAAACAATAGCAGATGGTACAAAAGGAAGATTAACTGTTTTAGAAGCTTTAGGAGGTCATTATATTTTGAAACCTCAAAATACAGCTTTTCCTGAAATGCCAGAAAATGAACATCTGACTATGAAATTAGCAGAATTGTTAGGAATACAGACGGTAACGTCTTCGTTAATACGATTAAAATCGGGAGAACTTTCTTACATCACCAAGAGAATCGACAGAACTACAAAAGGTGAAAAAATTCACATGTTAGATATGTTTCAAATTACTGAAGCTTTTGATAAATATCGAAGTTCTATGGAAAAAGTAGGAAAAGCAGTTATTGAGCATTCATCTAATACATTACTTGATGTTTTAAGACTTTATGAGGTGGTTATTTTTACTTATATTACAGGAAATAATGATATGCATCTTAAGAATTTTTCATTGATTTTAAAGGATGAAAATTGGGGATTTGCTCCTGCATACGATTTGTTGAATGTTCAACTGCATTTACCAGAAGATAAAGAAGAAACAGCTTTAACGATTGGAGGAAAAAAAAGTCGCTTAACAAAGTCTGATTTTATCATTTTGGGAGTAAAATTTGGATTATCGGAGAAACAAATTGAAAACGTATTCAAAAGATGTATTAAAGCCGAAAAGAAAATGCTATTATTGATTGACCAATCTTTTTTAAGCGAAGCCAATAAGATTAATTATAAGGATTTACTCATGCAAAGGATAAATTTATTTAAATAAGAAACCATAATTGTGTACCACTTTTGTACACCTCAAAACACTTGAAAGTCTTATCAATAAAAGAAAATTAAGATTCTGTATCGGGAAATAAATATAGATAAAATCGGAAACTAAAAGAAACTAAAAATAGCAAAATTTTCTTTATTGATGAGGGTTTTATAATTTTTATCTTCC
>Ga0209792_1001248_pt1 | contig 12852 bp, 15 predicted proteins | sample EBPBio142005_DNA_FD_185860 | JGI IMG/M metagenome (GOLD analysis project Ga0209792, IMG submission 185860) | Wastewater treatment Type I Accumulibacter community from EBPR Bioreactor in Madison, WI, USA - Reactor 1_6/14/2005_ DNA (SPAdes)... | ecosystem: Engineered > Bioreactor > EBPR >... | reverse complement strand
GGATGCTGTCGCCCTCCATCACCGGCAACTGGCTGACGTCGTACAGCTTCATGCGCTGCCAGGCGGTGATCAGCAGATCCTTCGGGCCGACCACCACGGTGTCGCGCGCGGCGAACGGGCGCAGGATGAGATCGCGCAGGTCACCGTGCTGCTCACGCTCCAGGAAGCCGTTGTCCAGCATCCAGTAGTCGTTGTACATCTTCGACAGGTACTTGTTGCCGGTATCGCAGACGAAAGTGAGCACGGTCTTCGGCTCGGTCTGTTCGCGGCAGTATTTCAGCGCGGCGGCAAGCAGGGTGCCGGTGGAGGAACCGCCGAGGATGCCTTCCTTCTCCAGCAGCTCGCGCGCGGTGAGGAAGCTTTCCTTGTCGCTGATCGCATACGCTTTCTTGACGCGGGAGAAGTCGGAAATCGACGGCAGGAAATCCTCGCCGATACCTTCCACCATCCAGCTGGCGGATTTCTCCACCAGTTCGCCGCGGTTGATGTAGTCCTCGAGGATCGATCCGACCGGATCGGCGAGGATCATTTCGGTGTCTGGCGATGCCTTGGCGAGGAAGCGCGACAGTCCGGTCATGGTGCCACTGCTGCCGCAGCCGAACACGATGGCATCCAGCTTGCCGTCCAGCTGCGCAAACAATTCCGGGCCGGTGCCGAATTCGTGCGCAGCCGGATTGTCCGGGTTGCCGAACTGGTTGATGAAATAGGCGCCCGGCGTTTCCCGGGCGATGCGCTCGGCCATGTCCTGGTAGTAGTCCGGATGGCCCTTGGCAACGTCGCTGCGGGTCAGCACGACCTGCGCGCCCATCGCCTTGAGGTTGAAGATCTTCTCCCGGCTCATCTTGTCCGGGACCACAAGGATGAGCTTGTAGCCCTTCTGCTGCGCGACCAGGGCGAGGCCGATGCCGGTATTGCCGGCAGTGCCTTCCACCAAGGTGTCGCCCGGCTTGATGTCACCGCGCTTTTCCGCGGCTTCGATCATCGACAGGCCGATGCGATCCTTGATCGAACCACCGGGGTTCTGGCTTTCCAGTTTCAGGTACAGCGTGCAGGGGCCGGTGTCCAGGCCACGCGCGCGGATGATCGGGGTGTCGCCGACCAGTTCTAGGATGGAATCATGGATCGCCATGCGGGGCCCGTTCGGTGTTGCGTCAAGCCCACGATTCTATCAGCCGGGCCGTTGCGGCCCGGGCGACGCACCATCGCAAAGAACGGGCGGTGGCAGCCGACGAGGATGGCCGCCACCGCCCGCGGATAGGCGTCAGTGCGTGCTGTCGTACATCCGGATCAGGCGATCCTTGGCGGCGAGTTTTTCGCGTTTCATCTGGCCGAGGGTGGTGTCGTCCACCGGCAGTACGCCAAGTTCGGCATCCAGCACCTGTTTGTCGAGCTCCTGGTGCCGGTAGTACAGCTGCCGGAACTCGGGACTGGTTTTCATCATCGCTTCGAGTTCCGCCTGCGGTTGTCCTTCGAACATGGAAACCTCCTTCGGTTTCAACGATGCGGAGCCCAGCCGGACAGGCTGGGACGGCGCGGGGGTTGGCAGATGGGGGTCTGCCAGAATGCGCGACCCATGGCGTCATGGGCCGCAAAAACACGTACGCCCCGGCTGCATGCAGCGCGGGGCGTACGGGGATGGAATTGGTCGTGGAACGAAATGCCGCCTCGGCGTCCGGACAAACCGCCGCGATCCTGGCTTGCGGCGGCGTTCTCCGAATTGCTGAGCAGATCATGCATCGGCCGGTCTCCGGCCAGATGGCGGTACGAGGATTCGACCCATCTGGGTATTCGACACTACGCCTGCCCCATGACGCCTGCAAGTGCAGGCGACGAACGGTCGTAGCGATTGGCCCCGCCGTTCGGATCGAGTCAACTTATTGTTTTTTAAATATTAATCCGTAACGAAAATCTCGACACGACGGTTTTTCGCACGCCCCGCCGCGGTCATGTTGTCGGCCACCGGAGCGTCCTCGCCCTGACCCTGCGCGCTGATCCGGCTGCGGCTGAACCCGGCATCGGCCAGCGCCGCTTTCACCGCATCGGCACGGCGCTGGGACAGCGCGCGGTTGGCATCGGCCTCACCCTGGCTGTCGGTATGACCCAGCACCTGCACGTTGCTCGCGTCCATCGCCTTCAAGTAAATGCCCAAGGCCTGAATGCCGGCCGCCGCGTTCGTAGTCAGCTGCGCTTGCCCGGATCCGAACGCATCGCCGGCCAGGGTGAACATTTCGCCGCCTTGCGCGCCCTTGTGCACGGGCGGCAGCTTGGCGCCGGCCACCAATTCGGCTTCCTGGCGGGCCAGTGCAGCTTCCTTGTCGCGGGCAGCGGTCACGCGCGCGGTCTGGTCGATCTGTGCGGTGTCCAGCACCGCCTCGGCCTGCTCGGCCTGTGCGCGCAAGCGCGCGGCTTCCTCGGCCTGCACCTGTGCTTCGATGCGCAGGCGCTCGGCTTCGGCGCGGGCGCGATCCGCATCGCGACGACTGGCCTCGACCAGCAGCTCGTTGCGCTCGCGCTCCATGCCGTCGACCAGCCGCCGCGCAGCTTCGATGCGTGCGGCCTGTTCGGCGATCCCGACCCGGCGCTCCGCCAATTGTTCGGCCGCGGCGCGGTCACGCTTGCCGGCTGCCGATGCGACCGCCAGCGCTTGTCGCGCCTGCAACCGCTCGTACTGGGCGAAGGCGTTCAGGCGGGTGTCGGCATCCAGCTGCTGCAGGCGCTGCGCCGCAGGCGCGGCAGCGGGCGCGAGATCCAGAGGATTCTGCGCGGGCTCTGTGGCCTGCATCTGCAAACGGCCGTGCAACTCGGCGATCTGCGCTTGCTGCTGGCCGAATTCGGCACGGGTCACCGCCGCCCGACTGAGTACCTGGGCCATATCGGCATCAGCCGAAGCCGCAATCGCCGCGCTGCGGGCCTCGTCCTCACGGCCGCGTGCCATCGCGGCCTGCGCCCGCGCCAGCGCGGCGCGCGCCTGGGCAAGTTCGGTGGCGGCGTACTGGTCGCCATCGGCGGCATCGGCGCGTGCCACCGCCTGTTGCGCGGCATCCAGCTCGGCGGTCGGCGGCGGCAAGCTGGCGCAACCCGCGAGTGTGAGGGCGATCGCAAGGCCGCAAAGGGCCGCGTGCCGCGTTGAAAGGAAGTGTGCGAAGCTTGGGCGCATAGGGAGATCGTGCGTGTTGGCGTACGGTCATTGTGGGAAGCTGGCGGCGCATGCGCAAATCGCCGCGGGAAACGGGGATCGACGGATGGATATCGGCTACTTCCTCAAGCTGATGGCGGAAAAGAACGCTTCCGACATGTTCCTGAGTGCCGGCGCACCGGTGAACATCAAGGTGGAAGGTGAATTGCTACCACTGGGCAGCGCGCCGCTACCGGCCGGGATGCCGAAAAAAGTGGCCTATTCGCTGATGAACGAGGCGCAGATCGCCGAGTTCGAGCGTGAGCTGGAGCTGAACATGGCGATCGCGGTGGCGGGGTCGGGACGCTTTCGCGTCAACGTATTCCAGCAGCGCGGCGAAGTGGGCCTAGTGATCCGCGCGATCCGCAGCGACATCCCCAGCATCGAGGAGCTGCAGCTGCCTCAAGTGCTCAAGAGCATCATCATGGCGCCGCGTGGACTAGTGCTGATCGTGGGTTCGACCGGTGCCGGCAAGTCGACCACGCTGGCCTCGATGATCGACCATCGCAACAAGACCACCTCCGGGCACATCCTCACCATCGAGGATCCGATCGAATATCTGCACCGGCACAAGAAGTCGATCGTCAACCAACGCGAGGTCGGGCTGGATACCCACAGCTTCCACGCGGCCTTGAAGAATGCGATGCGCGAAGCGCCGGACGTGATCCTGATCGGCGAAATTCGCGACGCCACGACCATGGAGGCGGCGATCGCCTTCGCCGAAACCGGTCACATCTGCCTGGCCACCCTGCACTCCAACAACGCCGACCAGACCATCGAGCGCATCCTCAACTTCTTCCCCGAGGGCGCGCACAAGAACGTGCTGATGAACCTGGCGCTGAATCTGAAGGCGGTGGTGAGCCAACGCCTGGTGGTCGGCGTGGACGGCCGCCGCATGCCCGCGGCCGAAGTACTGATCAACACACCGATGATCCGCGACCTGCTGCGCCGGGGCCAGGTGCACGAAATGAAGATCGCGATGGAGGAGTCATTGGAAGACGGCATGCAGAGCTTCGATCAGTGCCTGTTCCGCCTTTACAAGGAAGGCAAAATCGAGATGGAGGAGGCGCTGAAAGCGGCGGATTCACGCGATGGCTTGGCGCTCAAGTTCCGCCTGTCCGAAGGCAGCAGCGGCGAACACGATCCCTACGCTGACGTGTTCAACGCCGGCGCTGCGCACTGACAGACCTAGGCTTAATTTCCTTCGCTGCCTTTTCGCGCGCGTTTATGAGCCAGGCGCGTCCGGTTGTCGCTCCGGCCGCGCCGCATCGAACGCGGGCAGTGCCAGACAGGCGGCCTCGATCTGCTGCAGGGTCGGGAAGTTAACCATGTCCACACCGAAGCGTCGCGCGTTGTAGATCTGCGGAATCAGGCAGCAATCCGCAAGACCCGGGGCATTGCCTTCGCAGAACACGCCGGTTGACGGGTGATCGATCAGCATCGCCTCGGCGGCGCGGAATCCCTCCACGATCCAATGCTTCACCCATTCGTCGCGTTCCGGCTGTGGCACGCCCCATTCCTGCTCGAAGTACTGCAGCACGCGCAGGTTGTTGAGCGGGTGGATATCACAGGCCACCAATTGGGCCAGCGCGCGGACGCGGGCACGCTCGCGCGCCGTGACCGGCAATAGCGCCGATTCGGGCCAGACTTCGTCCAGGTATTCGAGGATCGCCAACGACTGGGTGATTCGCCGGTGCCCGTGCAGGAGGGCCGGCACCAGTTGTTGCGGATTGATGTCGCGATAGCTGGACGCGTGCTGCTGGCCGCCGTCACGCAGCAGGTGTACGGGCACGATGTCGTAGGCCAGTCCTTTCAGATTCAGCCCGATGCGCACGCGGTACGCTGCGCTGGAACGCCAGTACGAGTACAGCTGCAACGCCTCGCTCATCGCGTCCCCTTCATGTTCCCGTCGCCGCACCTTAGCGGCCATGCCGGCCGTGCGGAAGTTGTCACAACCACCTTGGCGACCACCGGTGCGATCAGGCCGCCGGCTGGCGTTCCATGCGCTGTTCGATGGCGCCGAAGATGCTGTTGCCCGCCTTGTCCAGCGCCTCGATGCGCACGCTATCGCCGAAGCTCATGAACGGCGTGCTCGGCTTGCCGTCGCGCAGGGTTTCCACCGTGCGCAGCTCGGCGAAGCAGGAAGCGCCGAGTGAGGTGTCCTCGTTCGCCACTGTGCCGGAACCAACGATGGTGCCGGCCGACAACGGCCGTGTCTTCGCCGCGTGCGCCACCAGCTGGGCGAAATCGAACTGCATGTCCACGCCGGCTTCCGGTGCGCCGAACCACTTGCCGTTGATGTGGGTCAGCAGCGGCAGGTGCAGCTTGTTGTCACGCCAGGCATCGCCCAGTTCGTCCGGGGTCACGAACACCGGGCTCAACGCGCTGCGCGGCTTGCTCTGCAGGAAGCCGAAGCCCTTGGCCAGCTCCGGCGGGATCAGGTTGCGCAGGCTGACATCGTTGACCAGGCCGACCAGCTGGATGTGCGAGGCCGCCTGTTCCGGGGTGACCGCCATCGGCACGTCATCGGTGACGATCACGATCTCGGCCTCCAGGTCGATGCCGTAATCCTCGCTGACCACCTGCACCGCGTCGCGCGGGCCGTAGAAGCCTGCGCTGACCGCCTGATACATCAGCGGATCGACGTAGAAACTCTCCGGCACCTCGGCGCCGCGCGCGCGACGCACGCGTTCCACGTGCGGCAGGTAGGCGCTGCCGTCAACAAATTCGTAGGCGCGCGGCAGCGGTGCCGCCAAGGCATGCATGTCGAGGTCGAACACGCCATCGGCATCACCGGCATTCAGCGCATCGGACAGGGCATTCAACCGCGGCGCGGCGCTTTCCCAATCCTCCAGCGCGCGCTGCAGGGTCGGCGCGATGCCGGTGGCGCGCACCGCTTTGGTGAGGTCGCGCGAGACCACGATCAGGGTGCCGTCGCGCCCGCCTTCCTTGAGTGAACCCAGCTTCATCGTGGCCTCGGATCTGTCGTTGAATTGATAGTTGCAATTGTAACGATGTGCGATGCGCCGCGCGCGTCAGTCGTCGCCCAGGAACGCCTGTTCGCGGAACGTCAGCACCAGCGTGTCGCGGTGGCCGCCGGCATCGTCCAGCGGCTGGATCGGTGTGGATTCATGGATCACTCGTGCGTCGTCCATCAGCATCAGCGACCACGGCGCCTCCAGGGTGAAGCGCTGGCCGCGCGGGCCATCGGCATCGAACACGCGAGTCTCGCCGCCCTTGATGTTGTGCCGGTCCAGCAGCAGCACCGCCACGAAATCCACCCCGTCGCGGTGCGCGCCTTCCGGCGTGGGCCGGCCCAGGCCGTCGGTGGTATCGATACGGAACTGGTGCGCCTCCACATGCCAGCGCGGCACCGGCCGCTGCCGGCTGCACGCATTGGCGATGCCAAGCACCAATTTGTCCCAGGCGGGATCGACCAATGTGTCTGTAGTGATCGGCGCGAACCAGCGGTCCATGCCGCCATGCAACGCGTTGTAATCCAGCGGTTGCCAATGGCGGCGATGCGGCACCAATCGCAACTGTCCATCTTCGGCGATGAAGCTGGCATGCCGACGCCGGCGATAGCGACCGCCGTCCTTGAGATATTCGTCCAGCGGCAGGTCGTCCCAGGCGAGTACCAGCGTATCGAAGCCACCAAGCGGCACGCCCGCCAGTGCCGCCACCGACTCAGGCTCGAGGATGGCATAACCTTCGTCGCGCATGGCGACGCCCAGGCCGGACAGCGGCACGCTGGGGGCGGGGAAACGGGCGACCATGGCGACCTCCGGACGGGACGCATATTGTCGCATCGCGCCGCCATCGCAGGCATGGCGAATGCGCATGCCGAAACGACAAAACCCGCCTTGCGGCGGGTTTTGTCTTGGAACTTTGTCTTGGAACTGGCAGCCCCGGAAGGATTCGAACCTCCGAATGCCTGAGTCAGAGTCAGGTGCCTTACCGCTTGGCGACGGGGCTATGTACGTTTTATCTACAGCTGGGATTGTAGCGCCGGCCATGAGGGCCGGCACCACAGAAGCATTAACGCTTGGAGAACTGCGTGGCGCGGCGAGCCTTGTGCAGGCCGACCTTCTTGCGCTCGACTTCGCGTGCATCGCGGGTCATGAAACCGGCCTTGCGCAGCTCGCTCTTCAGGGTTTCGTCGTACTCGACCAGCGCACGGGCGATGCCCAGACGGATCGCACCGGCCTGGCCGGTGGTGCCGCCACCGCTGGTGGTGACGAGGATGTCGAAGGTCTCGATGTGCTTGGTCAGCTCCAACGGCTGGCGCACGATCATGCGCGCGGTTTCACGGCCGAAGAACTCGTCCAGCGGACGCTCGTTGACGGTGATGTTGCCGCTGCCCTTGCGCAGGAACACGCGGGCGGTGGAGGACTTGCGACGGCCGGTGCCGTAATTCTGGGTAATCGCCATGATCAGATGTCCAGCGTCTGCGGCTGCTGAGCAGCGTGCGGGTGTTCGGAGCCCTTGTACACCTTGAGCTTGCGGTACATCGCGCGGCCCAGGGTGTTCTTCGGCAGCATGCCCTTGACCGCGATCTCGATCACGCGCTCCGGGTGGCGCTCAAGCGCCTGCTGCAGGGATTCGGTCTTCAGGTTGCCGACGTAGCCGGTGAACCGGTGATACATCTTGTCCTGCAGCTTCTTGCCGGTCACCGCGATCTTCTCGGCGTTGATCACGACGAGGTAATCGCCGGTATCGACGTGCGGGGTGAAAACGGGCTTGTGCTTGCCGCGCAGGCGGTAGGCCAGTGCTGCGGCCAGACGACCCAGGGTCTTGCCCTCGGCGTCCACGACGTACCAGTCGCGCTGGACGGTCTCGTTCTTGGCGATGAAAGTCTTCATGGGAACTCTTCTACGGGGTGCATGGTCGGGCTGGTTCGGCGCCCTGTTACAGGACGGGAACGTCGCCTCGCGTTGTTCTTTCGGCCCGGCCCGGTGGGTTTTCGGCGCGAAAGGAGCGGAATGATAGCCCGGGGCGCCGGCCCGTGCAAGCCGACGCCCCGGCCGCCTAGAATGGGCGGATGTCGACCCTGCGCACCCTCAGCCCGCTCGACCGCCTGCTGGATTCGGCGCAGAACGCCCTGTCCACCGTGGCCGGCAGCCCGCGCGCCGAGCGCGCCAACCCCGGCGAAACCACGCCGGACGTGGTGCTGGACGAGGCCGAACGCCGCCACGCCGCCGGCCTGATGCGAATCAACCACGTCGGCGAGGTCTGCGCGCAGGCCCTGTACATCGGCCAAGCCGCTGTGGCCCGCGACCCGGCCACGCGCGCGCAACTGCTGCATGCCGCGCAAGAGGAAACCGATCACCTGGCCTGGTGCGCGGATCGCCTGCGCGAGTTGGACAGCCGGCCCAGCCTGCTCAACCCCGTCTGGTACGCCGGCAGTTACGCGATCGGCGCGTTGGCCGGGCTGCGCGGCGACGGCTGGAACCTGGGTTTCGTCGTGGAAACCGAACGCCAGGTCGAGGCGCACCTGGAAGAACACCTGCAAACCCTGCCGGAGGCCGATGGCCGCAGCCGCACCATCCTGCGCACGATGAAAGAAGACGAAGCGCGGCATGCCGACCACGCCGAAGCCGCCGGCGCCAAGATCCTGCCGCAACCGATCCCGCGCCTGATGGCGGCGGCATCGAAACTGATGAAATCGGTCGCCTACCGGCTCTAAACGCTCAGCCCGGTGTCGCCACGCCATCGCGCATCCGCACGCGCGGATGCACGGTCACGCTGCGGTCGGCATCCATGTCCATTAGCTGCAATTCGCCGTCCTGGATCATCGCGGTGACTCGCATCCCGCGTCCGAGCAGGGCGGATGCCTCGTCCAGCTCGGCATCGTCCAGTTCAATCACCGTCAGGTTGCGCAAGCGCGCAAACGCCGCCGTGTTGCGCTTCCACCACGCCTCCGCCGCCTGCCCGCCGTAGCCGATCACCACCACCTGCGCCGCCCGCCCACTGGCCTTGCGCAGGCGAGTTTCGTCCGGCTGGCCGAGCTCGATCCATTGCTCGATGGCACCGGTGTAATCGCGCCGCCACAGCGCCGGTTCATCCTCGTCGCTGAGGCCGCGGCCGAACTCCAACCGTTCGTCGGCGAACAGCGCGAACGCCAGCAACCGCACCAACAGGCGGGTGTCGGTTTCCGACGGATGCTGGGCCAGGGTCAGCGCGTGGCTGGCGTAGTAATGGCGATCGAGGTCGGTGACCTGCAACTCGGCCTTGAGAATGGTGGCCTTGGCGGCCATGGCGCGTCCTGCGGCCATGGGGCCGGATCGAAGATGCGCCATTCTACGGCCCGCGCCGCCACCGTATGCTGCACGCCTGCGCCGGAGCTGCCTGATGACCACCCACGAATACGATCCCGACGACAACTTCGGCCACGCTTTCCATGCGCAGGCCGGGGTGGACGATGACGACGCGCTGGAACAAGTGGCCTGGCAATTCCTGCTGCTGGTCAATCCGGACGACGAGGATGCCGCCCTGCAGCAATTCGCTGCCTTCCAGCTGGCATTGGACGAAGCCGGCGACCACGCCGATCCGGCCACACTGCTGCGCGATGCCATCGACTGGAAGGCCGGTTTCCACGTCGGCGAGGACGATGCGCAAGGCCTGATGGAGGCGCTGGACGAACTGGCCGCACGCTTCCGCCTGCACATCGACTGGGGCCTGGACGAAGACACGCAAGCGCTGCCCGATACCGACGCACTGCTACACACCGCCTTCGCCCAGTTGCGCGAACGCCACTACTGCCTGTGGACGATGGAAACCGGCGAGGCCACGCTGGCCGGCTTCATCACCCTGGAGCGCGACATGGAGGCCATGCAATTGGTCGCAAGCGCCTTGGGCATGCCGGCGCGGCCCGGCCCCGGCTGAACTTTGCAACGAAAAAGCCGGCTTGCGCAGGCTTTTTCTGCCCCCTCATCCGGCGCTTCGCGCCACCTCGCTTTGCGCCCCGCCCTGTGCAGTCGCACAGGGCGTTCAGGGATGCGCGAGCCAATGGCTCGCAAACGGCATCCCTTCACCCCTCAAGGGGAGCAGGAAAAGACAGGGTCAATCGACCAGGTTGCGGCCGTGGTAGAGCTCTTCGATCTCGCGCTTGAGCCGCGCCTCGATCTTCATCCGCTCCTTGAACGACAGGTTCTTCGCCTTCTCCTCGAACAGATAGTTGTCGAGGTCGAATTCCTTCATGTGCATCTTGGTGTGGAAGATGTTTTCCTGGTACACGTTGACGTCGATCATCTCGTAGCGCGAGCGCACGTTCTTGGCCAGGTAGTCCTGGATCGAGTTGATCTTGTGGTCGATGTAATGCTTCCGGCCCTTGATGTCGCGGGTGAAGCCGCGCACGCGGTAGTCCATCACCACGATGTCGCTTTCCAGCGACTCGATCAGGTAATTCAGCGCCTTCAGCGGCGAGATCACCCCGCAGGTGGACACGTCGATGTCCGCGCGGAAAGTGGCGATGCCGTTGTCCGGGTGGGTTTCCGGGTAGGTGTGGACGGTGATGTGCGACTTGTCGAGGTGGGCGACTACCGCATCGGAAATCACACCCTTGGCATCGGCCTTGTCCACTACCGGCTGCTCGGAGATCAGGATCGTCACCGAGGCGCCCTGCGGATCGTAGTCCTGGCGCGCGATGTTGAGGATGTTGGCGCCGATGATCTCCGCCACATCGGTGAGGATCTGGGTCAGGCGATCGGCGTTGTATTCCTCGTCGATGTACTCGATATAGCGCCTGCGCTCGTCCTCGGACGCGGCATAGCACACGTCGTAGATGTTGAAGCTCAGCGACTTGGTGAGGTTGTTGAAGCCTTGCAGCTTAAGGCGCGGCAGCGGTTTGACCACGGCAGGGAGTTCCGGGAGGCACGAACAGGGCCGCGATTATGCGACAAAGCGCCGGCCGGCGCGTGATGCCGTTTGCCCCCCATCGCGGATCGGCCTAAAGTGCCTGCTTAATCCGTTCGAGCCCCCATGAACGCCACTTTCGCTAAACCGATCGCTACCCGAGCCCTCAACCCTCTGGGCGCTGACCCGGCCACCATCGAGCGCTTCATCGCGCATTGCCACCGCCGCCGTTACCCGGCGCGCACCGATGTGTTCCGCCCTGGCGACGATGCCAGCACCCTGTACTACATCATCTCCGGCTCGGTCAGCATCATCGCCAGCGAGGACGACGGACGCGAGCTGGTGCTGGGCTACATCGGCCCCGGCGAATTCGTCGGCGAACTCGGCCTGTTCATCGAAACCGAACAACGCGGGGTCGCCTTGCGCACCCGCACCGCCTGTGAGCTGGCGGAGATCGGCTATGACCGCCTGCAGCAGCTGCTGACCACCCAGTCCAACGATGCCTCGCGCCTGCTGTATTCGATTGGCGCACAGATCAGCCAGCGGCTGATGCATACCAGCCGCAAGGCCGGCCGTCTGGCCTTCCTGGACGTCAGCGATCGCATCTACCGCACCTTGTTCGACCTGGCCAGGGAACCCGACGCGCTAAGCCACCCGCAAGGCACCCAGCTGCGCGTGTCGCGGCAGGAACTGGCGCGGTTGGTGGGCTGCTCGCGGGAAATGGCCGGCCGCGTGCTGAAGAAACTGCAGGCCGACGGCAAGCTGCACGCGCGCGGCAAGACCATGGTCGTGTATGGCACGCGCTGAGACGGAATCCGCCGCATGACGGCATCGAGAGGGGGCATGCACTAATGAGCCGCGCGTTTTCCATCGGCCACTACCCCCTCGGTACCGACCTGCGGATGGCCGTAGTGGCCGATGCCGACGATGTCGCCCGCCTGCTCAGCGACTTGGGCTATCCCTGCGAGATCGACGAGGCGATCGAACGCATCGCGGTGATCGCCCACAACGACCGCCAGGCACTGGTGGTGGCCCGCCGCGATGGCGCAGTGGTCGGCCTGATCGCGCTGGACTTCATGTACTACCTGCCGCTGGGCACCACCACCTGCCGCGTCACCGCGCTGGTGGTCACCCCGACCGCGCAGGGCCTCGGCATCGGCCGCGCCCTGCTCAAGGAGGCCGAACGCCGCGCCCGCGTCGGCGGTGCCGCCCGCATCGAACTGACCAGTGGTGCACAGCGCACCGAGGCGCACGCGTTCTACCGCGCCTGTGGCTACAAGGACAGTTCGGTGCGTTTCGTCAAACTGCTTGGAGCCTGAGATCGATGCCGAGTGACGCCGTCCTCCCGGACACCCTGACCTGCCCGAAATGTACTGCGCAGATGCGCATCCAGCGCTACCCGGAGAACGATGCCTACCGCTGCGAGGGTTGCAAGGGGCTGTGGCTACCGCTGATGGCGCACGAACACCTGGAAGAACGGGCGGACAAGATCGATCCGGAGGAATACCAAGGCTCGGCCGGCCCGGAGCCGCGCACGCTGATGTGCCCGCAGTGCGAATTCGTGCCACTGATCCGGATGGTGGACGTCAAGCAACCTGACCTGCATTTCGAAAGCTGCAAGGAATGCTACGGCCGCTATTACGATGCCGGCGAATTCCGCGAAGTGAGCGAGGATCCTTCGCTGCTCGAACGCATGTTCGGGCGCGACTGAATCAAGTCGCCGGATCGCCCGCGCGACCGGGACAGCCCCAGTTGAGGATCGGCGTGCCGGGCGGCAATACCCGGCGAAACATCGCCACCCGCTTGGCTTTCGGATTCACCAC
>Ga0209792_1001246_pt1 | contig 12864 bp, 8 predicted proteins | sample EBPBio142005_DNA_FD_185860 | JGI IMG/M metagenome (GOLD analysis project Ga0209792, IMG submission 185860) | Wastewater treatment Type I Accumulibacter community from EBPR Bioreactor in Madison, WI, USA - Reactor 1_6/14/2005_ DNA (SPAdes)... | ecosystem: Engineered > Bioreactor > EBPR >... | reverse complement strand
CGCAGAGCGCGGCCGAGAACATCATCAAGTGCGTGCGCCGCTGCGGCCTGGAGGTCGAGCAACTGCTGCTCAACCCGCTGGCCAGCAGCCAGGCCGTGCTGACCCATGACGAGCGCGAGCTGGGCGTGGCCGTGGTTGACATCGGCGCCGGCACCACCGACGTGGCCATCTTCACAGGCGGCGCGATCCGCCACACGGCCGTGCTGCCGATTGCCGGCGACCTGATCACCAGCGACATCGCCATGGCGCTGCGCACACCCACGAAGGACGCCGAGGACATCAAGGTCGAGAGCGGCTACGCCAAGCAGCTGCTGGCCGACCCCGAGGCACAGGTCGAGGTGCCGGGCCTGGGCGACCGCAGCCCGCGCATGCTGTCCAGGCAGGCGCTGGCCGGCGTGATTGAGCCGCGGGTGGAGGAGATCTTCTCGCTCGTGCAGCAGGTCATTCGCGAGTCGGGCTACGAAGAGGTGCTGTCGTCGGGCATCGTGCTCACGGGCGGCAGCTCGGTCATGCCCGGCATGGTGGAGCTGGGCGAGGACATCTTCCTCAAGCCCGTGCGCCGGGGGGTGCCGAAGTATTCAAGCGCGCTGGCCGACATGATCGCCCAGCCGCGCGCGGCCACCGTCATGGGCCTGTTGGAAGAGGCGCGGCTGGCGCGCCTGCGCGGCTTCAAGGTGGCGGCCAAGAGCGGGTCGGTGAAGACCGCCTTCGGCCGCTTCAAGGACTTCATCGTGGGGAACTTTTGACATGACGACCCCACTGCACTGGCTTGCACGGGTAGGGCCATCGCGACGCAGACGCGGGCGATGGCGGGGCACGGCCCCACCCCCGGGCGGCATCGCCCCTCACAAAAACAAGCATCAATTTTTGGCAATTTCAAATCACAAAGTCGTTACAGGAGCAGCATCATGACCATCGAAATGATCGAGTCCGAAGAGTTCAACCAGGGCACGCAGATCAAGGTGATCGGTGTCGGCGGCGGCGGCGGCAATGCCGTCGCACACATGATTTCGCGCAACGTGCAGGGCGTGGAATTCGTCGCCGCCAACACGGACTCCCAGGCGCTCACGCGCAGCACGGCGCACCGCACCATCCAGCTGGGTAACAACGGCCTGGGCGCCGGCAGCAAGCCTGACAAGGGCCGCGAAGCCGCCGAGGCCGCCGAGGAGGACATCCGCCAGGCCATCGCCGGCTCGCACATGCTGTTCATCACCGCCGGCATGGGTGGCGGCACCGGCACGGGCGCAGCGCCCGTGATCGCGCGCGTGGCCAAGGAGATGGGCATCCTCACCGTGGGCGTGGTCACCAAGCCCTTCGACTGGGAGGGTGGGCGCCGCATGAAGAACGCCGACGATGGCCTTGCCGAACTGGAGGCCAACGTCGATTCGCTGATCGTGGTGCTGAACGAAAAACTGCTCGAAGTGCTGGGCGACGACGTCACCCAGGACGAAGCCTTCGCGCATGCCAACGACGTGCTCAAGAACGCCGTGGGCGGCATTGCCGAAATCATCAACGAGTACGGCCAGGTCAACGTCGACTTTGAAGACGTGCGCACCGTGATGGGCGAGCCCGGCAAGGCCATGATGGGCACGGCCACGGCCGCCGGCCCGGACCGCGCGCGCATCGCCGCCGAGCAGGCCATCGCCTGCCCGCTGCTCGAAGGCATCGACCTGTCGGGCGCCAAGGGCGTGCTGGTGCTGGTCACGGCCAGCAAGGGCAGCCTGAAGCTGTCCGAGTCGCGCCTGGCGATGAACACCATCAACGCCTACGCCTCGCCCGACGCGCATGTCATCTTCGGCGCCGCCTACGACGACAGCCTGGGCGACGAGATCCGCGTCACCGTCGTGGCCACCGGCCTGTCGCGCGCCAATGCACGCCGCCAGAACATCCAGGTGGTGCAGGGTGGTCTGCGCACCGGCACCGACAACGTGGCCTACCAGATGCCCATGGCCGGTACGGCCCTCGGTGTACCCGGCGGCGCCATGACACAGGCCGAGTACGGCAACATGCAGGTGCCCAGTGTCTGGCGCACCAACCGCACGGCAGCCACGGCGCGCGTGGATGCGCTGTCCTCGGGCGGCATGGACGAGCTGGAAATCCCGGCGTTCCTGCGCAAGCAGGCGGATTGACCGCGGCGTATACAGGCCGGCGGCTGGCTCCCGTGCGGAGCCGGTCAGCCGGCTTTTTCATTGCCCCTGGCCTATTGCAGCCATAGCCTGTGCCCGCACATGACATGGTTTAGCGTCTACTAAAATGCCCCTCATGCTCCAGCAACGCACCATCAAGACCCTGACCCGCGCCGTTGGCGTGGGGCTGCACAGTGGCCAGCGGGTCGAGTTGACGCTGCGCCCGGCGCAGCCGGACACGGGCATCTTGTTCCGTCGCGTGGATCTGCCCGAGCCCGTGGACATCCCGATTTCGGCCGAATCGGTGGTCGACACCCGCATGGCGTCCACCATTGGCGCGGGCGGCGCCAAGGTGCATACCGTGGAGCATCTGATGTCGGCCTGCGCCGGCCTGGGGCTCGATAACCTGTACATCGACATCACGGCCGAAGAGGTGCCCATCCTCGATGGCTCCTCGGCGTCCTTCGTGTTCCTGCTGCAAAGCGCGGGCGTGGAGCTGCAGAACGCGCCCAAGCGCTTCATCCGCGTCACGCGCCCCGTGGAGGTGCGCGAGGGCGAGAGCCACAACCTCAAGTGGGCGCGGCTCGACCCCTACCACGGCTACAAGCTGCGCTTCGAGATCGACTTCGCCCACCCGGCGGTCGATTCCACGGGGCAGAGCGTGGAGTTTGACTTAGGGGAAGGCAACTACGCACGCGACATCGCGCGTGCGCGCACCTTCGGCTTCACCAAGGACGTGGAGATGCTGCGCACCAGCGGCCTGGCGCTGGGCGGAGGCCTGGACAACGCCATCGTCATGGACGACTACAAGGTGCTCAACGCCGACGGCCTGCGCTACGACGACGAGTTCGCCAAGCACAAGATCCTTGACGCCATGGGCGACCTGTACCTGGTCGGCAAGCCGCTGCTGGCCGCCTACAGCGCCTTCCGCTCCGGCCACGCGATGAACAACCAGCTGCTGCGCGCGCTGCTGGCGCACGAGGACGCGTGGGAGATCGTGAGCTTTGCCAACGAGCGCCAGGCACCCACGGGTTTTGCCCTGCCGGCGCGCGCCTGGTAATCATCTGAAAACGGTTGGCGCATGCTGATCTTCCGCTGGGCCGTGATGCTGTTGCTGCTGGCGGCGGCAGTCTGCTTTGCCTTCTATGCGGGAACCGGCCAGCCACGCTACCGGCGCTGGGGCTGGCTCATCCTCAAGTGGACGCTGATCGCGGCCGGCATGTTCTTCGTGGTGCTGATCCTGGAACGGCTGTAACACGTGCCAGCGCATCGGCTGGCCCCTTCGTCCTATACTCGCGCCTGCTCCGGGGTGCACGAAGGAAAGCCTTTCCAGGCGTGCTGAGATGGTGGGCCAGCCCACTAAAACCGCGAACTTGATCTGGTTAGTACCAGCGTAAGAAGAGCTGCAGTGGGAAGATTGCCTGTGCCCCGGCGCTATTTGCCGTGGTGTCTGTGCCAGCCGTCCTGCCGATTGCGGAGCATTCCATCCACAGCCTTTGAGGAATGCCCGCCATGAACGCCCCCGACTCCTTCACCCAGCTGCTGGCTCGTACACGCGAGTCCTTCCCCGCCTCCACCAAGAGCTACATCACCGGCAGCCGCGCCGACCTGCGCGTGCCGGTGCGCGACATCCTGCTGACCAATGGCGAAGTCGTGAGCGTCTACGACACCTCCGGCCCCTACACCGATCCTGCGGCCACCATCGACGTGAAAAAAGGCCTGGAGAGCGTGCGCGGTGCCTGGATTGCCGAGCGCGGCGACACCGAAAGCTACGCGGGCCGCAAGCCTGTGGCCCTGGACGACGGCAGCAAGAGCGAAGATGCCGCCCGCCTGGCCCAGCTGCGCCTGGAGGCCGCCGCCCTGCAGCGCGCGCCGCTGCGCGCCAAGGCTGGGCGCAACGTGACGCAGATGCACTACGCACGCCAAGGCATCATCACCCCCGAGATGGAATACGTCGCCCTGCGCGAAAACGGCAAGCGCGAGTGGATGGCGCAGTACATGCAGGATGCCGCGCGCGAAAAGCGCCTGGCCGGCAACCCCATGGGTGCCATGATCCCCAAGATCATCACCCCCGAATTCGTGCGCGATGAGGTGGCCCGGGGCCGCGCCATCATCCCGGCCAACATCAACCACCCCGAGGTCGAGCCCATGGCCATCGGGCGCAACTTCCTCGTGAAGATCAACGCCAACATCGGCAACTCCGCCGTCACGTCGAGTATTGAAGAAGAGGTGGAAAAGCTGGTCTGGGCCATACGCTGGGGCGCGGACAATGTGATGGATCTCTCCACCGGCAAGAACATCCACACCACGCGCGACTGGATCGTGCGCAACTCGCCCGTGCCGATCGGCACCGTGCCCATCTACCAGGCGCTGGAAAAGGTCGGCGGCATTGCCGAAGACCTGACCTGGGAAATCTTCCGCGACACGCTGATCGAGCAGGCCGAGCAGGGCGTGGACTACTTCACCATCCACGCGGGGGTGCGGCTGGCCTACATCCACCTGACTGCCGCGCGGCGCACCGGCATCGTCTCGCGCGGCGGCTCCATCATGGCCAAGTGGTGCATGGCGCACCACCGCGAAAGCTTCCTGTACGAGCATTTCGAGGACATCTGCGACATCATGAAGTCGTACGACGGCAGCTTCTCGCTGGGCGACGGCCTGCGCCCCGGCTGCGCGTCCGACGCCAACGACGAGGCCCAGTTTGCCGAACTGCACACGCTGGGTGAGCTGACGCAGATCGCCTGGAAGCACGACGTGCAGACCATGATCGAAGGCCCCGGCCATGTGCCCATGCACATGATCCAGGCCAATATGACCGAGCAGCTCAAGCACTGCCACGAGGCGCCGTTCTACACCCTGGGCCCACTAACCATAGACATCGCCCCCGGCTACGACCATATTGCCAGCGCCATCGGCGCCGCCATGATCGGCTGGATGGGCACGGCCATGCTGTGCTATGTGACGCCCAAGGAGCACCTGGGCCTGCCGGATCGCGACGATGTCAAGCAGGGCATCATCGCCTACAAGATCGCCGCCCACGCCGCCGACGTGGCCAAGGGCCACCCGGGGGCGCGGGCACGCGACGACGCTTTAAGCCAGGCGCGCTTCGACTTCCGCTGGCAGGACCAGTTCAACCTGGGCCTGGACCCCGAAACCGCGCAGGAATACCACGACGAGACCTTGCCGAAGGACGCGGCCAAGGTGGCGCATTTCTGCAGCATGTGCGGCCCCAAGTTCTGCTCCATGAAGATCACGCAGGAGGTGCGCGAATTTGCCGCCGCCAAGGGCGTGGCCGAGGAAGCAGCACTGGCCGAAGGCATGGCGCAGAAGGCGCAGGAATTCAACCGCGCGGGCGGCGAGTTCTACATTCCCATCCACAGCGTCGCGACGGACACGACAGCGCGCTGACGAAGCCGGGCGCTCATTGATCTGCCTGATTGTGTGCATGCTGCTGCAGGCCCCTCACTCATCCCGGGGGCTGCAGAGAGACGCTGGGCTCTTCAGGCTGTCCAGTTGCACATTGGTGCAACTGGAGCTGCAGCCTTCAGCCCCACCAGGGCGAGGGTGATCGGTGGCGCCGGTTTTACTCCCTCTCCCTCTGGGAGAGGGTAGGGGAGAGGGCTTGCGGCCAGATTTGAGGCATGTCGCAAACTAAGAAAATCTGAGCGCACAACAGCCGTCATAGAACCCAAGCGCGGCGAGGTGTGGTAGGTAGCACCACCCTCAATAGCTGCGGCCCCCCTTGTACATCGCATGCTGGCGGCGCGAAAGCTGTGCCACCTCGCCCACGCGCGCCATGGCCACGCCCGCGTGCGCGTGGGTGATGGCCAGGCCCAGCGCATCGGCCGCGTCGGTGCCCGGCAGGCCGGGCAGGGTGAGCAGGCGCCGCACCATCTCCTGCACCTGCGACTTGGCCGCGCGGCCATGGCCGACGACGGCCTTCTTCATCTGCAGCGCCGTGTACTCGGCCACGGGCAGGTTGGCGTTGACCAGCGCCGTGAGCGCCGCACCGCGCGCCTGGCCCAAGAGCAGCGTGGACTGGGGGTTGACGTTGACGAACACGATCTCCACCGCCGCCGCGTCGGGCTGGTAGCGCTGGGCCACCTCGCTGATGCCGTCAAACAGAATCTTCAGCCGCCCCGGCAGATCGCCCAGGGCCAGGGCCGTGGTGCGAATCGTGCCGCTGGCCACATAGGCCAGGCGCTGACCGTCCACGTCCACCACGCCAAAGCCCGTGGTCTGCAGGCCGGGGTCGATACCGAGAATTCTCATCACTATAAAAATAAGAGCTGTTTGCGCTTGTTGGGCAAGCGCTACCGCCGAAAAACATCAAAACCCCGTCATTCCGGCGAAAGCCGGAATCCATGGCGCAAACCGCTGGCGCCCGTTTTCGCATGGACGGCGGCCATCATTGTGCTCGGACGCCGCAGTCACCACGCCCATCAGCGGTACATGCGCCAGACACGGCGCAAGCTCAGCCCCATTCAATCGCCGTCACCGGCCCCAGGTCATGCGCGCCCGCATGCCAGTGCCGGCCATCGACATCCATCACAAGCAGCCGCACGGGATGGCGGTAGTGTGCCTGCGCCGCGCCCAGCACCCGCAGCACCCGCGCCAAATCCTCCCCACCCAAGGCGTTGGCAATGATCAGCGTGGGCCGTCGAGGCCTGAACTGCGCCAGCCGCACCACCATCGCCGGGCCTTCGCTGAAGTAGCCGCAATCCCAGGGCTGGCGCGGGTGGCGCCTGCGCCACCACCACAGCTCATGCCACTTCACGGCCAGCTTCAGCCGCAGTCCCTTGAGGCGCGATTCGGCAGACAGCGCAGCCAGCTCATCATCGCGGTCCAGCTGGCGCGCAAACGCCGCCACCAGGCGCGCCGCGCCCTCACCGTCGCCGCCCACCAAAACCGCCACACCCAGGCGCTCGGCCATGTCCGGCAAGCGTGACGGTTGCCAGAACGGCGCCCGCCCGTCGCCCGTGCCCGCCAGGCACCAGGACTGCAGAGTCGCCCACACACGCTGCTCGGCCGCGCCCTGCGGCGTAGCCTGCCGCAAGCCCGGCTCGGCGCCAGCGGGCGGGGTCAGCAACTCGCCGTCGTACCGCGCAATCAGGGTCGGGCCAATGTGCATACCCACCCACAGGCATGGCGGGTACAGCACGGCCGCATAAACCACCGTATACCCCCACGGCCCAGGTAGCACGACAGCCAGCAGAGCGCCCAGCAGCGCGGCGGGCGGCAGGGCCAGGGCGATGCCGGCTGCCCAGTTCTTGAGGCTGTCGTTGCGGTGGTGCTTTTCTAGGGGATTACTCATTTTTGGGGATTTTGTTCGCGGTGATTTGTGGGTGCATAGCGCCAGAGGGCGCGCGGCTGCCAGGCGGGTGGGTTCGGCGAACCTGCAGTGGCCTTGTCTCGACACCCTAGAATAGGCAGTTTGGCGTGAGCCTGCTGCTTGCAGCGAATGCGGCCCCAGTTGCTGCACAAAGGCGGTGACGCCAGGGTCATCGCAACTGTTGTCAGGCTCGCAGCTCGCCCTTTGGTTTCTTGGCCCGGTTCGGTAGCGGATCAGTATTTAGCCAGGATGGGCCCGGCGCATTTCGCAACCACCTTCAAGCCGTCGATGACATCCTCCGAACGCCAACTCGAAGAAGAGCTGATCGCCAAGCTTCAGGAGCTGAAATACGTCTGGCGCGAAGACATCCGCGACCGCGCCGCGCTGGAGGCCAACTTCCGCGACAAGTTCCAGCAGCTCAACCGCGTTCATCTCACCGACGAGGAGTTTGCGCGCCTGCTCGAAGAAATCGTCACGCCCGACGTCTTCGCCGCCGCGCAAACGCTGCGCAGCCGCAACAGTTTCACCCGCGAAGACGGCACGCCGCTGACTTACACCCTGGTCAACATCGACGACTGGTGCAAGAACAGCTTCGAGGTCGTCAACCAGCTGCGCATCAACACCGACAACAGCCACCACCGCTTCGACGTCATCCTGCTCGTCAACGGCGTGCCCGTGGTGCAGATCGAGCTGAAAACGCTGGGCATCAACCCGCGCCGCGCCATCGAGCAGATCGTCGAATACAAGAACGACCCCGGCAACGGATTCACGCGCACGCTGCTGTGCTTCATGCAGGTGTTCGTCGTCAGCAACCGCGATTCGACCTATTACTTCGCCAACAACAACGCCCGCCACTTCAGCTTCAACGCCGACGAACGCTTTCTGCCCGTTTACCAGTACGCCGCGCCCGACAACGCCAAGATCACCGGGCTTGACCCATTTGCAGACGCTTTCCTCGCCAAGTGCACGCTTGGCCACATGATCAGCCGCTACATGGTGCTGGTCGCCAGCGAGCAAAAGCTCCTGATGATGCGGCCCTACCAGATCTACGCCGTCAAGAACATCGTTAAATGCATCGCCGAGAACAGCGGCAACGGCTACATCTGGCACACCACCGGCAGCGGCAAGACGCTCACCAGCTTCAAGGCCTCCACATTGCTCAAGGCAGACCTCAACATCGAGAAGGTCTTGTTCGTGGTGGATCGCAAAGACCTCGACCGCCAGACGCGCGAGGAATTCAACCGTTTCCAGGAAGGCTGCGTTGAAGCCAACACCAATACCGGGGCTCTCGTGCAGCGCCTGATTTCGGATGACGCGGCCGACAAGGTCATCGTCTGCACCATCCAGAAGCTCGGTCTGGCGCTGGATGAAGGCAGCAAGCGCAACAAGAGCCGTGAAAAGCGCGGCCTCGCCACCTACGCCGACCAGCTCGAAGCGCTGCGCGACAAGCGCATGGTCTTCATCTTCGACGAATGCCACCGCTCGCAGTTTGGCGACAACCACCAGGCCATCAAAGAATTCTTTCCAAAGGCCCAGCTCTTCGGCTTCACCGGCACGCCCATCTTCCCGCAGAACGCCAGCTACAAGCAGATCACCGGCGAAGAAAAGACGCTGAAGACCACGCAAGACCTGTTCCAGCAGCCGCTGCACGAATACACCATCACCCACGCCATCGAAGACCGCAACGTCCTGCGCTTTCACGTCGATTACTACAAGCCCGACGGCAAGAACCCGCCCAAGCCCGGCGAAACGCTGGCCAAGCGCGCCATCGTCGATGCCATCCTTACCAAGCACGACGCCGCCACCGGCGGGCGCAAGTTCAACGCCATCCTGGCCACCGCGTCCATCAATGACGCCATCGATTACCACAGCCTGTTCGAGCAGGCCCAGGCCGAGAGGCAGCAGGCCGACCCGGCCTTCGCACCGCTCCACATCACCGCCGTGTTTTCGCCGCCCGGCGACGTCAGCGCCGACGTGCGCCAGATTCAAGAAGACCTGCCGACCGAATTGGAAGACAACCGCCAAGACCCCGAAGGCAAGAAGGCGGCGCTGCAAGCCATCATCGCCAGCTACAACGCCCGCTTTGGTGCCAACCACCGCATCGAGGAATTCGACCTGTACTACCAGGACGTGCAGCAGCGCATCAAGGACCAGCAGTTTCCCAATGCCGACCTGCCCAAAAAAGGCCGCGAAAAGCTCGACATCACCATCGTCGTCGACATGCTGCTCACCGGCTTTGACAGCAAGTACCTCAACACGCTCTACGTCGACAAGAACCTCAAGCACCATGGCCTGATCCAGGCCTTCAGCCGCACCAACCGCGTGCTGAACGACACCAAGCCCTACGGCCACATCCTCGACTTTCGCGGCCAGCAAGACGCGGTGGACGCCGCCATCGCGCTCTTTTCTGGCGCCAAGGCCGAGCAGGCGCGCGAAATCTGGCTGGTGGACAAGGCCCCCGTCGTTATCAGCAAGCTCCAGGAGGCCCGGCAGGCACTGCAGAGCTTCATGCAGTCGCAAGGCCTCTCGGGCAAGCCCGAAGAGGTGGCCAGCCTGATGGGCGACGACGCCCGCGTCGCCTTCGTCCAGGCCTTCAAGCAGGTGCAAAAGCTGCAAACCCAGCTTGACCAGTACACCGACCTGACGCCCGAGCAGCAAGACGACATCCAGGCCATCCTGCCCAAGGACGAATTGAACGCCTTTCGCGGCCAGTACCTGGAGACCGCCCAGCGCCTGCGCGCGCAGCAGGCCAAGCCGGGGGCGGCCAAGAACGAAGCGGTCGACCAGTTCGATTTCGAGTTCGTGCTCTTTGCATCAAGCACCATCGACTACGACTACATCATGAAGCTGATGGCCGACTTCTCCAGCCAGAAGCCCGGCAAGGAAACGATGAGCCGCGAGCAGTTGATCGGCCTGATAGCGGCCGACGCCAAGTTCATCGACGAACGCACCGAGATCACCGAATACGTCATGGGCCTCAAGGCCGGCGAGGGCCTGCAAGAGCCCGCCATCCGCGCCGGCTACCAGCAGTTCAAGGCCGAGAAGGCCGCGCGCGAGCTGGCAGTCCTGGCCGCCGCGCACGGGCTCCCCACAGCGGCGCTGCAGGGTTTTGTCGATGCCGTGCTGGAGCGCCGTATCTTCGATGGCGAGCAACTCACCGAACTGCTGGCCCCGCTGGAATTGGGTTGGAAGGCACGCACGCAGAAAGAGCTGGCCTTGATGGCCGAGCTGGTGCCGCTGCTGAAGAGGTGCGCTGGGGGGCGCGAGATTTCGGGCCTCCAGGCTTACGAGGATTGAGGGATGGCGAAGCAGAGTAAGACGACAGCAGTGCCGATGCTGCGGTTCCCGGAATTTCCTGCGTCGCAAGGCTGGAGCTTGAAGCAGGGTGACGACCTCTTCGATGCAATCAATAACAGAGAGTCGTCGGCCGGATTACCCATTCTCGCCATCACTCAAGAGCATGGCGCGGTTCCGAGAGACCAGATTGACTACCACGTCTCGGTTACGGAAAAAAGCATTGAAAGCTACAAAGTTGTCGAACAAGGCGACTTCATCATCAGTCTTCGCTCCTTTCAAGGGGGCATCGAATACTCAACCTATCGCGGTATATGCAGCCCGGCCTATGTGATTCTTCGGAGAAAGGGAGAAGGATCGGATGAATACTTTCGGCATCTATTCAAATCGCCCCGATTTATTCGGCAGCTAACACGCAATATCGAAGGGCTCCGCGACGGGAAGATGATCAGCTACAAGCAGTTTTCAGAACAGCTGATACCAGTGCCAAACCCAGCGGAGCAACAGAAAATCGCCGACTGCCTGACCTCGCTGGACGAAGTCATTGCCGCCCAGGGGCGGAAAGTGCAGGCCTTGAAGACCTACAAGCGCGGCCTGATGCAGCGGCTCTTCCCCCGCGAAGGCGAAACTGTCCCCCGTTTGCGATTCCCCGAGTTCCGTGATGCGCCGGAGTGGGCGGAGGAGAAAGCGGGAACCCTCTTTGCCAATCGCTCAGAAAGAGGCGATGAAGCGCTGCCTATCTATTCCGTGACGATGACGGATGGGCTTGTCAAGCGAACCTCTTTGGATCGGCGAATTGACGATCTTGCAGACGCCTCGGGCAACAAGAAGGTATACCGAAACGACATCGCCTACAACATGATGCGCATGTGGCAGGGTGCATGCGGCATCGCGCAAGACGAGTGCATGGTCAGTCCGGCCTATGTCGTGCTTTCGCCGCAACCGGGCGTGCACGCGCCGTTCTATGGCTACTTATTCAAACTGCCACATATGCTGCGCCGATTTACTGCGCACTCTCGCGGGCTCACGGAAGACAGGTTGCGGCTCTACTACCAGGACTTCAGTGCCATCGCGCTGCCCAAGCCGAATGAGCGAGAGCAGGAGCGAATCGCGAAGTGCCTCGCCGACTTGGATGCGCGCGTGGCCGTTGAGTCTGAAAAACTCGATGCCCTGAAGACGCACAAGAAGGGCCTGATGCAGCAGCTATTTCCGGCATCGGATGGGGTGGTTTAGCGCATGCCGCCAATGATCTTTCCAGGTTTGCCCGAACTCGCGCAGCAGCTCCGAACGGAACTGGAACAAAAAAAGTTCGTCCTGCTCTACGCCTACAACGGCACGGGCAAGACGCGGCTTTCGATGGCGTTCAAGGATTTGGGCAAGAGCGCCGACGAACGCGACACGCTGTACTTCAACGCCTTCACCGAAGACCTGTTCCATTGGGACAACGACCTGCAGAACGACCGCGAACGGGTGCTGAAGATCAACAAGGATTCACGCTTCTTCGCGGGCCTGGGTGAGCTGGAGATGGACAACCGCATCCGCCCGCTGCTCAGCCGCTATGCCGACTTCGACTTTCGCATCGACACTACCGAGTGGGTGGTGAGCTTTTCCCGGGAGATGGAGGTCGACGGCGTCCGCACGCTGGTGGAGGACATCAAGGTCTCGCGCGGGGAAGAAAATATCTTCATCTGGTGCTTCTTCCTCGCCATCGTGCAACTGGTGCTCGACGGGGCCGATGCGTACAAGTGGGTGAAGTACGTCTACATTGACGATCCGATTTCGTCGCTGGACGAGCACAACGCGATCACGGTGGCCAACCATCTGGCGCAGTTGCTGCTGCACGCCAAGAACCCGCCGAAGACGGTGGTCTCGTCGCACCACACGCTGTTCTTCAACGTGCTGGGCAATGAATTCGGCAAAAAGGCACACCGGCACTTCCTGAGCAAAGGCTCAGGCGAAACCTACCTGCTGCGCGACACTGGCTACACGCCGTTCTTCCATCACGTCGCCTCGCTGCGCGAGCTGTGCGAAGCGGCTGAATCGGGAGAGCTGCGCACGTACCACTTCAACATGATGCGCGCCATCATGGAGAAAACTGCCAGCTTCCACGGC
>Ga0209792_1001245_pt1 | contig 12907 bp, 13 predicted proteins | sample EBPBio142005_DNA_FD_185860 | JGI IMG/M metagenome (GOLD analysis project Ga0209792, IMG submission 185860) | Wastewater treatment Type I Accumulibacter community from EBPR Bioreactor in Madison, WI, USA - Reactor 1_6/14/2005_ DNA (SPAdes)... | ecosystem: Engineered > Bioreactor > EBPR >... | reverse complement strand
TGCGGCAGCTGCCGTTGCGGCAGGAGCTGGGCCAGTCGATGCCGCCTTGCTCCAGCGACAGCAGCAGGGGCTGCTCGGGCCAGGCATCGCACTGGGTGCCGTCATCGCCCACGCGGGCAATGAAAAATGTCCGGTGTCAAGTTCTTTGTGAAACCTGGCAGCGGCACGAAAGGTCTTATGGAGCAACAGGTTAGGCCAGATTTCGACCGTTGCGCGATCTTGCTTCTTCTGGAGCTAGGTGCCACATAGGCGCTTCGCGGTGGAAAGCCTGGGAGCATCGCAGCGGGCAAGATCGGCTTGTCATCATAGTTGTCCCTTGCCCACCAAATAGCAAAAGCGCAGCCGCAGGGCTGCGCTTTTGCTTTCGGACGGCTACAACAGCTAGATCGACTTCTGCTGGCCGGTCTTGGCGGCGGGGCTACCGGAGCTACCCTTTCTGAATCCCCGATCCCCGGCCACGAAGGCTTCGAGCATGTATGGGATCAGCGTTGTGGCATCGACCGCCTCGCCATACGCCTGCGCGTGCAGCGCGGCGTAGCGGTCGAGGTCGGCCTTCAAGCCGGCCGGGCACGCGAAGGTCAGTTTCACGCTTTCGGTCTTGGGCAGCGGCCCCAGCCGCAGCTTCTTGGTGGTGTTCATTGCGCGGCTCCACGGCTGAAGAACAGAGGCTGGTACGGCCGCAGCAACAGATCACGGTTGACGATGATCCGCACCGGCAGGCCCGGCTGCTCGGTCAGCGTCGGCTGGATGTTCATGTTGCGCCGGGTCATCTCCTGGCCTACCTGGTTGATGCTGTCCTGCGCACTGTCGCGCCCGGCGATCACGATGCGGTTGCCGTCCTGCCGGTTCTGCGGCGCGGCCAGCTCGGCGCCCACGCCCAGCAGCGTGGTCAGCGCCGCACCAGCAAAGACGCGATCCCAATGCCAATCGACACCATCCTCCAGGCCGACGTAGCCGGCAGGATCGGTGCCCGCCAGGTTGTCGAGCTTCAGCGAAGACGTGTCGGGCAGGATGATGCGGCCCCATACCACCTGCACGCGGCTCTGCCCGTAGCTCACCTGGCTGTTGTACTTGCCCAGGATGCGCGAGCCCTGCGGGATCAGCAGGAACTTGCCCGTGGCCGTGTCGTAGACCGGCTCCGTCACCGTCGCGATCACGTCGCCCGGAAGATCGGACTTGATGCCCGTGACCAGCGCGCCCGGAATTACCGTCCCGGCCATGACCTGGTACGGCGAAGCCGGCATTTGCAGATTGCCGGAATTACGGGTTTCCGTAGAACCGCCTTTCAGGAAAGCCTCTTTCTGGTCTTGCCGGTTCTGCACGGCGGTGGGGTCGGATGGCTGGGCCGCCAGCGGATCGAACCCCGCCAAGGCGCTGCCGGGCGAAGCCGCAGCGACTTGGGCTGCGCCAGGCGCCGCGGCCTTGCCCTGGTTGCCCGAGCGGAAGAACACCGTCGAGGCCGCTGCGGCCTCAGCTTCCTTGCGCCGTGCATCTTCCGGGTCGTGGCCCGGCGGCGCATAGGCCGGTGTCACGGGCTGCTGCGACTTCACGATGGCCGGCCCGAGATCGCCCGGCAACGGCGGCCCCAGCTCGGGCACCTTCGCCGGCAGCTTGGAATAGTCCGACGGCAGGCCGTCCAACCCTTCGGACTTGGACACACGATCCACGTTGTAAAGCTCGGTCTGCTCGCCAGCGCCACGCCGATGCGGCTGCAATGACCAGATCGTGGCCCCGAGCACGGCGACCGATAGGCCGCCGGTGAAGATGGCCAGCGTGCGCCGGTTCAGGCGCGTGACCGGGCGCGGCTGCGCGCGCAGTGCCATCGCCTCGGGTGCCATCTTGCTCGCCGAAGGCGAAGCATCGGCGGCATGGTTGGGGATTTCGTCCTGGCTCATGGTCAGTTCCTCCGCGTGCCACCCGCAACCCCGTCGGTGCGCTCGATCCGCACCACGTCGCCCTTGTCGCCGCCCAGGCGCAACTCGGCGGCACCGAACAGCCGATCCACGATGTAGTACGGCGAGCGAAAACGATAATTGACGAGCTGCCCATCGCCCTGCGCGCCGATGACGAACAGCGGCGGCAACTCGCCCTGGGCGATGCCCGGCGGGAACTGGATATAGACCTTCTCCCCGTCATCGAAGGCGCGCAGCGGCTTCCACGGTGGATTGCTGCCGCTGACCGCATAGCGGAAGCGGATCTTCTCCAGCGACAGGCCGGCATCAATCGGCGCGGCGGCACTGACCGCCTGCGCCTGGCGCTGCAAGGCCAGCATCTTGTCCTTCGGGTATTCCCACGAGACGGACGCCATCCACGTCTTTTCGGTCGAGGTCAGCTCCAGCAGGTAGGTACGCCGACTGGTGGTGATGACCAGATTGGTCTTCAGGCCCGAGCGGATCGGCTTGACCATCACATTGACGCGCAGCGCATCGCCGCTGCCGCTGGACGTGTCGCCCACGATCCAGCGCACGGTATCGCCGGCGGCGACCGTCACCAGTTCCTCGCCGGGCTGGAGCGCCACCACGGTCACGCGGCCCACGGCCGCATAAACCTGGTACAGCGCGCCATCGGTGAAGGGCCAGACCTGGATCGCATTGACGTAGCCCTCCCGCGTTGGTGCAACACGGGCCTCGGCATTGGCGCGGGATATCCGCACGGTTTCATCGGCGGGCTCCGCCACTGGCTTGGCGTCCGGCATAGGCTTCAACTGCGCCGGCATCGGCAATACCTCGGGCACAGTCACGACTTCCACCGGCTTCGGTGCCTCCGGCAACGCTTGCGCCTGCACCGGCTCGTCGAGCGAAATCACGGGCGGCGGCTTGCCCTGCGTGGCGCAGCCCGCGAGGGCAAACAGGATCACCGGCAAAGCGGATTTACGGAAAATCGCATTCATGGTTTTGCTCCTTCGTTTCCTTCCAGTTCGCGGCTCCACGACAGCCCGTTGACGTAGATGCCCAAGGGGTTCTTGCGCAGGCGCTGCTCGGTGCGCGGCGTCTGCTGCACGATGGAAACCACCGCGTTCCAGCGCTCGGTACGATCCAGCGCACCGTTCACAAAGCGAGTCTCCGTCCAGCGCACGTTGAAGGACGTGTCGCTGGCACGGGTCACGCTGGTGATCTGCACCGTCACAGACTCCTTGCCGATGCGCGCGAACGGGTCGTTCACGCGGGCGTACTCGTTGAGCACCACGGCGCCCTTGTCGGTGGTGTAGTTGTAGGCATCGAGCCAGTTCTGCCGCACCACGATGGGGTCGATGGACAGCGAGCGCACCAGGCCGATGAAGCGGCCCAGGTGGTAGGCAATCTGCGCATCGCTGGGCCGGTACGGCGTGGCGGCTTCGCCGACCGCGCGCACCTGGCCCGCGTTGTCTACCTCGATGACGTAGGGGGTGACGATGGACTGCGCCGAGCGCCAGACCAGGCCCCCGGCCATCAGCAGCGCGAGCGCGAGGCAGCCGAAGGCCATCAAGCGCCAGTTCTTCGCCTGCACGCGCGGCAAGCCGATGCGCTCGTCCCACACTTGGGCAGCGGATTGATAAGGGGTAGCAGGCTGCGGGGTATCGGCATAGCGCACCTGCGGGCGTTTGAATCGCATGGGTGTTCTCCTTGAGGATCAGGAATCGCTTCATTCATCGGGGTTGCGCAGACTCGGCCCTTGGCCTGAGCCGCCGCCATCGCCACCGCGCAGCGTGTGAGCGGCGGTTGTCGCGGCATGGGTGAGCTGCTGTCGTCGGTGCAGGCGCTTGGCCCATGCCGGTTGTTCCTGCGGAGCGGTGGACGGCGCATCGCCGCTGGGTGCGCTACCACTGGCTGCTGGCGTGTCCGCGCCGAACGCTGCGGCAGCGCGTTCGCGGATCGAGCGCGCGCCTTGCGCCACCTTCTGCCCAGCCGCCTGTGCGCCGGTCTTGGCGACATTGCCAACGCCAGCGGCTGCGCCCTTGAGGCCACCGCCAGCGGAAACGGAGCCGGCCTGGAAAGCTGACTTCGCACTACTGGCAGCCCCAGAGGCTGCACGCGCACCGCTACCGGCCAGCTTGGCCGCAGCCGGGGCCATGCGCGCGCCGGCTGCGACGGCGACACCGACGCCCGTGGCCGCTGCGCCCACGGCAACCGCAGCACCGGCCGCGCCCAACGCGGCGCCGGCCATCGCACCCGCACCGAGCTGCGGGCCACCCGACACCAGCCCGGTGGCAATGCCCGGCCCGAAGATGCCCAGGGCCAGCAGCGTCAGCGAGGCCAGCATGACGACGACCGAATGGTCGATGGACGGCTCGGCCGGCTGCACCTGGAATTCGGCGAACAGGCTCGAGCCGATGCCCACGATCACGGCCAGCACCAGCACCTTGATGCCGGACGACACCACGTTGCCCAAGACTTTTTCAGCGAGGAAGGCGGTCTTGTTCCAGAGTGCGAACGACACCAGCACAAAGCCTGCGAGCGTCGTCAACTTGAACTCGATCAGCGTGATGAAAAGCTGGATCGCCAGCACGAAGAAACACAACAGGACGATCAGCCAGGCGAGGAACATCACGACGATGGGCGTGATGTTCACGAACACCTCGGGAAAGCCCGCCATGTCGCCGATCTGTTTGAGGATCGGCGCCCCGGCGTCGATGCCGACCTTCGCCAACCGGCCTGGTTGCAGGAAGCTCTCCATGCTCATGGTCGAGCCGCTGGCCGTCAGGCCAAGGCCGGCGAACGAGCGGAACACGATGCCGGCCAGCCAGTTGAAGTTGCCGATGATGTAGGCGAAGGCGCCGACGTACAGCACCTTGCGGATCAGCTTGGCGATCACGTCCTCGCCCTGGCCGGTGGCATGGCCCATCGCCCAGAACAGCCCGGCGATGGTCATGTCGATGACGATCAACGTGGCAGTCAGAAACGCCACCTCTCCATGCAGCAGGCCGAAGCCCGAGTCGATGTAGCGCGAGAACGTATCGAGGAAGCGATCAATGATGGTCACGTCGTTCATGGCGAGTCCTTCTGCCCAGGCCCGTTGTCATCGGCGGGTTCATCGAAGCTGGGCGGAATCGGTGGCAGGTCGGCCAGCGTCTGGTACTCGCTCGGCCCGGCCTTGCCGGAGAGAAAGCGGCGCAGGTCGGCTTGTGCTACCTGCGCACAAAACGCACCCCCGTGCTCGCCCGCACGGCACTGCGCACGCAGCGTGTGAAGCCGGGGTGGGGCGGCGGCCAGCGCATCCACCGCAGGCGGCCGGTCGCAACCGGCCAACAGGGTCACGAGAGCGAACAGGACGGGCGCGTTCTTCATGGCCGTCCCCGTCAGCGGTTGTAGAAATTGACGGGTTGCGGCGTGTATGGCGTGCCTTCACCCAGGAAGCGGCGCGTCACCTCGCGTCCGCGTTCCGTGGCCGCGGCCTGCCGTGCCAGCTCCAGCGAAGCGGCCCGGTCTTGCGTGATCTGGAGCCGCTGCGTCTGGATCGACTGCTTGGCCTGCAAGGCGAGCAACTGGTTCATGGCCTGCATTGCCTGCAAAGCACCTTCGGCCGACTGACTCTTGCCCACGAGATCGGCCAGCACGCCTTCGTCGTCGCTCAGGTTCTGCGACGCCTGGGCCTGCATCTGCATGGTGGTCTGCAAGCCGTTGAGCGTGTTCTTCCAGCGCTCCTGCGCGTCGAGGTACATTTGATTGCCACTCACGGTGGCCGCGTACTTCTCGGGATACAGGCGCGCGAACTCGCGGTCGATGCTCGTCACGTCGTAGGCCAGGCCCTTGGCCTGCGCGATGAGACGCTGGGTGGTCGCCAGGTTCGCGCGCAACTGGCCCACCACGCTGGACGGCAGGCTGGCCAGGTTGCGCGCCTGGTTGATGAGCATCTGCGCTTCGTTCTGGAGCTGGCGGATCTGGTTATTGATCTGCTCCAGCGTGCGAACGGCGGTGAGCGTGTTCTGCACCAGATTGGTCGGGTCGAGCACGATGTCGCCGACGCCGAACAGCGCGTGCGCGGGCTGCGCGATGCCGAAGGTGAGCACGCAAGCGGCGGTCAACGCGGCGAGCTTGGGAGCATGGGGTTTCATGGCTGGTTCTCCTGTGCATGGGTGGGAATGAAGGCGGCACCCGGCGAAGCGCTGGGGAAATCACGCAGCAGATCGGCCGCCCAATCGAGGCTGCGGTGGCGCAGCCACGCGGCTGCGAACGGGGAAGAATCGGAAGGTGCGGCGGTGGTCGAAGCTGCAAGCACCGCGTCCATGTCACGCTGGTCTTGCGGCGAAGAAGCACCCGCAAACGCCAGCGTCGCCGGCCCCAGGTCAAGGTCGAACAGGCGGTTGCCGAGGCGGGATTGGTAGTAGTAGTCGCGCTTGGGCTGCGCGGTGGCGACGATTTCGATCTGTCGCCTGTTGAGGCCGAAGCCCTCGTAGATCGTGCGAATCTGCGGCTCGGTCGCCTGCGGGTTGGCGAGGAAAATGCGGCTCGCGCAGCTCTCGATGATCGCGGGCGCGATGCTCGAATCCTTGATGTCGGCCAGCGACTGCGTGGCGAAAATGACGCTGACGTTCTTTTTCCTGAGCGTCTTGAGCCATTGCCGGATACGCGCGGCAAACACCGGGTCATCGAGGAACAGCCACGCTTCATCGAGGATAAGCAGCGTGGGCGCACCGTCGAAGCGTTCATCGAAGCGCGCAAAGAGGTAGTGCAGCACGGCCATGACGGCGGCCTTGCTGTGCATCAGCTCCTCCATCTCGAAGCACTGCACGTCGGCCATGCCCATCCGGTCTTGGTCGGCGTCCAGCAGCTTGCCGTGGGCACCGCCGAGCACATAAGGCGACAGCGCCTGCCGCAGCGTGTTCGATTGCAGCAGCACCGACAAGCCAGTCATGGTGCGCTGCTCTACCGGCGCACCGGCAAGGCTGCTAAGTGCTGACCAGATAGCGGCCTTCTCGTCCGGGCCGACCGCTACGCCCTCATGCAGCAAGCGGCCTTCGATCCATTCGGCGGCCCAAGTGCGGTAGCCCTCGCGGTCGATGCGCGCGAGCGGCTGGAAGGCGATTTCTCCTTCCGTGCCCAGGTCGTAGTGTTCGCCGCCCAGCCCAAGGATCGTGGCCCGCATGGAGCGGCCCATGTCGAACGCGAAGATGCGCGAGCCGCGATAGCGGCGGAACTGCATTGCTAGCGTGGCGAGCAAGACCGACTTGCCCATGCCGGTCGGCCCCGCGACCAGCGTGTGGCCCACGTCGCCGATGTGCGTCACCAGCCGGAACGGCGTGGCGCCATCGGTGCGCGTGACGATCAGCGGCGGGCCGTCGAGATGGTCGTTCTTCTCCGGCCCGGCCCACACCGCCGACAACGGCATCATGTGCGCCAAGTTCAGCGTCGAGACGATGGGCTGGCGCACGTTGGCGTAAGCGTTGCCGGGAATGGACGACAGCCACGCATCCACGGCGTTGAGCGTTTCCGGGATGGTGATGAAGCCGCGTCCCTGAATGACGCGCTCCACCATGCGCAGCTTCTCGTCGGCCACAGCCGGGTCGGCATCGAGCACCGTCACCGTGGCGGTGAGGTAGCCGAAGGCGACTTGATCGCTGCCCAGCTCCTGCAAGGCCGCGTCTGCATCCGCCGCCTTGTTGCTGGCGTCGGTATCGACCAGCGGACTTTCCTGCTGGAAGATCGTTTCGCGCAGCAGCGCGATGACGTTCTTCCTTTTCGCAAACCACTGGCGGCGCAGGCGCCCCAATTCCCGTTCCGCCTCGGATTTGTCGAGACACAGAAAGCGCGTGCTCCAGCGGTAGGCAAAGCCCAGGCGGTTGAGGTCGTCCAGAATTCCCGGCCAGGTCGAGGTCGGGAAACCGCGCACCGACACGACGCGCAAGTGCTGGTCGCCCAGCATCGGCACCAGGCCACCGACCAGTGCGGAGTCGGTCAGCAGCGCGTCAATGTGGAATGGCACTTCGGGCACGCCGACGCGGTAGCGCCGCGTCGAGATGGTGGCGTGCAGGTAGGTCAGCGTCTGGCTGTCATCGAGCCAGGCGATCTCCGGCATTACGCCATCGAGCAGGTCGAAGACGCGATCCGTCTCTGCCACGAAGGCGGTCAGGCGCTCGCGCCAGTCCACGCCTTCGGTGGGCCGGTTCTCGTACAGCATGCCCGCGGCGCGGGCGCGCGATTCTTCGGGCGGCAGATACGCCAGCGTCAGGTGGTAGCCGCTCTCGAAGTGGTTGCCCGAATCCTCGAAGGTGGCGCGGCGTTCCTCGTCCACCAGCCACGACAGCGGCTCGGGAAACTCCGAGTGCGGATAGTCGGCAGCGGGCCGGCGCTCGGCTTCGATGAACAGCGCCCAGCCCGAACCCATGCGGCGCAATGCGTTGTTCAAGCGCGCCGACGTGGCGATCAACTCGCCTTGCGTCGCGCTGTCGAGGTCAGGCCCGCGAAACCGGGCGGTGCGCTGGAAGGAGCCGTCCTTGTTCAAGACGACACCCGGCGCGACCAGCCCGGCCCACGGCAGCCAGTCGGCGAGCAAGGCCGGGCGCTGGCGGTATTCGGCGAGGTTCAGCATGGCGGCGTCCCCTCACACGTCCAGCAGCGGGCGGTGCTTGATGTGCCGGGCGAACACGGCCATGAAGTGCGGATCGACGCGCGCTCCCCACACCGCCAGCGCATGGCCGACGATCCAAAGCACGACGCCCGGAATCCACAGTTGCAGGCCCAGCCCGACGGCAGCGGCCAGCGTGCCGTTGGCGATCGCCACGGTGCGCGGCGCGCCGCCCAACAGAATCGGCTCGGTCAGCGAGCGATGCAGCGGCATCTCGAAACCGTCCGCGAAGGTGTCCGGGCCGCTCATACGACAGCTCCACCGGAGAAGCTGAAGAACGACAGGAAGAACGAGGACGCCGCGAACGCGATGGACAGGCCGAACACGATCTGGATCAGCTTGCGGAAACCGCCCGACGTGTCGCCGAAGGCCAGCGCGAGGCCCGTGGCGATGATGATGATGACCGCGACGATGCGCGCCACCGGCCCCTGGATGGATTCGAGGATGGATTGCAGCGGGCCTTCCCACGGCATCGAGGAACCGGCGGCCTGTGCCGTTCCGGCGAGGAACAGCAGCAATGCAGCCAGCAGCAGTCCTTGCCACGCAGGGCGGGCCAGGCTGCGCAGCCGTGCCGGGTTGGACAGGCACGAAAGCGGATCTACAGAAAAACGGAAAGCAGGAACGATCATCTGCGTCATGGCAGTTCTCCAGGTTGGTCAGGGGACAGGGAAGGCGCAGCGATTTCGGCTGCGAAGGGAGCCGGCGGCAGCTCGGGAAACGGCGCGTCCATCGCGTCCGCCTCCCAATCCACCAATTGGTAGCCCACGCCGTCGAAGCCGACGATGCGGGCGATGCTCTCGATGCGGCGTTTGCGCCCGCGCCCGGCGATGTGGATCACCACGTTGACCGCCTCGGCGATCAGCGCACGGGGAGGATTCACCGCCACTTCGAGAATCAGTTGCTCCAGTCGCAGCAGCGCGCCGAGGGCGGAGCCGGCGTGGATCGTGGCAATGCCACCCGGATGGCCCGTGCCCCACACCTTGATGAGATCCAGCGCCTCGGCGCCGCGCACCTCGCCGACGACGACGCGATCCGGGCGTAGACGCATGGACGAGCGCACCAGCTCCGTCATGGACACCACGCCTGCGCGCGTGCGCAGCGGAACGTGGTCGCGGGCCGCGCATTGCAGCTCCACCGTGTCTTCGAGCACCAGCACGCGGTCGCCCGTGGCGGCAATCTCGGCCAGCAGCGCGTTGGCCAAGGTTGTCTTGCCGCTGCTGGTGGCGCCGGCGATCAAGACGTTCTGCCGCTCGCGCACGGCGCGAACGAGAAAGCCCGCCTGGGCGCTGGTCATCATCCCCTCCACGACGTAGCGCTCCAGCGGAATCACGCCGACGGCGCGCTTGCGCAACGCGAAGGCCGGCCCCGGCGCTGCCGGTGGCAAGATGCCCTCGAAGCGTTCGCCCGTTTCGGGCAACTCGGCGGACAACAGCGGCTGGCCGCGATGGACTTCCGCGCCGACATGGGCCGCGACCAGGCGGATGATTCGCTCGCCGTCCGCCTCGGGCAGTTCCACGCCCATCGGCGCGCGTCCACTGGAAAGCCGATCCACCCAAAGGGTGCGATCGGGATTCAGCATCACCTCCACCACGTCCGGGTCTTCGAGCGCGGCGGCGATCAGCGGCCCCATCGCCGTGCGCAGCATCTGGATGCGGCGGTCGAGCGACGTGGCGGTCATGGATTGGGGAACGGCGCTCATGACGCACGCTCCCGCGCTTGGGCGGCTGCCGCCGCGTCCTCCATCCGCATCGGATCGGGATGCAGTTCCTCCACCACGTCGCGCAGCAGGCTGCGGCCCCGCAGCAGGTGGCGGCCCAACTGTTCAACGAACTGCTCGAAGCGCGCTTTGCCCTGCGCGCGTGCCGCGTCTTGGTGCGCCTCGGGGACTGGCGTGCTGACCGTGAGGTAGTAGCGGATAAACAGCGCAAGCGTTTCGAGCTGAATGTTCTGGTCGCGCTCCATGCGCTCGGCCTGGCGCGACAGGCGATCAAGCCGCTTGGCAACGGCCGCCTCGCGCTGGTCAGCGGCATCGGGCGACAGCCACGATGCGAGCGCCGCCGCGACGATGGACGACTTGGACACGCCTTTCTTGGCGGCCAGCTCGTCCAGGCGCTTGGCGTGCTCCGGCTGGATGAACAGGTTGAGGCGGTAGTGGCTCATAGCTCGATTCCGTCGTTAGGGTCGAGGGAAGCCAGCCGGGCCGTGCGCTGCATGGCCGGATCAAGCTGGCGAGGAAGGGAAAGCGGCAGGTCGTCGTCGTCATCGAGCAACGCCAAGTCGGCCGCGGGCACGGCCAGCTCGGGGTCGTAGGCGACGGCCTCAATTAGTTCGGGCTGACGGCGTGGGCCACCGTCGTCGGTTGCGGCGCCGAAGCCTTCGGCGACCTCGACCGCAGGTGCGGTGGGTACGGCAGGGATCGCCAGGCCACTCCAGTCGTCGGGGCGCAGCGGCGGCACGTCGGCGTACTGGCCGTCCGCCAGCGCGGGCGGCGGCAGCACGCGGCGCTTGAAATTGGCGTCCGCGTAGTAGCGCAGCTTCTTGGCCTTGATCGGCGCCACGCTGGAGACCATCACCACGGCCTCGTCGGGCGGTAGCTGCATCACCTCGCCCGGCGTCAGCAGCGGGCGGGCCGTCTCCTGGCGCGACACCATCAGGTGCCCGAGCCACGGCGCGAGTCGATGGCCGGCATAGTTGCGCTGGGCGCGCAGCTCGGTGGCCGTGCCCAGCGTCTCGGAGATGCGCTTGGCCGTGCGCTCGTCGTTGGTGGCGAACGTCACGCGGACATGGCAGTTGTCCAGAATCGAATGGTTCTGCCCATACGCCTTGTCGATCTGGTTCAGCGACTGCGCGATGAGGAAGCTGCGGATGCCGTAGCCCGCCATGAAGGCCAGCGCCGTCTCGAAGAAGTCCAGGCGCCCCAGCGCCGGGAACTCGTCAAGCATCAGCAGCAGCTTGTGGCGGCGCTCGATGCCGTCGGAGCCGTCAAGTGATTCGGTGAGGCGCCGTCCGATCTGGTTGAGGATCAGGCGGATGAGTGGCTTCGTCCGCGATATGTCTGAGGGCGGCACCACCAGATACAGCGACACCGGATGCTCGGCCGCGATCAGGTCAGCGATGCGCCAGTCGCAGCGCGAGGTGACTTCGGCTACCGTGGGATCGCGGTACAGGCCGAGGAACGACATGGCCGTGGACAGCACGCCCGAGCGTTCGTTGTCGCTCTTGTTGAGCACTTCACGCGCCGCCGATGCGACGACCGGATGCGGCCCATCGCCGAGGTGCGGCGTGGTCATCATCCGGTGCAAGGTCAGCTCGAACGGGCTGGCCGGGTCGGAGAGGAAGTTGGCGACGCCGCGCAGCGTCTTGTCTTCGCCCGCGTAGAGCACATGCAGGATGGCCCCGACCAGCAGCGCGTGCGAGGTCTTTTCCCAATGGTTGCGCTTCTCCAGCGCGCCTTCGGGATCGACCAGAATGTCCGCGATGTTCTGCACGTCGCGCACCTCATGCGCGCCGCGTCGCACCTCCAGCAGCGGGTTGTAGGCGGCCGACTTCGCATCGGTCGGGTTGAACAGCAGGCAATGCGAGAAGCGCGAACGCCAGCCGGCGGTGATCTGCCAGTTTTCGCCCTTGATGTCGTGGATCACGGCGGACGCGGGCCAGGACAGCAGCGTCGGCACCACCAGGCCAACGCCTTTACCGCTGCGCGTGGGCGCGAACGTCAGGACATGCTCTGGCCCTTGATGGCGCAGGTACTGGCGGTCGTGCTGGCCGAGGAACACGCCGGCCGGCTGTGTGAGGCCTGCCTTGCGAATGTCATCCGCGTTCGCCCAGCGGGCCGAACCGTAGGTCGTGACCAGGCGCGATTGGCGCGAGCGCCAGATCGACATGCCAATCGCCACCAGCACGGCGACAAGACCGCTGCCGCCCGCGATGGCGCCGCCTGTGTCGAACACACGCGGCGCGTAGGCGTCGAAGAAGAACCACCACTCGAACAGCCGCCACGGGTGATAGATCGGCGTGCCGAGGAAGTCGAACCAGGGTGAGCCAAGGCGTAGCTGGTAGCCAAGGGCTGCTGCTGTCCATTGTGTGGCGCCCCACACTCCGGCGATCACGATGCCTAATACCACAGCGATCTGACCGAACAGCACGTTCGTCCCTTGCATCCCAGCCTCCAAGCACGGCACATAGTCGGCCCTGCAAAACTCAGCCAGCCCCCATAAACACTGGGTTTGCGCTGTTTCCCCGACAGCTCCATCCCCCGAGAATCAATTCACCAGCCATTGATTTCTGAGAGTTTTGTGATGCCCCAGCCCGGTCAAACCGCCGACTTCTTCCGCCAACCACTGGCCGAGATGATCGACCTGCACCA
>Ga0209792_1001244_pt1 | contig 12915 bp, 9 predicted proteins | sample EBPBio142005_DNA_FD_185860 | JGI IMG/M metagenome (GOLD analysis project Ga0209792, IMG submission 185860) | Wastewater treatment Type I Accumulibacter community from EBPR Bioreactor in Madison, WI, USA - Reactor 1_6/14/2005_ DNA (SPAdes)... | ecosystem: Engineered > Bioreactor > EBPR >... | reverse complement strand
CGCTCTTGTAGAGCTTGCCGCCCACGCTCACCAGGTCGGCCAGCATGGAGTTGCCCACGGCCGAGGACACCACGGCGTCCGAGAGCGCATCCAGGCCCACATAGACGATGCCGCCCTGGCGCATCACCGTCATCCAGTCGAAGATCGGGCGCTTGTCCTCGGGATCGAAGTAATCCGGGCTGATGAGCTTGCCCACGGCGCCGGTGGTGAGTTTTTCCAGGAAGGGGCCAAGGCTGGCGATGATCTTTTCGTAGAAAGAGCGCTCGTAGCTGAAGGCCGCGGCCAGGCCGGTGAGCACCTTGTCGTCGAGCCGCGTCTCCTTGATCCACAGGAACATGGCCACCAGCTCGGCGGGCCTGTCCTGCAGGCTGCGCGGCACCGGAATCCCGCCCTTGATGCCGATCTGGGCCTGCAGCATCGTCACGCGCTCCTGCCAGTCAGGGAATCGGCCCTGGGCCGCCAGGCCCTCGAACACCATGGTCGCGTAGTCCATGAACAGGCCGTCGATGCCGGTCACGTCCTTGAGCAGCGACTCGTAGGTCGGCACCCGCCCCAGTGCCACCTGGGCCTGGGCCACGATGTTGGAAAAGCGCCAGGAAAACTCCTTGAAGGCTGCGGAGTTGCCCGAAGAGGGCAGGGCGTTGGTCGCGCGCGTCGCCACCTCGGTGATGCGCGCGAAATTACCGATGCCGTTGTAGCGCGCGGAAATCTCGGGGTAGCCCAGGTGGAACAGGTAGAAGCGATCCAGGCGTCCGGCGCGCTTGGCCTCGGCATACATGCGCAGCATCAGGTCGGCGTCGCCCTTGGGGTCGATTACGATGGTCACCTTGCCCGCGTGAATGTCCTGCGTCGCCAGCATCTCCAGCAGCCGCGTCTTGCCCACCCGCGTCGTGCCCATGACGATCATGTGCCCGGTGCGCGCCGACTGGCGCAACGCAATCGGCACCTCCTGCGGGGCGCCGACGCCGTGCAGGATGGGCGAGCCCCCCAGGTCGGGATAGGCACGAAACGGATTCAGCCAGCTCTCCACGCCGGCCAGCGTGCCCAGGGCGCGCACCACCGGCGTGGCATCGGGCATCGTGGCCGCCTCCTGCCATCCGGCACCAAGTCGGCGCAGGGACTGCTCCAGCCGCCCTGGCCGCACGAAGGGCTTGGCGTCCACCTGTATCGCATCACGCTTGCGCTGGGTGTGCTGCTGCGTCCACTCGAAGCCCTGTCCCAGATACAGCAGCTCCTGGCTCACGGGCAGCTTCCAGGGCGCCACGCGCGTGACCTTGTAGAACTTCATGCCATGCTGGTAGCGCATGACCTCCAAGGCCTGGCGCGTGCGAACCCAGGCAAAGCCGCCCGCAATGGCGCTGGCGCCCCAGCCCAGGGCCGGGGGCATCATCAAGGCCCAGGGCGCGGCAGCCGCGACCAGGGCCACACCGCCGGCCACACCGGCGCTGTAGAGTTCGATGGGCGGCCTTAGCAGGCCTTCCAAAACCGCGTGGTTCTTCATGGCGTGGGCTCCTGGATGGCATGGCCGTCGAGCAGGATCAGCACCGGCAGCACGGCCGCTCCCCGGGCGATCAGGTGCTCCTCCAGCCAACGATCCGGGCCATGCGTGATGGGCAGGCCCTGGTCGCCGGCGAGTTGCTGCATGCGCTTGAAGGCGGCGACGTTCGGTGCCGCCAGCACCACGCCGCTGGCGCCCAGGCGGCGCAGGGCCACGGCGTGGCGCGCAAGCCAGGCCATTGAACCCTCGTCGGAACCGAGCAAAAACACCGGCTCGGTGAGCCAGCGGCTGTCGAGCACCGGGCCGAGTCCGGCCTTGAGCGGGCCGGGCTTGAGCCGGGACACCAGCGGGAACGCCACGCCCGTCAGCGGCTGGTCTTGGCCGGCCAGCAGGTGGCTCAGGTAGGGCGCCACGGGGACGGCCGGCCCGGCGTTGATTTCCTGCAGGCCCTGCGCCGCCTCGCCCGGTGCCGCCAGCACCGGCCAGGGCGCGCATAGGACACCAGCCAGGCCCATCACGAGGACAAGGGAAACCCTAGACATGCCGGCCTCCTGCGATGGCTGCGGCGGGGCGCACACCCAGGCGCTCCAGCCGGCCCAGGGTCTGCGCGGCGTAGCGCTCGCCGCGCTGGCGCGTTTGCTCCGAGGCGTCGGAGCCGGTGTGGTACAGGGCAATGGCGCGACGCCAGTTGCCACGCGCTTCATAGTGGCCGCGCAGGATTTGCGCGCCCACGGTGAGGTTCGGGTAGGGATCGAGGGCGCGTTCGAAACTGCCCAGCCTGTCCGCATGCCAACGCCAGTTGACCTGCATGGCGCCGCAATCGACGTTCGTCACGCCCCGGCCCACGTAGCCCTTGAGGGCGGCCAGGGTCTCGCCGTAGTCGGCATAGCGCAAGCCCTTGCCTCGCACGCACAGCGTCCAGGGGTAGGGCAGGGTGCGCTCGCCGAATTTGAGCTGCGACTCCTGCAGGGCCACGCCATACAGCAGCCAGGGATCGACGCCGTACTGCCGGGCGATACGCACATAGGCTCTGGGCGGCTGAGCGCCAGGCGTTGATGCGAGAGTGGCCATTTCACTCCGACGTGCCGCGGCGCGCGGCGCCGCGGGCTCGAAGTCCGTGATGGCCGGCTCGATGCGCATCGTCGTGGCGGAACCAGCGGCGCGCCCGTAATCACGGGACAGCCTGGGCGCCAGGGTCAGCACCTGATCCGGGCCATAGGGCAGCCAAGCATCGACGCGTGCCTGCACGGGCCAGGCAGCGGCTCCCGCGAGCAAGGCCGCGGCGCGCAACAGCAGGCCTCGGCGCTGAGCCAACGCCGGGCCGTGAGGCTGAGAGGGGCGGGGGTGAGCAGTCATGGCCGTTGCGTGTGGCGCTCAACGCTTGTTGGCGGTGCGCGGGCGCGGCTGGGTCGATGGGGCCTGGTCAATCACCAGGCTGCGCGGCACGCCCAACGCATCCGCCGCGCCCACGGGCGCCACAACCGGCGTGGCCCCGGAATAGTCGATGATGGGCTCGTTGGGATAGAGCCGTCCCATGGCCTCGGTGAACGCCTGGTTCCATGCCAGCGAGCGCTCCACGTCGGAGTGGAAGGCACGGGCGAACATCTCGGCGTACTTGCGCCGCTCGGCATCGGTGCGCGCATGGATGCCCAGGGCCTCCACGGGCGAGAGGTTCTCCACCGAGAAACTCTTGCGCGGCCCCTCCAGCAGTACCTTGGCGCGGGTCATCTCCTCGTTGGATAGCCCCCAGATTTGTCCCAGCAGCCGATCACGGTCATTCAGGGTGGTGTAGCTGTTCTGCGAACCCGTTTCCTGGGTGCGCTGCTGCTCGGTGCGCGTCACGCTCTGCGCATGCGCCAGGCCCGACGCCAGCAGCGCAGCCGCCAGCACCATGCCTATGGCCCAGGCCAGGTCAACGATGGCCTGTGGAATGCGGGGAGGGGAGGTTTTCATTTGACGGCCTCGTGGAGATCCAGCGTGAACGGCTTGCCGCCGCTGGCGATGAAGGTGGCCCGGCCCGCCTGCACATCGACGGATTGCAGACTGATGCCATTGAAGGATTCGCCGGGCTGCAGCACGCGCACGCGCTGATCGCCGGGCATGCCGGTGCCCACGACGACCGAGGGGCGGCCGTCCCAGATGTCGATCGCCAACAGCTGGCCTTGGGGCCTTGCCGGGGCCGGCGATCCTGTGCGTGGCAGCGCCGCCACTGGCTTGGCGGGTGCCTGGGAAGGCGCGGCGCGAGTGGAGGGTTCGCCTGGCGCCTTGGCGCTGACCGGGGCCTGGCGCCGCGTAGCCCGCAGGCCGTGCAGCTGCTGCTCCAGCTGGGCTATGCGCTGCTCCAGCACCTGGATAGATTCACTCTGCGCGTCGGTGCTCGCGTTGACTGAAACAGCGGTGTTGCTTGACGGAGCCGAACCCGGCACGCTGTCTGCAGCGGGGCGTTCCGTGAGATCCGATGGGGCCATCGACGCTCTGGCGTCCTGCACCAGATCGGCGGGCGCATCGGCGGGCGCATCGGCGGGCGCATCGGCGGGCGCATCGGCGGGCGCATCGGCGGGCGCATGGGCGGGCGCATCGGAAGGCGTTGGCAGGGCGGGCGGGGGCGCCGTTGCCGAAACCTCGGCCTGCTTTGGCTCGACATGGCCAGGGGACTGGACAACCGCCGGGCGGTGCTCTTGAGGCTCTGCCAGCGGCAATGCGGGCGCGGGCCGGGCCACTGTGGCAATACTCGACGCCTTGTCATCGCTTTGGCCATTCAAGGCCCGGTAACCGAAATAGCTCCCGCCAGCGGCGAGGATCAAGACGATGACCAGAAAACCGACGCCAAGGCCCGTGCCACCCGACGAGCTGGCGGATTCCTGGCGAGCCTCCTCATGATCGGCCTCGGCTTCATCGTCATCGCCACCTTCACCGTCTTCGTCCTTCTTCAGAAAACGGCGCTTGAGCCAGCTCGACGAGGCCGGGCCCGGCTCCTGCTGCCCCTCGTGCTGGGCAGGCTGCTCCTGCTCCTGATCCTTGGCACCATCCGCCGCCGGCGGCTCGCCCTTGGGGCCGCGCTCCTGGCGCGGTTGAGCGGCCAATTGGCGCTGCTCCAACAGGCGCTGCTCTTCGCGTTCCTGATCTTCAAGCAACTGCTGGTGCTCTTGACGGCGCTGCTGCTCCGTGCGTTGCATGCGCCGCAATTGCTCGGCCTGCTGTTCCTGAATCAGCAGCTGATCGTTCGGGTCGATGTGCATTGGTGCTACCCCGCTTCAATAGGAGGCGTGCGCATCGGGGGACGCTGCCACGGGCGCCGTGGCCTGCTCGAACCACACCAGGCGTTGAATCGGATCCTCATGCCAGCGCCAGCTCGGGCCAGTGAGCACCTCCAGGATGGCGCGGGCCTTGTAGGGGCCGAGCGCGCGCTGAGATTCGGGCAGCGGCAGGCCCAGCAGATGTGCCGCCTGCGCCGTGAGGGCGCTGGTCTCCACCAGTCGCCAGCCGGTGCGCAGCAGCGTGTGGCGCAGCGCGTCCCCCACGGTGCTCACGGTCTGGCGCGGGTAGCTCAGGCGCACGAACACGTCCAGGGGATCGGCCGCCTGCGCCACGGGCGCCGCCACGGTGGTGGTATAGCGGCCGACCTGCATCTGACCACCGGCCAGGACGCGTTCCGGTTGGAGTTCCGCACCGCCTGGCAGATTGGAGACGCCCACGGGCTGCGCCATGGCGCCAGTGCAGGCCGTACAGGCCAGGGCGGTCAGAATGCGTGCAAATGTCATGGGGTCACCCGAATAAAAAGACCCGGACGGCACCGTTTCCAGTGCCGTGACAGCGTGAGCCAAAGCCGAAGGGAGGGAACAATCAAGAGGGTTCAAGCCGCTGTCACCGGGCGAAAGACACCTGGGTTAAGGCCCAAGCGTCGCCAGTTGGGAGAAAGTTTTGCCGTGATGGCCCGAAGAAACCAGCGCTTGGCCTCTGTTACGTGACCGAGGCTAAGCGCTTGACAAATGCATGAAACCATGCTTATCAACATGTGACCCCATTGCCCCGGCCCGTGCAGCGTTGATCTCCAACTGCGCCAAATGGCAAACGGCAGGGCCAGCCGGGGCGGCTGGCCGACGGGCAAACGGCTTCCTACTGGTTAAGGGCCCAACCCAAAGGGCCGCGCGTGCTCCTAACGTCGTCGCACGCGCGGGAAATGGCCTACGGGGACGGGAAAGGGTGTTTTACGGGTTATCGGTCAGCGCCCGCGCGTGGCGCGCGAGCGCTGACGTCCCTGCAGCAGGGCGACGGATAGCACGATGCAGGCGCCGCACCTCGATGGGCCAATCGCCTGGCGCCGGGCCTAGCACAAGCCTGATGCGGTTGCAAGCGCTTAGCCTCGGTCACGTTTCCGAGGCATGTCGGCTGACAACCTGAAAGGTCATCGGCAGTATCGAAAGGGCCATGTAGACCAATCCCTTTCGGAAAACTGATCCATGCTGAGTCCGCAACTGAAACTGCCACTGCACGCCAAACTGGTGATCGACTTGTTCGCCGGTGGCGGCGGTGCGAGTTGCGGCATCGAGCAGGCCATCGGCCGCAGCGTGGACATCGCCATCAACCATGATCCGCAGGCCATAGGCATGCACGCGGTCAATCACCCGCAGACCCGGCATTTACTGTCGGATGTGTGGGAGGTCGATCCGCTCGAAGCCACGCAGGGCAGGCCTGTCGGTCTGCTGCATGCATCGCCCGATTGCACGCACCACAGCCAGGCACTGGGAGGGCAGCCGCGCAGCCAGGCAATCCGCTCCCTGGCCTGGGTGGTGCACCGCTGGGCCGGCAAGCTGCGCCCCGACGTCATCACGCTGGAGAACGTCGAGCAGATGCTGCAGTGGTCACCCTTGGTCGCAAAGCGCGACCCTACGACCGGCCGCGTCATCACACTGGACAAGGTGATCGGCCCTGCGACCGGCAAGATCACCTACCGCGTGGCCGACCCAGGCGAAGTTGTCCCGAGACGCAACCAGTTCCTCACGCCCTGCAAAAAGCGCATGGGCCGCAACTGGCGCTACTTCGTGGACGGCCTGCGCGCCATGGGCTACGCCGTGCAGTGGCGCGTCATCTGCAACGCCGACCTCGGCGCGCACAGCACGCGCACACGGCTCTACATGGTGGCGCGCCGCGACGGCCTGCCCATCACCTGGCCCGATGCCACCCATGCCAAGAAGCCAGCCGGCACACGCAAGGCCTGGCGCCCGGCGTCAGACTGCATCGATTGGAGCGTGCCGGGGCAAAGCATCTTTGGCCGCGAGAAGCCGCTGGCCGAGGCCACCATGCGACGCATCGCGCACGGTTTGCAGCGCTACGTGCTGGGGAGCCATGCCCCCTTCATCGTCAACAACATGGCGGGGAACGTGCCGCGGCCAGTATCCGAACCACTTGCCACTGCACCGACCGGTGGCCACAAGATGCTGATCACACCGACGCTCGTGCAAATGGGCTACGGCGAACGCAAAGGACAAGCGCCGCGCGCGCTGGATCTGAACATGCCTCTTGGCACCATCACTGCCGGGGGCCAGAAGTTCGCCACGGCGGCGGCCTATCTGGTGCATGCCGGCCACGGCGAAGGCAGCGGCGCCAGCAAGCGTCGCAGCTACGGCATCAACGACATCGCTGGCCCGCTGGGCACGGTCACTGCCAGCGGTGGCGGCCAGAGCCTGGCGACGGCATTCATGGTGCAGGCCAACGGCGGGTTCAACAGCACGCCCGCGCGCAGCCTGCGAGATCCGGTATCGACGGTCACCACCAGCGGCAGCCAGCAGCAACTCGTGACGGCGCATCTGGCAACCCTGCGCCATCACAGCACGGGCCGGGATCTGCGCGAACCGCTGGCGACGGTGGCCGCCGGTGGCGAGCACCACGCCCTGGTGCAGTACGAACTGAGCCGGGACGACGAGGCCGGTGCACTGCGCTGCGCCGCGTTCCTAATGCGCTACCACGGCTCGGGTGGGCAGTGGGCCGATCCGCGTGATCCGATGACCACCGTCACGACGCGTGACAGGTTGGCGCTGGTCACCGTCTGGCTCCAGGGCGCGCCCTGGGTGATCGTGGACATCCGGCTGCGCATGTTGACGCCACGCGAGCTGTACAACGCCCAGGACTTTCCTGCGTGGTATGTGATCGACCGTACCGCGGTAGGCCAGCCACTCACAAAGACGGCACAGATCAGGATGTGCGGCAACTCCGTCAGTCCCGTTCCGATGCGCGCCATCGTCTCGGCCAACTACCGAGAATTGGCACAGCAGTGGATGACGGCGCAACGCCGGTAGAGGATTTCGGAGGGCTACCCGATGATGAAATGCCATGGCGGTCAGGGATGATCCAGCAATTGCGATTTTTGACAGCCCGACCTGGGCAGGGAGGTGCGGCCATGGGCGATGAACCGGGAACACCCAAGGCCCACAGCCAGCATGAACCGCACCGCAGCAACCCGGAGTTCCCCCATTGGGGGCGCGATGAGCTCGATCACAGCCACGCTATCTTTGCCATTGCCGCGCACCTGCGCAGCCTGGCACTGGAGAGCTGGACGCCGCGCATCGTGCGCTGGCTGTCGTTCTATGACGGCATAGAGCGCTGGGTCGATCCGGGACAGGAGCCCTGCCTGTGTGTACGCGATCTGCTGGCGGCCTACGTGCTGCGCCAGCGCAAGGCGCAAACGGCGAGCCTGAAACAGCTCATCATTGAGGATCTGCTGAAACTGGAATTTCTGCGCTACCGCGCCTACTGGGGCCGTGGCCTGCCTCAAGATGCCAATGCGCTGATCTGGCGACCGCTGCAGCAATCGTGGCTGTCCTTCGTGGAACTGGCGCGCCCAGGAGATGAGTTGATGGTCTACCTGGCCGACTGCAGGATCATCCCGCCTCTTGAGACACATCGCGTGTTTCTGATGCTGGAGTAGGGCGATGATGAAGCGCTGGATCGCCGGTTACAAGGCCTTGCTGCACCGTGGCAGCGGCCATCGCGCTGCAAGCGCACAGGCTGCTGAACCACCCCCTGGCGCAGCAGCCTCGCCCGGTCGCCCTGGGACAGTGGAGGGCACGGCCCAGGGCTGGCTCAAGGTACTCGGCGCCGAGGCACTGCTGGCGCAGCTGCAGGCGCAACCGGCACTCGATGCCACCTGGCGGCAATCACGCCTGGCGGCTCCCGTGTGGGAGCGCGACCTGCTGGGCTCGATCCACCGGTTCGCTGACTTTGTGCAGCTGATGCCGGCCTCCGAATCGCATCACCATGCGCATGCCGGCGGCCTGCTGGCGCACACCCTGGAAATGGTGTTGGCGGCCGTCACCTGGCGCAATGGACATTTCCTGCCGTCGGGCGCGCAGATCGAACAGATCGACGCCGAGCGTGACGTCTGGACTTATGTGGTGTTCTACGCCGCCCTGCTGCACGACATCGCCAAGCCGCTCACGGATCTGCGCATCCAGTGGCGCGCCGCTGGCATGGGAGACACGCTGCGCTGGACGCCCGTGGCAGGCAGCCTGGTGCAACTGACCCAGGGCAGGGCACAGGCCGAATACCGCGTGGAGTTCACGCCGAAGTCCCTGCGCGACTATGGCGCGCACAGCAAGCTCGCCCTGACGCTGCTGGGCCAGGTCGCGCAGCCCTCGGCCCTGGCCTTCCTGGCCGGCACGCCGCAGGCCATGGATGCCCTGACGCAGTACCTGTCCGGCCAGGACAAGACCAGCCTGGTGGCACGCATCATCAGCCGCGCCGATCAGGCCTCGACAGCCAAGGCGCTCATGACGGGCAACCGCGCCCGTTTCGATACGGCCAGCAGCGTGCCCCTGATCGAGCTGTTGATGGGAGCCATCCGGGCCATGCTGGCTGGCGGCACCACGTTGCCGCTGAACCGCTCCGGTGCTGCTGGCTGGGTGCATGACGGCTGCGTGTGGTTTGTCGCCAAACGCCTGGCCGATGCGGTACGCGCCTGGTTGCGCGAACATGCGCCCGAGGAAAGCATTCCCGGCGATAGCAAGAACGATCGCCTCTTCGACACCTGGCAGGAATACGGCTGCATCCAACTCAACCCACACACTGGCCAGGCCGTCTGGTACGTTGTGGTGCATGGCAGTCCAGGCGTCCCGCAGGAAGAGGGCGGCGAAGCCGCAGAAGAAGGGGCAGGTTACTCGCACCAGCTGACCATGCTGCGTTTTCCGCTGGCGCGCGTCTATGACGACGAGGCCAAATACCCTCCGGCCATGAGTGGACACATCGAAATCAAGGACAAGCGCCCCAAGGAAGAGCAGGCCGCCCTTGGGAACACCAATCAAACTGTGACAGCGGCCGCCACGTCCCTGGAGCCTGTACCACGATTTCTGGAGCCGGAAGCTGACCCAGAGCCACGGACAACCCAGGAGATTGCTGCATCCCGTCCCGCCAACAGCAAGAAATCTGCTACAGAAAAAACGGGAGCACATCTGCGTGCGCCAGCGTTCAACAAACCCAAAACTGGCGCAGCGCCGCCGGCGGGCAAGGTGTCCAAGCATGCCGCAGGCCCGGCATCCACCCAGCCGACGACAGCAAGGCAGAAAGCCTCCCAAGCTGTGCCAGTGGGTGAAATCACGATTGGCGGTGGCATCGATGGCTTCGATGTGGATGATGGCCTGCTCGATGATGACGATGACGTTCGGCGATTGCCAGACAAGCCCAAGGCTGTGCCAAGCCTGTCCAAGACGATTCAGAAGGCCGAACCGCCGGTTTGCGGCGATCAGCATGCGGCAACACCTGCGACGACCGCGCAAAAGCCTGCGTCAGGCTTGATTGGGAAGCGGCAAAAACCTGCGCCAATGGGTGATCTGCACCAAGCTGCAGCAATTTCTACAGCATCCACAGCACCGGCACGCGCCAATCCACAGCTCGTCCAGCCGATGTTCGGCCCGAGCGAAACCGGCCCGGTTGTGCTGGCGCCCAAGCTGCCCGAACTGCCGCAGGACACAGCGGCGCGCAAGGCCGAACCGAGCCCAACGGCACTGGCCTTCATGCAGTGGCTGCAGCAAGGCCTGGCCAGCCGGCACATCACGTACAACGAGGCCGGCGCTCCGGTGCATTTCACGGCCGAGGGCATGGCCCTGGTGTCACCGCTGATCTTCAAGCGCTATGCCAGCGAAACCGGCCCCCAGGCGGATGCCGAAATCCATGGCCTGCAGGTGCAGCGCGAGGTCATCAAGGCGGGCTGGCACCGCATGACCAGCGCCCAAGGCAGCGGTCGGCTCAACATCCTGCGCTATGAAGTGCTCGGTCGCGGCGGTGTCGCCGTGGGCAAGATTTCCGCGGTGGTGCTCACCGAACCCGACCGCTGGGTCTTGCCGGTGCCGCCGAGCAACCAGGTGTTGCAACTGGCATGAAGGAGAACACATTCAGGTGCCCGTCATGGCTGTCGGCGTGCGAATTAGGCCGCATCGGTTGACACTCCCCGGGAGCATGGCTAGAGTCCGAGGCGTGTGCAGTTCAGAGAGGCTCAAACGGACAGCGACATGAACGACGTAGCTAGTGACCAGGTCAGGCCCAACGGCCTTTTTTCTTAACCTGTCTACTAGATACGATGTATATTATGTTAAATATACCGTCGTAAGTTGCTACGTCGACGGCTGCGTTTGGACAGCGCTTCTGGCGCGCTGCACCTACACGATTGGTGGCGTAACATGGTACATTAGAGCTTACTTAATTAACGTCCAGATTTTCACAGGGAGCCCCTTGCCATGTCCCTTGCACCTTGGGTGTTGTCCGTTCTGACCGTTGGGCTGGCGGCTCAGGCGCACGTGCATGCCAGCGAAGCAGCTGCAGCACCGGGCTATTACACGGTGCAAGCCACCGGCAGCACCGGCTGGAGCAGCATGGATGCCAAGGTCGAGGCGGTGCGCGAGACGCTGCTCGCGGCCCAGGTGCCGGGCGCCATCGTGGCCCTGCCGGTCAAGGCCGGTGACGCCGTGAAAGCCGGGCAGGAGCTGGCGCGTATCGACGCGCGCATGGCCAGTCAAGGCGCGGCGGCCAGCAGCGCACAGGTGGCCGCAGCCCAGGCCGGCCTGAACGTGGCAACCAAGGAGTACGAACGCCAGAAGCAGCTGTTTGCCAAGCGCTACATCAGCCAGGCGGCGCTCGATGGCGCCGAGGCGCAGTGGCGTGCAGCCCAGGCGCAAGTGACCGCGCTGCAGGCACAGGCCGGTGTGGCGGCCACGCAAACCGGGCTGCACAGCGTACGCGCACCCTATTCCGGCATTGTCTCCAGCGTGCCCGTCAATCTGGGCGACATGGCCATGCCGGGCCGGCCGCTGCTGTCCTTGTACGACCCCGCTGCTCTGCGCCTGACGGCGCAGCTGACGCAGGATCAAGCCCGGCAACTGCGTTCAGGTGTGCAGGTGGAAATTCCAGGATTGACCATGCAACGCCTGTCGATTGCAGCGTCTCAAATCCAGCTGCTGCCCACGGCCGACCCCTTGAGCCACACCGTGGCGGTGCGCGTGCAGCTGCCGGCCAATCAGCAGGGCGCCATGCCAGGCATGTTTGCGCGCCTGTGGTGGCAGGGTGATGCCGCGGATGCAGCTCAGCGGGTGCTGATACCGTCCACGGCCGTCGTGCGCCGTGCCGAGATGACGGGCGTCTATGTGCAAGGCGACAACGGCAAGCCGCAGCTGCGCCAGGTGCGCCTGGGCCTGCCCCAGGGCGACATGGTGGAGGTGCTGAGCGGCCTGCGCGTGGGCGACCAGGTGGCCGTGGAGCCGCAGGCCGCGGCCAGGGTGCGCTGAGATGGCCCGTCCACAACACCCCCTGGGCATCTCGGGCCGCATCGCCCAGGCCTTTCAGGCGGCGCAGATCACGCCGCTGCTGGCGCTGCTGGCGCTGCTGCTCGGGCTGTTTGCCGTGTTGGTCACGCCGCGCGAGGAGGAGCCGCAGATCGACGTGACCATGGCCAACGTCATCGTGCCCTTCCCCGGTGCGTCGGTCGCCGACGTGGAGCAGCTGATCGCCACGCCGGCCGAGCAGGTGCTCTCGCAAATGCTGGGCGTGGAGCATGTGAGCAGCGTCTCGCACCCCGGCATGGCGGTGCTCACGGTGCAGTTCAAGGTGGGCGTGCAGCGCAACGACGCGCTGGTGCGCCTGCACGACACGCTGCGCAGCCACGCCGACTGGCTGCCGCGCGGCCTGGGCGCGATGGGCCCCGTCATCCGCCCCAAGGGCATAGACGACGTGCCCGTGGTCACGCTGACGCTGTACAGCGAGCAGGATGACACCGGCGCCTACGACCTGGAGCGCGTGGCGCACAGCCTGGAGGCTGAGCTGATGCGTGTGGATGGCGCGCGCACCGTGAGCACCATCGGCGGGCCGGGCCGCGCCGTGCGCGTGCAGCTTGATGCGGCGCGCATGGCCGGGCGCGGGGTGACGGTGGACGATAT
>Ga0209792_1001243_pt1 | contig 12926 bp, 10 predicted proteins | sample EBPBio142005_DNA_FD_185860 | JGI IMG/M metagenome (GOLD analysis project Ga0209792, IMG submission 185860) | Wastewater treatment Type I Accumulibacter community from EBPR Bioreactor in Madison, WI, USA - Reactor 1_6/14/2005_ DNA (SPAdes)... | ecosystem: Engineered > Bioreactor > EBPR >... | reverse complement strand
GGGGTCACGGACCTCCACCTGCTGGCCAAGCTCCTGTCGCTGGGACTCCTGGCGCTGCCGACGGCCTTCTACCACGTCGCGCTGACGCGGGTGCGGCACGATCCGGTCCTGCTGGCCGCCGTCCTGGCCGTGATCGGCATCGTGTTCATGACGACGTCCTTCTTCATCGTCGGCGAATACAATACGGCGTTTGCGGTTGTCGTTGCCGTCACGGCTCGATTGGTGACGGCGGAGCGGCTGACGGTCACCGACGGCGCATTTCTCGTGGCGGCCGGCGTCCTGAGCTTCCGGACCTACGAGGTGATGATCTATTGCGGCCCGCTGGTCGCCCTGATGATCGCCTGGTGCATCCACCGTGCTCCGGAGCGGCCGCGGTTCGCGACCACGTTGCACGTCCTTGCCATCCTGCTGTTTTTGGGCGGCATGGTGGTGGCCGCCGACTCGCTGATCTACCCGTTCTCCCAGGACCATCTCAGCAAGACGGCAGCGACCGTCCTCAATGCCTGGCAGAACGTGCAGTTCGATCTGACCGTCCTGGCGGCGCTCGTGATCGTCGTCTGGGCGATCGTCCGCCCGGCCGATCTGGCCACGCCAAGGCCTTATCTGTTTGCCGGCTTCTTCCTGGTCGTGCTGATCCTCTCGCCGCTGCTGTCGCTGACCGACACGCTGGTGCGGCCGCATGCCAAGTCGCAGTACGTGGCGCGCAGCATTGCCGGCCTCGTGGTCGCGACGGTCGCGGCGCTCATCTGGATCTACAAGTCGCCGCTGGCCGACAGGATCGCCGTGTTCCGGACGCTGCGCCAGCCGATGGCGGCACGGCGGCTGATGACCTTCGGCTGGCTGATGGTGCTGGCCGTGGTGCCGTCCGACATGTTCCTCACCCTGGAATGGCGCAACTATCTCCAGACCGTTCAGACGATCGTGCGCCAGCAGGATGGGGTCATCGCCTATGAGAACACGCCGCTTGCCAGACGGCCGCTGGAGATGCTGGTCGAGCCGTGGATCCTGCCCAGCCAGAGCCTCGTCCTGCGCTCGAAGCGCGGCGACGGCATCATCGCGCCCCCCAAGGATTTCGACGGCTGGCAGCCGTTCCCGCCGGCCGAGCCTTATCCGCTCGGCCCCTTCTTCTGGCGCGACTGAGGCGTCGCCTTAAGGCCGCATCCACATCGAGGAGCGGCCCGAGCCGCGCACCGGCGCGGCCAGTTCGACGAACTCGCACAGCACCTGGCGGGTGTCGCGCGGGTCGATGATCTCCTCGATCCAGAAGGACTCGGCGCTGCGGAACGGAGACCGCAGCTTGTTCAGCCGGTCCTCGATTTCTTCCATCTTGGCCTTGCGGTCGGGGGCGGCGTCGAGGTCGGCGCGATAGGCGGCCTCGATGCCGCCTTCGAGCGGCAGCGAGCCCCAGCGGCCCGACGGCCAGGCATAGCGCCAGTTGAGCCGCGAGCCGTTCTGATGGGCCGCACCCGCCACGCCGAACGCGTTGCGGATGATGAAGGTGCACCACGGCACGGTCGTCTGGAACATCGCCGACATGGTGCGCACGCCCTGGCGGATGACGCCGCTCTTCTCGGCTTCGAGGCCGATCAGGAAGCCGGGGCAGTCGCAGAAGTAGACGACCGGCAGGTGGAAGGTTTCGGCGAAGTCGACGAAGCGCGCCACCTTCTGGCAGGCGTCGGCCGTCCAGCCGCCGCCATAGAACATGGGGTCGCTGGCCATCACGGCGACCGGCCAGCCATCGACCCGGGCGAGGCCGGTGACGACGGAGCGGCCGTAGAGCTTGCCCATTTCGAAGAAGCTGCCCTGGTCGACGATCTTCTCGACGATCGGGCGGATGCGATAGACCTTGCGAAGGTCGCGCGGAATCACGTCGAACAACGATTCCTCGCGGCGCTTGGGATCGTCGGTCTGGGGGCCGCGGGCTGCCGTCTCGTAGACCGAGGACGGCATGTAGGACAGGAAGCGTCGGGCGAAGGCGAAGGCCTCGTCCTCGTTCTCGACGGCTTCGTCGATGGCGCCGGCGCGCAGCTGGATCTCCCAGCCGCCGAGTTCCTGCTTGTCGAACTGCTTGGGGCTCAGCCGGTTCACGACCGGCGGCCCGGCGACGAACATCGCCGACACTTCCTTGACCATTACCGAGTAGTGCGTGGCGGCCAGTCGCGCGGCGCCGAGCCCGGCTACCGAGCCGAGGCCCAGGCCGACGGTCGGCACCGTGCCCATGTTCTGCACCACCCATTCCCAGCCGCGCACCCCCGGCACATTGGCGCGGCCCGTGGTCTCGATGGTCTTCACGGAACCGCCGCCGCCCGATCCTTCGATCATGCGCACCAGCGGCACACGATACTGGTTGGCGAAGCGCTCGATGAAGATGTCCTTTTCCTTGATCGTGGCGTCGGCCGAGCCGCCGCGCACGGTGAAATCGTCGCCGGTGACGGCTACGGGACGACCGTCGATGCGGGCGCGGCCCATGACGGCGTTGGCGGGCATGAGGTCGACGAGATCGTTGCGACCGTCGTATTCGGCCTTGCCGGCGATGCTGCCGATCTCCCGGAAGGAGCCGTCGTCGACCAGCCGGTCGATGCGCTCGCGCACGGTCAGGCGGCCGCCGTCATGCTGGCGTTTCACCTTGTCGGCGCCGCCCATGCGCTTCGTCATTTCCTGACGCCGCCGCAGCTCGTCCATTTCGGGTTGCCAGCTCATATCCTGCATTCCCTTCGTTTGTCGTTCCGATGTTCGTAGCAAACGGCGCCGGTCGGTCGCTATGGTGAAAGCAGCCCTTGCGGGCTCGCCGGGCCGATGGACGAAACGCGGCGGCAATACCGGGATGTGACCAATGGCCGTTCGGGGACCAATCCTACATATGATTTGCGGCAAGATCGCCGCCGGGAAATCTACGCTTGCGACCCGGCTTTCCAAGACCCCGGCGACCGTGCTCGTGAGCGAGGATTACTGGTTGTCGCGCCTCTACGGCGAGGAACTGAAGACCGTTGCCGACTACGGCCGCTACTCCGGCCGGCTGCGCAACGCCATGGGTGGCCACATCGAGGCGTTGCTGAAGGCGGGCCTGTCGATCGTGCTCGACTTCCCGGCCAACACCGTCGGCAACAGGCAATGGATGCGGACGATCTTCGAAGGGGCCGGCGTCGAGCATCGGCTTCACTTCCTCGACCTGCCGGACGATGTCTGCAAGGCTCGGCTGCGGCAGCGAAACGCTGCCGGCACCCACGAATTTGCCGCAAGCGATGCCGAGTTCGACACCATCACGAGTTACTTCCAGCCCCCCAAGGAACAGGAAGGGTTCGCAACGGTCGTCTACCGCGAGGGCGTCTGAGGTTCAGCGAACGCGTGGCAGGCCGGCGCCGGCGGCGTGGTCGACGACGCAGAGCCAGCGCCCATCCGACTGCCGGCGCACGAGTTCGACGGAGCTGCCGGAGACGATGATCCTGCCTGTGTCGTCGACAATCTCCCAATCGGCGCGCAGCAGGGCGAGGTTGCCCTGCAGGATGCAGAAATTGTTCTTCGACGTCATCGTGCCGGGCGTCTGCAGCAGTTGCCGCAATTCGCCGGCAATCGCATCGGGCTCGTAGAAAGCGAACAGCGCGCCGGGGTTGCGGCCGTTGAAGGCGTGGGCGACGGCTTCGTTCATCTGGCGCGGATCGGTGACGGTCATGATGGCTTCCTTGCTGGTCGAGCCATGAGTAGCCACGTCCGATCGGAGCTGACCAAACGGGAAGGACTGCAGGCATGGCAGCGGGAGCGGCGATGAAGAACGTGCCCCTCGACCCGCCGGCGCGACGTCGGCCCGTCGAGTGTCCGGTCGAGGCATGGCTCGCCTTCCCGCGCAGCGTGGCCTACGCGCTGTCACCTGCAGGCAAGGAGCTGGTCTCCATTCTCGACCGACACGAACTATGGTCGCGCCGGAATGATCAGTCCGACAGACGGTCGTAGATCACGCCGCCGATCAGGTTTTCCTCGTAGAGTTTCACGAGGTCGATGCCGCCGGCCGGGCGGGCGGCGACGAGCCCGGCGATGGCGCGTTGCAGACGCGCCTCCTGGTCGCGCCGAAGTTTCTCGGCCTCTTCGACGGTGACGGCCGCGAAGCGGACCGCCTGGCCCGGCAGCAGGCGTCCGAGCCGGGGCAGGTCGGCCGAGGCCACGGTGGCAATCTTCGGATAGCCGCCCACGGTCTGGCGGTCGGCCAGCAGCACGATGGGCAGGCCGGCGCCCGGCACCTGGATCGCCCCGGGGCCGATGCCGTCTGAAATGATGTCGGCACCGCCCTTGTCGACAGCCACGGCATGTTCGATCACCGGACCTTCGAAGCGGATGCCCATGCGGTCCGCTTCCTTGGAAACGCGATACTCGGCGTCGACGAAGGTCCGCCGGCCGGCCTTGGAGAAATAGTCCTCCTGTGGGCCCCAGACGATGCGGATCGGGCCGCTGCCATAGTCGAACGCCTGTCCGAGCTTGCGCTCGTCGCCGCCCGGCGCGGTCTCGCGCGCGAGCGGCAGGACGTCGCCGGCCGCGAGCTTGCGGCCGTCGAAACCGCCGATGCCGGCGCGCGAATAGGTCGAGAGGCTGCCCATGAAGGGCGGCAAGGCGAAGCCGCCGGCCACCGTGAGATAGGCCGTGCTCGCCCCCTCGACCATCCCGACGCGCAGGATCTGGCCGCGCTTCAGCAGATGGCTGCAGTCGCTTTCCAGCGGTTTCGGCGGCGCATCGGGACCTTCGATCAGGGAAGGCGACAGAGGCCCGACCAGCGCCACGCGCACGCTGTCGGCTTCGACCAGCAGGTCGGGGCCCATGACGCCGATCTCCAACCCTGCGCTGGAGGCGGAGTTGCCGGCCAGTGCATTGGCGAGCGTGAGCCCGATCCGGTCCATGGCGCCCGCGGTCGGCATGCCCAGCGCCATGAAGCCTGTGCGGCCCAGATCCTGCAGGGTGTCGAACAGGCCGGCACGCACCACTTTCAGAGCGGCGGTCATTTGCTCTTCACCAGGCTGGACCAGTCGAAGGAGCCGGCTTCGACCTCCCGGGCGATGCGATCGTAGGCCTTGCGGTCGATGCGCTGGAAGGAAAGCGAATCGCCCGGCGCCAGAAAGACCGGCTGCTCGCGGCGTTTGTCGAACATCCAGAGCGGCGTGCGGCCGATCAGGTGCCAGCCACCCGGGCTTTCAAAGGGGTAGATCGTGGTCATGTCCATGGCGATGGCCACGGAGGAACGCGGCACGCGCACGCGCGGCTGCGACCGGCGCGGCAGGAAGAGGGAAGGCTCCAGGCCCGCGACGTAGGCGAGGCCGGGCATGAACCCCAGCACATAGACCTTGAAGGGCGACGCAAGGTGATCGGCAATCACCTGGTCGGGCGTCTTCTTGGTGCGTTCGGCCACCTCCGCGAGGTCGGGCGCAAACTCGGGATCGTCGTAGCAGCAGGGGACCGTAACCTGACGGCTCTTCATGCCGGTGGGCAGACCGCGGGCAACCAGCGCGTCGACCTGCGGCTGAAGCTCGGCGCGCGACGTCGCCAGCGGATCGTAGGTCACCATGAGGGACCGCATGGTCGGCACCGTCTCGACGACCCCGGTGATCTCGCCGGCGTCTCGCGCCTGCACGATGGCGGTATGCAACGCCATCACACGTCCGTTGATCTCCGGAGAGATCTCGTTGCCGAATTCGACAGTGAAGGCGGTGTCACCGCAGGATAAATACCGTACGCTCACATCTGCTAGGATAACGGCTTCGATCTGAGGAGTCTCCCATGGCCGCCACCAACGCCGGACACGTGAACATCAACTCCGACCTCGGCGAGAGCTTCGGTCCCTGGGTGATGGGCAACGACGTCGAAGTCCTGAAAATCGTGAAGTCGGCCAACGTCGCCTGCGGCTTCCACGCCAGCGACCCCACCGTGATGATGGACACGGTGAAACTCTGCGCGGCCAACGGCGTCTCGGTCGGGGCCCATCCCGGCTTCGCCGACCTGCAAGGGTTCGGGCGGCGGGTGATCAACCTCACGGTCAAGGAGCTGGAAGCCAATATCGCCTACCAGCTGGGGGCGCTGCAGGCGATTTCGGCACTGCATGGCATGAAGGTCACGCACATCAAGCCGCACGGCATGATGGGCAACATGTCGGCCGAGAGCGCCGAGATGTCGGAGGCCATCGCCCGCGCCACCAAGGCGGTCGACCGCGACCTTATCTTCCTGGCCCAGGCGAATACCGAGCAGGGCAAGGCGGCGCGCAAGCTGGGGCTGCGGGTCGCCGAAGAAGTCTTTGCCGACCGGACCTACACCGATGCCGGCTTCCTGACCCCGCGCAAGGAAGCCAACGCCATGATCAAGGACCCCGCCCAGGCGGTGGCCCACGTCCGCCGCATGGTCGACGAGCAGGCGATCTATTCGACCTCGGGCAAGCGCATCCCCTGTCAGGTCGATTCGATCTGCGTCCACGGCGACGGCCCGACCGCGGTGACGGTCTCGAAGGCTGTCCGCGAGGGGCTGGAGACGGCCGGCATCCGCATCGTGACCCTGCCGGAAATGCCCAGCCTGCGGCATTGAGGAGGCGCTTGTCGGCCGCCGCCTCGCCGCTATAGTCCGCCCCGACCCAGGGGCGGAAAGCGACAGGAGCGGCGTATGGCGGTGTTCGGCAAGGCTCAGTACATCAAGCGTGTAGAAGACGACCGGCTGCTGACCGGGACCGGCGGTTTCACCGACAATCTCGCCCGCGCAAACCAGGCTCATGTGGTGCTGGTCCGTTCTCTGCATGCCCATGCAAAAATCACCCGGATCGACACCGCCGAGGCCCGGAAGGCGCCGGGCGTGATCGCCGTCTACACCTGGGAGGATATGGCCAAGGAAGGCGTGGGTGATTTTTCCTTCCCCGCGATGTTTCCCAATGCCGACGGCAGCAAGCCCGAGATGACGCCGCGCCGGTCGCTGGCGCATGAGGCCGTGCGTTACGTCGGCGAAGCGGTGGTCGCGATCGTGGCCGAGACCCACGGCCAGGCGCAGGACGCCGTCGAACTGGTCGAAGTCGACTACGATCCGCTGCCCTCGGTCTCGACCATCGAGGATGCGCTGAAGCCCGGCGCGCCGCAGGTCTGGCAGGGCGCCCCCGGCAACCTGGTCGGCTTCAACCGCTTCGGCGACGCCGCCAAGGCCGACGAGGCCTTCAAGGCGGCAGCGCACATCGTCTCGCTGGATATCATGCACCAGCGCCTGATCGTGAACGCGATGGAGCCGCGCGCCGTCATGGCGGAGTGGGAGGGCGATCGCCTGATCGTCCATATCGGCAGCCAGAACCCCTCGGTGACGCGCGACACGCTGGCCGACGTCATCCTCAAGATGCCGAAGGACAAGATCCGCGTGCTGGTGCGCGACATCGGCGGCGGCTTCGGCATGAAGGTCGGCATCCAGCCCGACGAGTCCGTGGCTGTATGGGCGGCCAAGGTGCTGAAGCGCCCGGTGAAGTGGCGGGCCGAGCGCAGCGAGGAATTCGCGGCGACGACGGCCGGTCGCGACCAGCTCCACAAGGCCTCGCTGGCCCTGGACAAGGATGGCCGCATCCTGGCGCTGCGCATGGAAGCCTTCGCCAATATCGGCGCCTACCCGGCACGCGCCGGCGTGGTGATCCCGCTGTTCGTCGGCCCCAAGGTGACGACCGGCACCTACGACATCCCCGTCGTCGACCTGAAGCTCAACGCCGTGATCACCAACTCGGCGACCATCGGGGCCTACCGTGGCGCCGGTCGTCCCGAGTGCATCCTGAATCTCGAACGCCTGATGGATACGGCCGCGCGCCAGATCGGCATGGACCCGGCCGAGCTGCGTCGACGTAACTTCGTGAAACCCTCGCAGATGCCTTACACCACGGCGATGGGCGAGAAGTACGATTCCGGCGACTTCGACCTGTTTCTGACCAAGACCCTGGAAGCCTCCGACTGGAAGGGCTTCGAGGCGCGCAAGGCCGAAGCCGAGAAGCGCGGCAAGCTCTATGGCCGCGGGCTCGCCTCCTATGTCGAATGGACCTCGGCCAACGTCATGAACGAGATGGCGCATTACGAGGTCAAGGAAGACGGTAAGGTCACGATCTGGATGGGCACGCAAGGCATGGGGCAGGGGCTGCAGACCAGCTTCACGCAGCTGGCCTCGGAATTGCTGGGCATCGACCCGTCCAAGATCGAGATCGCGATGGGCGATTCCGATCGTGTCGGCGGCGTCGGCTCGATGGGCTCGCGCTCGGCCTATATCGGCGGCTCGGCCGTGCTGACGGGTAGCGAGAAGCTGGTCGACAAGGGCAAGGAGCTGGCGGCCGATGCGCTGGAGGCCGCCACGGCCGACATCGTCTATGCCGCGGGCCGCTTCACGATCGCCGGCACCGACCGGGCCATCGGGTTGGGCGACCTGGCAGCCCGCCAGCCCGACAAGCGCATCTTCATCGAGAACGTGAACACGGTCGACGGCATCGCCTGGCCGAACGGCGCTCATGTCGGCGAGGTCGAGATCGATCCCGATACCGGCCGCGTCGAGCTGAAGCGCTATACGACGGTCGACGATGTCGGCAAGCCGCTGCATCGCCCGATCGTCTTCGGCCAGATCCACGGCGGCTGCGCCCAGGGCATCGGCCAGGCGCTGCTCGAGGAGAATGTCTACGACCGGGAGACCGGCCAGCTCATCACCGGCTCGTTCATGGACTATGCCATGCCGCGGGCCGACACGTTCCCGACCTTCAGCAACATGCTGGACGATACCGTCCCGGCCAAGACCAATCCGGTCGGTGCCAAGGGTGTCGGCGAATCGGGTACGGTGGGGTCCACGCCCACGGTCATGAATGCGATCATGGACGCGCTGTGGCCGCTCGGCGTACGCAACATCGAGATGCCGGCAAGCCCGCATCGCGTCTGGCTGGCGATCCAGAACGCCAAAAAGTGAGCAGTGAAAAGAGACTGGCAAGAAGTGACCGGGCAATAGCCCAGAAACCGACGGCAAAAGGATGAAGCAGCGTATCTTCGGTTGGATCACCACTCTCATCGGCATCGTCTTCGCGCTTGCCGTCCTCGAGGTCACGGCGATCGCATGGCTGTATGTCGAGGATGGCCGTTACACGCCGGCGAACGAATTGTTCGAGCGCACGCAGAACACCTACGTGCGCGACGCCACCAAGGGTACGTCCTGCCGCTACGTCGATACGCTGTTTCCTCATCCCTATGTCGGGTTTGTCCACCACGCGAACCCGCCCTGCGGCCAGCCCTGGGTCAACAATGTCGGCCTCTATGGTCCGGACTATCCCACGGTCAAACGCACGGATCGTTATGTCGTGATGCTGACCGGCGGGTCGGTGGCCTCGCAGCTCGGGCAGAACGGTGAGCCTCCTGCACCGCGTTATCTCGAGGAAGAGCTGAACAAGAAGTATGTCAGCCCCAACGGGAAACCGTTCCTGGTGCTGAATGGCGGTGACGGCGCCTGGAAGGAGCCGCAGCCCTTTATCCTGTTCTCTCTCTACGCGTCGTCGGTCGATGCCGTGGCCGTGCTGGGCGGCTTCAACGAGCATTACTTCTTCTGGCCTGGCGCCGAGGAGCGCCTGGAGCGCCCGCTCAGCAACTTCATCGACGTCAATCCGTTCGTGGCCGACGAGAATTTCGGCGATGCGGCGATCGGTTGGGTGATGGGCCGCATTGCCGGCTCGCTCGCGCTCAATCCGATCCTTGGCCGCTCCCATGCGGCCTACATGGTCGTGCGCGGCATCGAGCAGGCGGCCAAGGGCAAGGACATCTTCAAGTCGAGCAAGAAGACGACGCTCAACAGCATCTTCCACATGCCCAACGATATTCGGACCAACATTCCGAAGGCTTTCGAGGTTCAGCTCGGTTTGTTCCAGAAGTACTGGCGGGCGACCGACGCCGTGGCACGAGACAACAACGTGAAGTCGGCCTTCTTCCTGCAGCCGGCGCCGGCCATCGACAAGGTGCTGACCGAGGAAGAGAAGCGGGTGGTCGGAGATCTCGGCTATCGCGATCTCTATGCCCGAATGACGGCAGGCATGATGACGCTGCGCGAGCGCGGCCTGCCGATCTACAACCTGGCGGATGTGTTCGCCGACCAGAAAGGCACGATCTACGCCGACCATATCCACGTCGTGCGGGCCCCCGATGGCGAGAGTCTCGGCAACCGGCTGCTCGCAGCCCGGATAGGCGAGTTGCTTGCGGAGACCTGGGGGCTTCAGAAGAAGCCCTGAGCGGCAGGAAAGCCTTGGGAATTATTGTGCAGATGCGAAGCCGAAGGGTTATCCATCGGCTCTCCGAAAGTTGAGAATTGTGAACGTATTTCCATTGATTCCCTAGCACTGCAGCGTTTCACTATCCGATACGGCGCGTAGATAAAAGGCACCCAGTGCCGATAAGCGCCGATTAGGGATGGAGCTGCTCATGGCCGTCACACGTCGGCAATTCATGAAGGTGAGCGCCGCCGGCCTCGCCGCCTCTTCGGTTGGCGCACTTGGTTTCACGGGAGCAGGCGAGGCATTGGCCGCCGGCGTCCGGCCCTTCAAGCTGGAGCGAGCGACCGAGACCCGCAACGCTTGTCCCTACTGCGCCGTGGCCTGCGGTGTCCTGATCTACACGATGGGCGATCGCTCGAAGAACGCACGCTCCGAGATCATTCACATCGAAGGCGACCCGGATCATCCGGTGAATCGCGGCACGCTCTGCCCGCGCGGCGCGGCGGCGCTCGACTTCGTGCGCAGCCCGAACCGCCTCAAATATCCCATGGTGCGCAAGCCGGGCTCGGACAAGTTCGAGCGCATCTCCTGGGATGCCGCGATGGATCGCGTCGCCAAGCTCATGAAGGAAGACCGCGACAAGAACTTCGTCGCCAGGAATCGCGACGGCGTCACGGTCAACCGCTGGCTGACGACCGGCTTCTTCGGCACCTCGTCGCAAAGCAACGAGGCGGGCTACCTCACCTACAAGCTCGTGCGTGCGACCGGGATACTGGGGTTAGAAGACCAGGCCCGAATATGACACGGACCGACGGTGGCCAGTCTTGGCCCCACATTCGGACGTGGCGCGATGACGAACTCTTGGAACGATATCAAGAACACCGATCTCGTTCTGGTCATGGGCGGCAACGCCGCCGAAGCTCACCCCTGCGGTTTCAAATGGGTGGTCGAGGCCAAGGCCAACAACGGCGCCAAGCTGATCGTGGTCGATCCGCGGTTCACGCGCACGGCGGCAGTGGCCGATGTCTATGCGCCGATCCGGCCGGGCACCGACATCGCGTTCCTCTCGGGCGTGATGCGTTACCTGCTGGGTAACAACAAGATCCAGCAGGAATACACCAAGGCCTATACCAACGCCTCCTATCTCGTGAAGCCGGGCTTCAAGTTCGAGGACGGGCTGTTCTCGGGCTTCGACGCGGACCGCAAGGCCTATGTCGATCGCTCGGGCTGGGACTACGAGTTCGACGAGCAGGGCATGGCCAAGATCGACGAGACCCTGCAGGACCCTCGTTGCGTCATCAATCTTCTGAAGGCCCATGTCGAGCGCTACACACCCGAGATGGTCGAGCGGATCTGCGGCACCCCGAAGGACAAGTTCCTGAAGATCTGCGAGATGATCGGCACGACTTCGACGCCCGATCGCACGATGACGTCGATGTATGCGCTGGGCTGGACGCAGCACACGACCGGCGCGCAGAACATCCGGTCGATGGCCATGATCCAGCTCCTGCTGGGCAATATGGGCATGCCGGGCGGCGGCGTGAACGCGCTGCGCGGGCACTCCAACGTGCAGGGTATCACCGATCTGGCCCTGCTTTCGACGTCGACGCCGGGCTATCTCGTGCTGCCGACCGAGAAGGAAACGACCTACGCCGACTATATGAAGTCGCGCGCCTTCAAGCCGATCCGGCCGGGGCAGACGAGCTTCTGGCAGAATTACGGGAAGTTCTTCGTCAGCCAGCAGAAGAGCTTCTTCGGCGCGGCCGCGACCAAGGACAACGACTGGGCTTACGATTACCTGCCCAAGTTCGACGTCGGTTACGACACGCTCAAGATCGTCGACATGATGGCGGCGGGCCAGATGACCGGCCTGTTCTGCCAGGGCCTGAACCTGATGATGGCCGCACCGGACAAGACCAAGGTGCAGACGGGTCTCTCCAAGCTCAAATGGCTGGTCGTCATCGATCCGCTGGAGACCGAGACGGCGCGCTTCTGGGAGAACCACGGCGAGTTCAACAACGTCGACCCCAAGGCGATCCAGACCGAGGTCATCGTCCTGCCGACGACGACCTTCGCCGAAGACGAGGGCAGCGCCACCAATTCCAGCCGCGTGATCATGTGGCACTGGAAGGCGGCGGAAGGACCGGGCGAGGTCCGCAACGACATCGAGATCATGTCCGATCTCTTCCATCGCCTGAAGACGGCCTATGCCAAGGACGGCGGAGCGTTCCCCGACCCGATCCTGAACCTCACCTGGAACTATTCCAATCCGCGCAACCCCGATCCGGCGGAGGTGCTGAAGGAGATCAACGGCTACGCCGTCGAGGACGTGCCCGATCCGGCCGATCCCTCGAGGCTCCTGCTGCGCGCCGGCCAGCTCCTGCCGAACTTCGGCGTCATGCGCGACGACGGCAAGACTTCGGGCGGCTGCTGGATCTACACCGGCGTCTATACCGAGGCCGGCAACATGTCGATGCGCCGCGACGCGAGCGATCCGACCGGCAAGGGGGTGTTTTCCAACTGGGGCTTCGCCTGGCCGGCCAATCGCCGCGTTCTCTACAACCGTGCCTCGGCCGACCCCAGCGGCAAGCCGTGGAGCGAGCGCAAGAAGTATGTCTGGTGGAACGGCTCGCGCTGGACGGGCCCCGACGTGCCCGACTACGCGCCGACCGTGGCGCCGGACAAGGCGGTCGGCCCGTTCATCATGAACCCGGAA
>Ga0209792_1001241_pt1 | contig 12945 bp, 13 predicted proteins | sample EBPBio142005_DNA_FD_185860 | JGI IMG/M metagenome (GOLD analysis project Ga0209792, IMG submission 185860) | Wastewater treatment Type I Accumulibacter community from EBPR Bioreactor in Madison, WI, USA - Reactor 1_6/14/2005_ DNA (SPAdes)... | ecosystem: Engineered > Bioreactor > EBPR >... | reverse complement strand
TCAATACGCCGCAGCCGGTGCCGCAGAAGCGGCAGGCGCCCTTGTCCCAGCGAATATCGTCGGCGGCGCCGGCCGACTGCGCCAATGCCTGCGCACCGGGAACGCTCACGCCAATGGCCGTGGCGGCAGCGGTGACCGCATGCGCCTTGATGAGTTCTCGACGGGTTATTTGCATTTGGCTAACTCCTGGTCAGGATGGGTTTCTGTCTGCTGGAAAATCATGGCGATATTCAGGACATCGTCCATGCGCGCGATGGCCTCATAGGTGTCCATGGCGCCGCGATCGTTCTCCGCCTCTATGGTGACGACCAGTCTGCCGTCCTCTGCAGCGGCGTGAACCTCCACGCCGGGAATATGCGGGAGTTGTGCGCGTACCGTGGCATCCGTGCCCGGTCTGGCGTAAACGATGGCGCTGGAGATATTCAAGATACTGCCTTCGATCAAATGCCGTTTCGGATATTGCCAATACCCCGGAGTTAATCGATGACAAGTATGCGGCCCCATTTGTAGAACGGGTCGCGCATGGCAGGCGATGCGCCGGGAAGTGGATGTCCGAGTAAAACGGTCGGGGATTATCGTGGGAGCCGTAAGTTCATTGTTTTTTTGACGATCTAATGGTGAACCCTTATTCGGGGTTGGCATTTGAGAAAAATCAAATCCACGATGCGAGTGGCATGAATCGCACCGCCCGTCCGGCCCTGTTGCGGTGCGGGCGGCCCTGGGCGGTCGCGATAATGCGGCTCCCTCTGCCCTTGTGAACCGCCCCGCCCATGACCACCGCCATCCTCAGCGCCCTGCCCGAAGAGCAGGGCGGCCTCGTCCAAGCCCTGCAGGCGCCCGAATGCATCACCCATGCCGGGCGCAGCTTCTGGCGCGGCCGGCTGCTGGGCCAGCCGGTGCTGCTGGCGCTGTCGGGCATAGGCAAGGTGGCGGCGGCCACCACGGCGACGCTGCTGGCCGAGCGCTTTGGCGTGGCGCGCATCGTCTTCACCGGCGTGGCCGGCGGCTTGGGCGATGGCGTGCAGGTAGGGGATGTGGTGGTGGCGCAGGACTTTCTGCAGCACGACATGGACGCCTCGCCCATCTTCCCGCGCTGGGAGGTGCCCGGCTACGGGCTGGCGCGCATGCCTTGCGATGCGGCGCTGACCACTATGCTATTTGAAGCTGCCAGCGCTTATCTGACAAGCGATAGAGCCGGATTTGATCCCAACAATCCGGCGATTGCGCACCGCCACGCAGCGTGCGCGCACCAGGGTTTGATCGTCAGTGGCGACCGCTTTGTCTCCACCTCGGCCGAATCCGCCGCACTGCGCCAGGCGCTGGGCGCCGCCGGCCATCAGGTGCTGGCCGTGGAGATGGAGGGCGCGGCCGTGGCCCAGGTGTGCCGCGACTACGGCCTGCCGTTTGCGGCCGTGCGCACCATCTCCGACCGGGCCGACGACAGCGCGCATGTGGACTTTCCGCATTTCGTGCGCCATGTGGCCAGCCGCTATGCCGATCACATCATCCAGGGTTTGCTGCGCGCCATGCCGGGTGGACGTTGAGCGTTGGGCGTATTCAGTGCCAGCCGTCATGCGTTCACGCTCAACGCTTAACGCCAAACGCTACTTCAACCAGCCGCGCTTGCGAAAATACAGCATGGGCACCACGGCGCTGGCGATCATCAGGCAGAGGGCGTAGATGTAGCCATGCTCCCATTCCAGCTCGGGCATCAGGCGGAAGTTCATGCCGTAGACGCTGGCGATCAGCGTGGGCGGCAGCAGGGCGACGCTGGCCACCGAGAAGATCTTGATGATCTTATTCTGGTTGATGTTCAAAAAACCGACGGTGGCGTCCATCAGGAAGTTGATCTTGTCGAACAGGAACTGCGTGTGGCTGTCCAGCGACTCGATATCGCGCAGGATTTGGCGCGCGTCCTCGAACTGCTCGGCGTTGAGCATCTTGCTGCGCATCATGAAGCTGACGGCGCGGCGCGTGTCCAGCATGTTGCGGCGGATACGGCCGTTCAAATCCTCTTGCCAGGCGATGTCGGCCAGCACCTTCTGCGCGTGGTCGTCGGTCACATGGCCCTCCAGCACCTGGGTGCTGACCTTCTTCAGATCGTCGTAGATGCCCTCCAGCGTGTCGGCCGAATACTCCACGTCGGTGTCGAACAGCGACAGCAGCACCTCCTTGGCGTCCTCGATCAGCCCCGGCGCGCGGCGCGCACGCATGCGTAGCAGTCGGAACACGGGGATGTCTTCCTCGCGGATGGAAAACAGCACGCCGCAGCTTTTCAGCTCGGTGTTGTGCTGGTTCAGGATGAAGGCCACGCGCACCGAGCGCGGCTCCTCGTCGTCGTCCACCAGAAAGTCGCTGCGGATATGCAGTTCGCCGTTGTCTTCCTCGTAGAAGCGCGCCGACTCTTCGATGTCCTCGTCCATCACGTCCAGCGGGATGGCCAGGCCGTAATGCTGCTTGACCCAGCGCTTTTCCAGCACCGTGGGCGACTCCATGTCCACCCAGATCGGATGCTGCGGCGCCTGATCCTCCAGGGAATCGATTTCTTCCTGGACCAGGCGGCCGTTGACGAGTGAAAAGATGTTGAGCATGGCTCACTCTCCCTGTTGTTCTTGAGGCGTCTGCGAGGGGTGATGGGGGGCGCTTTCAGCCCCTCGTCAGACCGGGGAGAGGCTGAAAGCTACCAACTGGGGTAGGTTTCCACGGGTGGGCGGTGCGTGTGTTGCGAAGCCGGCGATTATCGCATTCGCGTCGTGACCGCGCCGTGACAGCGCGTTTGTCCCCGGGTGGTTTCAACCCCCGGGCTGGCGACGCACCAGGGCCAGCGCGCGGCACAGGTCGATCCAGGCGGCGGCCTTGGCTTCCGGGGCGCGCAGCAGATAGGCCGGGTCGTAGCTGACCACCGCAGGCGTGCCGTCCGCCAGCTGGTGCGCGCTGGCGCGCAGGCGCCCCAGCGGCTCGCGGCTGCCCAGTACCACGCGCGCCGCGCCCAGGCCCAGCACCAGCACCATGGCCGGGCGCAGCGTGGTCAGGGCCTGCTGCAGGCCGGCGGCCGGCGGTTCGCCCTCGGCCGGCCGGCCCGGCTGGGGCTGTGACAGGGTGGCGACGAAGCAGCGCGGGTGCCGGTGCAGGCGCATGGCGCGCAGCATGTTGTCCAGCAGCTGGCCGCTGTCGCCCGCCAGGGGTTCGGCCGGTGTCGGGCTCTCCAGCAGCACCAGCCAGCCGGAGCCCAGTTCCGGCGGCGTGGCCGTCGGGTCGGCCTGCGGGTACAGGGCTATGGGTGGGCGCAGCAGCAATCCGCCGGCCTGGGCCATGGCTGCAGCCGGGGTTGGCGCGGCAGCTTGCGTCGGTGCCTGGCGGCGCGTGGTGGGGGGGGGCGCTGCGGCAGCTTGCGCTGCGGGACGGGCCGGGGTGGCGGCGGGTGCGGGGCGAGTGACGGGAGCGGCCTCGTTGGTCGGCGGCGCCGCTGGCGCGGCGGCCGGGGCCGGGGCCCAGACGGTGACACCCATCTCCAGCAGCATGGCGCGTTGGCGCGCGTCCAGTTCCAGGCTCATAACGGCAGACTCATGACCACGGCGTCCTCGCGTTCGCCATCGCTGGACGGGTAGTAGCGCTTGCGCAGGCCCACCTGCTGGTAGCCATGGGCCTCGTACACCTGGCGCGCGCGAGTGTTGCTGGCGCGCACCTCCAGCCACAGCCACTGCGCGCCCTGGCCGCGTGCCCACAGGGCCAGCGCGTCCAGCATCACATGCGCCCAGCCCTGGCGCTGGAACGCCGGGGCCACGGTGATGTTGAGCAAATGGGCCTCCTGCACCCCGGGCATGGCAACGAAGTAACCCAGGATCTGCCCGCCCGCCACCAGCAGCTGCGCCTGGTAGCCGGCGGCCAGCGCGTCAATGAAGTTGCCGCGCGTCCACGGGTGGCTGTAGGCGGCCTGCTCCACGGCCAGCAGCGCGTCCAGGCGCTCTGTCGTGAGCGGCGCAAAAGACGCCTGCATGGCGTCAGCGGGGCGCGGGTTGGCGTTCATGATGCTTGCGCCGCGCTGGCGCGGCGCGCGGCCTCGCGCTCGGCCGTGGTTTGCGCCACCTTGTCGCGTATGTAGCGCGGCAGCGCCGCGTCGGCCGGCACGGCCCTGCCGGCGGCCAGCAGCGCGGGTGCCAGGCGCAGCATGGCGCCGGCCGTGGGCAGGGCGGGCACATCGGGCTCGGTGGGCGAGTCGGGCGCCAGGCGCGCGCCATAGGCGGCGCGGGCGTTGCCGGCCAGCGTCCAGCCAGCGGGCAGCACCACGGCCTCGGGTGCGCACAGGCCAAAATCCTGCGGTTCGCTCCAGCGCCCGCCTGCCGGCGTGCCGCCGTCGGGCAGCCATTGGTAGGGGGCGCAGTAGACCTCGTTCATGCGCGCGTCCAGCGTGGCCAGCACCCGCGTGCAGCCATGCTCGGCGCGCGCCTGCTCGGCCACGGCCAGCAGGCTGTCCACCGGCAGCACCGGCACCCCCAGGCCGCCGCGTGCGCCAAAGGCCAGGCCCTGGGCCACGGAGCAGGCCGTGCGCAGCCCGGTGAACGAGCCCGGCCCGCGGCCGAAGACCACGGCATCGAGCCGCGCAAACGTGAGCCCGGCCTGCGCCAGCAGTGCGCGTATGGCGGGGATCAGTGTGGTCGATGCCTGGGCGCCACCGGGGCCGCTGTGCTCAAGCACCTGCGCGCCGTGCTGTACGGCGACGGACAGGGTGTCGGTGCTGGTGTCGAAGGCGAGCAGGTTCATGGCGGGCGTGATTATCGATGGTGGGCGATAGACTGGCTGGCATGTTGATTTCCCCCCTCGCATCGGCCCGGCGCCGCGTGGCCGGCGCCCTGTTGGTGCTCACCAGCCTGACGGCCTGCGCCGCCGACCCTGGCGCCAGGCTGGCGCCGGCAACGGATGCCGCTGCCCTGCCGCCCGCGGTGATCGCGGCGCTGCAGCGTGCCCGCTTGCCCCAGGATGCGCTGGCGGCCGTGGTGGTGCCGGTCGAGGGGCGCGCCGCACCGCGCCTGATGCACCAGGCGGATCAGGCGCTGAACCCGGCCTCGGTGATGAAGCTGGTCACCACCTATGCGGCGCTGGACCTGCTCGGCCCGGCCTTCACCTGGGACACGCCGGTGTATCTGGACACAACGCCCGTGGCTGGGCGGCTGCGCGGCAACGTCTACATCCAGGGCCGGGGTGACCCCAAGCTGGTGGTCGAGCGCCTGTGGCTGCTCATGCGCCGCCTGCGCGCGCTGGGCATCGATGCCATCGACGGCGACATCGTGCTCGACCGCAGTGCCTTTGCCCTGCCCGCGCACGATGCGGCCGATTTTGACGGCGAGCCCTGGCGTCCCTACAACGCCGCGCCCGACGCCCTGCTGCTGAACTACAAGGCCGTGGCCATGGGCTTCACGCCCGATACCGCCGCCGGCGTGGCCCATGTGCGCTACGAGCCGCCCCTGGCGCGCCTGCAGCTGCCCACCAGCGTGCCGCTGGCGCCCGCCGGTACGGCCTGCGGCGACTGGCGCATGGGCCTGCAGGCCGAACTGACCCATGCCGAACGCATCGCCTTCCAGGGCGCCTACCCGGCGGCCTGCGGCGCGCGCGAATGGTCCGTGGCGCCGTCCGACCCCAGCGGCTATGCGGCGCGCGCCGTGGAGGGCATGTGGCGCGAGCTGGGCGGCAGGCTCGCGGGCCGCGTGCGCGACGGCCAGGTGCCCGCAGGGCTGCAGCCGGCGTACAGCAACCCATCACCGCCGCTGGCCGAGGTGGTGCGCGACATCAACAAGCACAGCAACAACGTCATGACCCAGCAGCTGCTGCTCACGCTGGGGCTGCAAAAGGCCGGCCAGGGCAGCTTTGATGCCGCGCGTGGCGTGCTCGCGCAATGGTGGCAGGAGCGCCTGGGACCGACCGACCAGCCGGTGGTGGACAACGGCGCCGGCCTGAGCCGCGCCGCGCGCCTGAGCCCACGCGCGCTGGCGCGCATGCTGCAGCAGGCCTGGGCCTCGCCGGTGATGCCGGAGTTCGTGGCCTCGCTGCCCATCGTCGGCGTGGATGGCACGCTGCGCCGCCGGCCGGCCCTGACCGCCGGAGCCGCGCATCTCAAGAGCGGCAGCCTGCGCGACGTGACGGCCCTGGCCGGCTATGTCCTGGCCGCCAGCGGTCAGCGCTATGTGCTGGTGGCCATGGTGAATCACCCAAACGCCGGTGCGGCCAGGCCGGCGCTGGATGCGCTGATTGCTTGGAGCGCGGCCGACTGAACGCTGGATGCAGATCTGCCGCGCGTGAAATTTCGTGTCGCATTGGTAGTTACCCGCCCCTGACTTCAGTGGTTGCCGGATTAACATCGCCGCCTGAAAAAGAACGACCGTTCGTTTTATTTTAGGAGAACATCAATGAACCAATGGCTTGGGCTGACCATGGTCAGCGCCGCGGCAATGCTCGCCGCCTGTGGAGGCGGATCCGACCTCGGTGGCGGCACCGAAACCGACCTGAGCGGCGCGCGCGGCTCGCTCATGCACAACCCGCCGCTGCGCGTCACGGCGCTGTCGGCGGCCGAGTTCAAGGACAGGCTGGCGGCCAGCCCCAGCGGCCAGAGCCTGCTGGCCCTGGCGGGCGCGCCCAAGTGTGGCGTGGACGTGCATTACATCGAGTACGGCACCGTCGGCGGTGCCGGCGAAAAAACCAATGCCTCGGGTGCGCTGATGGTGCCCACGGGCGGTGTCGCGGGCTGCGGCGGCGCCCGCCCGGTGGTGCTGTATGCCCATGGCACGACCACCGACCGCGCCTATAACATCGCCGACATCACCGAGCCCGCACGCCCCGGCGCCTCCGAGGGCTCGCTGCTGGCCGCGATGTACGCGGCCCAGGGCTTCATCGTGGTGGCGCCCAACTACGCCGGCTATGACGTCTCCAAGCTCGGCTACCACCCCTACCTGAATGCCGACCAGCAGTCCAAGGACATGCTCGACGCGCTGGCCGCCGCGCGCAAGGCGCTGCCGCGCATCGGCAGCCAGGACGGCGGCAAGCTGCTCGTCGCCGGCTATTCGCAGGGCGGCCATGTCGCCATGGCCACACACCGTGCGCTGCAGGCGGCAGGTCAGCCGGTGACCGCATCGGCGCCCATGTCCGGCCCCTATGCGCTGGGCGCCTTTGGCGACGCCGTGTATTACGGCAACGTGAACCTGGGTGCCACGGTGTTCACGCCCCTGCTGGCGGCCAGCTACCAGAAGGCCTACGGCAACCTCTACGCCCAGCCATCGGACATGTTCGAGGCGGCCTATGCCACCGGTATCGAGCAGCTGCTGCCATCGGCCACGCCGCTGGCCACGCTGGTGGCCCAGGGCAAGCTGCCGCAGACGCAGCTGTTCAGCAGCACGCCGCCGGCGCCTGCCTTCGCCGCCATCACGCCGCCGACCCAGCCGCCAGCCCTGGCGCCACTGTTCGCGCTGGGTTTTGGCAGCAACAACCTGGTCAAGAACAGCGCCCGCCTGGCCTACCTGCAGGATGCCGCCGCCAACCCCGACGGGGCCGTGCCCAGCGTGACCACCGGCGCCCAGGCCGCCGCGCCCCAGCATCCGCTGCGCAAGGCCTTCAAGGCCAACGACCTGCGCGACTGGAAGCCCCAGCGCCCGGTGCTGCTGTGCGGCGGCAATGCCGACCCGACGGTGTTCTATGGCGCCAACACCGCGCTGATGCAGAACCTGTGGTCCAACCCGGCATCGCCGCTGGCCTTGCCGGCCGGCCTGTTGACGGTGCTGGACGTGGACTCGGCCAGCGCCGGCGCGGCCGACCCGTTCGCCGCCGTCAAGGCCGGCTTTGCCCAGGCCAAGGCCGGCGCCGCCGCCCAGGGTGGCGCCAATGCCGTGGTGCAGGCCTACCACGGCTCGCTGGTGCCGCCGTTCTGCAATGTGGCCGCGCGCGCCTTCTTCCAGCAGGTGCTGGCATCTGGCGGTTGAGCAACAAGACAAGAAGGACTGACGACATGCAACGCAAAATTTCCACCACCCTGATCGGCGTGGCGCTGCTGGCGCTGTGCGGCACGGCCGCGGCGCAATGGAGCGTGCGCGGCGGCCTGACGCATATCGCACCCCGTTCCACGGCCACCGACGCCGTCGGCCCCATGCTGCCCGGTCCGCCGTCGGGCATCAGCATCGACGTGAAGAACAAGGCCACGGCCTTTCTGTCGCTGGCCTATGGCCTGAACCCCAACATGGAGCTGGAGCTGGCCCTGGGCTACCCGCCCACGCATGACGTGACGGCCCGCATCGCCGGCAACCTGCCGCCGCATATCGCGGCCTTCAATGGCCAGAAGCTGGCCGAGGTGCGCCAGATCGCGCCCACGCTGTTCCTCAACTACAAGTTTGGCGATGCCAGCAGCCAGTGGCGCCCCTTCGTCGGCCTGGGGCTGAACTACACCAACTTCGACAAGCGCAAGTCCACGCAAGCCAACAACGCCCTCAACGGCGGCCCCACCGACATCCGCCTGACCGACTCCTGGGGCCTGGCGGGCCAGGTGGGCCTGAGCTACCGCATCGACGAGCGCTGGTCGGTCACCGGCGCCCTGGCGACGGCACGCGTAAAGAGCCGGCTTACCACCACCACCGCCGGTGTGCAGCGCAACATCGACATCCGCTTCCACCCCGTGGTGTTCACCGTCCACCTGGGTTACACGTTCTGACCGCCCAACCCTTGCGGGCGCAAAAAAGCCGGCCCAGGGCCGGCTTTTTTTGTGCGCCGCCGTGGCGGGGGGCGATCACCAGCGATGGCTGAGGGTCTGCTGGGCGTAGTCGCCGAACAGGCGCTGGGCGTTGGGCGTCAGGTAGACCTTGTCGGCAAAGACATAGCGGTTGTAGTCGGCGCCCGCGACTATCGTGCTGGGCGTGCACAGGGCCGAGTTCACCTGGCCCGCGCCAATGCCAATGCCGGGGCCGGCGTCCACCGAGGTGCAGACGGGGTCTTTGCCGTTGTTGAAGCCATTGCCGCCGGGGTTGGCCTCGAACAGGTTGACGTAGTAGGCCAGATCCACGTAGAGCACCGTCTTGCCCATGTCCTTGATGGCCACCTTCAGCTCGTCGTTGAAGCTCAGGCTGGCCTGGTGGATCAGGGCCTGCTTGCCGAGGGCCTTGGCCCAGGGGCTGCGCTCCAGGTCGTAGCTGCCGGTGACCACGATGTGCTTGGCGCCGGCATCCGACAGGCGGCCGATCTGCGCCGCCAGATCCTTGCCGGCCTGGCCGGTGGCGGCGACATACTGGGCCTCGGTCTGCGCCGCGGCCTGCACGGCGGCCATGCCGGCAATGATGTCGCTGGCGCCGGCGCTGATCAGGATCACGTCGTCCGCCTTGAACTGCGGGTTGGCCAGAAACTGGTCGATCTGCTGCTTCACGGTCGGCGTGCCGGCATTGCCGGCGGCGTCGGGCGTGGCGCTGATGCGCGCATTGCCCTGGGCGTAGCTGGTGCCGCCGGCGGAAACCGGCTTGAGCACCAGGCCGTAGTGCGAGGCCAGCTGCTGGGTCCAGTTGAAGAGGCTGCCGTCATTGACGGTGTAGCCGCTGCCCTTTTGCCCCACGTCGGCCATCGCGTCGCCAAAGGCGATGATGCGCGTCGGCGCGATCGCCGAGTCGATGCTGCTGGAACCACAGGCCGCCAGCAGGGCGGTCGCTGCACAGGCGGCGGCCACAAAGCTGCGGCGCATCCAATTTGCTGCCATGTATATCTCCGGATTCAAGAGTGCGAGAGTTTAAGCCTTGGTGTTCAGCCGGCCGCCGCGGCGCGTTGCAGGCGGTCGCGTACGCCCTCCCAGTCGGGCTGGTCGGGCGGGGCCTCGATCCAGATCAGCTTGACGCCGGCATCGTCGAAGCCGCGCAGCACGGCAAACAGCTGCTGCGCCGCGGCTGCGGCGTCATCGGGCATGCGCCGCTGGATGATCTTGGCGGACTGCGAGCGCAGCGGCGTGCGCGCATACAGCGCCATGTGGGCGGCGTCTGCGCCCAGAATGTCCAGGCCGGCCTGTAGTTGCCTGGCATCCATCAGGCGCACGCGTGCCGTGGGTGCGTAATGAGACAAAAGCGTGCCAGACGCGCGTGGGGTAAGCGCTGGAAGCTCTTCTTTTGATAGTGGTTCCAGCCCACAGACACGGTGCACGTCGGCGCGCGAGATGGCGCCGGGGCGCAGCAGCACGGGCAGGCCGCGCGTGCAGTCGATGATGGTCGATTCGATCCCCACGGCGCAGGGGCCGCCGTCCAGCACCAGCAGCTGGTCGCCAAAGGCCTCTGCCACATGCTGCGCCGTGGTCGGGCTGACCTTGCCGAACAGATTGGCGCTGGGCGCGGCCACGCCCCAGACGGGCGGATCGAGCCGCTGGCAGGCCGCCAGCACCGCATGGGCCACGGGGTGGGCCGGGCAGCGCAGGCCCACGCTGTCCTGCCCGCCGGTGGAGGCGCGCGCCGCGGCAGGCAGGCGCGGCAGGATCAGCGTGAGGGGCCCGGGCCAGAAGGCGTCTATCAGCTGCTGCGCGAACAGCGGCACCTCCTTGGCGTAATGGGTGATGGCCGCGGCATCGGCCACATGCACGATCAGCGGGTGGTTGGCGGGCCGGCCCTTGGCGGCAAAGATCTGGGCCACGGCGGCGTCGTTGTCGGCATCGGCCGCCAGGCCGTACACCGTCTCGGTCGGCAGGCCCAGCAGCGCGCCGCGCGCCAGCGCCTGCGCGGCGGCCTGCACCGAGGCATCGAGCTTGCCGTCGATGATCACGCGCGGCCCCTCAGAACGGCGCTATGCCGAGAATGGCCGCCGCCTGCAGCGCCACGGCGCGCACCGCCTCGGGCGTGGCGCCGGTCACGTTCAGGTGGCCCATCTTGCGCCCGCGTTTTGCGTCGCGCTTGCCGTACAGGCGCAGGTGGCAGCCGGGCAAGGCCAGTACCTGTTCCCAGGCCGGGGTGACGGGCGCATCGCCCTGGGCAAACCACAGGTCGCCCAGCAGATTCAGCATGATGGTCGGGCTGTGCAGGCGCGGCTGCGTGAGCGGCAGGCCGGTCATGCAGCGCAGCTGCAGCTCGAACTGCGAGACGTCGCAGGCGTCCTGGCTGTAGTGGCCGCTGTTGTGCGGGCGCGGGGCGATCTCGTTGACCACCAGGCTGCCGTCCTGCAGCACGAAAAACTCGACGCACAGCACACCCACGTAGTGCAGGCCATCTGCTACTGATTTAGCAGCTGCCAGCGCTTGGGCGGCAAGCGCTGGCGGCAGATTTTGCTCATAAACCTCGGTCACGGCCAGAATGCCGCCCCGGTGCAGGTTGCGCTGCACCGGCAGGTGCACCATGGCGCCGTCACGGCCGCGCGCGACGATGACCGAGCATTCCTGCGCCAGCGGCAGCATTTTTTCGAGCACGCAGGGAACGGCCCCCAAGTCTTGCCAGGCGGCGGCCAGCTCTTGCGGAGTGGTCACCCGCGCCTGGCCCTTGCCGTCGTAGCCCATGCGCGCGGTTTTCAGGATGCCGGGCAGCAGGTCTGCGGGCACGGCCGCCATCTGCTCGGGCGATTCGATCAGCGCATGCGGCGCCACGGGCACGCCGCAGCGCACAAAGTGCGCCTTCTCGGCCGCGCGATCCTGGGCGATGGCCACGGCGCTGCCTGCGGGCGACACGCGCCGCGTCTGCGCCAGCAGATCGAGCGCCGCGGCCGGCACGTTTTCGAACTCGGTGGTCACGGCGGCGCACAGGCGCGCCATCTCGGCCAGGCCCTGCGCGTCCTCGTAGCTGGTGCGGATATGGTGGTGACTCACCAGGCCGGCGGGGCTGGTGGGGTCGGCATCGAGCACGGCGGTGAAGTAGCCCATGGCCTGGGCCTCCTGCACGAACATGCGCCCGAGCTGCCCGCCGCCGAGCACGCCCAGCGTGGCGCCGGGCAGGATCACGTCCTGATCGGCGCTCATGCGGCCACCGGCGGCAGCGTCATGGCGCGCGCGGCGGCCGTCTGCTCGGCGCGGAAGGTCTCCAGCTTCTGGCGCAGCGCCGGGTCGTGATTCGCCAGCAGGGCCACGGCAAACAGCGCCGCATTCGCCGCCCCGGCCGCGCCAATGGCAAAGGTGGCCACGGGCACGCCCTTGGGCATCTGCACGATGGAGTGCAGCGAATCCACCCCCTGCAGATGGCGGCTGGCCACAGGCACGCCCAACACCGGCACCACGGTCTTGGCGGCGATCATGCCCGGCAGATGCGCCGCGCCGCCCGCGCCGGCGATGATGGCCTGCAGGCCGCGGCTGGCGGCACTCTCGGCGTAGCGGAACATGTCGTCGGGCATGCGGTGGGCCGAGACCACCTGGGCCTCGTGCGCGACGCCGAACTGCTCGAGGATGGCTACCGCGTGCTGCATGGTGTCCCAGTCGCTGCTGGAGCCCATGACCACGCCGATCTGTATGGGGTTCATGTAAGGGATGGGCAGGTCGCGCCCGCAAGGGGAAACCCGCGATTTTACGTTTTATGCCCGGGCCGCGTTTGCCGGGCATGGCGCACCGGCGCCGGGAATATGTCCGAGAATCGCCGCTGACCTTGTTAACTCGCGCACCGCCGCATCACCGGGATTGTCAACACATGATCGATGTCACCGTAGAAAACTTTGAAGCCGAGGTGGTTGCCGCCTCCATGACCACGCCCGTGCTGGTGGACTTTTGGGCGCCCTGGTGCGGCCCGTGCAAGACACTGGGCCCGGTGCTGGAGAAGCTGGAGGTGGCCTACGCCGGCCGCTTCACGCTGGCCAAGATCGACTCCGACCAGCAGCAGCAGCTGGCGGCGATGTTCGGCATCCGCAGCATTCCCACCTGCGTGCTGATGATGAACGGCCAGCCGGTGGACGGCTTCACCGGCGCCCTGCCCGAGGGCCAGCTGCGCGCCTTTCTGGACAAGCACCTGCCCAGCGCCGAGGAGTTGCAGGCCGAGGAGC
>Ga0209792_1001239_pt1 | contig 12951 bp, 10 predicted proteins | sample EBPBio142005_DNA_FD_185860 | JGI IMG/M metagenome (GOLD analysis project Ga0209792, IMG submission 185860) | Wastewater treatment Type I Accumulibacter community from EBPR Bioreactor in Madison, WI, USA - Reactor 1_6/14/2005_ DNA (SPAdes)... | ecosystem: Engineered > Bioreactor > EBPR >... | reverse complement strand
TTTGGCGTGGCCGGCCTGTGCGACAGTGATGAGCGCTTTGAGGCCTTGTATTCGCGCGCCGACACAGCGCTCTATGCCGCCAAGCAACAGGGGCGCAACTGCACCAGCGTGCTGCGCTCAGGGCGGCAGCAGGGCGGTCAAGCCGCCGAACCGGCCAGGGCCGTGTAGCCGCGCGATCAGCCCAGGTTGGGGGCGAGGCGCCGGCGCAACTCCTCGACATCCATGCTGCGGCGCGCCGCCATGTCCTGCACCTGGTCGTCGCCGATCTGGCCGACGACAAAGTAGGTGGCCTGGGGGTGCGCCAGGTAGAAGCCGCTGACGCTGGATGCGGGGAACATGGCCATGCTCTCGGTCAGCTCCATGCCGATCTCGCGGGCCTGCAGGGTGTCGAACAGGGCCACCTTGGCCGTGTGATCCGGGCAGGCCGGGTAGCCGGGCGCGGGGCGTATGCCCTGGTATTTTTCCTTGATCAGCTCTTCGTTGCTCAAGCCCTCGCCCGCGGCGTAGCCCCATAGGTCGGTGCGCACGCGCTGGTGCAGGCATTCGGCAAAGGCCTCGGCCAGGCGGTCGGCCAGGCCCTTGAACATGATGCTGCTGTAGTCGTCGAGTGCGTCCTGGAATTCCTTTTCCTTTTTCTCGCTGCCTATGCCCGCGGTGACGGCGAACAGGCCGGCGTAGTCGGCAATACCCGACTCCTTGGGCGCGACGAAGTCGGCCAGGCAGCGGCTGGGGCGCATCAGGCCGTCGGCGCCGGGTTGCTTCTCGGTCTGTTGGCGCAGGCCGTACCAGGTCATCAAGACCTGGCTGCGCGTCTCGTCGGTGTAGAACTCGATGTCGTCACCCACGCGGTTGGCGGGGAAGATGCCCATGACCCCGTTGGCCGTGAGCCAGCGGCCTTCGACGATTTTTTTCAGCATGGCCTGGCCGTCGGCATAGACCTTGCGCGCCTCGGTGCCGACGATCTCGTCGTCGAGGATGGCCGGGAAGGCTCCCGCCAGATCCCAGGTCTGGAAGAACGGCCCCCAGTCCAGGAAGGGCACGAGTTCGGCGAGGTCGAAGTTCCTGAACACGCGCCGGCCCAGGGCGCGCGGCACGACCGGGGCGTAGGTCAGTTGCGTGGCGTTGGCGCGGGCCTTGTCCAGCGGCCACAGCGGCACTTTTTTCTTTTTCGCGTGCAGCTCGCGCACGTGATCGTAGTCGGCGGCGACCTCGGCCAGATAGGCGTCCTTGCCCTCGCCCAGCAGGCTTTGCGCCACGCTCACGCTGCGCGAGGCATCGGGCACGTAGACCACGGGGCCGTCGTAGTTGGGCGCAATCTTCACGGCGGTGTGCACGCGCGAACAGGTGGCGCCGCCGATCAGCAGCGGGATTTTCTTGATGCGGAAATGGTCGTCCTTGTGCATCTCGCCGGCGACGTACTGCATCTCCTCCAGGCTGGGCGTGATCAGGCCCGAGAGGCCGACGATGTCGGCGTTCTCCGACTTGGCGCGCGCCAATATTTCATGGCAGGGCACCATCACGCCCATGTTGATGACCTCGAAGTTGTTGCACTGCAGGACGACGGTGACGATGTTCTTGCCGATGTCGTGCACGTCGCCCTTGACGGTGGCAATCACGATCTTGCCCTTGCTCGACACGTCCAGGCCCGCGGCCTCCTGCTGGCGCTTTTCTTCCTCGATGTAGGGAATGAGGTGGGCCACGGCCTGCTTCATCACACGCGCGCTTTTCACCACCTGCGGCAGGAACATCTTGCCCGCGCCGAACAGGTCGCCAACGATGTTCATGCCGTCCATCAGCGGCCCTTCAATCACGTGCAGCGGTCGCCCGCCCTTGGCCACGCAAATGTCCTGGTAGGCCTCCTCGGTGTCTTCGACGATGAAATCGGTGATGCCGTGCACCAGCGCGTGCGACAGGCGCTCGCCCACCGTTTTAGGGTGCTCCGGGGTGCCGCGCCATTCGAGCTTCTTGCTGTCGTCCTTGGCCGCGCCCTTGGCGGCTTCGGCGATCTCCAGCAGGCGCTCCGCCGCGTCCGGGCGGCGGTTCAAGACCACGTCCTCGACGCGCTCGCGCAGCTCGGGGTCGAGATCGTCGTACACGCCCACCATGCCGGCGTTGACGATGCCCATGTCCATGCCGGCTTGAATCGCGTGGTACAGGAACACGGTGTGGATGGCCTCGCGCACCGGGTCGTTGCCGCGGAAGCTGAAACTGACGTTGGACACGCCGCCGCTCACCTTGGCGCCCGGCAGATTCGCCTTGATCCAGCGCACCGATTCGATGAAATCGACGGCGTAGTTGGCGTGCTCCTCGATGCCGGTGGCAATCGCGAAGATGTTGGGGTCGAAGATGATGTCCTCGGGCGCAAAGCCCACCTCATCGACCAGCACGCGGTAGGCGCGCTCGCAGATCTCGGTCTTGCGCGCAAAGGTGTCGGCCTGGCCCTGCTCGTCGAACGCCATCACCACGGCGGCCGCGCCGTAACGCTTGATGAGCTTGGCCTGCTGCTTGAAGGGTTCCACGCCCTCCTTCATGCTGATCGAGTTGACGATGCCCTTGCCCTGCAGGCAGCGCAGGCCGGCCTCGATCACCTCCCACTTGGAGCTGTCCACCATCACCGGCACGCGGGCGATGTCGGGCTCGGAGGCAATCAGGTTCAAGAAGCGCACCATGGCGGCCTTGCTGTCGAGCATGGCCTCGTCCATGTTCACGTCGATGACCTGGGCGCCGTTTTCCACCTGCTGGCGTGCCACCGACAGCGCTTCCTCGTACTGCTCATTGAGGATCATGCGCGCGAAGGCCTTGGAGCCGGTGACGTTGGTGCGTTCGCCGACGTTGACGAACAGGCTGCCCTCGCCGATGAAGACCGGCTCCAGGCCGGAGAGCTTCATGGGAGGAAGGGCGGTAGTGGGGGGTGCAGACATCTGGCTCACCTGTGAAAAACCCAAGACAGAAAAAACAGGTGAGCGCCGTTGCGTACGGTGGGTGGGTCGCGCCCGCGCCGCTGCCCCAAGCCTGACAGCGCTTGCCGGATGGCAACCGCGCTGCTGCAGCGCTCCTTGGGGCAGGGCCTGGGATTTTAGGCCCGGCCAGGGTGGCCGCGCTGGCGCGCTGGGGAAGGGCTTTGAAAATCCGGAGTTCTCCCCCAACTGTAGGCATGGCCCACCATCACCACCCCACGACCGTCACCGCCCGCATGCCCGCGCTGTACATCCCGCATGGCGCCGGGCCCTGCTTCTTCATGGACTGGAACCCGGCCGACACCTGGGACAAGACCGCCGCGTACCTGCGCAGCATCCCGGCCAGCCTGCCGGCGCGGCCGCAGGCCATCCTGCTGGTCACGGCGCACTGGTTGGCGCCCCAACCCAGCATGAGCAGCGCCGCCCGCCCCGGCCTGCTATTCGACTATGGCGGCTTCCCACCGCACACCTACGAGCTGACCTACCCCGCGCCCGGCGCACCCCTGCTCGCCGAGCGCGTCAGCGACCTGCTGACCGGCGCCGGCTTTGCCCCGGTGCTGGACGGCGCGCGCGGCTATGACCACGGTACTTTCATCCCGCTCAAGGTGGCCTTTCCCGACGCCGACATCCCGGTGCTGCAGCTGTCGCTGCTAAAGAGCCTGGATGCGGCCGATCACATCCGCATGGGCCAGGCGCTGGAGCCCCTGCGTGACGAGGGCGTGCTGATCATCGGCAGCGGCATGAGCTACCACAACATGCGCGGCTACGGCGACCCACGCTCGACCGTCATAGGCGCCGAGTTCGACCGCTGGCTGGGCGAGGCCGTGGCCCTGCCCGCACCGGAGCGCAACGCGCGCCTGGCCGACTGGGCGCAGGCCAGCGGCCCGGCCGGGCGCCTGTCGCATCCGCCGCGCGCCGAGGAGCATCTGCTGCCGCTGCATGTGGTGGCCGGCGCGGCCGGCGACAGTCCTGGCGCCAGGGTGTTCACCGATCGCGTGATGGGTGTGGACATTTCTGCCTTTGTTTTTGGTTGAATCAGGTCTTGCGCCCGCCCAGTAAGCGCTGGAAGCTATGATTTTTGCATGGTACGCAGCTTGCGGTAGAGGGTTCGCGGGCTGATGCCCAGGGCGGCGGCCAGCTCGCGGCGCGTGCGCCCCGGGGTTTGCAGGGCGCTGCGCAGGGCTGCTTCCTGCAGGCTGGGCAGGTCGGTGGGCGCAGATGCGGTCGCGTGCAGGGGCGGCGCGGCCGGTGGCAGCGGCGTGCCCTGGTCGAAGGTGAGCGCACGCGCCATCGTGGCGGCGGTGATTGTGTCGCCGTCACTCAGCAGGACGGCGCGCTCCAGCACGTTGCGCAGCTCGCGCACATTGCCCGGAAACGGATGCTGCACGAGGCAGCGCAGCGCGGCCGGGGCCAGCGCCAGGCGCCGCCCGGGCGCCACGCGCTGCAGCAGGGCCTCGGCCAGCAGCGGGATGTCCTGCGCACGCTCGCGCAGCGCCGGCAGCGTGATGGGGAAGGTGCTCAGGCGGTAGTACAGGTCCTGGCGGAAGCGCCCCTCGCGCACCATGGCGGGCAGGTCGCGGTGCGTGGCAGCAACCACGCGGATGTCGGCACGGCGCAGCTCGCTCTGGCCCACGCGGCGGTAGGTGCCGCTTTCGAGCAGGCGCAGCAGCTTGACCTGCATGGTCAGCGGTATGTCGCCGACTTCGTCGAGGAACAGCGTGCCGCCGTGCGCGGCCTCCACCAAGCCGGCGCGGGCAGCATGGGCGCCGGTGAATGCGCCCTTCTCATGGCCGAACAGTTCGCTTTCAAACAGTGACTCGGGGAGGCTGGCGCAGTCCACGGCGACCAGGGCGCGGCCGGCACGGGGGCTGGCCTCGTGCACCGCGCGGGCCGCCAGCTCCTTGCCGGTGCCCGATTCGCCCAGCAGCAGCACGTTGGCCTGTGACGGGGCGACGCGGGCGATGAGCTCCAGCGCAGCCCGAAATGCCGGCGCGCGCCCGAGCATGGCCGGGGCATCGCCTTCGCCGCCCTGGGCGATGCGCAGCGGCTCCATTCGCTCCAGAAAGAAATGCGGCTCGCCACCGCCGGCGCGCAGTGGCGTGAGCTCGATCTGCACGTACTCGCGCCCGCTGCGGGTGTGGTGCAGGTGCAGCACACGCTCGCGCTGGCCGCTGAGCAGCGAGCGTGCCAGCGGGCAGCTCTCGCCCGCCTGATCGCAGGGCACGGCCGAGTGGTGCGATACGGCATGGCAGGTGCGCCCGAGTACCGGCGCGCCCTGGCCATATTGCTGCCGGTATGCGTTGTTGGCGGCAACGATGCGGTAGCCGCGGTCGAACAGGATGTGCGGCTCTGGCAAGGACTCCAGCCACGCATCAAGCAGCGCCTCCGGTTCGGGCAACGGCGTCCTGCCTTCTTCTGGCGGATTCATGAAGTCTTGCATGGGCTATTCCAGATCATGTGTGCCTCATTCTGGCAGTTCTGACTGCCATGATGTGCCAGTATGGCAGTAACTGTCACCATGAATGGTGCCAAAGGTAAACGGTCCGCCACCGGATGCAGATTTCAAGTCGTTGATTTCATTGGGCGTTTTCTCCAGCGCGGAGGTTGGCTTCCACCTGGCACAAGTCTTGAGATAAGGCAAGGCATGAAACGGCATCGCCATTCGCCACCGCGCCCATACGGCGCTGCACAAGCTGCCCGGCAGCTCACAAAGCACCACAACACGCCATGAGCATCACTCCGTCGCCGCCCCCCGTCCAAAAGACCATCCACTTCTATGCTGCGCGCACCAAGGTCTATCCGCGCGCCATCGACGGCGTCTTCAACCGCTGGCGCTGGCTGCTGGCGTGGGTCACGCAACTGGTGTTCTATGGCCTGCCCTGGCTGCAGTGGGGCGAGCGCCAGATGGTGCTGTTCGACCTGGGGGCGCGGCGCTTCTACCTCTTTGGCCTGGTGCTGTACCCGCAGGACTTCATCTACCTCACTGGGGTGCTCATCATCTCGGCGCTGACGCTGTTCCTGTTCACAGCGGTGGCCGGGCGGCTCTGGTGCGGCTTCACCTGCCCGCAGACGGTGTACACCGAAATTTTCATGTGGCTGGAGAACCGCATCGAAGGCGACCGCAGCGCGCGCATGCGCCTGGACAAGGCGCCCTGGACTTCCTGGGAAAAACTCTGGCGCAAGAGTGCAAAACAGCTTGCCTGGCTTACGGTGGCGCTGTGGACGGGCTTCACCTTCGTCGGCTTCTTCGTGCCCATCCGCCAGCTTGGCAGCGAGATCGTGACGCTGCAGGGCACCTGGCAGCTGTTCTGGGTGGGCCTCTACGGCCTGGCCACCTACGGCTTTGCCGGCCACATGCGCGAGCAGGTCTGCAAGTACATGTGCCCCTATGCGCGCTTTCAGAGTGCCATGTTCGACAAGGACACGCTCATCGTCACCTACGACAGCGCACGCGGCGAGCCACGCGGCGCGCGCAGCAAGAAGGTCGACCCCAAGGCCGCGGGCCTGGGTGACTGCATCGACTGCTCGCTGTGCGTGCAGGTCTGCCCCACGGGCATCGACATCCGCAACGGCCTGCAGTACGAATGTATAGGCTGCGGCCTGTGCGTGGACGCCTGCAACAGCGTCATGGACAAGGTGCAGTACCCGCGCGGCCTGATCCGCTATGCCACGCAAAACGGCATGGCCCAAGGCTGGAGCAGTGCGCAGATGCTGCGCCGCGTGCTGCGCCCGCGCGTGCTCCTCTACGGCGCCGTGCTGCTGGGCCTGAGCGTGGCGCTGCTCACCAGCCTGGCGCTGCGGGTGCCGCTGAAGGTGGACGTGGTGCGCGACCGTGCGGCGCTATCGCGCGTGGTGGCCGGCGGGCAGCTGGAGAACATCTACCGGCTACAGGTCATGAATGCCACTGAGCAACCCCAGCGCTACCGCATCAGCGCCCATGGTCTGGAGGGCCTGCGCGTGGTGTCCGAAGCCGAGGTGGAGATCGACCCGGCCGCCTCGCGCTGGGTGCCGGTGCAGCTGCACATCCCCTATGGCAGCGCGCCCGAGGGCTCGCACCCGGTGTACTTCGAGGTGCAGACCCTGGACGGCAGGGCCAAGGTGATGGAGAAATCGGTGTTCCTCGTGCCGCGCTGACCCTCGCGCGGCCAGGCGGTTTGTGGTCTTGCGCCGGCCGCGCGGGCTATGCCGCAGGCAGAGCCTGTGCCGACGCCGGCAGGCCAAAGATGCGGTCGAACGCCCAGTTGAAGACGTAGGTGTAGACCAGGAAGAACAGCAGCAGGCCGGCCTCCATCAGCGTGGCCTGCCACAAGCTCACGTCGAACCACCAGGCCATCAGCGGGATGAGCGCCAGCGCCAGGCCGCCCTCGAAGCCCAGGGCGTGCGTCACGCGGCGCGCCACCGAGCGGCCCTTGACGCTCTGGCGCGCTTCCCATTTTTCGAACAGGTGGTTGAAGGTCACGTTCCAGGCGATGGCCAGCGTGGATGCCACCACGGCCATCACTCCGGAAGCGCCCGCACCCTGGCCTATGGCCATGAACAGCAGGCTGGAGGCGAGGATGGCGATCAGCTCATACAAAAAGACAAAGACCAGGCGGCGCCAGGGGCCTTGCAGGCCGCGCGCCGTATGCGTTGCATTCATGGCGCGGCAGTATAGGTGGGGGTACCGCGCGATGCCTGGCTGGGGTCTTGGCGTAGACCACGCATTGCCGGGGACGCCTGCATGGTCTATGCGCCGCCTGCATCACAGGCATACAGATTCGTGTTGGACAGCGACAGGGTACAGGCATACAGTCTCGCTTCTCGATTTGTTTCACAAGGACAATCCATGACCGCTCCCTCTGGCACCCATCCTCTGCCTTCCTATCTTGACCCCAACCATCTCGGCCCCTGGGGCGTTTACCTGCAACAGGTGGATCGCGTCACGCCCTACCTGGGCAGCCTGGCACGCTGGGTGGAGACGCTGAAGCGACCCAAGCGCGCGCTGATCGTGGACATCCCGATCGAGTTGGATAACGGCACCATCGCCCACTACGAGGGCTACCGCGTGCAACACAACCTGAGCCGCGGCCCCGGCAAGGGCGGCGTGCGCTTTCACCAGGACGTGACGCTGTCCGAGGTGATGGCCCTGTCGGCCTGGATGTCGATCAAGAACGCGGCGGTCAACGTGCCCTACGGCGGTGCCAAGGGTGGTATTCGCGTCGATCCCAAGACGCTGACGAAGGGTGAGCTCGAGCGCCTGACGCGCCGCTACACCAGCGAGATCGGCATCATCATCGGCCCGTCCAAGGACATTCCCGCCCCTGACGTGAATACCAACGCCCAGGTCATGGCCTGGATGATGGACACCTACTCCATGAACGTGGGCGCCACCGCCACCGGCGTGGTCACGGGCAAGCCTGTGGATCTGGGTGGCTCGCTGGGCCGCGTCGAGGCCACCGGTCGCGGCGTGTTCACCGTGGGCTGCGAGGCCGCACGCCTGACCGGCATGGCGATCGAGGGCGCACGCGTGGCCGTGCAGGGCTTTGGCAACGTGGGCGGCACAGCCGGCAAACTGTTCGCTGAGGCCGGCGCCAAGGTCGTGGCGGTGCAGGATCACACGGGCAGCATCCACAACGACAAGGGGCTGGACGTGCCGGCGCTGCTGGCGCATGTGCAGCAGACCGGCGGCGTGGGCGGCTTTGCCGGTGCCGAGTCCATGGCCAATGACGCCTTCTGGGGCGTGGCCTGCGACATCCTGATCCCGGCCGCACTGGAGAGTCAGATCACCAAGGACAACGCCGGCAAGATCCAGGCCAAGATGGTGATTGAGGGTGCCAATGGCCCCACCACGCCGGAGGCCGACGACATCCTGCACGACAAGGGCGTGCTGGTGGTGCCCGACGTGATCGCCAACGCCGGTGGCGTGACGGTGAGCTACTTCGAGTGGGTGCAGGACTTCTCCAGTTTCTTCTGGACCGAAGAAGAAATCAACGCCCGCCTGGTGCGCATCATGAAGGAAGCCTTCGCAGGTGTCTGGCAAGTGGCGCAGGACAACAAGGTGTCGCTGCGCACCGCCACCTTCATCGTGGCCTGCAAGCGCATGCTGCACGCACGCGAGATGCGCGGCCTGTATCCCTGATACGGGATGCAGCGGTAACGCAATGGAAGCGGCCTGCGGGCCGCTTTTTTACGACTGCCCGGCCCGTGAATCGTAAAATGGCCGGCTTTGCGACCTTCGCAGTTCTCTAAAGGATCACCATGAGCCCCGTTGTTCCCTCCATGGCCGACCGTGACGGCAAGATCTGGATGGATGGCCAGATGGTGGACTGGCGCGACGCCAAGATCCACGTGCTGACCCACACGCTGCACTACGGCTGCGGCGCCTTCGAGGGCGTGCGCGCTTACAAGACCGAGCAGGGCACGGCCATCTTCCGCCTGCAGGAGCACACCGACCGCCTGTTCAACAGCGCCAAGATCCTGCGTATGCAGCTGCCCTTCACCAAGGACGAGGTCAACGAGGCGCAGCTGGCCGTGGTGCGCGCCAACCAGCTCGAATCCTGCTACCTGCGCCCGCTGACCTGGATAGGCTCGCAAAAGCTCGGCGTCTCGCCCAAGGGCAACCAGATCCACCTGATGGTGGCCGCCTGGGCCTGGGGTGCCTACCTGGGCGAGGAGGGCATGCAGCGCGGCATACGCGTCAAGACCAGCAGCTACACGCGCCACCACGTCAACATCACGATGACGCAGGCCAAGGCCGTGAGCAACTACAGCAACTCCATCCTGGCCAACATGGAGGCCCTGGACGACGGCTACGACGAGGCCCTGCTGCTCGACAGCGCCGGCTTCGTGAGCGAGGGCGCGGGCGAGAACGTGTTCGTCATCAAGGACGGCGTGGTCTACACGCCCGACCTGTCGGCCGGCGCATTGAACGGCATCACGCGCAACACGGTGCTGCACATCTGCAAGGATCTGGGGCTCGATCTCGTGCAAAAGCGCATCACGCGCGACGAGGTCTACATCGCCGACGAGGCCTTCTTCACCGGCACTGCGGCCGAGGTCACGCCGATCCGCGAGCTCGATCGCCTGCAGATCGGCGCCGGCAGCCGCGGCCCGATCACCGAGAAAATCCAGACGGCCTTCTTTGACATCGTCAACGGCCGCAATCCCAAGTACGCCCACTGGCTCACCAAGGTCTGAACACGCCATGTCTCAAGCAACTGTTGAACTCCTCGCCAAGGACCTGGACGGCAACGGCGGCGTGCACTGCCCCAGCCCCAAGGCAGACATGAAGCTGTGGAACAGCCACCCGCGCATCTACCTGGACATCGCCCACCAGGGCCAGGCGCAGTGCCCGTATTGCGGCACGCTGTACCGGCTCAAGGCCGGTGAGGTGGTTGGAAGCGGGCATTGAGCGTTGGCGGCCCGACCGCCGGCTTGCCGCTTTCATCGATGCAGGTGCCAGCCATCGAGCAGTGCCCCCTGAGGGTGCTGCATTTCGTCACCGGCGGTTTTTCCGGCGCCACCCAGGTGGCGGTGGACCTGTGCCTGGCCGCGCAGCGCGAGCCCGGCATGCAGACCCTGCTGGTGCTGCGCCGCAAGCGCAACACCTCGGCCGCGCGCGTGCAGGCGCTGCGCGACCAGGGCTTGCGGGTGCAGGTGGTGTCCAACTGGCTGCATGCGCTGACCGTGTGGGAGCTGCGCAAGATCATCCGCGCCTGGCACCCCGACGTGGTCTTTGCCCACGGCTTCAGCGACCATATCTGGGGCCGGCGCGCCGCCGTGGCCGAGGGTGTGGCGCGCATCTACCATGTGGAGCACAACGCGCGCGAGCGCTACACGCCCAGGCGCCTGCGCCAGGCGCTGGCGCTGCAGCCGTTCACGCAGGCCAGCATAGGCGTGTCCGAGGGCGTGCGCGCGGCCCTGGTGGAGCGCGGCTTTGCGCCGGACAAATGCCTGGCCATACCCAACGGCATCGCGCTGGAGCGCTTTCCCGACCACCTGCTGCCACAGCAATGGGAGCAGCGCGAGCCGGCGATCCTGATGGCGTCGCGCTTTGCGCGGCAGAAGGACCACGCCACGCTGATCCAGGCGCTCGCCCTGCTGCGCGCGCAGGGGATGACTCCGGTGCTGTACCTGGCCGGCGCCGGCAGCGCGCGCCTGCGCCGCAAGGCCGAGGCGCTGGTCGCCCGGCTGGGCCTGCAGCAGCAGGTGCGCTTCCTGGGCAATGTGGCCGACCTGCCGCAGCGCCTGGCCGCGACGCAGGTGTTCGTGCTGTCCACGCACTGGGAGGGCATGCCGCTGGCCCTGGTGGAGGCCATGGCCGCGGGCTGCGCCTGCATCACCTCGGACGTGGTCGGCGCGCGCGAGCTGGTAGACCATGGCCGCACCGGCCTGCTGGTGCCGCACGCCGATGCCCTGGCCCTGGCCGGCGCGCTGCGCCAACTGCTGCAGGATCGGGCGCTTGCCGAGCGCCTTGGCCGGGCGGCGCGCCAGCAGGCCCTGCGCACCGGCGGGCACGAACACATGTGGCGGCGCTACCGCGCACTGCTGGACGCCACCGGCACCGGGATTTCATGACGTCAACGTTTGCATCCAGGCTGACATCGTCGGCCGCCTTCCTGCTGGCGGCGCTGGCGCTGTGGCTTCCGTCCGGTTACTCGTACGGTGCGGTGCTGCTGCTGCTGGGCGCGCTGTGCCTGGCGCCGTGTTGGCTGCGCCAGCGTCCCGAGCCGCAGACGCTATGGCTTGCGGCCTTGTTCACGGCCATGGGCTGCATATGGTTTCTGCTGTCGCTAGACCTGGGCGCCGCGCGCTGGGACAAGGGCAGCAAGTGGCTGCTGGGCGTGCCCTGCCTGTTCTTCATCGCCGCCTTCCCGCCGCGCCCACGTGCATTCATGGCCGGCCTGCCGACAGGCTGCATAGGCATGGGCGCGCTGGCCGCGTGGCAGACCTGGGGCCAGGGGCTGGAGCGTGCGACGGGCTTCACCAACGCCATCCAATGGGGCAACGTGGCCCTGCTGCTGGCCTGCATGGCCCTTGTCTGCGTGGCGGTGTTCTGGCACCTGCGCGCCTGGCCATGGCGGCTGGTGATGCTCCTGTCGGCGCTGGCGGGCCTGGGTGCCTCGCTGCTGTCGCAATCGCGCGGCGGCTGGCTGGCGCTGCTGGTGGTGCTGCCCATGTGGCTTGTGATCGTCAAGCAGCTGCGCCCGCGCCTGCTGCGGCGTGCGCTGGCCATGCTGGCAGCCTTGGCCGTCATGCTGGTGCTGGTGCTGGGCCTGACTCCGCGGTTCCAGGCACGCATCGGCCTGGCGGCCAGCGAAATCATGGGCTACGTGAGCAACGGCCAGGGTGAGACATCTTTGGGCGTTCGGCTGCAGCAATACCAGCTGGGCGCGGAGATGATTGCGCAGAAGCCCTGGCAGGGCTGGGGCGCCCATGGCTTTGTGACCGAAATGCACCGGCGTGTAGAGACCGGCGACTACGGCCCGGCGCTGATTCACTACCCCGAGATCCACAACACCTTCCTCGACGCCTGGGTCAAGGTGGGCATTCTCGGCGTGCTGCTGCAGGTGGCGCTGTTTGCCGTGCTGCTTTACCTCTTCTGGCCCAGCCGTGGGCGGCTGCGGCACTGGCCCGAGGATTCCGCGCAATGGCACGAGGCCCTGGCCCTGCGCGCCATGGGGAGCCTGGTGCCCGTGTGCTATCTGATGTTCGGCATGTCGCAGCCCTTCTTCAACCACAACAGCGGCATCATGGTGTTCAGCTTCTACACCATGGTGCTGTGGGCGGCGCTGCGCGGCCTGGAGCGGGGCGCGCGCGCATGACCTGGCTGAGCATCCTGGTGCCGGTGTTCAACGTCGAGCCCTACCTGGAGGAGTGCCTGGGCTCGGTGATCGCGCAGCTGCCGGCCGAGGGCGGGGTGCAGCTGCTGGTGCTCGACGACCGCTCCACCGACGGCTCCTGGGCGCTGATGCAGCGCCTGGCCGGGCGCTGGCCCGGGCGGTTTGAGCTGCTG
>Ga0209792_1001238_pt1 | contig 12960 bp, 8 predicted proteins | sample EBPBio142005_DNA_FD_185860 | JGI IMG/M metagenome (GOLD analysis project Ga0209792, IMG submission 185860) | Wastewater treatment Type I Accumulibacter community from EBPR Bioreactor in Madison, WI, USA - Reactor 1_6/14/2005_ DNA (SPAdes)... | ecosystem: Engineered > Bioreactor > EBPR >... | reverse complement strand
ATCAAGACCGTGATGGAGGACGTGGCCGACAACCTGTTCAACCCCGACCCCTACTACCAGCAGGGCGGCGACATGGTGCGCGTGGGCGGCCTGACCTATGCCTTCGACCCGCTGCAGGGCATAGGCAAGCGCGTGAGCGACATGCGCCTCAAGGGCGAGTTGATCGACCCGAACAAGGTCTACAAGGTGGCCGGCTGGGCCCCCGTGGCCGAGGACGCAGCCAAGGCAGGCAACCCCATGGTCTGGGAAGTGGTGGAGACCTGGCTGAAGGCGCGCGGCGGCAAGGTCACGGCGCGCCAGCCCAATGTGCCGCGACTTACCGCAGGCCTGCCCAATCCGGGTTACGCCTGAAGGCCTTCAATTCACCCGCGGTACAGCCAGGGCTGGTCGAGCAGGTGCTCCCCCGCCAGTTGCATGGCCGCATCGCGCCCCCAGCGCAGCGGGCCGCTGGCGTGAAAGATGTCCCCGTTGCGCCGTGATCGCGCCTGCACGCGGGCATTGCGCTGCCAGCGGTTGAGGGCGTAGCGACGCAGGCACAAGGACACGTCCAGGTCATGCATGGCGAGGGACTTTTCCAGCTCCACCGCATCCTCGATCGCCATACCGGCACCCTGGGCCAGGTAGGGGCGCATGGGGTGGGCGGCATCGCCCAGCAGGGCTACCAGGCCACGTGCCATCTCGTGGGGCCCGGCAACCGGCGGGCGGTCGATCAGCGGCCACAGGCGCCAGCTCTCTCCTGTGCCGGGCACGGCGCGAATCAACTCCTGCAGCGCCGTGCAGGTATGCGCCAGGGTGCCCTCAAGATCTGCCGCGTTGGCGCGATGGTCCCAGGAATCGAGATCGTCCGGCGGCTGGCCATGGCGTATGGCCACCACGTTGAGCAGTTCGCCGCGGCGCAGCGGGTACTGCACCACATGCAGGCCCGGCCCCAGCCACACGGTGACCTGCTGGCTGCGCAAGGCCGCAGGCAGCGCAGCCTGGCGCAGCACGGCGCGATAGGCCAGATGGCCCGAGACCCGCGTGGGCGCCTCGCCCAGCAACTGCGCACGCGTGCCGCTGCGCAGCCCGTCGGCACCGATGAGGGCGTCGCCCTCCACCTCTATCTGCGTGCCGTCGCCCCGCACCAGGCGCACGGTGACGGCGTCGCCCTGCTCCACATGCTGCTCCAACCTGTGGTTCAGGTTCAGGTGCACCAGGGATGACTTGCGCGCCACGTCCAGCAGCAGGCCATGCAGGTCGGCCCGGTGAATGGTGGCGTAGGCCGCGCCGTAGCGTTCGATTGCCGTGGCGCCCAGACGCAGCACGCCCAACTCTGCCCCGCTGAGCGCACTGCGCACCTGCAGCTCCTCGGGAAAGCTGGCCACCGCCTGTAAGGGCCGCTGCAGGCCCCAGGCCTGCAGGCGCCGCACCACGTTGGGGCCAATCTGCACGCCCGCACCCACCTCGGTGAATGCGGGCGCGCGCTCAAACAGCCGCACCTCCCAGCCCGCACGCGCGCTGCCCAGGGCCGCGGCCAGCCCGCCGATGCCGCCGCCGGCAATCAAGACTTGTTTCTGCATGCCTCGATTGTCGGGCCACGCGCCAGGGTGAACGCGCTCAGAGGCTGAGAATGAATTGGCCGTGCCCGAGAGGTGCGTCAAAACACGCCCAATCGAGGCGCAAAACGCAGCCATAGCTCGGGCTATGGCGAGTATTTGCAACGATGAGTGGGGGTGTTTTGGCGTGCAAAGCGGGCATGGGGGATTTTTTCTCAGCCTCTCAGGCCGCATCAATGGTTTCGGCGTCGATGGCGTCGTACTCCTTGTGGGTGCCGACGAACTTTATGTAGACGATCTGCAGCTTGTAGGCAATTGCCACGATCAGCCGGTAGTCGTTGCCCTTGATGTTGAAGACGACGCGCCGGCTCTTCAATACGCTCGCGCTGCGGTATTGCGCCTTGATGTCCGCGGGCTGGTTCCAGATGGCGTTTGTCGCCTCCTCGTGCCAGGCCTTCAAAGCCTGTTCGACGTCGGGGTGCCGCTCCCAGAAGGTGCGAAGGGTGGACACGGCAATCACTCGCATTGCATGCAGTGTAGTCCCGTTTCGGGACTATGCACGCTGAGGATGAAATCGCGCTTTGGGGTGGCGCAGTCACACAGGCACCGCTGTCCTATCATGGTGGGTTTTCTTCGAGCACCCCCCAGTGATGGCCGATACCGCCCCCCTACCCGCCGAATCACCCGCACCGGACGCCGGCCGCCCGCTGGCCCAGGTGCTGCGCGGCGGCGGGCAGATCAGCATCCGCGGGGCGCGCACGCACAACCTCCAAAACATCGACCTGGACATTCCGCGCAACCAGCTGGTGGTGATCACCGGGCTGTCTGGCTCGGGCAAGTCCAGCCTGGCCTTCGATACCTTGTATGCCGAGGGGCAGCGGCGCTATGTGGAAAGCCTGTCGGCCTATGCGCGCCAGTTTCTGGGGCGGCTGGACAAGCCCGACGTGGACCTGATCGAAGGCCTGTCGCCCGCCATCAGCATCGAGCAGAAGGCCACCAGCCACAACCCGCGCTCCACCGTGGGCACAGTGACCGAGATCCACGACTACCTGCGCCTCTTGTACGCGCGCGCCGGCACGCCGCACTGCCCCGACCATGGCCTGCCGCTGGCCGCGCAGACCGTCAGCCAGATGGTGGACGCCGTGCTGCAGCTTCCCGAGGACACCAAGCTCATGCTGCTGGCCCCCGTGGCGCGGCACAGGAAGGGCGAGTTCGTCGATCTGTTCGAGCAGATGCAGGCCCAGGGCTATGTGCGCTTTCGCGTTGATGGCCAGATCTACGAGGTGGACGAGCTGCCCGAGCTCAAAAAAACCGAGAAGCACGACATCGACGTGGTGGTCGATCGCCTCAAGGTGCGTGCCGATGCCCAGCAGCGCCTGGCCGAGAGCATAGAGGCCGTGCTGCGCATAGGCGGGGCCGAGGGCGCGGGCCGCGTGCTGGCGCTGGAGATGGACAGCGGGCGCGAGCATCTGTTCTCGGCCAAGTACGCCTGCCCCGTGTGCAGCTACTCCCTGCCCGAGCTGGAGCCGCGGCTGTTCTCCTTCAACTCGCCCACGGGCGCCTGCCCGGCCTGCGACGGCCTGGGCCAGCAGGAGCTGTTCGACCCGGCGCGCGTGGTGGCCTTCCCCGGCTTGAGCCTGGCCAGCGGCGCCATCAAGGGCTGGGACAGGCGCAACGGCTACTACTTCGCCATGCTCGAGAGTCTGGCGCGGCACTACGGCTTTGATGTGGAGACGCCCTTCGAGCAACTGCCCGAGCGCGTGCGCCAGGTGGTTCTGTACGGCTCGGGCGACGAGGAAATCGCCTTCAGCTATCTGCTGGACAGCGGCCCGAAGAAGGGCCAGCCCATCGTCAAGCACCACCCCTTCGAGGGCATATTGCCCAATATGGAGCGACGCTGGCGCGAGACGGATTCGGCCGTCGTGCGCGAGGATTTGTCGCGCTACCGCCAGACCCAGCCCTGCGCCGAATGCGGCGGCGCGCGCCTCAAGCGCGAAGCGCGCCATGTGCTAGTGGGGGAGGGCGATGCCGCCCGCGCCATCTACGCCGTGAGCGACATGACGCTCGCCGACGCCCAGGCCTGGTTCGGCGCGCTGCGCCTGGCGGGCGCCAAGGCCGAGATCGCGGGCAAGATCGTGCGCGAGATCGCCGCGCGCCTGGGGTTCCTGAACGACGTGGGCCTGTCCTACCTGAGCCTGGCGCGCAGCGCCGAGACATTGAGCGGCGGCGAGGCCCAGCGCATCCGCCTGGCCAGCCAGATCGGCAGCGGCCTCACGGGCGTGATGTATGTGCTGGACGAACCCAGCATAGGCCTGCACCAGCGCGACAACGACCGGCTGATCGCCACGCTCACGCGCCTGCGCGACCTGGGCAACAGCGTCATCGTGGTCGAGCATGACGAGGACATGATCCGCGCCGCCGACCACTGCGTGGACATGGGACCTGGCGCTGGCGTGCACGGCGGGCGCGTCATGGCCCAGGGCAGCTATGACCAGCTATGCGCCAATCCCGACTCGCTTACCGGCCAATACCTGAGCGGCGCGCGCAGCCTGCCCGTGCCCGCGCGGCGCACGCCCTGGCTGCCGGTGCTGGAGCAGGAGGCGCCGCAGTACGAAAAGAAACCCAAGTCGCGCTTCCCCGAGACGGCCGCCAGCCAGCGCAAAAAGGAACGCCTGGCCGAGCACCGCGCCACGCAAGGGCGGCTACAGGCCCTGCGCGTGCTGGGCGCCACGGGCAACAACCTGCGGGACGTGAGCGTGGAATTCCCCGCGGGCCTGCTGACCTGCGTGACGGGGGTGTCCGGCTCGGGCAAAAGCACCCTGGTCAACGACACCCTGCACAAGGCCGCCGCGCGCCTGATCCACCGCGCGCACGAGGAGCCCGCGCCGCACCTGGGCATCGAGGGGCTGGAATACTTCGACAAGGTCATCAACGTCGATCAAAGCCCCATAGGCCGCACGCCGCGCAGCAACCCCGCCACCTACACGGGGCTGTTCACGCCGATCCGTGAACTGATGGCCGAGACCAACACCGCCAAGGAGCGCGGCTACGGCCCCGGGCGCTTCTCGTTCAACGTCGCGCAGGGCTCGGGCGGCGGGCGCTGCGAGGCCTGCCAGGGCGACGGCGTGGTCAAGGTGGAGATGCACTTCCTGCCCGACGTCTACGTGCCCTGCGACGTTTGCCACGGCCAGCGCTACAACCGCGAGACGCTGCAGGTGCAGTGGAAGGGCAGCAACATCGCGCAGATCCTCGACCTCACGGTGGAGGACGCCCATGCCTTCTTCAAGGACGTGCCGGCGATTGCGCGCAAGCTGCAAACCCTCTTGGACGTGGGCCTGTCCTACATCCGCCTGGGCCAGAGCGCCACGACCCTGTCGGGCGGCGAGGCCCAGCGCGTCAAGCTGGCGCAGGAGCTGTCGCGCCGCGACACCGGCCGCACCCTCTACATCCTGGACGAGCCCACCACCGGCCTGCACTTTGCCGACATCGCGCTCTTGCTCCAGGTGCTGCTGCAGCTGCGCGACGCCGGCAACACCATCGTCGTCATCGAGCACAACCTGGACGTCATCAAGACAGCCGACTGGCTCATCGACATGGGCCCCGAGGGCGGCGCCGGCGGCGGCCAGGTGGTGGCGGTGGGCACGCCCGAAGAGGTGGCCGTGAGCGAGGCCAGCTACACGGGGCGGTATCTGCGGCGCTACCTGGGAATGGGCTGTGACCCGATTCGGGTCAAGACCATTCCGGGATAATCGCGGCACGGCACATCACTGCGCGGTCTCCAGACTTCGCATGACGATGCCGAGATTCCAAGGTGCCTGCACAAGACCCGAGCGTCCTTGACCTTCGGGTTCGCGGGTTAAACGGGAAGCAGGTGCGCGGCCATGCCCATGGCCGCAATGCCTGCGCTGCCCCCGCAACGGTAAGTGAAATTTCTGGTTCTCATGCTCGCTGGTTCAACGAACCGGCCGGCGGCCACTGCGCTACGACAAGGCGCGGGAAGGCGATGAATCGGAGCCGCGCATTGGCCACGACAGTGACCGTGCAGGCGTTTCGCGAGCCCGGAGACCGGCCTGGGGATCGCTTGGGACGCCGCGGGAGGGCACAGTCCGGGTTGACGGGTGGCTGGTTGCGCATGGCTCGTGGAGATCCGCGAGAGCCTGGCGACAGGCCTGACCGTCCCAGGCAATGCACGGAACGCGGCGGTTTTTTGACCATTTGGCCAAGGGCTTCGCGGGTGTGCGGGGCATGGCTTCGAGACATCGCATGCATTCCTCTACATCTTTGCGGCAGGTGCGCGCCGGCGCAGCTGGCCCTTCATTTCCATTCAAGTGGCAGCAGGGCGCATTGCTGTGCGCCATGGCCTGCGCGGCGGGCGCTGCCGTGGCGCAAGAGCAGCCCAAGGTGCTGGAGGACATGTTCGTCACGGCGACCGCACGGCCCGAGGATCGCTCGCGTATCGCCGCCACCACGCAGACCATCAACCGCGAGCAGATCGAACGCTCGTCCGCCCGATCGATCACCGACCTGCTGGCCGAAAACGCCGTGGGCTTTCTGAGCGAGTGGACGGCCGCGCAGACTTCGCTGAACCTGCGCGGCGCGGCAACGGACGGGCAGGGGCGCGACTACCGCAGCCAGGTGCTGGTGCTGCTCAATGGCCGGCGGGCCGGCACGGCCAACCTCTCCAAGCTGAGCCTGTCGGACGTGCAGCGCATCGAGATCGTGCGCGGGCCGGCGTCGGTGGTGTATGGCAGCCAGAACATGGGCGGCGTCATCAACATCATCCTGCGCAGCGGCGCGGACGGCGGCCGCAACCGCGCCCAGGTGGTAGCCAGCGAATGGGGTGGCTGGCGCACCGACGCGCAGATCAGCGGCGCTACGAACCAGTGGGACTGGTATGTGGGCGCGAATGCCGGCGGGCGGGGCGACTACCACTCCGGCAGCGGCGGCACCGAGATGCAGAACACCGGCTGGAAGCGCCGCGGTGCGACGGGCGCGCTGGGCTGGCAGATCGCCGACCTACACCGCGTGGAGCTGCAGGCGCGCACCGACGGCATCTACGACGCGGGCTTTCGGGGATCCGGCGCGAACATCTACAGCCGCGACAACCGCTACAACCAGTCCGCCGACCTGAAGTACGAAGGTGCGCTGCCGGGCGAGCGCGTGAGCTGGCTGGCGCACCTCTACAGCTTCCATGACGTGGACGAGTTCAACTGGGCTTCCCCGGTCATCAAGTCGGGCGTGAATGCCGTGCCGGGCACCTCGCGCGACTACAACCATCGCGTGCTGGACGCCACCGGCCTGCGCCTGCAGCCGCGCCTGCGCCTGTCGGACACCAACGATCTGCTGCTCGGCTTCGACTACGAGAAGAACCGGCTGCGCTCCGACCGCGTGCGCGTGGCCATGCCGGGTGGACCGGCGGGGCAGGTCGCGCCTTACGACAGCAACCAGACCGAGCACACCAAGGCCCTGTACTTCGAGGACGCGCAAAGCTTTCTCGACAAGCGCCTGACGCTGCGCGCCGGCCTGCGCAAGACCTGGGGCGAGACGCGCTTTGACCAGACCCCCAACGTGCCGCTGGCCGTGACCACGACGCGCGACTACGACAAGCTCACCTGGTCCACCGGCGCCACCTGGAAGGCGACCGAGGCCTGGAGCCTGCGCGCGGGGGCCTCCACGGGCTTTCGCGCGCCGACGGCCAGCGAGCTGTCGGCCGATTTCACGGCCGTGGGCGGCGGGCGCGTCTTTGGCAACCCCCACCTCAAGCCCGAGTCCAGCCGCCAGTTCGAGCTCGGCACCAGCTACCGGCAGGCGGCCTGGAGCGTGGACGCGGCGCTGTTCCAGAACACCATTGCCGACCGCATCATCACCGTCTCTCGCGGGCCCAGCACCAACACCTCGGACTACGCCAACAATGCCGCCGACATCGTGGCCCGCGGCCTGGAGTTCAGCGCCCGCGCAGACATGGGCCGGCTGCTCGGCCTGCCGCTCGCCGGCAATGCGCTCACGGCCTTTGGCAACGGCTACTACCACTTCAAGATGCAGGACAAGGGCGCCGCGGCCACGGCCAACACCGACCGCGTGCAGCGCATGTACAAGTTCGAGGCGGCCGCCGGCATGCGCTATGCGCACGGCATGGACCGCAACGCCGGTGACTGGAGCGCCCAGCTCACCGCGCTGCTGCGCGGCCCGATGTGGTACGACACCGAGGAGAATCTGCTCATTCCCCAGGGCGAGCCGCGCAGCACCTGGATCCACCGCAAGGGCGCATTCACGGTGTGGAACATGCGCGCGGACTACCGGCTGAGTCGCAGCGTCAAGCTGTTTGGCGGCATCAACAACCTCTTCAACCTGAACCGCCATCCGATCTTCATCGCGCAGGATCAGCGGCCCTGCATTGCCAACCCCATCTTCCAGAACGGCGGCTGCGGCACCTCCATGCCCGGCCGCGAATGGATGCTGGGCCTGCAGGCCGAGTTCTGAGCATGCAGTTGCAGGTTGGCGGTCACGCCCACCCGCTGCGCCGGCGCAGCCTGGTGGGCGCCGGCGTAGTGCTGGGCGTGGCGGCCTGCTGGCCTGCGGCGCGGGCGGCGCCCATCGTGCTGCGCGATGCGCTTGGGCGCAGCGTGGCGCTGGCGGCGCCGGCGCAGCGCATCGTGACCATCTTTTCGTCCAACACCGAGCTGGTCGCATCGCTGGGCCTGGTGGACAGGATCGTGGGCGTGGAGGACTACACGCGCTTTCCGCCGCAGGTCATGGGGCTGCCCAAGGTGGGCGGGCGGCTGGGGTTTTCGGTGGATGCCGTGGTGGCGCAGCGCCCCGACCTGGTGATCGTCACGCCCGCGCGCCAGGCCGCGCACCAATTGGTCGATCCCATGGAGCGCATCGGCGTGCCCGTCATGGTGCTGCAAAGCCGCACGCTGGCCGAGGTGATCGGCAACGTGCGGCTGGTGGCCATGGCCACGGGCGTGGTGGCGCGCGGCGATGCGCTGGCAGATTCTCTGCAGCAGCGCCTCTGCGCCGTGGACGAGCGCATGTCCGGCCGCGCCGCACCGCGCGCCTTGACCATCACCGGGCGCATGGGCAACGGCATGCTGCTCGTGGCGCGCCCCGCCACCTATACCGGGGACGCCATCGTGCGCGCCGGCGCCTGCCATGCACTGCCTGACATCGGCAAGCTGGCCCAGGTCTCGCCCGAGGCGGCGCTGGCCTGCGACCCCGACCTGCTGCTGTTCGCCGGCACCCAGGCGGCACTGGACGACCTGGTGCGCCAACCCGGCTGGCGCGACATGCGGGCCGTGCGCGCGGGCCGGGCCAGCACCGTGTTGCGCGCGCAATTCCTGATCCCCGGGCCGCGCACCTTCGACGGCATCGAGGCGCTGGCGCAGTGGATAGCGGCGGCGCAAGAGGGGCCGGCCTGATGCGCGCCCACACCGATCACGCCACAACCACCTGGCTGGCCGCCCTGGCCTTGCTGGCGCTGTGCCTTGCCCTGGGCGCGTGCGCGGGCCACCAATGGGCGACGCCGGCCGAAGTCTGGCGCGCCCTGGGCGAGGGCGACACGCTGCGCGCCCGCCTGCTGTGGGAATGGCGCCTGCCGCGCGTGCTGGCCGCGGCCTGCGTGGGCGCGCTGCTGGGGTTGTCGGGGGCGGTGTTCCAGGGGGTGTTTCGCAACCCGCTGGCCGAGCCCTATCTGCTGGGCGCATCGGGTGGCGCGGCCCTGGGCGCGACGGTGGCCCTGCTCGTGCCCCTGGGACTGCCGCAGTCGTGGCTGCTGCCGGTGCTGGCGTTCTGCGGCGCCTGGGGCGCGACGCTGCTGGTGCTGGCCGTGGCGCGCGTGGCGGGCGCGCTCGATGCGTCGGGCATGCTGCTGGCGGGCGTGGCCATGGCGGCCATGCTGGGCGCCATACGCTCGTTTCTGATGCTGGCGCTGTCCGACGAAACCGTGAGCCTGCAGGTCGTCATGAGCTGGGTGCTGGGCGGCATACAGACGCCGACCTGGAAGGGGTTCGCCCTGCTGGCGTCAATCACGCTGGCCTGCCTGGTCGTCACGCAGGCCGTGGCCCGGGGGCTGGATCTGCTCGGCCTGGGCGATGCGACGGCGCAGGGCTTTGGCCTGGATGTGAAGCGCTTCGTGCCGCGCGCGGTGCTGCTGGGCTCGGTGGTGGTGGCCGCCGCCGTCGCCTATGGCGGGCTGGTGGCCTTCGTCGGGCTGGCGGCGCCGCATATCGCGCGCTGGTTTGTGGGCGCGCGCCACCGCAGCGTGCTGCCCGCCAGCGCGCTGGCCGGTGCCATCGTGGTGACGGTGGCGGACGCCATCGCCCGCAGCGTGCTGCCGCCGGCGGAAGTGCCACTCGGGCTCATCACCGCCGTGGCGGGCGGGCCCTTCTTCATTCTGCTGCTGGCGCGCCGCCTGCGTGCGCAGGGGGGGCGGGTATGACAGGTGCGGCTCTGCTGTCGGCCCGCGGCCTGACCCTGGTGCGTCAGGGCCGCAGGCTGGTCGATGATGTGTCGCTGGACCTGCCAGCCTGCGGCGCGGTGGCGCTCATCGGGCCCAACGGCGCGGGCAAGTCCAGCCTGCTCAACCTGCTGGCTGGGCAGGTCGCACCCAGCGCGGGCGGGGTGTTCTGGCAGGGCCAGCCCCTGGCAGCCTGCAGCGTGCATGAACGCGCGCAGCGCATGGGCTACATGCCGCAGCGTTTCGACCCCTATTGGGACCTGACCCTGGCCGACCTGGTGGACATGCGCGTGCATGGCCGCGCGCCGACGGCGCAGATACTGGAGCACGCCGGGCTGCAGGCATTCGCGGCGCGGCGCTGGAGCACGCTGTCGGGCGGCGAGCGAGCGCGCGGCATGCTGGCCGCCGTGCTGGCCACCGACCCGCCCGCGCTGCTGGCCGACGAGCCCGGTGCCGCGCTCGACGTGCAGCACCGGCTGGCGCTGGTCGAATCGCTGGCCGCGCGCGGCCGCGATCACCTGGTGGTCGTGGTCATGCACGACCTGGATCTGGCCTTTGAATGTTTTGACCGCGTCATCGTCATGCACCAGGGCCGCATTGCGCTGGACGGCCCGCCGGCCGAGCTGCTGTACCGGCCGGGGCTGGACGAGGTGTTTGGCGTGCGTTTCGAGCGCATTGCCATTCCCCCGCAGACCCTGCTGCGCGCGCGGCGCAGGCAGGCTGCACCCATCAGCACGGAGGGCGTCGATGCGCATTGACCTGGCCGGCTGGACGCGCGAGACCACGGCCGGCGATCCACAGGCATTTTTTTCCCTCTTCGAGCGCGCCGACCGCCTGGGCTACCACGGCGTATGGTTCAGCGAGTTCCGCGTACCGCAGGCGCCCTGGCCCTACCCGTCGCCGCTGCTGCTGGCTGCGGCCCTGCTGGCACGCACCGAGGGCCTGCGCGTGGGCACATCGGTGCTGGTCTTGCCGCTGCACCACCCGCTGCTGCTGGCCGAGGAGATTGCGCAGGTGGACTTCCAGAGCGGCGGGCGGCTGGACGTGGGCATCGGCCGGGGCACCGAGCCGGATTCGCTGGAGTGCCTGGAAATCGACCCGCAGTCCACGCGCGAGCGCTTCGAGCAGGGCGCGCGCATCCTGCGCAGCGCCTTGCGCGGCGATACCGTCGAGGCGGGTGAGGGCCCGTGGCGCTTCGCACCGCGCCGGCTGGGCATGCCGCCCGTGCAGCGCCCGCATCCGCCGATCTACGCCGCGGCCTCGACGCCCGAATCCATCGCGTTCGCGGTGCAGGCGGATCTCCCGCTGCTGCTCAGCCTGGAGCCGCCCGAGACCACGCAGCTCGAACGCCTGGACCACGCGGCGCTTTCGCTGGGGCGCGACGGCGCAGCCTTGCGCGCACGCTCGTCGCTGGCACGCTACGTGTGCATAGGCGCCACTGCGCAGGCCGTGCAGGAACAGCTCGGCCCGCTGTGGGCCAAGCTGTATGCGCGCCGCGTCTTCTTCGCGAACAAGCGCGGCGTGCCCGCATCCGAGGTGCCGCCGATCGATGTGGCCAAGGTGCTGGCCGGGCAGTTCGTCTGGGGCACGCCCGAGCAGTGCCATGCGCAGATCGCCGATCTGCAGGCGCGCACGGGCATCGGGCAGTTGCGCTGCGTCTTCAACGCCAATGGTTTGTGGAGCAACGCACAGGCGCTGCAGGGCATGGAGATGTTCGCGCGCGAAGTGATGCCGGCGCTGCGCGGGCAGGGGGCGGCGCACATTCATTAAAAACAATAGCTGCTCGCGCTTGTCGCGCAAGCATATTCTCGCCATGGGAAATCAACCCAGGCCCTTTTTCGCGGATAGCACGAGCGGTCGTACACCTTCGCTGTCGTCTTTCTTTTCCTTTTTCGGGTGCAAAAACGGATGGTGTGAGCGACTGTAAAATCGCTGTGTGCCCTGGGGAGGTTTCTTCGGGGCGCTTCGTTTCGGCAGGTGCTCGCCTTGGCGAGTGAAACGGGAACAAGGTGCGGTCGCACGACCCATGCCTTGGCTGCCCCCGCAACGGTATGCAGGAAAAACATCCCACGCAGGCGCTGTTCGCGCTTGCGGCCACTGGGCTGGCAGCAGGCATTTGATCCTCGAATGCCCTGCGCAGCCTGGGAAGGCGGGATGCGGGTTCGGCCACGAACCGCCTGCGAGCCCGGAGACCGGCCCGCCGATATCCAGGGTGCATCCGTGTGGGGTGGTGCGTCCGTTTTCAACTGTCTGCGGGGTGCGGATGGCGGTTCCGGGTTCATATTCCGGCACGTGCGCGTGGCCATCGCTTCAGGCAGTTGTCGCTCTGGGGTGTGGCTTTATGCACGGCCTTCGTTTTCTTCCTTGTTCTTCTTCCCTGCGGCGCACGGCCTTTAGCCTGCTGCTGTGCCCGGCTGCCGTTTTGGCGCAGCAGAGCCTGCCCGAGGTGGTGGTGACCGATACGGCCGCCTCGCCGCTCGATACCGCGCGCCGCGCCACCACGGGCACGCGGCTGAACGTGCCGGTGCTGGATTTGCCCGCCAGCGTCAGCGGCGTTTCGGCCGCGCAGATCGATGAGCGTGCCGATTGGGGCGCGGTCGATGCCGTGACCCGCACCGTCGGCCTGGCTGCCGCAGGCACCCCCGGCAATGGCGGGCTGTCGTACTCCAGCCGGGGCTTCTACGGCGTCAACTCGGTCGGCGTGGCCGAGGACGGCATCAGGCTGGGCGTGGGCTCGGGCACCATCAACTACCCGGCGGACACCTGGGGCTACGAGCGCTTCGAAGTGCTGCGCGGCCCGGCTTCGCTGATGTACGGCAGCGGCACCATGGGCGCCACGGTCAACGCCATCCGCAAGCAGCCCAGCCGCGAGCGCTCGACCGAGGTCATGCTCTCGGGCGGCAACCACGGCACGGCGCGCCTGGGCGTGGGCACCACCGGCGCCCTCAGCGACACACTGACCTACCGCGT
>Ga0209792_1001237_pt1 | contig 12965 bp, 10 predicted proteins | sample EBPBio142005_DNA_FD_185860 | JGI IMG/M metagenome (GOLD analysis project Ga0209792, IMG submission 185860) | Wastewater treatment Type I Accumulibacter community from EBPR Bioreactor in Madison, WI, USA - Reactor 1_6/14/2005_ DNA (SPAdes)... | ecosystem: Engineered > Bioreactor > EBPR >... | reverse complement strand
TAGGGCATCGTCGACCACCTTCGCGGTCTTGCGCTGGTCGAGCGTGCCCTTGCCGAAGAAGAGGCCATCGGCGGTAGCGAGATGGTTGATCGACTTGCTCATGCGGTCCTGCCCTTCGATCCTCAGGTGACGAGGACGATCTTGCCAAAATGGGCATTGGCCTTCATGTGCGCAAGCGCTTCGGCGGCCTCTGCCAGGGGGAAGGTCCTGTCGATGGGCAGGTGCAGCTTGCCCGCCTCGATGGCCGGCCACAGGTCCTTGCGGGCGGCCTGCACGATGGCGCGTACTTCCTCGGGGCTGCGGGTGCGGAAGGTGACACCGATATAGTCGATGCGCTTCAGGGCATGCAGGTCGAAGTTGAACTCGCCCTTCATGCCGCCCAGCCGGCCGACATTGACGATGCGGCCGAGGATGGCCGCGGCCTCCATGTTGGAGTTCATGACGCCGCCCGAAACCTGGTCGACGATCAGATCGACGCCCTTGCCGCCGGTCGCTTCCTTGACCTTCTCCGGCCACTTGGGATCGCGCGTGTCGAGGGCGAGGTCGCAGCCGAATTCGGCGAGCCTTGCGCGGCGGCCATCGTTGGTCGAGGTGCCCATGACGATCGATGCCCCCAAGTGCTTGGCGATCTGCATGCCGAGCAGACCGACGCCTGAGCTGGCGCCCTGGATAAGAACGGACTCGCCCTTCTTGAGGCGACCGGCGCCGACCAGCGCATTGTGCATGGTCTGCACGGCCACAGGCATGCAGGCGGCCTGCTCGTAGCTCATGTTGTTGGCAGGAATCTTGTGGGCGCGGCCTGAGTCGGCGACGGCGTATTCGGCGAAGCCACCGGCCGCCGAACTCATCACCCGATCGCCCGGCTTGAAGTCCTTCACTTCGGCGCCGACCGCCTCGACTTCGCCGGCGCATTCCAGGCCGACGATGGTGCCGGTGCCGCCGACCGTGCCATGGCGATGGCCCGACGCTACGGCGAGGTCGGCGCGGTTGAGCGAGGCGGCCTTCACCTTGATCAGGATTTCGTTGGCCTTGGGTGCGGGCTTCGGCGCGTCGGTGAACTGGACGCCCTTGTCGGTGACGACAGCTGCCTTCATGGCGGATCTCCCTTTGATCGGCTTGATGATTCAGGCGTCCTGCTTAGCAGGCAGGGGAACGTGCCTCCACGCGTCCGCTGCGTCCCTGTCGCTTTTCTTCGCGCTCGTTTCGGTGGGTGGCAGTCGGGCGGTCGGTGCAAGGGGAGGTGCGGGCTGAGCTTGCAATAATCGAGGAATACACTAGGTATGAATGTGGTTTACTAGGTGTGCAATTCCAATGATGTGATGCGGATATGAAGATCAAGCAGCAGGTCCAGGAACTCTTCCCAACACCGCTCTGGATCCTCGACATCCTCCCGGCGGACGCCGCGTCCTTTAACGCCACGCTCAGGGCCGAGATCGAAACGATCATCTCGCCGAGGCCCAAGGTACCGAGCGGCAGCAACTGGCAGACGCCGCACGATCTGCACACACGGCCAGCCTTCGCCGATTTGGTCAAGCTGATCGAAATCGCCTCGAAGAGCGTGGCGGAATATCTTCACCTCGAGCGCTTTCCGATGATGATCACGGGCTGCTGGGCCAATGTGAATCCGCCAGGCAGTTATCATCCCACCCATAACCACCCGAACAATTTCCTGAGCGGCGTCTACTACGTCGACGCCCCCGGGGATGGCACGGACCTCGTCTTCCAGGATCCTCGACCGATCTCGATCATGCCGTGGAGTGGCAAGCTCACCAACGTGACCGGGAACGCGTCCGTCGCCCAGCCCCGGCCGGGGCGCATGGTGATGTTCCCGTCGTGGCTACGGCACCACGTGCCGTCCAACGGAAGCACGACCGAACGCATCAGCATTGCGTTCAATCTCATGTTCACCAATTACGCCGAGACGCTGGCGATGCCGAGGTGGAAGGCGTCGGCGGGCGGCGCCTAACTCCGTCCTCGATGAGCTCGCCGGCAGACTACGTCGCGCTGGCTAGGCGATCTTGCTCGTGCGGCCTTGCCAGTAGCGGTCGCGCAGCAGGCGCTTGTAGAGCTTGCCGGTGGGGTGACGCGGCAATTCGGGTTCGAAGTCGATGCTGCGTGGGCACTTGATGGCCGAAAGGTTCTGCTTGCAGTAGGCGATCAGCTCCTCCGCCAGCGCCGGACCGGCTTCCGCCATGTTCTGTGGCTGGACGACGGCTTTCACTTCCTCGCCGAACTCATCGTTTGGCACGCCGAACACCGCGCAGTCGATCACCTTGGGATGGTTGATCAGGAGGTTCTCGCATTCCTGCGGGTAGATGTTCACGCCGCCGGAAATGATCATGAACGCCTTGCGGTCGGTGAGATGCAAGAAGCCGTCGGCATCGACGTAGCCCACGTCGCCCAGGGTGGTCCAACCCTGCGGGTGGCGCGACTCCTGCGTCTTCTTTGGGTCGTTGTGATACGCGAACGGGCGACCTTCGGCGAAATAGACAGTGCCCGACTCGCCGACCGGCAGTTCGTTGCCTTCATCGTCGCAGATTTTGAGCTTGCCGACGACGGCCCGGCCGACGGTGCCCTTGTGCGCCATCCATTCCTGAGCATTGCACATGGTGAGGCCGTTGCCTTCGGTGCCGCCGTAATATTCCCAGATGATCGGTCCCCACCAGCCGATCATCGCTTCCTTGGTCGGAATGGGGCAGGGCGCGGCGGCATGGATCGCACACTTGAGCGAAGTCATATCGTACTTCGTGCGCACGTCTTCCGGCAGCTTGAGGAAACGCACGAACATGGTCGGCACGACCTGGGTGTGCGTGATCTTGTGCTTCGGCACCAGCTTCAGGAAGGCCTCGGCGTCGAAGTTCTCCATGATGATGGAGGTGCCGCCCAGCCGCATGACGCTCATGTTGAAGCGCAACGGAGCCGCGTGATAGAGCGGCGCCGGCGAGAGATAGATCGTGTCGGCGTCGATGCCGTAGAGCTTGCGGCTGATGGCGAGCAGCGGATTGTCGAAGTCGATTGCCTGCGGCTCGACGACCGGCATCACGCCCTTGGGCCGCCCCGTGGTGCCCGACGAATAGAGCATGTCGTGGCCTGCGGTCTGGTCGGCGATCGGCGTGACCGGGAAGGCAGTGATTGCCTCCTCCCAGGATTTGTAACCGGCGATGGTGCCATCAATCATGAAGCGATTGGCGACGCCCTTCAGGAGCGGTCCCAGCTCGGCGGCTTTTTCGGCCAGATACTTCGAGGTGATGAAGAGTTTCGCGCCGCAATCGGTCACGATGTAGTCGACTTCGGCCGCCGTCAGGCGCGAGCTGATCGCCGTGTAGATCAGGCCCGAGCGCTGGGCGCCCCAGCAAATCTCGAAGAAGCGCGGGTTATTCTCGAGGAACAGGGCAATGTGGTCGCCGGCCTTCAGGCCCAGCGAGCGAAACAGTTGCGCGATGCGGTTGGATTGTTGGTCGAGCTGCCGGTAGGTCACCACCTCGCCGCTGCCGGCCATGATATAGGCCGGTTTGTCGGGGGTCGTTTGGGCGTGGATGTACGGATGCACTCTGAACTTCCTCCGGCGGCATTCTTGATGAGATGCCATAAAACCGGAGGAAGAAACTCACGGCAAGCGTTGACCCGGTTCCGCCCTTCGGCTTTATTCCCCGGCGCACGACAGCGTGCCCCCGTGGCGGAATTGGTAGACGCGCCTGACTCAAAATCAGGTTTCCTCACGGAAGTGTTGGTTCGAGTCCGACCGGGGGCACCATCGCTAAAATGTAAGCAGATCAACGTTATGCGCGTTTTGCGGCGATCATGTTCTGTTCTGTGCATGGATTCTCGACTAACGTTTTAGCCGCTCTCGACTAACGTCTGACGAACGCCGAGACCGTGCTCTCCTGAGGCCGTCCCTCGTGCGCCAGCCGCTTCGCCAAGGCCGCGCCGGCTTGATCGGCCGTCAACTTCGTATAGCGATCGAGCACTTCGTTGATGCTGGCGATCGTATGGCCGGTAATGGCCCGTATCTGCTCGCGCACGCAGCCGGCGTCGTGAAGCGCGATAATACATGTGTGACGCAGAACGCGCATCGTGAACCACTCGGTCCGCAGGTGCATCGGATCGCTCGGGTAGTGCTTCGCGGCGTACTTGGTGGCGAAGTTTTCATGTGGCCTGGCAAGCTCACCACGGAGCCGTCCGAACGCGACGAAGAACCTGTTCGAGCTCCAGGGCCCATGGCCAACGTCGTCGACAAAGAACGTCGTGGTTCGGATGTTGTCCGTCTGACGCCGCAGCTTTGTAGCTTCGATGCGCTGTCGTAGTTCGCGAACCACCGACCAGGTGACCGCCGCGTCGGTCTCCTCTGTGCCCCAGGCCAAGTAGGGAGTGTCGAAAATGTCGGCGGACACAGGAGCCAATCCTGGCCGCGCGTTCCGCTCGAAGCCGGCCACCGATGCCGATGGAAGCCGGATCTCTGGTCGATCAGCGGTAAACGTCCAGCCAAGGCCCTGGTCTGGTTGATGCGCGGTGATCAGGTTATCGATGAGTATCGGCTGCGAGCTTGTCACAGAAATTCCAAGGCAGCAGTTCGGCGACGCGGTTGATCGGCCGAACGTGCCGGACCACTCGGAAGCTCGCCGGCACGTACTCTGGCATCGCCGAGGTGTCCTCGCCCGCACTCTCGTTGCCTTCGTCATTTCCGTTCTCCCTGCTGCGATTGAATCACTCAGCAAGGAATGCGGAGGTCAGCGGCAAGCTCTCCCCGAACTCTCCCGCACCACCAGCTCTACCTTGAGCTCCATGGAACGCGGCTTTTGTCCGCGAAAGCTATCGAGCAGGTTCTGGGCGGTCAGGCGGGCCATCTCGGATCGGGGCGTTCGAATCGTCGTCAACGACGGGCTGATGCCTGCCGCGAGGTCGGTGTCGTCAAAGCCGGTGATCGAGACGTCTTCAGGAACGCGTATACCCATCCGGGCCGCCTCGAAAATGGCGCCGCACGCGAAGAGATCGGAGCCGCAGATGATTGCGGTGGGTCTGGTGGGCGACGTCATCAACTCGCGAAACGCCGATGCACCTTGAGACAGGCTGAAAGGGCGTTGTACGACCCAGCTTTCATTCAGCTGGACGTGACGGGCGGACAGTGCTGCGCGAACGCCGGCGATGCGTTCGGTTGCCCGGTCATTGCCGGTAGTGAAGCCCGAGATCATCGCTATGTCGCGATGCCCCACATCGAGCAGGTAGTTGGCAACCATCGCCGCCGCGCTCCGGTTGCAAAAACCGATCATTGGACGGTCACTGTTTTCCTGCCATGTCCACGTTAGTACATACGGGATCTGTTTCTGGTTCAGCAGGTCGTAGCAGGCTTCGCTGTGTTCGGTGCCCACCAGCACGACGCCATCGACCCGATTGGCGACGAGATTAAACACCTGACGATACTCCACCTGCGGGTCGTAGTCGGAGGAAGCTACGACCAGCGTGTAGCCCTGCGCACTCAGCGCGCGCTGCAGAGGCCCGATGAAGCTGCCGAAAAGGACGCTGTCCAGCGAGGGGAACAGGGCCCCGACGATGCGCGAATGGCGTGAGGCCAGCGCTCGTGCCGCGCCATGGGGCACGTACCCCAGTTCCTGGATTGCTGCCTCGATGGGCAGACGATGCCTGACGCGAATCGACAAGGGGTTCATCAGGTAGCGCGACACGGTGGCGGTAGAGACGCCGACGCGTTGGGCAACATCGGACAGGGTAGGAACCGGCTTGGATGTTGGACCGCAAGCGCTTTCAGATAGTTGCTCAGGTGCGCCTCGCTTTGCTGCAGACTTCTTCATCGAACGGATCAGCTCATGTTTTAGATTCAAGGGTTTTTACTAATTCGCCTTAAGGAACGACCGTATTGCAAGCGCTTACAGAATGGGCTAGGTTTTTCTGCGCTGGATGAACCTGACGTGGTGTGGCCCGGTTGCGGGAGAACTTAAAACTCATATGCCGAAATATCTGGCCAGAAGGCTCGTCTACGGCGCGGTGCTCATGCTCTGCGTCATCGTGCTCAACTTCTTCCTCATTCATGCAGCTCCCGGTGATGCGATTGGGGCCCTGGTGGCCGAGAGCGGCGGCGGGGACCCGGCAGTCGTTGCTCAGATGCGTGCCTCCTACGGCTTGGATCAGCCGCTCTATGTGCAGCTCTACAAGTATCTGGGGAAGGTGGCCACCGGCGACTTCGGCCGATCGTTCCACTACGACGCGCCGGTGCTGGGCGTCATCATGGAGAGGCTGCCCTCGACATTGCTGCTGACGATTTCCGCCCTGATCGTGGCGGTCATCGTAGGCACCGCGCTGGGCGTCATCGCGGCATTGCGGCCCCGGGGATGGCGCAACTACTTCGTCACGCTCATCTCGCTGCTGGGCTATGCCACGCCGGTATTCTGGCTGGGCATGATCGTGCTGATCGTGTTCGCCGACAAGTTCGGGCTCTTCCCCGCCTACGGACTGACCTCGGTGCCGCCGCCCGAGACTGCCTGGGCTCTGGCAGTCGACGTGCTTCACCACCTGGCCCTCCCGGTGTTCACGCTGTCGATCCTCTTCCTTGCCTCCTACAGCCGAATCTCGCGTGCATCGACGCTCGATGTGCTCGGGTCAGATTACATCCGCACCGCGCGAGCCAAAGGGCTGCTCGAATCGGTCGTGGTGCTCAAGCACGCCCTGAGGAATGCCGCGCTGCCGATCGTTACCCTGGCTGGCCTGCAACTCGGGCACGCGTTCTCCGGCGCCGTGCTCGTTGAAGTCGTATTCAGCCTGCCTGGTATCGGGCCGCTGCTCTACGATTCGATCATCCGCCACGACTATCCGGTCATGCTTGGTGTCCTCTTCGGCGCGGCATTTACGGTCGTGATAGCAAACATCATCACCGACCTCGTCTACCGGATTCTCGATCCAAGAATCAGGCTGCGCTAACATGAGCGAGCAACAGACAATGAACGAACAGCCCGCGATTCGGGCAGGCTTGCCCTGGGGGGCGGCCGATGACGAGATCCAGCCGGAGATCCGCTGGCGGGTGACATGGCAGATGTTCTGCGCCAACAAGGGCGCGGTCGTCGGCCTGGTCCTTCTCTCGCTCATCATCCTGATGGGCCTGATCGGGCCCATGGTCTATTCCGGCGACCCTTTCGCCATCGTCGCGCAACCGTTCCTGGAACCCGGAGGGGAGATCCCACTGGGTACCGACTATATCGGCCGGGACATTCTGATCGGCATCGTTTACGGGGCGAAGCCGACCCTGGCCATCGCGTTGTCGGCCACGTTCGTCACGGCCATGGTCGGCCTGACGGTCGGGGCGCTGGCGGGCTTCTTCGGCGGCAAGGTGGACGGGTTCCTGATGGGGGTGACGGAATTCTTCCAGGTGCTGCCCAGCCTGATCTTCGCAATGGTCGTTGTCGCCGTCTTCACGCCCAGCCTGTTGACGGTCGTGGTGGCCATCGGAGTCACCAGTTGGACCAGCATTGCGCGATTGACCCGCGCCGAGTTCCTGAAGTTGCGCGAGCGCGAGTTCGTGATGGGCGCGCGTGCGGTGGGCGCCAGAGACCGTACGATCATCGTCAAGGTGATCCTGCCCAACGCCTTGCCCCCGTTGATCATCGCCATAACGCTGCAGATCGGGCTGTGCATCCTGTTCGAAGCTGCACTGAGCTTTCTTGGACTGGGCGATCCCGACGTCCTGACCTGGGGAATGATGATCGGGCAATCGCGCGACTTCTTCTTCCAGGCCTGGTGGACAGTGTCCTTTCCGGGACTGGTGATCCTGCTGACGGTGCTGAGCATTGCCTTGATCGGCGATGGCCTGAACGATGCCTACAACCCCAAGCTGCGCGGGCGGTGATCGACATGACGGCAGATAACACGCCTGCGTCGAACGAAACGACCGTGCTGGAAGTCGACGGTCTCTGTGTCGAGTTCAGCATGCGCGGCAAGCAGGTCCCGGTGCTGTCTGACGTCAGCTTCAACATCGACCATGGGCGTACCGTTGCCATCGTCGGTGAAAGCGGTTGCGGCAAGAGCATGACGGCGCTGGCCATCATGCGCCTGATTCCTTCGCCTCCGGGGCGCATCAGTTCGGGCAAGATCCTGTTCAAGGGAGAAAACCTGATCGAGGTCAGCGAGCGGCGGATCCGCGAGGTGCGGGGCCGCGACATCTCGATGATCTTCCAGGAACCGATGACGTCGCTCAATCCAGTCTACACGATCGGCGACCAGATCGCCGAGACCATCAAGCGTCACCAGGCCGGCTCGGCCGCGAGTGTCCGCCAGCAGGTGCTGGACCTGCTCAGGCTGGTCCAGATACCCGCGCCGGAGCGACGCATCTCCGAGTATCCCCATCAACTCTCCGGTGGCATGCGGCAACGGGTCATGATTGCGATCGCGCTGGCCTGCGAGCCTGCCTTGCTCATTGCGGATGAACCGACCACGGCGCTCGACGTGACCGTGCAGGCCCAGATTTTCGACCTGCTCAAGGACATCCAAGCCAAACGGGGAACCAGCTTTATTCTCATCACGCACGACTTCGGTGTTGTGGCCGAGTTGGCCGATCGGGTGGTCGTGATGTACGCGGGCCGCAAAATCGAGGAAGGTTCCGTGGAGCAGGTGATCAACGATCCCCGCCATCCGTATACCCGCGGCTTGCTGCGCTGCATGCCGCAGATCAAGCTCGACCCGGTTCTCGCAGCCGAGCCGCTTGCTGAAATTCCGGGCACAGTCCCCGATCTTCTGAGGCAATCCAAGGGCTGCTCGTTTGCGCCGCGGTGCCCGTCCGTCACGGCGAAGTGCATCGAGATGCCACCGATGGTGCAACTCGGCGAGCAGCGTTCGGCCCGGTGCTGGCTGGCTCACGAACCCGCGGCCACCGCAGAACAGTATGTCTGACGCAATGCTCAACGTAAGGGACCTGAAGGTCCATTTCCCGGTGGCCAAAGCCGGCTTCTTCGCGCGGCGACAAGTCGTCCACGCCGTCGATGGCGCCAGCTTCGAGATCCCTCGCAGCAAGACGCTCGGTCTGGTGGGAGAAAGTGGATCGGGCAAGTCCACCACCGGGCTGGCCATTCTTCGACTGATCAAGCCTACGAGTGGAGAGATCACGTTCGATGGCAGAACGCTCGGCGACATGGATTCTGAAACATTCCGCGCGATGCGTCGCCGGATGCAGATCGTCTTTCAGGATCCGTACTCGTCGCTAGATCCGCGCAGCACCGCCGGCGAGATCGTGCGGTTCCCGCTCGACATCCACGCACTGGGCAGCAACGCCGAGCGCAAGGAGCGTGTCGCCGAGGTCTTTTCACTCGTCGGGTTGCGACCGCGGCAAATGGATTTGTTCCCGCATCAGTTTTCCGGCGGCCAACGGCAACGGATCAGCATCGCAAGGGCGCTGGTCCTGCAGCCCGAGTTCATCGTCTGCGACGAGCCGGTGTCGGCCCTGGATGTGGCCATCCAGGCGCAGATCCTGAATCTGCTGAGCAGGCTGCGCGACGAACTGAACCTCACCTTGCTGTTCATCTCCCATGATCTGGGCGTCATCAGCCACATCTGCGACGAAGTCGCTGTGATGTACCTCGGCAAGGTTGTCGAGAAAGCGCCGCGGCATGCCTTGTTCAGGCAACCGTTGCATCCCTATACGCAGGCCCTGTTTTCCGCTGTGCCGACACGCAACCCGGAACTCAAGGGCGCGGTGAAGCGAATCCGCTTGCAAGGGGACATCCCCAGCCCAATCAATCCCCCGAGCGGCTGTCGTTTCCATACACGCTGCCCGATCGCCCAAGCCCGCTGTCGCAGCGAAGAGCCGCAACTGACCGAGCAAGCCTCCGATCACCTGGTGGCCTGCCACTTCCCTGGCCAAGACATTTCGGTCGCTGGGTAGGCAGCCCGTTCCCCGATTTCAACCGACAGGAGACTGCCCATGCAGATTCATACGAGATTCTTCGCGAGGCTGGTCACGGCCGCGTCGCTTGCCATACTGGCCGCAGCGCCCGCATGGAGTGCAGATCCCCCGCCGCAAAAAGGCGGGAAGATAGTGTACATGTCCGGGAAGATCCCGAGCCTCAATCCGCTGCATGGCGAGGCGAACACAGGGGTGGTCACGGGCCAGGTCTTCGCATCCCTCACCCGCCTCGATGAAAAGCAAAGGCCGATTCCCTATCTTGCCAAGAGCTGGGAGATCTCGCCTGACGGGCTGAGCTATACGTTCCGGCTCGAGCCGGAAGCCAAGTTCCATGACGGAAAGCCGATTACGTCCGAAGACGTGGCGTTCTCGGTAGGGATCGTCCAGAAGTATCACCGGTTCGGCAAGCAGATGTTCGGTCCGGTCACCAGCGTCGAGACGCCCGATGCGCATACGGCGATCTTCAAGCTATCCCAGCCGCACGCTCCCACGTTGCTCTCGACAACGATGTCGCGCTTCCTGCCGATTATGCCGAAACATGTGTATGGGACGCAGGAGGACTTCAACGCACACCCCGCACACGCCCGGCCGATTGGATCAGGGCCATTCACGATCACCGACGTCAACATGGAACGCTACGTGATCCTGGACCGTTTCCCTGACTACTTCATCAAGGGGCGCCCTTACCTGGATCGCGCGGTCCTGCAGATTGTCTCTGACCCGACCGCCGTCCGCGTCGGCCTGCAGCGACAGGAGTTCGACCTCGCCCCAGGGTCGGCGATGCGGTATCGGGAAATCAAGAGCCTGAAGTCCCCTCAGTTGCAGATCGGTCGGTTGTTGGATGCCGCCGGGGCGTTCACGACCATCGAATTTAACAACCGCTCCGGTCCACTGAGCAACAAGAAGGTGCGCCAGGCGATCGGTCATGCCATCGACACGGAGTTCATTGCCAAAACGCTGCACGACGGATGGACCTTGCCAGGCAGGGGACCGTTCCCGGTCGGCAATCCGTTCTTCAATGAATCGATGAAGGGCTACGAATTCAATCTGGCCAAGGCGAACAAGCTGCTCGACGAGGCGGGGTTCCCGGCGAAGGCGGACGGTATTCGGTTCGAGCTGAAGCTGCTGTACGCCTCCAACATGTTCCAAGACCTTTTCGTGACGATTCCCGAATACGTGGTTCCCAGCTTGAAGAAGGTGGGCATCAAGGTGATCCGGGAACCAGTGCCCGGTGCCGCTGCCTGGTCGGAGCGGATGAAGAACTGGGACTTCGAAATGTCAATGGCGCTTCCCGGCTCCTGGCTCGATCCCGGTATCGGCATAAGCCGCACTTATGTCTGCGACAACATCCGGCACATCGCCTATTCGAACACCTCGGGGTTCTGCAACAAGACGGTAGATGAATTGTTCCAGAAGGGGGCGGTCGAACCCGACTTCGGCAAGCGCAAGGCGCTGTATGACCAAGTGCAGAAGCTGCTTTGGGAAGAGGCACCCATGATGTGGGTCGTCCAGCTCGCCCCGGCGATGATCTACAACGCCAAGCTGATCAATCCGCCGTTAACCGGATGGGGTCAATACGGTCCTTTCGACAACATCTACTGGAGCGGCGGGGCCAAGTAGCCCCGGGTGCGCGATGGCCTGCCGGGCGGGAGCAGCTTTTCCCCGCCCGGTGCTATCGGGTCGACCGAGAGCGCTTCCCTCCCGGCTCCGAGGGGCCAGCCCACATTGAAGAGAACGCCCACTATGTTTGATTTCCTGATTCTCAACGGCATGGTCTACGATGGAAGTGGCTCGCCAGGCCGCAAGACGGACATCGGAATTAAGGATGGCTGCATCGCAGCCATCGATGATCTGTCCGATGCACTCGCCACGGAACAGATCGACGTGGCTGGCTTGGCCGTGGCGCCGGGCTTCATCGACTTGCACACCCACTCGGACTTCACCCTTGTCGTCGACGGGCAGGCACAGAGCCAGGTGCACCAGGGCGTGACGACCGAAGTCATAGGCCAATGCGGACACAGCTGCGCACCGATGCGCGACCCGAAACTCCGGCCCCCAATGGGAGCCGGACATGCGTCCGATGCCATCGGCGACAAGCGCTGGCAGACCTTTGGCGAGTATCTGGACGTGCTCGAGCAATCTCCGCTCGGCGTGAACGTCGCTGCGTTTGTGGGGCATGGCACGGTCCATAGCGCGGTGCTGGGCGATGCGCTCACGGCTGGCGACGACGAGGATATCGCCCGCATGAAAAGGTTGGTCGAGGAATCGCTGGACCAGGGAGCGGCTGGCTTTTCGACGGGGCTGGAATACTGGCCCGGGATCTTGGCGGCGCCGGAGCATCTGGTGCCGTTGTGCGAGGCTGCCGCGGTGCGCGGCAAGCTCTACGCAACCCATGTGCGTAATCGAGATAGATTCTACGACCTGGGGTTCACCGAGGCCATCGCGGCATCCCGCGAGTCGGGTGCGCGCCTGCAGATATCGCATATCCAGACAAAGTTCGGGGCGCCGGACCATGCCATGGAGCACACGCTCGAGATGATCGATGCTGCGCGTCGGCATGGGCAGGATATTGCGTTCGACGTCATCCCGCACGACTGGAACAACACCTCGGTGATGTCGATCCTACCGAAGTGGGCGCGCGAAGGTGGCGTCCAGTCGACGCTCAAGCGGATGAAAGATCCCGACGTCCGGGAGAAGGTCAAGCGCAATCCGGCACCGATGCTGCTGATCGTGAAGGCGCGGCGATGGGACGACGTGGTCCTGCTCAATGCCGTCACCAACAGGCATCTCGTCGGCATGAGTTTTGCCGAGATCGGCAAGATGCGCGGAGTCGATCCCTACGACGCCCTGATGGACATGCTGATAGAGGAGGATGACGCGGCCGGACGGATGATGTGGGCAACCCGCAGCTTCCGGGACGACGACATCGAGATGGCGATGCGCGATGCCTCCTGCGCCGTGATTTCCGATACCGCGGCGCTCTCGCCGGAAGGCAGGCTGGGCGAGCAGCTTTTCTCTCTCAGCGGTTATGGATGGGCTCCGCGCTTCTTGCAGTATTACGTGCGTG
>Ga0209792_1001235_pt1 | contig 12996 bp, 8 predicted proteins | sample EBPBio142005_DNA_FD_185860 | JGI IMG/M metagenome (GOLD analysis project Ga0209792, IMG submission 185860) | Wastewater treatment Type I Accumulibacter community from EBPR Bioreactor in Madison, WI, USA - Reactor 1_6/14/2005_ DNA (SPAdes)... | ecosystem: Engineered > Bioreactor > EBPR >... | reverse complement strand
GCTGGTCGGGCGACAGACCCGGAAAGCGCAGCGCCACGACCCACAGGCCCCGCAGGACATGCAGCAGCAGGCGCAACACGCGCCAGCAGGCGCGCAATGCACGCGGCGTCAACGGTCGCTGGGCGTGGCGTTCAGCCGCGCTCAAACGCAAGCTGCCCGCCGACCAGGGTGCAGCGCACGCGACCCGGCAGCTCGTAGGTCGAGAACGGTGTGTGCTTGCCCTGGCTCACCAGCGCATCGGCCTGCACCGTCCAGCTGGCAGCGGGGTCGACCACGCACAGGTCGGCCACGCCGCCCACGGCAATGCGCCCCACGCTGGCCTGCAGCGTGCCCAGTGCGCTTCCGAGCACGCGCGCGGGCTCGCTGGTGACGGTGGCCACGGCACGCGCCAGCGGCACACCGGCGTCGCGCGACCATTTGAGGGCGATGGACAGCAGCAGCTCCAGCCCCGTGGCGCCGGGCTCGGCCTCGGCAAAGGGCATGGCCTTGGCGTCCTCATCGACGGGGTTGTGGTCGGAGACAAGCGCGTCTATGGTGCCGTCGGCCAGCGCCGCCGCCAACGCATCGCGGTCACGCTGCTGACGCAGCGGCGGCGTGAGGCGCGCGCGGCTGTCGAAGTAGCCGATGTCCATGTCCGTGAGCATGAGGGAATTGATGCTCACGTCGCAGGTCACGGCCAGGCCCGCGGCCTTGGCCTGCCGCACCAGCTCCACGCCCGCGCTGCTCGACAGGCGGCACAGGTGCACGCGCGCGCCCGTGGTCTTCTGCAGCTCGAAGATGGTGTAGAGCGCAATGGTCTCGGCCGCCACGGGCACGCCCGACAGGCCCATGCGCGTGGCCAGCGGGCCGCTGGCGGCCACGCCCTTGCCCAGGTACAGCTCCTGCGGGCGCAGCCACACGGTGTAGCCGTAAGTGGCGGCGTACTGCAGCGCGCGCTGCAGCACCTGGGTGCTGGCCAGCGCCACGTCGGCCTGGCCGAAGCCCACGCAGCCGGAGTCGGTGAGCTCGGCCATCTCGGTCAGCACCTCGCCGGCCAGGCCGCGCGTGAGCGCGCCCAGCGGGAACAGCCGCCCCTGGTGCAGCTTTTCGGCGCGGAACTTGAGCATCTCCACCAGACCCGGCTCGTCGAGCACCGGGTCGGTATCGGGCGGGCAGACCAGGCTGGTGACGCCTCCCGCGACGGCCGCGGCCATCTCCGATTCGAGCATGCGCTCATGCTCGTAACCCGGCTCGCGCAGGCGCGCCGCCAGGTCCACCAGGCCCGGCAGCACCAGGCAGCCGCTGGCGTCGATCACGCGGTTGGGCGCGAACTCGGCCGGCGCGCCATCGACGCCGATGATGCGGCCGGCCGCCAGGGCCAGATGGCAGACCTTGTCGAGGCCGCTGGCTGGGTCGATGACGCGACCGTTCTGGATGAGTATCTTCATGGTTTCAAGCCAAATATGCCACCAGCGCCCGTCCAATAAGCGCGAGAAGCTATCAATTCAATAGTATTCAACCCTCGTTGCCGGCGACGATGGACATCACCGCCATGCGCACCGCAATGCCGAAGGTGACCTGCGGCAGGATCACGGCCTGCGGGCCGTCGACCACGGCGGAAGCGATCTCCACGCCGCGGTTGATGGGGCCGGGGTGCATGACGATGGCGTCGGGCTTGGCCAACTGCAGCTTCTCGGGCGTGAGGCCGAAGCTCTTGAAATACTCCTGGCTCGAAGGCAGCAACGCGCCGCTCATGCGCTCGTTCTGCAGGCGCAGCGTGATGACCACGTCGCAGTCCTTGATGCCGTCTTCGAGGCTGTGGAACACGCGCACGCCCATCTGCGCCATGTCGGCCGGCACCAGCGTGCGCGGGCCGACCACGCGCACCTCGGCCGCACCCAGGGTGGTGAGGGCGTGGATGTCCGAGCGCGCCACGCGCGAGTGCAGCACATCGCCCACGATGGCCACCGTCAGGTTGGAGAAATCCTTCTTGAAGTGACGGATGGTGTACATGTCCAGCAGGCCCTGCGTCGGGTGCGCATGGCGCCCGTCGCCGGCGTTGACCACATGCACATGCGGGCCCACATGCTGGGCGATGAGGTAGGGTGCACCCGACTCGCTGTGGCGCACGACAAAGATGTCGGCCGCCATGGCCGTGAGGTTGTCTATGGTGTCCAGCAGGGTCTCGCCCTTGGCCGTGGAACTGCGCGCGATGTCCAGCGTGAACACGTCGGCCGACAGGCGCTTGGCCGCGATGTCGAAGGTGGTGCGCGTGCGCGTGCTGTTCTCAAAGAACAGGTTGAACACGCTCTTGCCACGCAAGAGCGGCACCTTCTTGACCTCGCGGTCGTTGACGCTGGTGAAGTTGGCGGCAGTGTCCAGAATATGCGTGACGATGTCCCGGGGCAGGCCCTCGATGGACAGCAGGTGGATCAGCTCGCCGTTCTTGTTGAGTTGGGGGTTGCGCTTGTACAGCACCGTCAGACCTCTTTGACGTCGAAATGAAAGGCTCCGCTGTCGGCCCGGGCGAGCGACAGCGATTGCGTGGCCGGCAGGCTCACGCGCGCGGCGGCAAATTCGGCCGCCACGGGCAGCTGGCGCCCGCCACGGTCCACCAGCACGGCCAGGCGCACGCTGGCCGGGCGGCCGTAGTCGAACAGCTCGTTGAGCACGGCGCGTATGGTGCGGCCGGTGTAGAGCACGTCGTCGAGCAGCAGGATGTCGGCCCCGTTCACGTCGAACGGCAGCGTGGTCTGCGCGCTGGAAGCCAGGCCCCGTTGGGCAAAATCGTCGCGGTGCATGGCCGAGGACAGCACGCCTGCGGGGCCGGCCAGGCCCAGGTCTTTTTGCATCCGCTCGGCCAACCAGGCGCCGCCCGAGGCCACGCCCGCCAGATGCGTATGCGGGCCGCGCAGCGCGCGCACGCCGCGCAGCAGCTCGGCGTAGAGCGCCTCGGCGTCCAGCGTCAGGTGGCCGCCTGCGGACACGGGAGAAGTGGGGCTCATGGCAGATTCCTTAAAAACTGTTCCAGGATGATGCAGGCCGACGCGGCATCGGCGTCCGCCGCGCCAGCGGCCAGGGCCTCGGTGGTGCTGTAACGCTCATCCACCTCATAGACCTGCAGGCCAAAGCGCCCGCGCAGCTGGCGCGCGAATTTCTGCGCGCGGGCGGTGTTCTCGTGCGGCGCACCGTCCGGGTGCAGGGGCACGCCCACCACCAGCGCGTCGGGCTGCCATTCGCGGATGCGCTCGGCAACCTGGGCGAAGCGCGCATCGCCCTCGGCACGTATCGTGCCCTGCGGCGTTGCCGTGCGCAGCATGCGCGTGCCCACGGCCACCCCCGTGCGCTTCAAGCCAAAATCGAAAGCCAGGAAGGATTGGAAATGCGCCGGGATCGAGGTGATCGGCTCGGTCATGCATGCCCCGCGTCGCGCGACAGCATCCACGACTGCAGGCCCAGCAAGCCCAGGGCGCGCTCGTAGCGCTCATCGACCGGCGTGTCGAAGATGATGGCGGCATCGGCGTCCACCGTGAGCCAGCTGTTCTCGCCCAGCTCCGACTCCAGCTGCCCCTCGCCCCAGGCCGAATAACCCAGCGTCACCAAGACGCGGCGCGGGCCCGCGCCATGCGACAGCGCCTCCAGCACATCCTTGGAGGTCGTCATCTCCAGCCCGCCAGGAATGCTCATGGTGGAGGCGTAGGGCGAATCATCCTCATCCCCATCCTTGGCGGCGCCTTCCGGCGTGCCGCGCATCGGGTCGTGCAGCACAAAGCCGCGCTCGGTCTGCACGGGGCCGCCCAGAAACACCGGCTGGTGCGTCAGATCCGCGCGTCCCAGCGTCAGATCAACCTTCTCGAACAGGCCTTCGAGGCTGATGTCCGTTGGCTTGTTGATGATCAGGCCCAGGGCACCGCGCTCGCTGTGCTCGCACAGATAGACCACGCTGCGCGCAAACGACGCATCCTCCATGCCCGGCATGGCGATCAGGAAATGGTGCGTCAGATTCATGGGCGCGGAAGTTGCAAGCATGGGCCAATTTTAGGCCAATGACGCCAAGGCAAAAGGCCCGGCGGGCGTGGAACCAGCCGGGCACTTTTACCGGTAGAAGCAAAGCTCAGACCTCTGCTTCAGTCCTCACCTGCGCATAGTGGCGCACCAGACTCAGCAGCTCCTCGTCGGAATAGGGTTTGCCCAGGTAGTGGTTCACGCCAAGTTCCTGGGCATGGTCACGGTGCTTTTGCGCTATGCGCGAGGTGATCATGATGATGGGCAGGTCTTGCAAGCCATCGTCGCCGCGGATGTTGCGCGCCAGGTCAAAGCCGTCCATGCGCGGCATCTCGATGTCGGACAGCACCACCGCCGGCCGCTCCTGCTGCAGCCGCGCCAGCGCCTGCAGACCGTCGGCCGCCAATGCCACACGGTAGCCCTCGCGCTGCAGCAGGCGTTGGGTGACCCGGCGCACGGTGATGGAGTCGTCCACCACGAGCACCAAGGGCACCTGATCTGCGCCCGCTCCAGCTGTCGCCGCAGGCTCGCCAGCGGCAGTCATGGCGACCACGCTGCCTGCCTCCTGCGCAACCGGCGCCAGCATGGCCGCCCGGGCCTGCTCGCCATGCACCGTGGCCAGTGCCACGGGGTTGTAGATCAGCACCACGGCGCCCGAGGCCAGCACCGACATGCCCGCCACACCGGGCAGGCGTGAGAGCTGCGGGCCCAGGTTCTTGACCACCACTTCCTGGTTGCCCAGCACTTCGTCCACATGCAGGGCAATGCGCTGGGCCGCGCTGCGCAGCACGACCACTGGCCGCGCCTTGCCTGCAACCTCGGCGCTGCGTGGGGACGATTGCAGTAAAGCGCCGGCCCAGTAAAAGGGCAGCTCATCCTGGCCTTCGACAAATACCTGGCGGGCGTAGGCGGCGTCAATGTCGGCCACCGGACTGCGACGCACGATCTCCACCAGGTTTGCGGGCACGCCCAGCGTCAGCCGGCCCGCGCGCAGCATCACCACCTGGGTGACGGCCGTGGTCAGCGGCAGCACCATGCGAAAGGACGACCCCTGCCCTCGTGCGGTCTGCGTCTCTATGCGCCCACCCAGGGCGTTGAGCTCCGAGCGCACCACGTCCATGCCTATGCCGCGGCCCGACAGACCCGTTACCTCGGTGGCAGTGGTGAAGCCGGGCCTGAAGATCAGATTGGCAGCCTGTGCATCGGTCAGCGGTTCGTCCTCTGCAATCAAGCCCTGGGCCACGGCCTTGGCACGGATGCGGTCAATGTCCAGGCCCGCACCGTCGTCGCGGAACTCCACCGACACGTCATTGCCCTCGTGGCGCAGCGCAATGGTGATGGTGCCCACGGGGGGTTTGCCCTCGGCCGCGCGCTGCTCCGGGACCTCTATGCCATGGCCCGCACAGTTGCGCAGCAGGTGTTCGAACGCCGGGGTCATGCGGTCGAGCACGCCGCGGTCGATTTCGATGGAACCGCCGGAAATATCGAGCCTGATCTGCTTGCCGGTTTCCTTGGAGGCCTGGCGCACCACGGCATACAGGCGTTCGGCAATGCTTTCAAACTCCACCATGCGCGTGCGCAGCAGGTCGCGCTGCAGCTCGCGCGCCTGGCGCGCCTGTGCGATCAGGTCGTCCTCGGCGCCCTCCAACGAGCGCTGCAGGTTGCGCTGCACCGTGGCCACGTCGTTGACCGATTCGGCCATCATGCGCGTGAGCTCCTGCACGCGCGTGAAGCGGTCGAACTCCAATGGGTCGAAGCCCGCCGCCGAGTCCTTGGACAGCGCCAGCCGCGACTGCATCTGTGATTCGGCCTGCACCTCGATATCGCGCAGCTGCTGGCGCAGGCGCTCCAGGTTTCCGGTCAGGTCGCTGAGCGAGACACGCATCTGCCCCAGGCGCGCATCCAGGCGCGAGCGGGAAATCATCACCTCGCCTGCCTGGTTCACCAGCCGATCGAGCAGTTGCGCACGCACACGCACCGTCTGCCCGGCGGCGGCGCGCTGCTGCTGAGCGGCAACGGTGGCCCCCGCGGCGGAGGTCCAGGACAAGGGTGCCGCAACCGGTGCAGCCGCCACCGCCCGTACCTCCTGGGCCACTGGCGTCGGCCCAGCCTCGGGCGCCATGCCGGCCTCATGCGCGGCTACGACCAGAGGCTCGGTGAGCGGCTGCGCACCAATGGTGCGCAGGACGTCAAAGTCGGCCTGAAGCACATCCAGGCTGGCCAGCAAGGGCTCGATGTCTGCCGTGGTGACATCTTCGGCACCTATGCGTTCGACCGCTGTCTCCATGCGGTGCGCCATCTCGCCCAGACGCATGGCACCGGCCAGGCGTGCACTGCCTTTGAGGGTGTGCAAGGCACGCAGCAGCTCGTTGCGGGCGCTCAGGTTCTCGGGGCGCGCCGACCATTGGCGCAGCGCTGCACCCAGTGCCGGCAGCAGTTCTGCGGCTTCTTCCTCGAAGATCGGGAACAGGTCGGGGTCTATGACGTCCAGAGCGTCAATGTCATCGTCGCTATCGTCTGCCGCTGCCACGGCGCGGGCGATGGCCTCGTCGATCTCGCGCTCACGTGCCTCCAGTGCTTCGAAGTCTGGCGCCTCATCGCCAGGGCCGGTCTGCGCAAGCTGGGCTGTCTCTGGCAGCGGCATGTCCGCAACTATGCCTTCAACGGGTTCGGCCACCAGCGGCAGGTCGGCATCCATGGCGGCCAACGGCGCAGCGCCGCTGCTGACCTCGGTCTGCAGGATGGCATCCAGGCGCTCATACACCTGGGGGTTGGGCTCCTTGAGAAAGCCGGCTGCAAACTGATGCAGCAGGCGGCGGATATCCTCGGCCGCCGCCTTGAAAACCTGGGCATGCTCAGGCAGGCCCGACGGCAGCAACTGCACATGCTGCAACGCATGCTCCAGCGTGCGCGCCAAGTCTGACAAATCGGCAAAGCCTACTGTCGCAGAACTGCCGGCCAGTGAATGGGCCAGCGCCACGGACAGCTCCGGCAGCGGCTGATGCAGCTCAAGCGACCATTCCTCAAGCGCCATCGAGAGCCGGCGCGACCACTCGTCAGCCTCGTTCAGATAAACGTTGTACAGCGGGATGGCTATGCGCAAATGCCCTATGACCTTGACCGCCTCATCCATGGGCCCCAGGACCTGCGGCTCCACCGGCTGTGGCTCGGCATCAACCGTGGCGTCAACGACGTCAGGCAATGCATGGGCCGGCTGCACAGGCGCGTCGGCAGGCGCTTGCGGCTGTGGCTCGGCAGAGTCCTGCAGGGCCTGCTCGAACAGCGAAAAATCCAGGTCGTCGATGAGTATGGCCTCGGGCTCGAACGAGGCCACAGGCGGAGACACCGGCGCATCGGCTTCGGGCTCGTCGATCCAGGTGTCTGCGAACTCCTGGCTCTGCTCCACTTCATCAGCCGGCAGGGTGAGATCGAAGTCCACGTCCAACGCCTGCTCGACCACCACGGGCGCCAGGTGCAGTTCCTCGATCGGCGCCACCTGCTCCGGCTCGGGAGCTGGCAGCATCTCTGCTTGCCCCACCTGCGCCACCGCGAGTTGGTCTTGGCCAGGCATGACAATCGGCACCAGGGCGCCGTGCTCGCGCATGGCTGTGGCGGCCGCTTCAAAGGCCTGCGCCTGCCAGCGCTCTGGCACGCCGGCCTCGATGTCATCGGCCCAGCGGCCAAAGGCGTGCAAGGCATCGCTCGACAGTTGCAGCAGTGGTGGCTGCATGGGCCTTTGCTCGGCCAGCCAAGCGTTGAGCGTTTGCTCCATGGCCCAAGCTGCCTCACCGAACTCGGTCAAGCCCACCATGCGCGAGCTACCCTTGAGCGTATGGAAGGCCCGTCGCAGCGTGGTCTGCTCGCTCAGGTCATCTGGTGCTGCACGCAGCACATCGACGGCGGCCAAGCCAGTGGCGACGACTTCGCGCGCCTCCTCCAGGAAGATGGCGCGCAGGTCATCATCATCATCGCCGGCATGGTTCTGCTGCTCATCCTCCTCGTTGGACACTGGGGCAACTGTTGCGGGCGCCACAGGCTCTGCCGGCTCGGGCAACACCGGTTCAGGCGCAGCCATGCTGTCTGCCGCGGATTCGGCAAGCGATGGCGCTTCATTGCCGCCATCGCCCATCTCATCAGTCCCAGCCAGCAAGGCCGGAGCCTCGTCAATGACGACGGGAGCCGCCGAAGTTTGCTGCACGGCGGCTGCCAAGGCGTCCACTGCAACCGCCGGCGCTTCAGGCACGGCGCTATCGGCCCGCTGCGGCCCCACTCGCCCCATGAGGATGCGCAGCTCGCCCAGGGCTTCGTCATACACAAACAGCTTACGTGCCATGGCACGCTGATAGCTCAGCATGTCAATGAGAAAGCCCAGGGCACCGAAGCTGTTGCCCAGCTTCTCAAAGACCTGCTGGCGCTCCTCGGGCGCAACCTCACCGACAAGCAAATGCTCCACCATGTCGCGCATGCGCACCACGGCCAGCGACGCCTGGTCGAGTCCGAGCACGGACAGCACGCCGCGCATTTGCTGCAAGGCCCCGGGCACGGACCGCAGCAACTCCAGATCCTGCGGATTGCGGAAGAACTGATCCATGGCCTTCTCGGCCTCGGCCATGGTGGCGTGCAACTCACCCACCACGCTGCCCATGGTCTGGTGGTCGCTGACGCGGCGGTACAACTCCTCCATCCAGACTTCAAGCGGCTGCGACTCACCGCCCGCGAGCACACCATCGAGGCGCTGCACCAGGCATGCGGCCCGCTGGGCCATGGTTTGCCGCGATGCATCGAGCTCCTCAAATGCCGCCTGCAGATACAGCACCGCGGTGGCCACCTCCATGGCCAGCGCTGCCGAGGGAGGTTCACCAGAGCGCAGCGTGGCATCCACCGCCCGCGTCAATGCCTGTGCCAGGCTCTCGCTTTCCGGATGCAGCTTGCGCAGCGAATCACACACCAGGTTGAACTGGTCTGCTGCGGGCTTGAGCTTGTTGCGATCGCCTCCGGCCAGGGCGGACCAGGTTTCGGTGGCCGCGGCAATGCGCTTGCGTGCCTGCGCCAGCAGGGCCGGATCAAACAGGCCGAAGCGCGCCTGCTCGTAATCGACCGCCTGATGCCGCTGCAGGCCAAAGGCCGTGCGCACGGCCTGCAATGCCGGCATTGCCGCGTTCGTCGCACCGGGCGCGGCCTGCGCGCAAAAGAACAGCAGATCCTGCACCAGGCGTTCGGCAATGGCGCTGTCACCCTTGGCCAGCGTTGCGTACTGCATCAGCACACGCGATGCCACGCGCTTGGCGTACAGGTCGGGCTTGAGCGCCTGCCGCGACAGCGCCTCGAAGAAGCCGGCGCAAATCACCCAGAACGCACGCGTCTGGCCCTCTGGCTGCGCCGCGGCAAAACCCAGGCAGGTGGCCTGCATGTCTGCTGCAGCATCCGGATCTGCGTTCTTGACAATGCGCAGCACGGCACTGTCCAGCCGTGCGCGCGCCTCGGCGCCATAAGGCAGGGGCGCGACGCCCGAGGCCACTGCGGGCTCGGCCAGGCGCTGCTCCACCGGCCACAGGTCGGCAGGATGCACACGATCCACCCCCGCCAGTGCCTGCACCTCGCGGTACTGCGGAAACAAGGCCACGGGTGACAGGTTCTTGCCCGCCAGCACGCACTCCAGGTAATCGATCAGCGCAAAGCTTGCCCGCTCTATGGCCTGCGCGGCATCGTCACTGCACAGCTCAGGGCGCTGCACGAAACGCTGCACCGCGGCCTCCATGGCACGCAGAACCTGGGCCGGCGCCGGCATGCCCACCATCTCCAATGCGCCGCCCGCCTGGTGCAGCTGCTGGCGTGCAATGCGCAAGCCGGCCGAATCCAGCGATGCCAGGTCGGATGCCCGGGCAATTTCGGCATCACGCACAAAGCGGCGCATCGACTTGGCTGCGCCCTCCAGGGACTTGCGCAGCTCATCAAGCACCCATGCCAGCGGCCCGAGGTCTTGCTCGTTCTGAGCCCAATCGGCACCCGGTGCGGTTGCGGCGTCAACAGTTGACATGAATTCGTCCCAGGCTGCAGCCAAGCCAGTGCGTTAATGAAAGAAGTTCAGGCAATCTTGAAGCGGGCCACCGACTGGCGCAGCTCTTCTGCCATATGCGACAGCTCGCGCACCTTGTGCGCCGTGGTGCGCGTTCCCTCCTCCGTCTGCTCGGTCACGGCAAAGATGTGCTGAATGCTGTCGGCGACGCCGTTGGCCAGATCTGCCTCACGCGAAGTGGACGAGGAGATCTGCTCGATCAGCTCGGCCAGTCGGCGCGACACACGGTCGATTTCGCTCAGGGCGGTGCCGGCGCTGTCGGACAGGCGCGCGCCTTCTACCACGCCCTGGGTGGAGCGCTCCATGGCGGCCACGGCGTCCTGGGTGTCGGTCTGAATCGCCTTCACGAGTGCCGAAATCTGGCGCGTGGCGTCGGCAGAACGCTCCGCCAGGCGCTGCACTTCTTCCGCCACCACCGAGAATCCCCGCCCGGCCTCACCGGCCGATGCCGCCTGGATGGCGGCGTTCAGGGCCAGCACGTTGGTCTGCTCGGTAATGTCGGAAATCAGCTCGGTGATCTCGCCAATCTCCTGCGACGACTCACCCAGGCGCTTGATGCGCTTGGAGGTATCCTGAATTTGGTCACGTATGGCGTTCATGCCGCCAATGGCATTCTGCACCGCCTGCAGGCCCCGGTCTGCGGCCTGCAGCGATTGGCGCGCCACGGCGGCCGACTCCTGTGCCTGCGACGACACGCCGTTGATGCGAGTGGCCATGTCCAGCATCGAGCGGCTGGTTTCACGAATCTCGCGCAACTGCTCGGTGGACGCCGCCAGCAGCTCGGTGGAGGTGTTGTCCACCTGTTCGGTGGTCTGCGCCACGCGTGCCGCCGTGTTCTGCACGCTGCCCACGAGCAGGCGCAGCTCCTCGACCGTGTAGTTCACCGAGTCGGCAATGGCACCGGTAATGTCCTCGGTCACGGTGGCCTCTTGCGTCAAGTCGCCCTCGGCCACCGATTGCAGTTCGTTCATGAGCCGCAAGATGGCCGCCTGGTTGGCGTCATTCACGCGCTTGGCTTCCTGCTCCTGGTGCTTGGCGTCGCGCTGCAGGGCCTCGGCGGCCAACTGGCGGCTTCGGCTGTCCAGCAGTTGTATGCGCGACAGCGCCACGCCGCACAGGAGCACAAACAGACCTGCGACCGTCAGCGCTGAAATCTCGCCAACACCCATGCCAGTCCGCTCTGACAGGCTGCTCTGCAGGCTCTCGAACTGGGTGCGCAGCGGCTCACTGTCGGCCACGATGGCCGCCTGCGCCTGCCGCGCCGACGCCAGGGCCTGCAGATTGCCCAGGATGGCGCCGGCATGCGTGCGCGTCTGGTCAAACAGCGCCATCAAGGCTTCGAGTTGCACGCGTGTCTGGGGGTCTCGGGTGCCGGCCAACAGGCCCTGGGAGATGTCCTTGAAGGAGTTCAGATCCTTGCCAAGCAGAAACACCGCTTCGGGGCTGACGCCATCGGCAGCCTGGAACTCATTGGCCGACTTGCCGATGCGCTGCGTCAACATGACGAGCTGGCCTGCGGCGGAAATATCAGCCGCAGACGCATTGTTCTGCACCTTCAGCGACGCCACCGCCTCGGCCTGCTCCAGCAAGGCAAACGACTGCTGATTGATGATGCGCAAGCCCTCGCCCGCCTGGGTCAGCACTTTTTTCTGCTCCATGATCACGCCGGCATTGCGTTCGGCGCGCTCCACCAGCGGCGCAAGCGCATCGACCTCTTGCTGAAATGATCCGCCCAGTGCCTGCACGCCCAGCTCGCCATCGCCAGCAGTGAGCGCACGCAGGTTGCGGCCCAACACATCGGCGCTTTGCTTCACATCGGCAAACGCCTGGGGCTGGCCGGACAGTGCCTGCGACACCGACTTGGCCAGGCGCTGGGACTGCATCAGCGATTGCCCAGTGATCGCCAGTTGCTGCGCAGACCGTTTGGACTGCTGCAGCACCCAGCCCGTGATCAATGCCAGCACCACCAGGCCAACGGCCAGCATGATCAACAGGCGGCGCTGCTGCACCGCCGCGGGCGCGCTGCCAAGCAGCGGCAGCTTGACATGCTCAGCCTCGCTCTGTGCCGGCTCATGCTGCTGCGAGGCCACTCCGAAGCCCCCCAGGATGCTGTCCAGGCCATCAGCGTGGTAGGCCTGGGACAGCACACCGGCGGACAGGGAGTCCGGGACCGCGTCCGTCAGGCTCAACTCGGTATCCCGCTGGGCGGGTTTGGGCTGGAACAGTTTTCCCAATGGATTCACGACGGACATGTGCTGCCTCACAAAAATCAAGCACTGATGCTGAGAAACGCGGGGTGGCGGGACAGGGCCTGCAAGTTCAGCTCCTGCCAGCGCATACCCTGCGCATCGATATAGGTGGTTCCAAAATATGCCGGCGCCCCGTCGCCCGGAGGCTCGGAGGCGACGAACGCCTGGGCGCTGCGCAGGCCGATCAAGCGGTCCACGAGCAGCGCGGCATTGACTTCCAATGCCGCATTCAGGGCCAGCAGGCTGGATTCGAGCAGAGCCTGCTCTGCGCGGGCAGGCACCGCGCCCAGCAGCCCCCCAAGATCGACCACGCCCGTAAGCGTGCCACGCAGATTGGCCACGCCGAGAAACCAGGGCTGGGTATAGGGGACGGACTGCACCCCGCTCCACGGAAAAATCTCCCCGGACTGCGCCAGGGGCAACAGGTATTGATGCTGCCCGGATTGCACGGCCAGCCAGGATGCCACTGCCACGTCCTGGGTCTTGGCCTCCTGCAGCCTGGCAGCAAGCCTGGTCTGCAGCTCTTTCAGGGCTTCACGCTGGGCCATGGAACTCTGTCCCGCCTCAGTTCAACGCATCGATCTTGGCCTGCAGTTCCGCAGGGTCGACCGGTTTGGTGATGTAGCCACGAGCCCCCTGGCGCATGCCCCAGACGCGATCGGTTTCCTGATTCTTGCTTGTGCACAT
>Ga0209792_1001234_pt1 | contig 13001 bp, 14 predicted proteins | sample EBPBio142005_DNA_FD_185860 | JGI IMG/M metagenome (GOLD analysis project Ga0209792, IMG submission 185860) | Wastewater treatment Type I Accumulibacter community from EBPR Bioreactor in Madison, WI, USA - Reactor 1_6/14/2005_ DNA (SPAdes)... | ecosystem: Engineered > Bioreactor > EBPR >... | reverse complement strand
GAAGACCGGCGCGGGCTACTACAAGTACAACCTGCCGGACCGCACGCCGATCCCCGATCCCGAAGTCGAGAAGATCATCGAGGAGACCTCGAAGAAGCTCGGCATCACCCGCCGCGCCATCTCCGATCAGGAGATCATGGAGCGCGCCCTGTTTCCGATGGTGAACGAGGGCGCCAAGATCCTGGAAGAAGGCATGGCGCAGCGTGCGCTCGACATCGACGTGATCTGGGTCAACGGCTACGGCTGGCCGGTCTATCGCGGCGGCCCGATGTGGTGGGCAGACAACGTCGTGGGCCTCAAGACCATTCACGACGCCCTGCTGAAGTATCGCGATGCCTCCGGCGACCCGTTCTGGGAGCCCGCCCCGCTTCTCAAGAAGCTGGTGCAGGAAGGCAAGAAGTTCTCTACCGTCTGATCAATTCGAACCGGAGGAAAATAAAATGGCTGATGCCGTTATCGTCTCGACTGCCCGCACGCCGATCGGCAAGGCATTCCGAGGCATCTTCAACGACACCCACGGCGCCGACATGGGCGCCCATGTCATCAAGCACGCTGCCGAGCGCGCCAAGGTCGACCTGGGCGAAATCGAAGACGTGATCATGGGCTGCGGCGCGCCGGAAGGCACGACCGGCTCGAACGTGGCGCGCGTCGCGGCAATCCGCGCCGGCGCCCCGGTCAGCGTCTCGGGCGTCACGGTGAACCGTTTCTGCTCCTCGGGCCTGCAGACCATTTCGATGGCCGCGCAGCGCGTACTGGTCGACAAGGCGACCGTCGTCATCGGCGGCGGCCTCGAGTCGATCTCTCTGGTCCAGGGCCCGCCGGGCGGCAACAAGAACCGCCTGGTCAATCCCTGGGTCAAGGAGCATGTGCCGGGCATCTATCACTCGATGATCCAGACCGCCGACACGGTGGCCGGCCGCTACAACATCAGCCGCGAAGCTCAGGACCAGTACTCGCTGCAGAGCCAGCTCCGCACTGCGGCAGCACAGCAGGCCGGCAAGTTCGACGACGAGATCGTGGCGATGGAAACCGAGATGCTCGTCACGGACAAGAACACCAACGAGACCTCGAAGAAGAAGACCAAGCTCGCCAAGGACGAAGGCAACCGTCCCGAGACGACCATCGAGGGTCTGGCCAAGCTGCAGCCGGTCATGGGTCCGGACAAGTGGATCACCGCCGGTAACGCCAGCCAGCTCTCCGACGGCGCCTCGGCTGCGGTCGTCATGAGCGACGCAGAAGCCGCCAAGCGTGGCCTCAATCCGCTGGGCGTCTACAAGGGCCTGGTCGTCGCCGGCTGCGAGCCCGACGAGATGGGTATCGGCCCGGTCTATGCCGTGCCGAAGCTCCTGAAGCGATTCGGCCTCAAGATGGACGACATCGACCTCTGGGAGCTGAACGAAGCCTTCGCCGTGCAGGTACTCTACTGCCGCGACAAGCTCGGCATCCCCAACGACAAGCTGAACGTCAATGGCGGCTCGATCTCGATCGGCCATCCGTTCGGCATGACCGGCGCCCGCTGCGTCGGCCACGCCCTGCTCGAGGGCCGTCGCCGCAAGGCCAAGAACGTCGTCGTCACGATGTGCATCGGCGGCGGCATGGGCGCGGCCGGCCTGTTCGAGGTCGTGCAGTAAGCGCGGCAACCGCGCGGCCCGTTGCCGCGCAACAATCCCGGCGGTGATGTCGATCCCGAGATCACTGCCTACGGCTTGTGCTTCACGAGCGAAGCGTGCCGGTCAACCGCAACACCTTGGAGCCGGATCGAAGAGATCCGGCTTTTTCATGCGGTCATCGGTCGAGAGCGCGTTCTTGCTCTCGAGGATCGTTCCCACATTGGAGTCGCCTTCGGAGGCTGCGTGGAGCAACCATGATCTCTCACATCCATATCGGCGTTGCCGACCTGGAACGCGCCTGGCGCTTCTACAGTTCTGTCCTGCCTCACCTCGGCCTGAAGGTCCGTTTCTACGAGCCAGAGAGGGGCTGGGGCGGTTGGCAGGCGCCGGATCGGACACGACCGCTTTTCCTGATCGGCCGCCCCTTCGACGGTGCGCCAGCCCATTGCGGCAACGGCCACATGACGGCCTTCCTTGCGCCGGACCGACCCTCCGTCGACCGCGCCTACGCCGCGGCACTGGCCGCTGGCGGCGTGTCGGAGGGCGCGCCGGGGCTCCGGCCGCAATATCATGCGAACTACTATGGCGCCTACTTCCGCGACCTCGACGGCAACAAGCTTGGCGTCTGCTACCACAATCCGGCATGAAGCTCGCTTAGGTGCCGACAAAGGTGGCGCGCGTCCGCTCTCCGCACGCCAGAACCGACAATCCTGTCTGGCGAGTGAGCGGCCCTGTGCTTTCGATGGAATCCAGGTGATCAGCGCCGATTGCGGCGCAGATCCTCCTCGTCCTTCCACATCAGGAACTGCGGACCGAGATCGGCGATCTTGGTCGCTCCGATCTGGGCCATGCTGATATCGACCTCGCGGCGGAAGATCTGCAGGGCCTTGGCAGCACCCGCGACGCCGCCTGCCGTGACGCCGTAGAGCGTCGGCCGGCCGACGAACACGAACTTCGCGCCCATGCAGAGGGCGATGATGGCATCCAGGCCGCGGCGGACACCGCCATCGAACATCACCGTCATCTTGTCGCCGACCGCGTCGCGGATGGCTGGCAAGACCTCCAGCGGCGACGGCGCGAGGTCGAGCTGCCGCGCGCCGTGGTTCGATACCATGATGCCGTCGACTCCCAGCGAATGGGCGCGGATCGCATCCTCGGGATGCATGATCCCCTTCAGCACGAAGTTGCCCTTCCACAGCTCGCGGTAGCGCTCGACATGTTTCCAGGTCATCGGCGCGCGGTTCTGGTAGGCGACCAGATCGGCCACCTTCTCGGCCGTGGCGTCGGGACCGGCATACTTGGCCCAGTTGGAGAAATAGGGTGTGCCGTGCTGCAGCCACTGCTTCATCCAGGCGGGATGCAGCAGCGCCTCGAACTTGGTCTTCCAGGTGAGCTTCAGCGGACGGCCCCAGCCGTTGCGCGTGTTGCGCTCGCGGTTGGATCCTTCGGGAACGTCGACGGTGAAGACCAGCGTCTTGAGACCAGCGTCGGCGGAGCGCTTGATCAGGTCCTCGGAAACGGCCGGGTCCTTGGCGGAATAGAGCTGATACCAGCCGTGATCGGGGGCCAGCTTGCCGAGATCCTCGATCGAGCCGGTGCTGGAGCCCGACATGATGAACGGCACATTCGCGTCGCGCGCGGCTTCCGCCAGCATCAGGTCGGCGCCGTGGCGGAACAGGCCGGCAAGGCCCGTCGGCGCGATACCGATCGGGCTCGAATAGGTGCGGCCGAACAGCGTCGTCGACTGATCGCGGACCGAAACGTCGACCAGATAGCGCGGCACGATGCGCGCCTTGCGGAAGGCCTGCTCGTTGGTGACGAGGCCGACTTCGTCGTCGGTGCCGCCTTCGATGAAGTCGTAAGCAATCTTGGGCAGCCGCTTTTTGGCGAGCTTGCGCAGATCCTCGATGTTCACCACGCCGTCCATCGTGTGCCTTGTCCTCGAATTTCAATGGCGGGATTTTGACCGTCTTTGCCCGCCCGGGCCAGCGATGTTAGACGAATCGCCATGCAAATCAGGCACGCAAGACACGGCGACGAGGCCCAGCTCGCGTTCCTCCTGGAGGATCACGAGCGCCACTACGGCAATCCGGTTGCCGACGGCGCCGGTGCCGCGGGCGCATCCTTTCTGGTTGAATCGCCGCCAGGCGGCACCATGTGCCTGGTGGCGGAACAGGACGGCGGCCGATTGGTGGGCTTCGCCATCCTCAACCCCTACTTTCCCGGCCCAAAGCTGACACACGACCTGTACCTCAAGGAACTCTATGTCATGGGCGATGCGCGCTCGGCCGGGGTCGGCGAGAAGCTGATCGACGGGATCCGGGCACTCGCCAAGCAGCGCGGCGACAGCCGCGTCCTGTGGACGACCGGCGAAGCGAATGCCGGCTCCCAGCGCTTCTACGACCGTCTCGGGATGCGGCGCGAGAAGAAGGTCTACTATGTGATGGACGTCTGAAGCGGTGAAGGGCGAGGTCCCCGATCGCATCGGCGCACCGGCCGCCAGCCAACGGACAGATTCATGACCAGTCTCATCCTGCACAACTACGACTTCTCCAACTTTGCCGAGAAGGCGCGCCTGATGCTGGGCTTCAAGGGCCTGGCTTGGCGCAGTGTCGAGATCCCGCCGATCAACCCCAAGCCCAAGCTGACGCCGTTGACTGGCGGCTACCGCCGCACGCCGGTACTGCAAGACGGCGCCGATGTGTGGTGCGACACCCGGCTGATCGCCCGCGAACTCGAGCGGCGCGTACCCGCACCCAGCTTCTTCCCGGCGAAGACATCAGGTGCTGCCGACGCCATCGCCTGGTGGGCCGAACATCAGTTCATGCGACCGACGGCGCTCTATGTGTCCGGCATCAACGCCGAGCACATGCCGGAAGGCCTGCACGAGGATCGCGCCAAGCTGCATGGCCTGCCGGTGCCGTCCATCGAGGCCGTGCGCAAGGCCGCGACCCGCAACCTCCATCTCGTGCGGCCGCAGATCCGCTGGATTGCCGACATGCTGGCCGACGGACGCCCCTATCTGCTGGGCGACACGCCGTGCATCGCCGACTTCGCGACCTACCATGTCGTCTGGTTCTATCGCGGCCGTCACATCGACTGCCGCCACGAGCTTGCGCCCTATCCCCGCCTTCTCGCCTGGCGTGACCGCATGGCCGCGATCGGCCATGGCAAGCGAACGAATATCGAGGCCGACGAGGCATTGGCCGAAGCGCGCGCCGCGACGCCGGCGACACCGCGCGCCTCGCAGCCGCAGGAAGGCGATCCGCAACCGGGACAGCGCGCCCGCGTTCGCCCCGCCGACAATGCCAAGGATTGGGTCGAGGGCGAGGTGACGTTCATCGACGCGCACGAAATCGCCCTGCTGCGCAACGATCCCGAGGTCGGCGACGTCACCGTGCATTTCCCACGGCTGGGCTACGACTGGCGCAGCGCCTCTCGCTAGCTCGACGGCCTGGCTACTCGGCGACCATCTCGCCCGAACCACCGAACTCGGCCGGGAAGTCCTTGAGCTTGGGAAGGCCGTCCTTCATCCGCAGCACCGTCTCGGCGTAGTTGACGTGGACTGCCGGCGCGAAAGCAAGCGTCGGGATGGTTGCCGCAAAGACATCGACCAGCCCGAGCGGCGGATGGTTGGCCATCAGGTGACCACCGCACTTCGTGCAGTATTTTCGCTCGCTGAGCGGGGTCTTGGCGAAAGTCGCGATGTGCTCCGCGCCCGACGTAACGCGCACGGCATCGGGCTTCCAAAGGCTAAAGGCATTCACCGGGCCGCCGGACCACGACCGGCAGGATTGGCAATGACAATAGCCCATCGCTTCGGGAGCGCCCGTAGCCTCGAGTTCGACTGCACCACAGAAGCAGCTGCCTTGGTACTTCATGATCGCCTCCTCCTTCGGTTGCAGGATCTCGACGCCGGCCTTTCGCAGCGATCATCCTGAACCGCGATGCACCGGCCGTCACGCAGCTTCCGTTTCAGCGCTCGTGAGCAGGCGCTGAGCAATCGGCAGCGGACCATTGCCTGAAGCTGTCGATCCTCGACCCGTCGAGCCAGCCGTGAATGCCGCCGATGACGACGACATCGGCCGTGTGGGCCATTTCAGCGCTCCACCGCCTTGCGCTCGGCCTCGCTGATCGGCAGCGAAGCCAGTTCCGCCAGGGTGATCGGCTTCACCGGCGGGCGCAGCCGATAGTAGCCGACCTCAGCGGGCGTCATCTTCCGTTCAGCGGCGATCAGCTCGGTGACGGTGAGGCCGCACAGCCGGCCCTGACAGGGGCCCATGCCACAGCGCAGGAAGGCTTTCATCTGGTTCGGCCCTTCGCAGCCGATGCGCGCCATGTCGCGCACCTGCTGAGCTGTCACCTCCTCGCAGCGACAGGCGAGCGTCTCGCCCTCGGGCTGACGGAAGGACTCGGCCGGCCGGTTCAGCCAATCGAGGAAGGCGCGTCCCATTTCCTCGCGCTGCAGCTTCTGGCGGATTGCCTGCGTGTCGGGCAGCGTCGTGTCCGCACGCAAGGCGCGGACCGCGGCGATGGCGGCAATGCGGCCGCGCTCGGCCGCCGCCGTGCCGCCTGCGATGCCCGCACCGTCGCCGGCCACGGCAATGCCGGGAACGGAGCTGCCGAAATCGGCATCGAGCACCGGCACGAAGCAGAGCTGGCGGTCGTTCCAGACATGCGCAGCGCCAGCCGCATTGGCCAAGTTGACGTTGGGAACGACACCCTGATGGAGCAGCAACAGATCGGCAGGCAGACGCCGCTCTCGGCCACCGCTCGCAAAGACGACTTCGCCGAGCTTCTCCTTGCCCACCGCCTCGACCCGGTCGACGCGATGCACCGGCACCTTCGCCTTCACTTCACGCAGCAGGGCCAGGCCTTTGGCGAAATATGGCGAGAGGGCGAAGTCGGGCAGATGGACCAGCGCCTGCAACCAGTTGCGCCACGGCGTCGTGTCGAGGATGGCGTCGATCCTCCCACCGGCACGCAAGGTCTGCGCCGCGAGCAGCCAGAGCAGCGGACCGTTGCCTGCCATGACCGTGCGGCCGCTCGGCACCAATCCCTGTGCCTTCAGCGCCGTCTGCGCGCCGCCTGCGGTCATCACGCCCGGCAAGGTCCAGCCGGGAATGGGAAACGGCCGCTCCTGCGAGCCCGTGGCGATGATCACGCGCTTGGCCTCGATCATGCGCGCCTTGCCGGCAATGGAGACCCCGACGATTTTCTGAGGATCGAGGCTCCAGACGGTGGCGCCGTTCACGATCAGCGCGCCACTGGCTTTGGCTTCAGACGCCAACGCAGCACCCGCCCAATAGTCCTCGCCCAGGATCGAGCGATCGGCGACGGGCGTCGTCGCGATGGCGCGATAGATCTGGCCACCCACGCCGGGATTCTCGTCGAACAGGACAGTGGAGACACCGGCGCGCGCCGCGAGCGAAGCAGCTGCAAGGCCCGCCGGTCCGCCGCCGATCACGACCAGATCGTAGGACGGCGCGAGATCGGACGCGGCCATCATCGCCCGGCCTCCCGCTTGCCGATCTGTGTCTCGACCTTCATGCCCTCGCGCACCGGGATCAGGCAGCCCTGGCGGCTGCCGATGCCATCGACCGTCACCAGACACTCGAAGCACACGCCCATCAGACAATAGGGCGCGCGAGGCGCTCCGGTGACCGGCGTGGTGCGGCAATGGTCGATGCCCGCAGCCAGCAGCGCGGCCGCGACCGTATCCCCTGCCCGCGCCGCGACAGGCTTGCCGTCGACCGTGATCGCGACGGCAGTGCCGGCGTCAGCCAGCCTCTTGAACATGGAACCTCCGGGCACTGAAGGGAGCGACGAGCGACGTGTCGAGCACACCACGGGCAATCATGGGCGCGATGATGAGCGCATGGTTGGCGGCGAGCGTCACGCCGGAATGGCAGCAGACGGTGAAAGCGCCGGGGTGCGTCTCGGACTCGTCGTAGATGGGAAAGCCATCCTGGGTCATGACGCGGATGGCGCTCCAAGTCCGCACCACGTTCACATTGGCAAGCAGCGGAAACTGCCGGACCGCGCGCTCGGCTTCGGTCGCGCTGACGCCAATCGTAAGCCCCGCCGGATCGACGCTCTCCTCCTTGGAGTCGCCGATCATCACCGTGCCCTCGTCGGTCTGGCGCAAAGTGACGACGGGATAGTTGAGGAAAGGCCGCAGCCGCTCGGTCACGACGATCTGGCCACGCTCCGGCCGCATCGGCGCTTCGAGTCCGACCATGGGCGCCAGCCGCATGTTGGCGTTGCCGGCGGCCAGCGCCACCTTGCCCGCCCGGATCTCGCCATGTGCCGTCGTGAGACGGAACTCGCCGCCTTCCCTGGTGATGTTCTCCACCCGATGGCCTGGCAGGTAAGTCACGCCGCGCGCGTTGATCGCCGTGTGCAGGGTGCGGAACAGGCGCAGCGAGTTCACGTGACCATCGAGCGGGCAATAGCTGCCGCCGACCACTTCGGGCCCGATGTCCGGCAGCATCCTGGCCACCTGCGAATGGTCCAAGATCTCGGTCTTGTACTCGACGATTCCCGGCTGGTTGTGCAGCCGCTTCAGCGTATCGGCGCGTGCCTCCAGTTCCTTCTCCGACAAAGCGAGGTGGAAGCCGCCCGGCCGCTGGAAGCAGACGTCGAGTCCGGTCTCCTGCTTCAGGAGATCGGAGAAGCCACCCCAGGCGTTGGAAGACCGGACCGTCCAACCGGCATAGGGGGCGAGCCCCAGTCCTTTGCTCTGCACCCAGACCAACGCGAAGTTGCCACGGCTTGCGCGCACCGCACGATCGCCTTCGTCGAGCACGACGACCCGGCAGCCCTCGCGCGCCAAGCCCCAGGCAGTGGCAACGCCGACCAGACCACCGCCGACGACGGCGACATCGTAATCGGCGACTCCCAAGCTAGCAGCCATGCATGACTCCTCGCCGACCAGCGACCGGACGAGGCCGGTGAAGACGCCCCCAATCTGCGTAGAGAAACGCGCCGAGGCACGTCAAACGTTGCATTTTCCCTTCCTTGCTCGTGATGCCCCGTGGACCATTCCGGGGACCATATTTTTCACGGGGCCTTGGAACGTCAAATCCGATTTCTCCGGACACGCCGTACCGGCTTCTCGTGTCGCCAGACCCGGCGTTCAAGATCATGACGCGGTGACGAGCATGAACGTCAGCTCGTGCTTGTTGTTGTGGAGATGCAGGACCTCGGCGCCCGGCAAGGCGGCAAAGGCCTCTGCCGTTTCGTGATCCGTCTCGCCCTGGAACTTGATGGTGCAAACGAAGTTCTTCACCTGGCCCGTCGCGCGCCAGCGCTCCACCAGCCGCAGCAGGCGCGCGGGATAGCAAATGACATCGGAGAACAGCCAGTCGACCGGGCCGATGCTGGCCGGCTCCAGCGCGAAGGCGCTCTCGCCGCGCCATTCGACGCCGGACATCGCGGCAACACGCGGATCAAGAGGCGCCTTGTCGATCGCCACGACCCCAGCGCCGAGCTTGGCCAGTACCCAGGTCCAGCCGCCGGGTGAAGCGCCGAGATCGAGGCAGCGTTCGCCCGGTTGCGGCCAGCGGCGTAGCCGCACCAGCGCCTCCCATAGTTTCAAGTAGGCGCGGCTGGGCGGCCCGACCTTGTCTTCGACAAGCTCGACTTCACCGTTGGCAAAAGGCGAACTGCACCGGGGCGCGGCCAGCATCCTATCCGGTGCCAACAGGGTCCAGGACCCCAAGGGGGCCGTCGGAGCTGCAGCCGGAAAGATCACCGGCTTGGCAGAGACGTGCGGCAGGCGCTCCTGGATCAGCGCAGCACGACGATGATGCAGCGGCGCATACATTGCCCAATTGCGCTGGATGTCGCGCAACGATTTGGCCGCCGTGCCGATAGAAGCCACGGGCAGCTCGATGCACTCATGCCAGACATTGGCAGCCCAAGCCGCATGTACGGCCGCCCCCTCCGTGACCAGAAGCCGTCCATGCTCCGTGGCAATGGCGACGCCGCGGCGGACAAGTTCTTCACGCAGTTGGGCTTCGAAGCCATCGGCGGCGAGATAGGCCGTCGTCACGTTGAAACCATGGCTGCGGTTCGAGCGAACGCTTCGAGCAAGTCGCCGATACAGTGGCGCTGCAGCTCGAGCGCGTGCTCGAAGAGATCGCGTGCCTCGGCGGTGGTGCCTGTCAGAGCGTGGCCTTTGCCATCATGCATCGTCATGACGCGCATACCGCCGGGAAGATTAATCAAAATCAATCTCAATGTAACAGGCGTGCAGTGGCGAGTCCGTCAACACTCGTGTTAGCGTGATGCAACACCGGAGGGAGATACAATGCTTACTAAACGCTTTCTGATGACGGCCGCCGTCGCAGGCGCCCTAACCGCGACCACGCTTGGCGCGGCTTTCGCGCAGAGCCAGCCGATCGTCGGCATCTCGACCGTCACCACCTATTCCATTGACGCGACCATCACCGCCATCGACCCGGCCAAGCGCACGATAACCTTCACGGGGCCGGCTGGCCGCTCCCTCACGCATCGAGTGAGCGACGGCGTCAAGATGGACACGTCCAAGGTCGGCGACGTGGTCTCGATCGCCTTCGAGGACAAGCTGAGCTTCGTCCTGTCCGCGCCGAATGCGCGTACACCGCGCGATCGCGATCTTAACGTCGTGGCCGGTGTCGCCGGCAACAACCGCGCCGCGGGCGTCATGGCCGACCAGTCGGTGGCGACCTGGTGGGTGACGGCAGTCGATCCCGGCGCCGGCAAGATCTCCGTCGTGAATCCGGGTGGCGGCGAGGTCCGTACCTACAATGCCCTGACCGGCGAAGGCCGCGCCCAGCTCCCGCGCGTCAAGCCCGGCGACAATCTCACGGCGATCGACACGCAGGTGCTGATCATGGCGGTCACGCCGAAGAAGTAGAAGTTAATGGGGCATTTAGGGGGCGTACCGCTCTACGGGTGCGCCCCCCGCGAAGAGGCCTAGCCACGCTTCGCCGCCGCTTGCTAACCTCCGGCCAACACGGAGGAATTCATGGCAAAGTTCGGCATCGGACAATCGATTCGCAGGGTCGAGGATCCCCGGCTTCTGACCGGGGGTGGTCGATATACCGACGACACCAAGCTCTCCACTCCGGCCGCCCGCGCCTATGTGCTGCGGTCGCCCCATGCCCATGCCGACATCAAGAGCATCGATACGGCCGCCGCCCGCAAGGCTCCCGGCGTCCTGCTGGTGTTGACTGGTGATGACGTGAAGAAGGCGGGCTACGGCGACCTGCCCTGCCTCGTGCCCGTGAACAATCGGGACGGCACCCCGCGCGCCGACACGCCCCGCCCGATGCTCGCTCAGGGCCGCGTCCGCCACGTCGGCGATCCGGTGGCCCTGGTCGTTGCCGAGACACTGGAGCAGGCCAAGGACGCGGCCGAGCTGATCGAGATCGACTACGAAGCCCGCCCCCACACCGTCGGCACTTACGAATCTGCCCAGGCAGGCGCGCCGCTGGTCCATGACCACATCAAGGGCAACCTGGTGTTCGACTGGGAGATGGGCGACCGCGCCAGGACGGAAGCTGCCTTCGCCAAGGCCGACCGCGTGGTGAAGCTGCAGATCGTCAACAACCGGCTGGTCGTGAACTCGATGGAGCCGCGCGGCGCCATCTGCGAATACGATCCCAAGGACGACCGCTCCACCCTCTGGGTTTCCTCGCAAGGCGTCAGCGTCATCCGTCCCGTCGTCGCCGACATGATCCTGAAGATCGGCCAGCCCAAGCTGCGCGTGCGCACCGGCGATGTAGGCGGCGGCTTCGGCATGAAAATCTTCGTCCACCCCGAGTATCCCCTCGTCGTCTGGGCGAGCCGTGAACTCAAGCGCACGGTGAAGTGGATTCCCGATCGCCAGGAAGCCTTCCTTTCGGACGTCCAGGGCCGTGACCACGTCTCGATCGCCGAGATGGCGCTCGACAAGGATTGCAAGTTCCTCGGCTTCCGCGTCACGACCTACGCCGCGCTGGGTGCCTATCTCAGCCACTTCGGCGCCTTCATCCCGACCATGGCGGGCACCGGCATGCTGGCCGGCCTCTACCAGACGCCCACGATCTACGTGAACGTGAAGGGCGTGATGACCAACACGGTGCCGACCGACGCGTATCGCGGCGCCGGCCGTCCCGAGGCGGCGTATCTGCTCGAGCGGTTCGTCGACCATATCGCGCGCGAGACGGGCCTGACGCCGGACGAACTGCGTAAGCGCAATCTCGTGAAGCCGAACCAGATCCCGTGGAACACGGCGCTGGGCGACACCTACGACTCCGGCGACTTCGACAACGTCATGCTCAAGGGCATGGAGAAGGCCGACTGGAAGGGCTTCTCCGCCCGTCGTGCCGCCTCGCTCGCCAAGGGCAAGTGGCGCGGCATCGGCATGGCGACCTATGTCGAGAAGTGCTCGGGCGGCGCGCCGGAAAGCGCCATCGCCAAGTTCAACGAGGACGACACGATCACCGTCTTCGTGGGCGTGCAGACCAACGGCCAGGGCCACGAGACCGCCTTCACGCAGATCATGTCGGCCCGGCTCGGCGTCGATGCCGACCGCATCCGCATCGTGCAGGGCGATTCGGACTTCACCCCGGAAGGCATGACCGGCGGCAGCCGCTCCATCCCCGTTGCGGGTGCAGCGGTCCTCGGCGTCAGCGACAAGATCATCGAGAAAGGCAAGCTGGTCGCCGCTTCGGCGATGGAAGCGGCTGTCGGCGATATCGAATACAAGGACGCGGTCTTCCGCATCGTCGGGACCGACCGCACGATGAACCTGTTCGACGTTGCCAAGGCCGCCAAGAATCCCAAGCATGTCCCAGCCGGCGAACAGCCCGGCCTCGATGGCGATTTCACCCGCACGCCGTCGGCCGCGACCTTCCCCAATGGCTGCCATGTCTGCGAAGTCGAGGTCGACCCCGACACCGGCACGCTGCAGATCCTGAACTACTCGATCATGGACGATTTCGGCACAGCCCTGAATCCGCTGCTGCTGCAGGGGCAAGTTCATGGCGGCGTCGGTCAGGGCGTCGGTCAGGCGCTGACGGAAAAGACCGTCTACGACAACGACTCCGGCCAGCTCATGAGCGGTTCGTTCATGGACTATGCCCTGCCGCGTGCCGACGTGGTGCCGCACGTGCACTTCGACATGCACAACAGCCTGTGCACGACCAATCCGTTGGGTGTAAAGGGTGCTGGTGAAGCGGGCGCCATCGGCGCCCCCCCGGCCGTGATCAACGCCATCGTCGATGCGATCCATCCGCATACCGGGCTCAAGCATGTCGACATGCCGGTGACGGCGGCATCGCTGTGGGCGGCAATCGAGGCAAATCGAACCAGGAAGGCGGCATAGGCCCATGGCCGAACAGAAAACAGACTTGGTGAATG
>Ga0209792_1001233_pt1 | contig 13014 bp, 10 predicted proteins | sample EBPBio142005_DNA_FD_185860 | JGI IMG/M metagenome (GOLD analysis project Ga0209792, IMG submission 185860) | Wastewater treatment Type I Accumulibacter community from EBPR Bioreactor in Madison, WI, USA - Reactor 1_6/14/2005_ DNA (SPAdes)... | ecosystem: Engineered > Bioreactor > EBPR >... | reverse complement strand
GCGCCCAGGTGGCGGCAGGCCGGCAGGTGTACTGGGTCTGCCCCTTGATCGAGGAAAGCGAGGCGCTGGATCTATCGAACGCCACGGCCACGCATGTGGAGCTGGCCGAGGCATTGCCCGGCGTGACCGTGGGCCTGCTGCACTCGCGCATGCCCGCCGCCGAGAAGAAGGCGGTGATGGAAGAGTTCAAGAGCGGCCGCATGGGCGTGCTGGTGTCCACCACCGTCATCGAGGTCGGTGTGGATGTGCCCAACGCCTCGCTCATGGTCATCGAGCACGCCGAGCGCTTCGGCCTGTCGCAGCTGCACCAGCTGCGCGGGCGCGTGGGGCGCGGCGCGGCGGCCTCGGCCTGCGTGCTGCTGTACTCCACGGGCGACTCAGGCCGCCTGGGCGAGACCGCGCGCGATCGCCTCAAGGCCATGGCCGAGACCAACGACGGCTTCGAGATCGCGCGCCGCGACCTCGATATCCGCGGCCCCGGCGAGTTTCTGGGCGCGCGCCAGTCGGGCGACGCGCTCTTGCGCTTTGCCGACCTGGCCACCGACACCCTGCTACTGGAATGGGCGCGTGGGCTGGCACCGGTGATGCTGGACCAATACCCGCTGCTGGCCGAGCGCCATGTGGCGCGCTGGCTGGGGGGCAAGGCCGAGTTCTTGAAGGCGTAGCCGGGTGACACTCCATGCGGCCCGCTACCAGTCATTCCATCGGGCAAGTGCCTAAAATCCTTTGATGGACGCGCAGCCCCTTCTTTTCACCCTGCAGGAAGATTCCGCCGGGTACGAGGTGTCCCCGCAACGGGTGCCCATGGCGACGCTGCGCGCGTTTGCCAAGGACGTCGAAGACCTGCTGCGCGGGGACGGCACCGAGGTGGACGTGAACACGCTGGAAGTGAGCATCGTCGCCGGATCGCTGGCCATCCAGACGGCGCCGATTGCCGCCCCAGGCCTGTGGCGCGACATGCGTCAGCTGGCGGCTTCGGAGCGGCTCGATGGCCTGGACAAGAAACGCCGCGAGGTGATCGAGCGCTGGCAAAAGCTGGCCCGCAGTGCCCGCCACTGTGTCTTTGGCATCACGGCACCCGGCCTGCCCCAGGCGGTGCGCGTCACTGCAACCACCGATTTCCACGCGGACGATGCCGACCAGTGGGTGCTGGTGGAGCGCTACCTGCAGGGCGAGATCGTAGAAATGGGCGGGCTCAAGAAGGTCAACGCCCATATCCGCCTGCAGGATGGCACGCTGATTCCGGTCGAATCGGAGCGCGAGGTGTTCCGTGCCGACAAGGTGAACCGCCTCTACAAGGTCGCGATGGCGCGCATCCGCGCCGAATACAACGTGGTCACGCGTAAATACCGCCATGCGCGTCTGCTTGGGTTCGAGGAGCATCAGCAAACGCTCGACGAGGCCCAGCTGGCACGCCTGACCGAGCGCGGCGCCAAGGCCTGGCGCGACGTGCCCGAGGCGAGCGCCTGGGTCGATGCCTTGCGGGGGAGCGCGACTTGATCTCCATCCTGCTGGACACGAGTTACCTCATCACCCTGGCCGATCCCGCGCGGCCCCAGCACGACACCGCGACGCGTTACCTGCGCGAAGCCCTGGCGCAGGGCTGTCCGCTGTACCTGTCGGCCATCGTCGCGTCCGAATTCCAGGTGGGGCAGGCCGTGACGGATCTGCCCCTGCGCAACCTTCAGGTGCTGCCGTTCAACATCGACCACGCCATGACCGCCGGCAACCTCATGCGCCTGCTGCAGCGCGACCGGGGGGATGACCGCGTCGCCGTCAAGGACGACATCAAGCTGCTGGCCCAGATGGTGTGCGAGTCCATTACGCATATCCTGACGGAGGACGCAAACACCCTGGTGAAGTACCTCGATCGCCTGCGCGGGCAGGGCCAGCTGTCTGCCCGGGCCATCGTATTGGCGCAGGGTTTTGATGCGTCCTGGTTCCAGGGCGGGCAGAGGCCGCTGCTCGACTGAAACCCATGAGCCAACTCCTCATCAACGACTACCTCAAGCAACTCGACATCATCAAGCGGGTCAGCGGCAGCCAGCGCGAGACCATCGTGCGCGAGGCCTTCAAGGACTTGCTCAAGGCCTGGGGCCGCCAGCAGGGCCTGGTGTTCCTGGCCGAATACCCGCTCAAGACCGCGTTCAAGACCGACATCAGCGTCGATGGCGCGCTCCTGCATGAGCTGCGCATGCCCCTGGGCTGGTGGGAGGCCAAGGACGCGGGCGACGACCTGGACGCGGAGGCGGCCAAGAAGTTCAAGAAAGGCTACCCGCAGGACAACATCATCTTCAGCGACGACGCCACCGTGCTGCTGTGGCAAAACCGCCAGGAGGTGCTGCGCTGCCGCGTGGAAGACACGGCCGCGTTGGAGCGGCTGCTGCGCCTGTTCTTCGGCTTCGAGCGGCCCGAGATCGCCGGCTTTCGCGCCGCGGTGCAGCAGTTCAAGGCCGACCTGCCCGCCGTGCTGCAGGCGCTGCGGCAACTCATAGAGCAGCAGGCGCAGGGCAACGCCGCCTTCCGCAGCGCCGCGGCCGCCTTTCTGGCCCATGCGCAGGAGGCCATCAACCCCGCGCTGACCGATGCCGACGTGCGTGAGATGCTGATCCAGCACATCCTGACCGAGGAAATCTTCGCCAAGGTGTTCGACGACAGCGACTTCCACCAGCACAACAACGTGGCGCGCGCGCTGTACGCGCTGGAGGCCGTGTTCTTCACCGGCGCGCTCAAGAAGCAGACGCTCAAGGGGCTGGAGCCCTACTACGCCGCCATCCGCGCGGCGGCCGCGCAGATCAGCAGCCACGGCGAGAAGCAGACCTTTTTGAAGGTCATCTACGAGAACTTCTACAAGGTCTACAACACCAAGGCCGCCGACCGCCTGGGCGTGGTCTACACGCCCAATGAGATCGTGCGCTTCATGATCGACGGCGCCGACTGGCTGTGCGAAAAGCACTTCGGCAAGAGCCTCATCGACAAGGACGTGGACATCCTCGACCCCGCCACGGGCACCGGCACCTACATCTGCGAACTGCTGGAACACTTTCGCGGCCAGCCCAAGAAGCTGGCGCACAAATACGCGCACGAGCTGCACGCCAACGAGGTCGCCATCCTGCCGTACTACGTGGCCAACCTGAACATCGAGGCCACCTACGCCGCCATCACCGGCGACTACGCCGAGTTTCCCAGCCTGTGCTTCGTGGACACGCTGGACAACGTGGGCCTGCACACCGCCGCGCGCGGCACGACGGCGGACATCTTCGGCAGCGTCAGCGACGAGAACGTGGCCCGCATCAAGCGCCAGAACGCGCGCCGCATCAGCGTGGTCATAGGCAACCCGCCCTACAACGCCAACCAGCAGAGCGAGAACGACAACAACAAGAACCGCGAATACCCGCACATCGACCAGCGCATCAAGCAGACCTACATCGCCGAAAGCCGGGCGCAGAAGACCAAGCTGTACGACATGTACGCGCGCTTCTTCCGCTGGGCCAGCGACCGGCTGCACGACAACGGCATCCTGGCCTTCGTCACCAACCGCAGCTTTCTGGACGCGCGCACCTTCGACGGCTTTCGCAAGACCGTGGCGCAGGAGTTCAGCGACATCTACGTGGTGGATCTGGGCGGCGACGTGCGCGCCAACCCCAAGTTGAGCGGCACGCGCCACAACGTCTTTGGCATACAGGCCGGCGTGGCCATCAGCTTCATGGTCAAGCGCGCGCAGGCCACGAAGGACAAGCGGCCCGCGCGCGTGTTCTACGTGCGCCGGCCAGAGATGGAGACCGCCGACGAAAAACTCGCCTTCCTGGCCAGCCAGCCCCTGCGCGCGCTGCAGTTCGACGAGGTGCAGCCCGACAAGGCGCACCACTGGCTGAACCTGACGAACAACGATTTCGACAGCCTGATCCCGCTGGCGAGCAAGGAAGCCAAGGCGGCCAAGACGGCGGCGAAAGAGCGGGCGATTTTCAAGCTGTTCACGCTCGGGGCTTCAACCAACCGCGACGAGTGGGTTTATGGCGAAGAGCAAAAACCGTTGCTGGACAAGGCCGCCTGGCTGCTGGGCCGCTACGAGGACAACCTGCGGCAGCCGGCCGTATTCGACCCCGCCGTGAAATGGTCGGAGTCGCTCAAGCGACGCCTGAAGGCGGGCAGGGCAGAGCCGTTCACTCCCGCAGCGCTGCGCAAAACGGGCTACCGCCCCTTTGTGGATCGGTGGCTCTACGCCTCCAGCCTGCTGGTGGACAGGCCGGGCGATATGGCCGTGATACCGCTGCACGAGCCCTCCATCTGCTTGTCGCATGGCAAGGACTTCCGCACGCTGGCCAGCGGCTGCCCGTTCGATCTGCACTACCTCGGCGACACCGTAGGGCTGCCATTGCACCGACTGGCACAAGGCCAGGAATACGTGGACAACATCACCGACTGGGCCCTCAGGCAGTTCGGCACCCACTACGCCGATGAGATCGGCAAAGGCAAGGCCGCGCGCAGGATCGACAAGGAGGCCATCTTCCACTACTGCTACGCCGTACTGCACGACCCGCTGTACCGCGAGAAGTACGCGCAGAACCTCAAGCGTGAATTCCCGCGCATCCCCTTCTACGCGCACTTCTGGCGCTGGGCCGACTGGGGCCGCGCGTTGATGCAGCTGCACATCGGCTACGAATCCGTCGCGCCCCACGCTGTGGCCCGCACCGACGTGCCCGACGCCAAGGCCCGCGCGGCCGGGCTCGATCCGAAGCCCCTGCTCCAGTCCGACCCGGCGGCCGGCAGCATCGCGCTGGACAGCGAAACCACGCTGCGCGGCCTGCCGCCCGCGGCCTGGGCCTACCGCCTGGGCAACCGCAGCGCCATCGACTGGGTGCTGGATCAGCACAAGGAAAAGAAGCCCAAGGACGCGACCATCCGCGAGCGCTTCGACCACTACCGCTTTGTCGACCACAAGGAGCGCGTCATCGACCTGCTGGCGCGCGTCACCACCGTCAGCGTGCAGACCCTGGCCATCACCGAGGCCATGTGCGCCGCGGCGCGCTGAGCCGTGGCGGGACGATCGCCATGGGGCGGTGATTTTGAAAAAATGCTACGGTTTAACCCTCAACTGCCTGCCCAGCCATGACGCTCACCGAACTCAAATACATCGTCGCCGTAGCCCGCGAAAAGCATTTCGGCCGTGCGGCCGATGCCTGCTATGTCTCGCAGCCCACTTTGTCGGTGGCGGTGAAGAAGCTTGAGGATGAACTCGACGTCAAGATCTTCGAGCGCAGCGCCGGCGATGTCTCGGTGACGCCACTGGGCGAGGAGATCGTGCGGCAGGCGCAAAGCGTGCTGGAGCAGGCGGCCGAGATCAAGGAGATCGCCAAGCGTGGCAAGGACCCGCTGGCCGGCCCGCTCACCCTGGGCGTGATCTACACCATTGGCCCCTACCTGCTGCCTGAGCTGGTGCGCCACTCCATCGCGAGCACACCGCAGATGCCGCTGATGCTGCAGGAGAACTTCACCGTCCGCCTGCTGGAGATGCTGCGCACGGGCGAGATCGACTGCGCCATCCTGGCCGAACCCTTCCCTGACACCGGCCTGGCGATTGCGCCGCTGTATGACGAGCCCTTCCTGGCGGCGGTGCCCTCCAACCATGCGCTGGCCGAGCGCAAGTCGGTGTCGGCGCTGGAGCTCAAGAACGAGACCATGCTGCTGCTGGGCGCGGGCCACTGCTTTCGCGACCATGTGCTGGAGGTCTGCCCCGAGTTCGCCCGCTACGCGAGCAACGCCGAGGGCATACGCCGCACCTTCGAGGGCAGTTCGCTGGAGACCATCAAGCACATGGTGCTGGCCGGCATGGGCGTAACCCTGGTGCCGCGCCTGTCGGTGCCGCGCGATGCGCTGCACACCGGCGCGCGCCGGCGCAAGAGCGACGAAGCGCATATCCGCTACCTGCCGGTGGTCGAGGCCGACGGCAGCGCCCCGCCCATGCGCCGCGTGGTGCTGGCCTGGCGGCGCAGCTTCACGCGCTACGAGGCGATTGCCGCGCTGCGCAACGCCATCTATGCCTGCGAGTTGCCGGGCGTCAAACGGCTGAGCTGACGAAAGTTCTGCGTGAAGCGTTGAGCGTTTGCACAACGCACAGCGTTGCTATGCCGGTGATTGCCACAAACCATGGCGCAGCTGCGCCGGTGCGCTACAGTCATTGCAAGTCAACCCAGGAGTAAGCACCATGGCCAAAGCCGCAAAAACCACCAAGGCACCCAAGACCTCGGCCTCCGAGCAGGGCATTGCAGCGCCGGGCATCCGCATCGGCATCAGCGACAAGGACCGCGCCGCCATTGCCCAGGGGCTGTCGCGCCTGCTTGCCGACACCTACACGCTGTACCTGACCACGCACAACTTCCACTGGAACGTGACCGGGCCCATGTTCAACACGCTGCACACCATGTTCATGGGGCAGTACACCGAGCTGTGGAATGCCGTCGACCCGATCGCCGAGCGCATCCGCGCGCTGGGCCATGTGGCGCCGGGCTCTTATGCAGCCTTCGGCAAGCTCTCGTCGCTGGATGACGCGCCCGCCGATCCGCCGAAGGCGCTGGAGATGGTGCGCATCCTGGTGCTGGGCCACGAGGCCGTGGCACGCACTGCGCGCGAGCTCTTCCCCCTGTCCGACAAAGCCTGCGACGAACCCACCGCCGACCTGCTCACCCAGCGCATGACGGTGCATGAGCAGACGGCCTGGATGCTGCGTTCGTTGCTAGAAGATTAATAGCTTTTAGCGCTTGATTCACAAGGGCTTCGGCCCTTTTTTTGCTTTTACATTGCCCATGTCACCCGCACCGCGCAGCCGCCTGTCGCTTTACCTTGACCTGATCCGCTTCAACCGCCCCGCCGGCTGGCTGGTGCTGGTGTGGCCCACGCTGGTGGCGCTGTGGGTGGCGGCCGATGGCTTCCCTGGCTGGCATCTGCTCATCGTGTTCGTGGCCGGCACGGTGCTTATGAGGAGCGCCGGCTGCACCATCAACGACATTGCCGACCGCGACTTCGATCGCCATGTCAAGCGCACCACACAGCGGCCCATCACCAGCGGGCAGCTGAGCGTGAAGGAGGCGGCCCTGGTCGGCGCGGTGCTGGCGCTGGTGGCGCTGGCGCTGGTGTTGACGACGCGCTGGGAGGCCGTGGCCTGGTCGGTGCCGGCGGTGGTGTTCACCATCCTCTACCCGTTCACCAAGCGTTTCTTTGCCATGCCGCAGGCCTTTCTGGGCATTGCCTTCAACTTCGGCATCGTGATTGCGTTCGCCGCCGTGCAGGGCCGCGTGCCGGCCGCGGCCTGGGTGCTGTGGCTGGCCAACATGTTTCTGGTGCTGGCCTATGACACCGAGTACGCCATGGTGGATCGCGACGACGACCTCAAGATCGGCATGAAGACCTCGGCCATCACGCTGGGGCGCTTCGACGTGGCGGGCATCATGCTGTTTTTTGCCGCCTGCCTGGCGCTCACGGCCTCGGTGCTGGCGCCTCTTGGCCTGGGCTGGCCGCTGTGGCTGGGGCTGGGCGTGGCGGCGGCGCAGGTGCTGTGGCATTTCACGCTGATCCGCGGCCGCACGCGCGAGGGCTGCTTCGTCGCCTTCAGCAAGAGCCACTGGATAGGCGCAGCCATCTTTGCCGGTGTGGTGCTGGGGTTTGCACTGCGCTGACGGAGCGCAGGCTCAGCCGGCGCTGCCGAATTCGTCACCGAGTTCGCGCGCACGGCTTTCTGCCGCATCGAGGGCGCGCATGAAGCGCTGCGCCACCTGGTCGTCTTCCATGGACTCGATGGCGGCGTGCGTGGTGCCGCCCTTGGAGGTGACGCGCTGGCGCAGCAGCTCCAGGCCCTCGTCGGAGCGGCGCGCCAGCTCGGACGCGCCGGCAAAGGTGGCCACGGCCAGCTGCCGCGCCTGCTCCTGCGTCAGGCCCATGTCCTCGCCGGCGGTGGTCATGGCCTCCAGGAAATAGAACACGTAGGCCGGCCCCGAACCCGACAGGGCGGTGACGGCATCCAGCAGCGACTCCTGCTCCACCCACAGGTAGGCGCCGGTGGTGGCCACGACCTGCTCCGCCAATGCGCGCTCCTGCGTGCTGACGCCGGCCGCGCGTGCGAATAGGCCGGTCATGCCCTGGCCTATGAGTGCCGGGGTATTCGGCATGGCACGCACGATGCGCTCGCTGCCCAGCCACCGGGCAATGCTGTCCGAGCGGATGCCCGCGGCCACGCTCAGATGCAGCGCACCCGAGGTGTAGGGCGCCGCCTGCAGCGCCGCTTCCTTGAAGGTCTGCGGTTTGACGGCCCAGACCACCAGGGCGGCACGCGTGAGCGCTTCGGTGGGTGCGGGCTGTGCAGTGATGCCGAACTGCTCGAACAGCGCGGCGCGCGCAGGCTCGAAGGGTTCGACGACCTCGATCTGGCCGGCGGGCATGCCGCGCCGGATCAGGCCGCCGATGATGGCGCTGGCCATGTTGCCGCCGCCTATGAAGGCAATGGGAGGAAGTGGGGGGGCGCTGGTGGTCATGGCTGGGCAAGGGGTTGATTTGCGTCAGGCCGGATTGTGCCCGCTGTGCGTGCTGCAAAGCGTAGTAGCTGCTGGCACTTGTCAGTAGGACATTTCACGACTTTTTTAGGTGAAACGCGCTTCAGACAAGCGTTTGCAGCTATATTTTTTATGGCGCTGGCAAGACGGCCTGCGCTACCGCATGTTCCCAGCGTGACATGAGCGCCAGCGCCTGCTCCCTGGGCAGGGTGGGCACGAAGCGGCGCTCGGCGCGCCACAGCTGCGTGAGTTCTTCCTGGCTGGCGTAGACGCCGCTGGCCAGGCCTGCCAGGTAGGCCGCGCCCAGGGCGGTGGTCTCCACGCAGGCCGGGCGCACCACGGGTATGCCCAGCAGGTCGGCCTGGAACTGCATGAGCAGGTCATTGACGCAGGCGCCGCCGTCGACGCGCAGCTCGGACACCGGTGCGCCGCCAGCGGCCACGGCGTCGCGGCCCATGGCGGTGAGCAGGGCGGCGCTCTGGTAGGCGATGGATTCGAGCGCCGCGCGCGCGATATGCGCCAGCGTGGTGCCGCGGGTGAGGCCGGTGATGGTGCCGCGCGCGTCGGGCTTCCAGTAGGGCGCGCCCAGGCCGGTGAAGGCCGGCACCAGCATCACGCCGCCCGAGTCGGGCACGCTTTGCGCGAGCTGCTGCACCTCGCTGCTGGCGCGTATGGCGTGCAGGCCATCGCGCAGCCACTGCACCACGGCGCCGCCGACGAAGACGCTGCCTTCCAGCGCGTAGGCCGGTGCGCTGCCGGGCTGCGCCGCGCTGGTGGTGATGAGACCGTTGCGGCTGGCCTGGAACTGCCCGCCCGTGTGCATCAGCATGAAGCAGCCCGTGCCATAGGTGTTCTTGGCCATGCCGGCGCTAAAACACGCCTGGCCGAACAGCGCGGCCTGCTGGTCGCCGGCCACGCCGCCGATGGCCACGCTGCTGCCCACCAGCTCGGCCTGGGTGTGGCCGAAGTCGCTGGCCGACGGCAGCACCTCGGGCAGCAGGCTGCGCGGGATGTTCAACAGCTGCAGCAGCTCATCGTCCCACTGGTTGCGGTGCACGTCGAAGAGCATGGTGCGGCTGGCGTTGCTCACGTCCGTCACATGGCGCCGGCCGCCCGTGAGCTGCCAGATGAGCCAGCTGTCGATGGTGCCGAAGGCCAGCTCGCCGCGCTCGGCCTGGGCGCGCGCGCCGGGCACGTTGTCCAGCAGCCACTGCAGCTTGGTGGCCGAGAAATACGCATCCACCAGCAGCCCGGTCTTGGCCTGGATGGCGGCGGCATGGCCCTGCTCGCGCAGCCGGGCGCAGGCGGGTTCGGCGCGCCTGTCCTGCCAGACGATGGCGTGGTGCAGCGGCTGGCCGGTCTTGCGCTGCCACAGCACGGTGGTCTCGCGCTGGTTGGTGATGCCCAGGGCGCGCACCTGCGCGGCGCTGATGCCGGCCTGCGCCAGCGCCTGGCGCGCGGTGGCCAGCTGGGTGCGCCAGATCTCCATGGGGTCATGTTCCACCCAGCCGGGCTGGGGGTAGATCTGCGGCAGCTCCAGCTGCGCCTGGGCCACCACGCGGCCCAGGGTGTCGAAGACGATGCTGCGCGAGCTGGAGGTGCCTTGGTCTAGGGCGAGCAGGTAAGTCATGGTGGGCGTTGTGAGTTGGGCGTTGTGAGTTGGGCGATGAGCGTGGGGCGTGGGGCATCGCTGAATGCTCAACACCCTACGTTCAACCTTCCGCCAGCGTGCATTGCACCTGGGCCTCCTGCAGCAGGGCGGGGAAGGGCTCGGGCGGCGGGGCGTCGGTGAACAGGCGGTCGATCTGCGCCAGTGTCGCCAGCTGCACCATGGCGGGGCGGTTGAACTTGCTGTGGTCGGCGGCCAGCCAGACCTCGCGCGCCTGGGCAATGATGGTCTGCGCCACCTTCACCTCGCGCAGGTCGTAGTCGCGCAGCGTGCCGTCGCTCTCGATGCCCGAGATGCCGATGACGGCGATGTCCACGCGGAACTGGCGCATGAAGTCCACCGCCGCCTCGCCCACGATGGCGCGGTCGCGCGCGCGCACCACGCCGCCGGCGACGATGACCTCGCAGTCGGGGTTGGCGCAGAGGATGGCGGCCACGTTCAGGTTGTTGGTGATGACGCGCAGGCCGCGGTGCTGCATGAGCGCGCGCGCAATCGCCTCGGTGGTGGTGCCGATGTTCAGGATCAGCGAACAGCCCTGCGGAACCTGGGCCGCCACCGCGCGCGCGATGCGCGCCTTGCCCTCGGCGTTCAGGATCTCGCGCTGGGTGTGGGCCAGGTTCTCCACGGTGGAGCCGGGCATGCGCACGCCGCCATGAAAGCGCGTCACCAGACCCTGCTCGGCCAGGCGCTGCACGTCGCGGCGCACCGTCTGCAGGGTCACGCCCAGGCGCTCGGCCAGTGCCTCGACGCTGGCGCTGTGGCGCTGGCGCAGCTCCTGGAGCAGCTGCAGTTGACGTGGGTTGTGGTTCACGATGGTCGGTCGCTGGGTAAGGGGTTCACAGTGTCGTATAAGAAGAAATATAATCAAAAACGAAAAAAATCGAAAGCATTCGAACCTTCGAAGCGCCCGATTCGGCGCTGCGTGAAAGCCGCTATGAAAACTGCAAGCCAAGACCAGCCCCTGAGCACCGAGCGCGCCGCGCTGCTGGCGCGCCTGGCCGAGCCCCGTACCTATGATCTGGCCGTGGTTGGCGGCGGTGCCACCGGCCTGGGCGTGGCGCTGGACGCCGCGGCACGGGGTTTTTCCGTGGTGCTGGTGGAGTCGCACGACTTCGCCAAGGGCACCTCGTCCCGCGCCACCAAGCTCGTGCATGGCGGCGTGCGCTACCTGGCCCAGGGCAATATCGCCCTGGTGCGAGAGGCCCTGCACGAGCGCACCACGCTCTTGCACAACGCGCCGCACCTGGCGCAGCCGCTGGCCTTCGTCATGCCCTCGTACAAGCTGTGGGAGACGCCTTTTTACGGTGTGGGCCTGAAGATGTACGACGCGCTGGCGGGCCAGGCAGGGCTGGGTTCGACCGAATTTCTGGGGCGCATGGAGACGCTGCGCTGCCTGCCCACGGTGCGCGCCGAGGGGCTCAAGGGCGGCGTCAAGTATTGGGATGGCCAGTTCGACGACGCGCGCCTGGCCCTGGCTCTGGCGCGCACGGCCGCGCAGCGCGGCGCGCTGCTGGTCAACTACTGCCCCGCGCGCGGCCTGCTGCACGAGGGCGGCAAGGTTGCCGGCCTGGTCTGCGAGGACGCGGAGTCCGGCCGGCGCTTTGAGTTGCGCGCGCGTGCCGTGGTCAACGCCACGGGTGTCTGGGTGGACGAGTTGCGCCAGCAGGATGGCGAGGCTGTGGGCAGGCCCGTGCGCCCCATGGTTGCACCCAGCCAGGGCGTGCACATCGTCGTGGACCGCGAGTTCCTGCCCTCCGACCATGCGCTGCTGGTGCCCAAGACGGCCGACGGGCGTGTGCTGTTCGCCGTGCCGTGGCTGGGCAAGCTCATCCTGGGCACCACCGACAGCCCGCGCCAGGACCTGGCGCGCGAACCGCTGGCGTTCAAGGAGGAGGTGGACTTCATCCTCGGTGAATCGGCCAAGTACCTGCGCCGCGCGCCGCGCCCTGAGGACGTGCGCAGCATCTGGGTCGGCCTGCGTCCGCTGGTCAAGCCGCAGGACGACGAGGGCGGCAACACCAAGGCCATCAGCCGCGAGCACACCGTGTTGGCCAGCAGCAGCGGCCTGGTCACCGTGACCGGCGGCAAATGGACCACCTACCGCGCCATGGCCGAGGACGTGTTGCAAAAATGCTTCGACACTGGCCTGCTGTCTGCCCGTCCGGCGGGTGCGACCCAGCGGCTTGCGCTGGCCGGTGCGCCGGCGCAGCCGCCGCGCAAACGCATGTGCGAAGCGCAAGGCCTGCATTCCTATGGTGCGGATGCCGTCGCCTTGCAACAGTTGCCGGGCGCCGATCAATGGCTGATCGAGGGCTTGAGCGAGGCCATGGTGCGTTTTGCGGCGCGCTATGAATATGCGCGCACGGTGGAGGACATGCTGGCCCGCCGCAGCCGCCTGTTGTTTCTCGATGCGCGGCTGGCCGCCCGGCTGGCCCCGCGCGTGGCTGCCATCCTGCAAGAGGAGCTGGGGCAGGGCCCGCAACTGGAGGCCTTCGTGGCGCTGGCGCAGCAGTACCGGCAGCTGCCTGCGTAGTGTTTGTGTGCTCGCTACTTGACTTGATTGTCGTATGCGGTCACAATGCAAGGCTTCGCGTTAAAAGCGCGAGGTTTCTGCCCAGACGGTAAGCGCTGCAAAATGGTTTGCGGCGTGGACGACGGGCCCAAGACTGACTGGCTGCTCGCGGCCCTTGAGAGGTTCTCTGGGGCTGTCGGGATGTGCTGGTGCAAGTTGGGAATATTGAAATGATCCAAACAGAATCTCGGTTAGACGTTGCCGACAATACCGGCGCGAAGTCCGTCCTG
>Ga0209792_1001232_pt1 | contig 13018 bp, 10 predicted proteins | sample EBPBio142005_DNA_FD_185860 | JGI IMG/M metagenome (GOLD analysis project Ga0209792, IMG submission 185860) | Wastewater treatment Type I Accumulibacter community from EBPR Bioreactor in Madison, WI, USA - Reactor 1_6/14/2005_ DNA (SPAdes)... | ecosystem: Engineered > Bioreactor > EBPR >... | reverse complement strand
AGATTGACGTTCACACTTCAATCTTGGCGCTTCGACGCCGATCGTTGGCAAGTGGGAAGTCCCCTCGTATTCGCTTTCGCGGGGATGACGGGGTCAATAGGTATCGCTACTTGAGCCATAGTGAACCGCCGTCATCCCCGCGAAGGCGGGGATCCACAGCAGCGACGAATAAACCGCCTGGATGGCACCTGGATCCCCGCCTTCGCGGGGATGACGGTGGGTTTTGCAGGCCTTGCGGGTAATCAACGGATATCGCTATTTGAGCCAAGATTGAACCCAATACCGATGCAACACCCCAAGCCCTGGGGCGGGGCTCGTCAGGGCGTATCGGTGGCCAGCAAGGGCTGCGACGGCGCCCGATCAAGCACCGCCAACGCATCGGCCACGGTGGTGCTGGCGGCCAGGGCGCGCAGGTGGGTCATGTAGAGCATCTGCTCGCGCACCAACATGCCGTCGTGGATCAGCTCGGCATACAGCCGGTTTTCCGACATGCCCAAAGATTCGGCCAAACGCTTAGCCTGGATGCGCTCCTCAGCCTGGATGCGCAGGGGAAACGATGTTTTGCTCATGAAAGCCCCCTACCCCGCCCGCCACAGCCCCGCCTCGCAGCGGGCGCGGCCCAGGGCTTCGAGGGTTTGCAAGAGCGTGGGCAGGCCCTTCTTCCACGGCCCGCGGCCACGGAAGGCGGCCTCGATGGCTGCCAGCGGCAGCGGCGCGGGGCTGGCGGCCAGCACGGCGGCCACGGCGCGCACCTGCTCGGGCAGGTTGGTGGGCCAGGGTCTTTGCTCCATTTTTGAGAGTGATTTTTCAATAGTCAAACCACCATCTTGCTCTGGATAGTCAAGCGCAACCAGCTCTTGTTTTGAGAGCGATTTTTGCGGATTTTGGAAGCCCGGGCGCAGCCAGCGCACGCGGCCCTGGGCCTCCTCGTGGGCGCGCTGGGTGTTGAGCTGCACCAGGTGGGCCAGGATGTCGTCGGTGCTGGCGGCGGCGGGAAGACCGTAGGCGGCCAGCACGGCGGCGTCCAGCTCGTCGTGCAGCTCGCGCAGCACGCCCACCAGGCCCTGGGTGTGGATGGTTTTTTCTTTGGCGGTGAGCACGCGACCTTCGCGCAGGGCGGCCAGCACGTTGTACAGGCCGGTGAGGGTGAGGTCTTGCGCCTTGGTTTTGGCTCCCTCTCCCGCCGGGCGGGAGAGGGTGGGGGTGAGGGGGGGTGCATCGGCGGCGGGGCCTGTGCTGGCACCCTCACCCCCGCCCTCTCCCACGGCGTGGGAGAGGGAGTGGACACCGGCGGCGCCCGACGCGGCCAGCACGCGCTTTCTGTGCTGGTCGATCTGCTCGGCCAGCTGGGCGATGCGCGCGCGCAGGGGTGGGGTCAGGCCGGTGTCTTCGTCGGGGAAGGGGAAGGTTTCGAAGCAGCGGGATTTGTTGTAGCGCGGGTCGTTGCCCACCCCCAGCCGCGAGCCTGTTGCCAACGCCCATTCAATGTGCAGTTGGCTGGAGAGCACGCCCAGGGTGTAAGCGTCGTTCACGGCGATGGCGATCAGCATGTTGTCCGGCAGGATGCTGGCGTCGAGGAACTGGAAGGTGCGGTGTTTGGCGGTTTCTACCGTGGCGATATAGCATGGCAGACCGGCGAGTGCGGGGCGAAGTTCTCTGCGCGGTTCACCAAAAATCCACCAGTTGTCGCGATAGACCGCACGGTTGTTCTGGTCACGCTCGGGCTTGACCCGCTCCGCCAGCCATTGGTACACCGCCGGGTATTGGCCGCGCAGGGTTTCGGCGTCCATGCCGAAGGCGTCGATCACCATCACGCCGCGCGGCTTGTCGGTCAGGTCGCGGCCGTTGCGGTAGTGGCGAATCAGGCGCTGGCCCCCACCCCCGCCCTCCCCCAGAGGGGGAGGGAGCAAGGCAGTGGCTTCTTCGGGCGTGACGATGAAGCCTGCACCGTGCAGCTTGACGCCGGGCGACGAAATACCTGCCATGGCTTGCAAAGCTTGGGCCGCTGCCACATTGGCGCCCACGCTCAAATCAGCATGAACCAGCCCGGCACGCTCTGCCAGTTGTACGGCCACTTCCCCGTGTTCACCGGCTTGTTCGTCCGTAACGGTCAATAGCAGCCCTTTGCCCGCACCGGGCGCCAGCACCGTCATGGCAATGCGCACGGCGGCGCCGTTGGCGCCGTCCACCCACGGGTGATCGGGAACGGCCATTTCCAGGTGCGTGCCCTTGTCCAAAGCGGCTTGCACCACGCGCCGGTTGAAGGTCTGGCGCAGGCTGTTGGTGGTGATCAGGCCCATGCGCCGGGTGTGGCCTGCGGCTACCTGTGCGGCGGCGTGCTGCCACCAGAACATCACGAAGTCGGCGCTTTCAGGCACCTCGGGCCAGGCGCTGCGCAACACTTCTACGTAGCCGTCGCCTAAAGCGCCGCGCATGGCGCTGGCGCCAATGAACGGCGGGTTGCCCACGATGAAATCCGCCGGCGGCCAGTCGGCCTTGCGCGCGCCCAGGTAGCGCCACTGCGGCACCTGGGCAGCTTCGTCAGGCACTGGTTCACCGGTGACGGGGTGGGTCTTGAAGCTGCGGCCGTCCCAGCGGCTCTGCAGCTGGCCGGCGGCGTCGTAGGCGAGTTCCTGCCCGTCCCAGGCCAGCACGGCGTCGCGGCATTCGATGTTGCCGTAGTTGTGCACCACGGGTTCGGCCACGGCGGCGTTGCCGCGGGTGCGGATGTGCCATTGCAGGTAGCCTATCCACAGCACCAGTTCAGCAAGGGCGGCGGCGCGTTCGTTCAGCTCGATGCCGCGCAACTGCTGCAGCGTCACCGTTTCGCCTTCAAAGCCGAGCTGGTCTTGCTGGTGGCCCAGGGCTTCCAACTGGTTGACGACTTCGCCCTCCAGGCGCTTCAGGTGCTCCAGCGTGACGTACAAAAAGTTGGCACTGCCGCAGGCCGGGTCGAGGACGCGGGTGGTGCAGAGCTGGTGGTGGAATTTTTTGACCTCGGCGCGAGCCTCGGCCAGCTTGGCCTCTGCGGCCTTGCCCTGCAGCGCGGCGGCCTCATGCGCCAGCACCAGGGCGGCGGCCTGGGCGTTGGCCCAGTCTGCGCGCAGCGGCTCGATGACGGTGGGCAGCACCAGGCGCTCCACATAGGCGCGCGGGGTGTAGTGCGCGCCCAGGGCGTGGCGCTCGGTGGGGTCGAGGGCGCGCTCCAGCAGGGTGCCGAAGATGGCGGGCTCCACCTCGCGCCAGTTGGCCTGGGCGGCCGCGATCAGCAGGTCGATCTGCGCGGGGGTGAGCAGCAGGCTGTAGCCATCGTCGCCCGCGCCCTTGAAGAGCTTGCCGTTGAAGTGCAGCACGGGCTTGGCCAGCGCGGCGCTGAAGCCGCCCCTGTCCATGTCGGCCCACAGGATGCGCAGCATCTGCTGCAGCGTGGCGGGGTCGCCCCGGTGGGTTTGCAGCAGGCCCAGGAAGGCGCCCTTGGGCAGCAGCTCCACGTCTTCGGCAAACATGGAAAACAGGCAGCGGGTGAGGTAGTTAGCTACTTTTTCAGGAGCTACTGGGGCTTGATTGGCGGGCGCTGGAGTCGATTCAACCCCCTCACCCCCACCCCCCGTTCGGGCCGGGGGCAGGCTCTCTCCACCAAGGGGGCGAGGGGGTAAAGACGGCGCGGCGCCGGGGTTTTGCTCCCTCTCCCTCTGGGAGAGGGTGGGGGTGAGGGCTGCCCCCTCACCCGCCTCCAGCGACTTGGCCAGCCGCGCCAGCAGTGCGGCCACGTCGCGCGTGACCTGGGCGCTGATGCGCGCGGGGTTCAGGCTGTCGGGCTCCAGCCAGATGCGGCGCAGGCGCTCGCGCACTTCGGGCCGGGCCAGGTCGGCCAGCTGCAGGCGGTGGCTGCGCGGGTCGGGGTAAGGGGTGTAGGTGCCGCCGGTCTGGCTGAATTCGGCATACACCTCGATGACGGTGCCCACGTCCACCACCAGCACGAAGGGCGGGCGGCCTTCCGCTGCGGGCAGGGCGCGGGCGTAGGCCTCGCCCTGGCTGCGGGCGCGCAGCAGGCCGTCGTCAAAGCCCTTTGTGTGGCCGGCGGCTTTCAGTTTCTTCGCCTCCAGCACGAAGTGGCCGCGCCGGTAGCAGTCGATGCGCCCGGCGCTGGTGCTGCCGTCGCCATGGGCAAAGGTGACGGGGCGCTCGAACATGTAGCTTTGCTCGGGCGTGGGGTGGGGCTTTTCTACGCCCAGAAGCTGGCACAGGTCGATGACGAAGCTTTGCGCAGTGGCCAGTTCGCTGGCGGTGGTGCCGCTCCAGCGCGCGATGAAGGCGTGGACGGCGGCGGTATCGGGTTGCGAGGGCGCGGCATGGTCATGCATGGGGGCTGACTGTATCCAGGTTCAGCCCCCTGCCCGGCGGATCCATTGATTCCCCCGTCATCCCCGCGAAGGCGGGGATCCACGTGCGACCCAAACCGCTGCTTTGTCGCTGCTGTGGATCCCCGCCTTCGCGGGGATGACGGCGGGTGTGTCGTGGCTATCGGCCGAATCAATGGTGCGCTGCACCGGTCACACCCAGGCGCATTCGCAGGTGAAGTGGCGCAAAAACTTGGGCTGCTTGGTGATCTTGACGCCGCGAATGCTCGCGGCCTTTTGCTTGACCTCGGCGATCACCTCGGCGGCGTAGTCGAAGTGGCTTTGCGTGTACATGCGGCGCGGGAAGGCCAGGCGCACCAGCTCCATGCTGTGGTAGGTCTCCGTGCCGTCGTCCAGGCGCTTGCCGAACATCACCGAGCCTATCTCCACGCCGCGTATGCCGCCCTCCAGGTACAGCGCATTGCACAGCGCCCAGGCGGGGTAATGCGCCACGGGCATGTCGGGCAGCACGGTGCGCGCGTCGATGTAGACGGCGTGGCCGCCCGTGGGCTTGACGAAGCCGACGCCGGCGGCGTCGAGCTTTTCGCCCAGGTATTCGGCCGTGCGCAGGCGGTAGCGCAAGTAGTCTTCATCCAGGCCCTCCTCCAGCCCCACGGCCAGGGCTTCGAGGTCGCGCCCGGCCATGCCGCCGTAGGTGGGGAAGCCCTCCATCATGATCAGGTCGTTGCGCACCTCGTCCAGCCATTCGTCGCTGCGCAGCACGATGAAGCCGCCGATGTTGACCATGCCGTCCTTCTTGGCGCTCATGGTGGCGCCGTCGGCGTAGGAGAACATCTCGCGCGCGATGTCCTTGATGGGCGTGTGCTCGTAGCCCGGCTCGCGCATCTTGATGAACATGGCGTTCTCGGCAAAGCGGCACACGTCCATGATGAAGGGCTTGCCGTGCTTCTTCAGAAGCGCCGCATAGGCGCGGATGTTGGCCATGGACACGGGCTGGCCGCCGCCGGTGTTGTTTGTGACGGTGAGCATGCCGAACGGTATGCGCGCCCCTTCCTTTTGCAGCAAGGCCTCGGCGCGCTCCAGGTCGATATTGCCCTTGAAGGGGTGGAGGGTGGCGGGCTGCAGGCCCTCGGCGATGACCAGATCCCGGGCCTCCACGCCCATGTATTCGAGGTTGCCGCGCGTGGTGTCGAAGTGGCAGTTGTTCGGCACCAGCTGGCCCTTCTTGCACACCGCCGTGAACAGCACCTTCTCGGCCGCGCGGCCCTGGTGCGTGGGCACGAAGTGCGGCATGCCGGTGATGTCCTGGATCACCGCCTCCAGGCGGAAGAAGCTGCGCGCGCCGGCGTAGCTCTCGTCGCCCTCCATGATGGCGGCCCACTGGTGGGCAGACATGGCGCCCGTGCCCGAGTCGGTGAGCCAGTCGATGAGCACGTCTTCGGCGCGCAGCTTGAAGACGTTGAGTTTGGCCTCTTCGAGCAGGCGCTCGCGCTCGGCGCGCGTGGTCATGCGTATGGGTTCGATGCTCTTGATGCGAAACGGCTCGATCAGGGTCTTGGGCATGGTCTGTGCCTTTGGGGTCTGTGGTGGTGAATGCGCGAAGGTAGCCCCGTGCGGAAGACCATGGTGTCGGTCTTTTCCAACACCTGGCTGAAAAGCGCCGGCCGCGCCTCTCGTATCTCACCTCCATCCATTTCCGACGGTTTTCCTCGGAAACCCTGGTTCTCTTGACAAAAATCAGGCCATGGTCTTTCGCGTCGTCCTATGGTACGCGGCCTGCAGGCGCATGCCCGCGCACCGATCGCATCGAGACTCACAGTGAACGCCCCACCGAACGCAACCGCCGCCCTCACCCCCATAGAGACGACCAGCAGCGCCGCCCGCACCATGCCCGAGCTGGTCTGCCCCGCCGGCAGCCTGCCGGCCCTGAAGACCGCCATAGACCACGGTGCCGACTGCGTCTACCTGGGCCTGCGCGATGCCACCAACGCACGCAACTTTGCCGGCCTGAACTTCGACGAGGCCGCCATCCAGACCGGCATTGCCTACGCGCACCAGCGCGGCGCCAAGGTGCTGATGGCCCTCAACACCTATCCGCAGGCGAGCAACCCCGCGCCCTGGCGCTCGGCGCTGGATCGCGCGGCCGCCTGGGGCATAGACGCCGTGATCCTGGCCGACCCGGGGTTGATGCGCTATGCCTGCGACAAGCACCCGGATCTGCGCCTGCACCTGTCGGTGCAGGGCTCGGCCACCAACCACGACGCCATCAACCTGTACCACCAGCAGTTCAACATCCAGCGCGCCGTGCTGCCGCGCGTGCTGTCGCTCGAACAGGTCAAGCAGGTGGTGCAGAGAACGCCCGTGGAGATCGAGGTCTTCGGCTTCGGCAGCCTGTGCGTGATGGTGGAGGGGCGCTGCGCCCTGTCGTCCTACGCCACGGGCGAGTCGCCCAACACGCATGGCGTGTGCTCTCCCCCGAAGTTTGTGCGCTGGCAGGAAACGCCCCAGGGGCTGGAGTCGCGCCTGAACGGCGTGCTCATCGACAAATACGCTCAGGGCGAGAACGCCGGCTACCCCACGCTGTGCAAGGGCCGCTTTGATGTGGGCGAGGAGAGCAACTACTACGCGCTCGAAGAGCCCACCAGCCTCAACACGCTGGAACTCTTGCCCCAACTGGTGAAGATGGGCGTGCGCGCCTTCAAGATCGAGGGCCGCCAGAGGAGCCCCGCCTATGTGGCCCAGGTCACCAAGGTCTGGCGCGAGGCCATAGACCACTGCATGGCCCAGGGCCATCTGTACGCGCCCAAGACCGCCTGGATGGCCAGCCTGGACCAAGTGGCCGAGGGGCAGCAGCACACGCTGGGGGCCTATCACCGGCCGTGGAAATGAAGCACCTGATTTCCTCTTGCTCCCTCCCCCTCTGGGGGAGGGTTGGGGTGGGGGCCAGCGCCGCCCATTCCAGATCAGCGCCCGAACCAGCCGCCCCCATCCCCACCTTCCCCCAGAGGGGGAAGGAGTTTCCCGTTCGAAAGCATTGACATGAAACTAGCCCTGGGCCCGCTGCAGTACTACTGGCACCGCGACACCGTTTTTGAGTTCTACCAGGCTGTCGCCCAGACCCCGGTGGACATCGTCTACCTCGGCGAGGCCGTGTGCTCGCGCCGCCACGAGCTGCGCCAGAGCGACTGGATCGACATTGCCCGCATGCTGAGGGACGCGGGCAAGGAGCCTGTCATATCCACCATGGTGCTGCTGGAATCGACCAGCGACGTGGCCGACATGCACAAGATCACGCGCGACGAGGAATTCCTCATCGAGGCGAACGACATGGGCGCAGTGCACAACCTGGCGGGCAAGCGCCCCTTCGTCGCCGGGCCGCAGCTCAACATCTTCAACGCAGGCACCCTGGCCTGGATGGCGAGCCTGGGCGCGCGCCGCTGGGTCATGCCGCTGGAGATGAAGCACAGCGACCTGGCCGTGCTGCTGCAGGGCAAGCCCGTCGGCCTTGAGACAGAAGTGTTTGCCTATGGCCGCATGCCGCTGGCCTTCTCCGCACGCTGCTTCACGGCACGCCACTACAACCTGCCCAAGGACGACTGCGGCTTTCGCTGCATAGAGCACCCGGACGGGCAGCTGCTGCAGACGCGCGAGAAGGAATCCTTCCTCGTCATCAACGGCATACAGACCCAGTCGGCCAAGGTGCACAACCTGCTGGCCGACCTGCCGGCGTTGCGCAAGACCGGTGTGGATATCCTGCGCCTGTCGCCGCAATCGCAGCATATGGACAAGATCATTGCCGCCTTCGATGCCGCACGCCGTGCCGAACGACCCGACCCCGCCGCGCTCGCCAACCTGCGCCCCTTCATGCCTGAAGCCTCGTGCAACGGCTACTGGCATGGCCGCCCCGGCCTGGACCTGATCGCACCTGCCCTGGAGGAACTGACGTCATGAGCGCCACCCCACCCGCCCCCTTCACCCTGCCGCGCCCCGTGGGTGCGGTGCTCTCGCGCCTGCCGGCCTACCCGGGCTCCATGCTGCTGGTGGCGGCCATCAACTTCGCGCTCGCCAAGCAGCTGCCGCAGGACGTGAAAGACATCCTGCAAGGCAAACGCCTGGCGATTCGCGTGCGCGATGCGCGCCTGGGCTTTGACTTCTCCTGGAACGGCCAGCGCTTCGTGCCCGCCGGCACGCAGGCCGAAACCGACCTCACCATCAGCGCCAACGCCCAGGACTTCCTGCTGCTGGCCCAGCGCCGCCAGGACCCGGACACGCTGTTCTTCAACCGCCGCCTGGTGATGGAGGGCGACACCGAGCTCGGCCTGGTGGTCAAGAACGCGCTCGACGCGCTGGAGCTGCCCGTGCTCGACCCGGCGCATTGGAGCCCGCGCGCCGTGCTGGAGCGCCGCGCCCCGCACCTGCTGCGCCAGCTGCCGCCCCTGCCCGGGTTCCCGAGGGCCCGGCCATGAACGACGACCCCTGCGAAGAAGACCCTGGCCAGCAGCCACTGGTCTATTCCTGCTCCGGCTGCTCCAGCGCCGCCCAGCTGGCCAACCATGTGGCCGTGCAGATGGACCGGCGCGGCCTGGCCGAGATGTCCTGCATCGCCGGCGTGGGCGGCGACGTGCCCAAACTCGTCAAACTGGCCAAGAGCGGCCGGCCCATCATTGCGCTGGACGGCTGCCCGCTCGAATGCGTCAGCAACAGCCTGGCGCGCCACGCCGTAGCGCCCGCGCGCCATTACCAGCTGCACAAATACGGCGTGAAGAAGCGCAACCACCAGGACTTCGACCCGGCCCAGGCGGCCGAGGTGTTGGGCCATATAGCGGCCGATCTGCAGGCCCAGCCATTGCCCGGGAGGCCGGCATGAGCGCTGCCCCCAAACGCGTCATCGTCGGCATCTCCGGCGCCAGCGGCGCGGTCTATGGCGCGCGCCTGCTGCAGGCGCTGCGCGACATCGGCGGTGTCGAGTCGCACCTGGTCGTCTCCACCGCCGGCTGGCTCAACCTGCGCCACGAGCTGGACATGGAGCGCGCCGAGGTCGAAGCCCTGGCCGACCAGGTGCACGACCTGGCCGACGTGGGCGCCAGCATTGCCAGCGGCTCGTTTGCCGCGCTGGGCATGGTGGTCGCGCCCTGCTCCATGCGCACGCTGGCCGCCATTGCCCACGGCCTGGCCGACAACCTGCTGACGCGTGCCGCCGACGTGGTGCTCAAAGAGCGCCGCCGCCTGGTGCTGATGGTGCGCGAATCGCCCCTGCACCTGGTGCACCTGCGCAACATGGCCACCGTGACCGAGCTGGGCGCCATTTGCTGCCCGCCCATGCCCGCCTTCTACCTGCGGCCCACCACCATCGGCGAGATCGTGGACCACAGCGTGGCGCGTGCGCTGGATCTGCTGGGGCTGGAGCATGACCTGGCGCCGCGCTGGCAGGGCTTGCCCAAAGACTCCTGACTCATCGGTCGCGCCGGTTTTACTCCCTCTCCCCCTGGGCTTGTGTATGCACACATCTTTTGACGGCTTGCATTGGCTTGGTCAAAGGGCGGGGAGTGCTCCTTCCCCCTCTGGGGGAAGGCTGGGATGGGGGCTGGGAGCGCCGGCATCTTGCCGGCCCCCTCGTGCCCAAGCTTTGTCAGCCCTCCACCCCTGCAGCGGCGCTTGCGTTGGCATGCCGGCAAGATGCCTGCGCTCCCAGATGGGTGCAGGCCCGGCAGGCTGTGTAGATACCTGTGCCCAAAGGTCGAGGGAGTGAAAACCGTCGTCTCATCAGCGTTACGCGCTATCAAAAAAAAATGTGTGCATACACAAGCCCCCTGGGAGAGAGCCTGCCCCCGGCTTGAACGGGAGGCGGGGGTGAGGGCTTACGGCCTGGACTCTGGCATATGGCCATTCAAAATAACCTGACATAAAAACCCATGCACTACCGCGACCTGCGTGACTTCATGGCCCAGCTCGAAGCGACGGGCGAACTGCGCCGCGTCAGCGCCCCGGTCTCGCCCCACCTGGAGATGACGGCCCTGGCCGACCGCGTGCTGCGCGCCGGCGGCCCGGCCCTGCTGTTTGAGAACCCGACCGGCCACCGCATGCCCGTGCTGGCCAACCTGTTCGGCACGCCGGGCCGCGTGGCGCGCGCGCTGGGCGTGGCGGGCTTGCCCGAGATCCGCGCCTTTGGCGAGGTGCTGGCGCAACTGAAGGAGCCCGAGCCGCCGCGCGGCATGAAGGACCTGTGGGGCCGGCGGGAGCTGCTCAAGACCCTGTGGAGCATGGCCCCCGACGTGGTGCGCCGCCCGCCCTGCCAGCAGATCGCCTGGGCAGGCGATGAGGTCGATCTGTCCAGGCTGCCCATCCAGCACTGCTGGCCCGGCGACGTAGCACCCCTCGTCACCTGGGGCCTGACGATCACGCGCGGGCCGCACAAGCCGCGCCAGAACCTAGGGATATACCGCCAGCAGGTGATCAGCAAAAACCAGCTCATCATGCGCTGGCTCTCGCACCGGGGCGGCGCGCTGGATTTTGCCGAGCACTGCCGGCAAAACCCCGGCCAGCCCTACCCCGTGGCCGTGGCCATAGGCGCCGACCCGGCCACCATCCTGGGGGCAGTCACCCCCGTACCCGACAGCCTGTCCGAATACCAGTTCGCCGGCCTCTTGCGCGGCGCACGCACCGAGGTGGCGCCCGCCATCGGCGTGCCACTCTCGGTGCCGGCCCAGGCCGAGATCGTGCTCGAAGGCCATATCCACCCCGATGCCAGCCACAAGAGCGGCTGGCAGCACGCGCTGGAAGGGCCCTACGGCGACCACACCGGCTACTACAACGAATGCGCCGAGTTCCCGGTCTTCACCGTGGAGCGCATCACCCAGCGCCAGGACGCGCTCTACCACAGCACCTACACCGGCAAACCGCCCGACGAGCCCGCCATGCTGGGCCTGGCTTTGAACGAGCTGTTCGTGCCACTCTTGCAGCGCGCCTTCCCCGAGATCATCGACTTCTACCTGCCGCCCGAAGCCTGCAGCTATCGCATGGCCGTGGTGCGCATCCGTAAGGCCTACGCCGGCCACGCGCGGCGCGTGATGATGGGCGTGTGGAGCCACCTGCGCCAGTTCCTGTACACCAAGTTCGTCGTCGTCGTCGATGAAGACATCGACGTGCGCGATTGGAAGGAAGTCGTCTGGGCCATGACCACGCGCATGGATCCGGTGCGCGACACCATGCTGATAGAGAACACCCCCATCGACTACCTCGACTTTGCTTCCCCCGTGGCCGGCCTGGGGGGCAAGATGGGCATGGATGCGACGAACAAATGGCCGGGCGAGACGCTGCGCGAATGGGGCCGCACCATGGCCATGGACGCCGACGTCAAAGCGCGCATGGATCGGCTGGCCGACGACCTGGGCCTGTGACAGCAAGGAGAGCGCAATGACCACGACCACCCCACCCGAATGGAACCCGCAGGACGCCGAAGTGCTGCGCGACCAGCGCGCCGCCTACGACGGCCTGCGCGAGCGCTGCCCGCTGGCGCACAGCGATGCCCAGCACTGGTCGGTGCTGCGCCACGCCGAGGTCATGCAGGTGCTGCACGACCACGCCACGTTCAGCAGCGCCGTGTCCGCCCACCCTGCGGTGCCCAACGGCTACGACCAGCCCCAGCACACGGCCTACCGCCGCGCGCTCGACCGCTTCTTCGCGCCCGAGCGCATGGCGCACTTCGAGCCCACCTGCCGGGCGCTGGCCATCAGCACGGTGCAGGAGGCCCTGGCCCTGGGCGGCAGGCTGGAGATCACGCAGGAATTCGCCCTGCCCTTCGCCGTGCGCGTGCAGTCGGCCTTCCTGGGCTGGCCCACACTGCTGCAGGACGAGCTGCTGCAATGGCTGCAGCGCAGCCAGGCGGCCACGCGCTCGGGCGAGCGTGCCCAGACCGCCGCCGTGGCCCAGGAGTTCGAAGACCTGGTGGCCCGCGTGCGCGAGGCCCGGCGCGACGCGCCGCCCACGCAGGACATCAGCAGCGAGCTCATGCACACCCGCGTCGACGGCCGCCTGCTGGACCTGCGCGAGCTCGCCAGCGTGCTGCGCAACTGGACGGTGGGCGAGGTGGGCACCATCGCCGCGTCCATAGGCATATTGCTGCACTGGCTGGCCAGCCACCCCGACTGGCAGCGGCGCCTGCGCGAGCAGCCCGCGCTGCTGCCCGCCGCCATCGACGAGGTGCTGCGCATCGACGGCCCGCTGGTGGCCAACCGCCGCATCACCACGCGCGCCACCACGCTGGGCGGCTGCCCGCTGGCGGCCGGCAGCCGCGTGTCGATCAACTGGATCGCCGCCAACCGCGACCCGCGCGTGTTCGGCGACCCCGATGCATTCCACATCGACCGCGACCCGCAGCTGAATCTGCTGTACGGCGCCGGCATCCATGTCTGCCCCGGCGCGCCGCTGGCGCGGCTGGAGCTGCGTGTGCTGATGGAGGAAATCCTGGCGCGTACCACACGCATCAGCCTGAACGCGGGCCACCCGCCCACGCGCGCCGTCTACCCGGACGCCGGCTACGCCACCCTGCGCGTGCACTTGCATCCATAGCGCCGGCTGCTACGCTGACGGCCACCACAGCATGGAGGGCGTCCACATGTCCGTCAGCATCACCTTCCTCGGCGCGGCCGGCACCGTTA
>Ga0209792_1001231_pt1 | contig 13019 bp, 13 predicted proteins | sample EBPBio142005_DNA_FD_185860 | JGI IMG/M metagenome (GOLD analysis project Ga0209792, IMG submission 185860) | Wastewater treatment Type I Accumulibacter community from EBPR Bioreactor in Madison, WI, USA - Reactor 1_6/14/2005_ DNA (SPAdes)... | ecosystem: Engineered > Bioreactor > EBPR >... | reverse complement strand
ACTTGAGCAGGCCTTCCGCCTTCATGGCTGCCTGGACGGCCGGGCGGCTGGCAATGCGTTCACGGTAGGCGGCCAGATCCTTCAGTTGTGAAATGTCCAAGCCCACATATTGCGCCCAATTCGAAACGGTGAACAGATAGGCGTCGGCGACGCTGAACTGCTCGCCCATGAGGAAGGGCTTGCCGGCAAGCTCGCCGTCGATCCATGTCAGGCGCGCGAGGACGCGTTCCTTGAGTATCGGCTTGTAGTCTTCCGGGGTGTTGGGGGCAAACAGAGGGCCAAAACCCTTGTGCACTTCGGTGGCAATGAAGTTCAGCCACTCCTGCAGGCGGTAGCGTGGCAGGGTGCCATGGGCGGGGGCCAGATTCTTTTGCGGCGCCTGGTCTGCCAGGTACTGCACAATGGCCGGCCCTTCGCGCAGGCGCGTGCCGTCGTCGAGTTCCAGCACGGGTACATAGCCCAGAGGGTTGATGCTGTAGAAGTCCGTACCGTCGGCCAACTGATGCGTCTTGGTGCTGGCGAGGACGGGCTCATAGGCCAGACCAGCTTCGTGCAGCACGATATGGGGTGAGAGCGAGCAGGCGCCGGGAGAGTAGTACAGCTTCATGGTCGGGAACTCCAGGTTGATGAGGCTCCAATGCTATGCCTTGTGCACGACCTTTGCACTCAGAGCGTGTTTACGATCTAAAGGTGAATGCGCTGGAAGGGCGCGTCAGCTGCTCCAGCTGCATCAGATAGGCCTCGGCCTGCTGGGGCGAATCTCCACACATGGACGGGTGGGGCTGCAGTGATGTGCACACTGTCGGGCGGCCGGGGTGGCCAAAGATGCGGCAGCGCAAATCGTCACCCAGTTGCACGCAGCGCCCGCCCGCCGGCTTGCCCTGCGGCATTCCGGGAATCGGGCTGCTGATTGAGGGCGCGGTGCAGCAGGCGCCGCAACCCGGGCGGCACTGCATGGGGTTCAGCCGGCCAGGCGCCGAGCAGCCCACAACACCTGCGTCACGACACCACGCACCTGTTCGTGCTGCGCCTGATCGACGAGCCTGCCTGCCTCATCAAAGGCGCTGGCGGCGCGTGCCAGGGCGTAGTTGCGCGGCGCCAGCCAGCAGCCCAGATTGACCAGCAACGGCGCCAGGTGGCTTTGCGAGCGCAGGCCGCCGAGCGCGCCGTTGGAGGCGCTGAGCACGCCCACCACCTTGCCGGCAAACGGGCGCGTCACGTCCGTCCACACCGGGTGGCCGGCGACGGGGCTGGATGCCCAGTCGATGGTGTTTTTCAGCAGGCCGGTGTAGCTGCCGTTGTATTCGGGTGAGCAGATGATCCAGGCCGGGTGCGCGTCCATGATCTCCTTGAGGCGGATCACGTCGGGTGGCGTGCCGCGCGCCTCCAGATCGGCGTTGTACATGGGGATGTCCAGGTCGGCCAGTTCCAGCAGCGTGACATCGGCATCGGCCTGGCGTCCCAGGTCTGCCGCTATGCGTGCCAGGCGCCGGTTGAAGGATTGTTGGCGGGTGCTGCCCGCAAAGACGAGTAGTTTCATGGTGCGCGATTGAAGCACATCCGCCGCGCCGCAAAACTGCAAGGGTTTCACGTGAAACATGGACCGGCACAACGCAATCGGGCAAAGATGGGAAAATTGCGGGTTTCTCCTGTCGTACCCGTCTTTCTCATGCTTTACCCCCAGGAATTTGATGTCATCGTCGTCGGCGGTGGCCATGCCGGCACCGAAGCCGCGTTGGCAGCCGCGCGCATGGGCTGCCAGACCCTGCTGCTGACCCACAACATCGAAACCCTGGGCCAGATGAGCTGCAACCCCAGCATAGGTGGCATAGGCAAGGGGCATCTGGTCAAGGAGGTGGATGCGTTGGGCGGCGCCATGGCGCTGGCCACCGACGAGGGCGGGATTCAGTTCCGCATCCTGAACAGCAGCAAGGGCCCGGCCGTGCGCGCCACGCGCGCCCAGGCCGACCGCGTGCTGTACAAGGCCGCGATACGCCGCATGCTGGAGAATCAGCCCAATCTGTGGCTGTTCCAGCAGGCGGTGGACGACCTGATGGTGCAGGGCGACCGCGTCGTCGGCGCGGTGACGCAGATCGGCCTGCAGTTTCGCGCGCGCGCCGTGGTGCTGACGGCCGGCACCTTCCTCGACGGCAAGATCCATGTGGGGCTGAACAACTACGCGGCCGGCAGGGCAGGGGACCCGCCCGCGGTGAGCCTCTCAAGCAGACTGAAGGAGCTGAGGCTGCCCCAGGGGCGGCTGAAGACCGGCACGCCGCCGCGCATCGACGGGCGCAGCATCGACTTTTCACAGTGCGAGGAGCAGCCCGGCGACGGCATGCCCGGTGGCGTGAACGAGGGGCAGCTGCCGGTGTTCAGCTTCATGGGCAGCGCGGCCATGCACCCGCGCCAGCTGCCCTGCTGGATCACGCACACCAACGAGCGCACGCACGAGATCATCCGAAGCGGTTTTGACCGCAGCCCCATGTTCACCGGCAAGATCGAGGGCGTGGGCCCGCGCTATTGCCCGAGTGTGGAGGACAAGATCAACCGCTTTGCCGACAAGGAAAGCCACCAGATCTTCCTGGAGCCCGAAGGGCTGACGACGCACGAGTTCTACCCCAACGGCATCTCCACCAGCCTGCCTTTCGACATCCAGCTCGCCCTGGTGCGCTCTATGCGCGGCCTGGAGAACGCGCACATACTGCGCCCCGGCTACGCCATCGAGTACGACTACTTCGACCCGCGCGCGCTGAAAAGCAGCTTTGAGACGCGGCAGATCCAGGGCCTGTTCTTCGCCGGCCAGATCAACGGCACCACCGGCTACGAGGAGGCCGCTGCCCAGGGCCTGTTTGCCGGCCTGAACGCCGCCCTGCAATGCCGCGGCGAGGCCGCCTGGCTGCCGGGCCGTGACGAGGCCTACCTGGGCGTGCTGGTGGACGACCTGGTGACCAAGGGCGTGACCGAGCCCTACCGCATGTTCACCAGCCGCGCTGAGTTCCGCCTGCAGCTGCGCGAGGACAACGCCGACATGCGCCTGACCGAGGCAGGTCGCCGCATGGGGCTGATCGACGACACACGCTGGGACGCTTTCAGCCGTAAACGCGACGCTGTTTCACGTGAAACCGAACGCCTCAAGAGCACCTGGGTGAATCCGCGCATTCTTGCAGCCGCCGAGTCCGAGCGCGTGCTCGGCAAGGCCATTGAGCATGAGTACAAGCTGTTCGATCTGCTGCGCCGGCCTGATGTGAGCTACGAGGCTCTGATGAGCCTGGATGGCGGCAAATACGCCAGTGGTGATGTTTCACGTGAAACGCTGGGCGATCTGAGTGCGCCCGTGATCGAGCAGGTGGAAATTGCCGCCAAGTATTCGGGCTACATCGAGCGCCAGAAGGACGAGGTGCAGCGTGCCGCGCATTACGAGCGTATGCGCCTGCCGTCGGATCTCGATTACATGCAAGTGTCAGCCCTGTCCATCGAGGTGCGGCAGAAGCTGCAGAAGCACCGGCCCGAAACCCTTGGTCAGGCATCGCGCATCTCGGGTGTGACACCGGCGGCGATCTCGCTGCTGCTGGTGCATCTGAAAAAAAGCGGTTTCAAAGACTTCTCGATGGAGGCCGCTGCATGACGGCCGTGCTGGCGGACCGGCTGCGCGCCGGTGTGCAGGAGCTGGGCCTGGCGCTCGATGAGGATCAACTGGCGCGCCTGCTGGACTTTCAGAGCCTGCTGCAGAAGTGGAACAAGGTCTACAACCTGACGGCAGTGCGCGACCCCGGGGAGATGCTGACGCACCACCTGCTCGACAGCCTGGCGGCGGTGACGCCGCTCAAGCGCCATCTGGCGCAGCAGGGCGGGGCCGGGTTGCGGCTGCTGGATGTGGGCAGCGGCGGAGGTCTGCCTGGCGTGGTGTTTGCCATCTGCTGCCTCGATCTTGACGTGAGCTGTGTAGATACCGTGGCCAAGAAGGCGGCCTTCATCCAGCAGGCGGCGGCAGCCCTGGGCCTGAAGAACCTGCATGGCATCCATGCACGGGTGGAGACGCTGGCCGGCCCGTTCGATGTGGTGAGCTGCCGCGCCTTTGCCGCATTGGCGGATTTCACCGCCTGGTCGCGCGCCGCGCTGGCGCCCCAGGGCGTGTGGCTGGCAATGAAGGGCAGGTACCCACAGGACGAGATCGCTGCGTTGCCCACCGATGTGCATGTGTTTCACGTGGAACAGCTGGTCGTTCCTGGCCTCGGTGCCGAGCGCTGCATCTGCTGGCTGCGGCCCGTGGCTTAAACTCGGGCTCCCCTTCGCATCACACGGCGCTCCCATGTTCGGCATAGCAGACTACGGCGCATTCGTCGCCGCCATCGTGTTGTTTCTGGCCATTCCCGGGCCCGGCAACCTGGCGCTCATCACCTCCACCGGCAAGGGTGGGGTGCGCGCCGGTATGGCCGCCTGCCTGGGCGTGATCGCGGCCGACCAGGTGCTGATGTGGGCGGCCGTGGCGGGCGTGGCCGGCCTGCTGGCCACCTACCCGGCGGCCTTCCATGCCGTGCAGTGGCTGGGCGCTGCCTACCTGGGCTGGATGGGCTGGAAGATGCTCACGGCGAAACCCGGCGACGCGCCGGTGCTGCACATAGAGCCGCGCCATTTCTTGCGCCAGGGCGCGGTGATCACGCTGCTCAACCCCAAGGCCATCGTGTTCTACATGGCCTTCTTCCCGCTGTTCGTGAACCCGGCCACGCACCGCGGCCTGGTGACCTTTGCCGCCATGGCGGCGACCATCGCCGCACTCACCTTCGCCTACAGCCTGGTCGTGGTGCTGCTCACGCAGCGCCTGGCCGAGCGCATGCGCGCCAACCCCAGGGTGGTGCGCGTGCTGGAGCGGCTGGCGGGCACCTTCCTCATCGGCTTCGGCGTCAAGCTAGCCATCTCCAAGTAAGACCAAGACCAGCGCATGGCCAAGATTTTCTGCATTGCCAACCAGAAGGGTGGTGTCGGCAAGACCACCACCACCGTGAATCTCGCCGCGGGCCTGGCCAAGATAGGCCAGCGCGTGCTGCTTGTGGATCTGGATCCGCAGGGCAATGCCACCATGGGCTCGGGCGTGGACAAGCGTGCGCTGGAGCTCAGTGTTTACGACGTTCTGCTCGAATCCGCATCCATCAAGGAGGCGGCCGTGCTGGCCGAGCAATGTGGCTACCAGGTGCTGGGCGCCAACCGCGAGCTGGCCGGCGCCGAGGTCGAGCTGGTGCCGTTGGAGCAGCGCGAGCGCCGCCTGAAGGCAGCCCTTGCCGAGGTGGATGGGGACTACGACTTCGTCCTCATCGACTGCCCACCGTCGCTGTCCATGTTGACGCTGAACGGCCTGTGCAGCGCCCATGGCGTCATCGTGCCCATGCAGTGCGAATATTTTGCGCTGGAGGGCCTGACCGACCTGGTCAACACCATCAAGCAGGTGCACGCGAACCTGAACCGCGAGCTGCAGATCATTGGCCTGCTGCGCGTCATGTTCGACCCGCGTATCACACTGCAAAGCCAGGTCAGCGCCCAACTCAAGGACCATTTTGGCGACAAGGTGTTCGACACCGTCATCCCGCGCAACGTGCGCCTGGCCGAGGCGCCCAGCTACGGCCTGCCCGGCGTGGTGTTCGACCCGGCGGCCAAGGGCAGCCAGGCCTTCGTGGAGTTTGCGCGTGAAATGGTGGAGCGCATCAAGCGCATGTGATGCGTTCCTGCTGTTCTATGGAAAATATGGCTGTATGCCATACTGGACAAGCGTCAGAAGCTATATAAAAGATAGTAATCACGCATGAATTCTCCCCAGGTACTCCTTCTGCCCGGCTGGCAGGATTCCGGCCCGGGCCACTGGCAGACCGAGTGGGAGCGCCAGCACGGCTATCTGCGTGTACAGCAGCATGACTGGCTGCGCCCGCTGCGCGGCGACTGGTCGGCACGGCTGGAGGAGGTGGTTGCCGACGCGTCGGGCGAGGTGGTTTTTGCCGCGCACAGTCTGGGCTGCATCCTGATCGCCTGGTGGGCCGCGCACACGCGCCACGCGCACAGGGTGCGCGGCGCGCTGCTGGTGGCGCCGGGCGACGTGGAGCGCCCCGACCTCACGGCGCAAATACGAGGCTGGACGCCCGTTGTGCGCCGGCCGCTGCCCTTTCCCGCCGTACTTGCGGCCAGCCGCGACGACCCGTACTGCAGCCTGGAGCGCGCGCGGGCCATGGCGCAGGACTGGGGCGCGCGTTTCGTGGACTCGGGGCCCCGCGGCCACATGAATGCCGAATCCGGCCTGGGCGACTGGCCCGAGGGCCATGCCCTGCTGCTCTCACTGATGAACAAGGATTGAACGACATGGTCACCAAAAAACCCAAGGGCCTGGGGCGCGGCCTGGAGGCCCTGCTGGGCCCCAAGGTCACGGAGCAGCCTGAACAGGCCAGGGCCGCGGAGCAGGGCCTGCCCAGCACGCTGGCGTTGGAGCAGCTGGTGCCTGGCGTCTACCAGCCGCGCACGCGCATGGATGAGGGCGCGCTCTACGAGCTGGCCGAGTCCATCAAGGCCCAGGGCATCATGCAGCCAGTCCTTGTCCGTCGTCTCGACGACGAACAAGCCCGGCTGCGCCGGCAGGAACGGGCATCGCAGGGGCCCGCCCCTGCGATGGGCGCCCTGAGCCAGGAGGGGCCGTTATACGAAATCATCGCCGGCGAGCGGCGCTTTCGCGCCTCGCGCCTGGCCGGGCTGGATAGCGTGCCGGTGCTGGTGCGCGACGTGCCTGACGAGGCCGCCGCCGCCATGGCGCTCATCGAGAACATCCAGCGCGAGGATCTGAACCCGCTCGAAGAGGCCCAGGGCCTGCAGCGGCTGATCCGCGAGTTCGGCTTCACGCACGAGCAGGCGGCCCAGGCCGTGGGCCGCTCGCGCAGCGCCGCCAGCAACCTGCTGCGCCTGTTGAACCTGGCCGAACCGGTGCAGACCATGCTCATGGCGGGCGACATCGACATGGGCCATGCGCGCGCGCTGCTGGCGCTGGACCGCGCCACGCAGATCACGGCCGGCAACCAGATCGCCGCCAAAAAGCTGTCGGTGCGCGAGGCCGAGGGCCTCGTCAAGAAGCTGGGTGCGGAGTTCAGCCTGGCACCGCAGAAGCCCAGGAAGGACAAGTCGCGCGACATCAAACGCATCGAGGAAGAACTATCCGACCTGCTCATGGCCGAGGTCGAGGTGCGCGTGAAGAAGCGCGTCAAGCGCGGCAGCCGCGTCGAGGAGATGGGCGAGCTGGCGATAGGCTTTGGCTCGCTGGAGGCGCTCAACGGTTTGATAGAGCGCCTGCGGGGATGATTCCATGGCCGCTGCCCGCGGTGCTGGTGTGGGCCGCAGCGTGGCTGGCCTTCGCCGGGCTGCGGCAGGTTGCCCCGCCGCTGGCGGCCGTGCTGCTGGCCTGCGGCGTGGGCGTGCTGGGCAGCCTGCTTGCGGCCTCGTGGTGGCGGCGGGGGCTGATGGTGCTGGGCTTTCCGTTGTCGCTGGCGCTCACCGGCGCGGCAATACTGCCCGCCTGGGCCTGGCTGGCGCCGCTGGCCGTGCTGCTGCTGGTCTATCCGCTCAATGCCTGGCGTGATGCGCCGCTGTTTCCCACGCCGCGCGGGGCGCTGCAGGGGCTGCAGCTTGCGGCACCGCTGCCGCCGGGTGCGGCGGTGCTGGATGCAGGCTGTGGCCTGGGCGACGGGCTGCTGGCACTGCGCGCGGCCTTTCCGCATGCGCGGCTGTACGGGCTGGAATGGAGTTGGCCGCTGGCCCTGCTGTGCCGCCTGCGCTGCCCCTGGGCGCGTGTGCGGCGCGGTGATATCTGGGCCGAAACCTGGGCGGGCTATCAAATGGTCTACCTGTTCCAGCGTCCCGAGAGCATGGCGCGCGCGGCCGCCAAGGCACGGGCCGAGATGGTGCCCGATAGCTGGTTGATCAGCCTGGCCTTCGAGGTGCCTGGCCTGGTGGCTTGCTGTCAACTGCCCGGGTTTGCGGGCCAGGGGGTGTGGATTTACCGACTGGGCACCGTCGAAACCATGCCCGGCGCTGCAGCAAAAGAAGTCACGAAGGCGACGGTTGTAACGCTATGATTTCATCCCTCAAGACGGCTGTGGCCATCCAACCATTCAACGTGATAGAGGAAGCAAACACCATGTCCCGCAAATCCCTGAATCTGCTGGCCGCTGCTTGTGCGGTCGTTGCGCTCGCCGGCTGCGAAACCACCAACATGAAGATGGGCAGCCCGGATGCCAAAACCGTAGCTACGGGTGCGGCCGCAGGCGGCAACGCCGCCAATGCCAGCGGCCAGCTTGAGCGCTGCCAGTCGCCGCTGGGCACGGTGTCGCTGGTCGAGAACCAGGATGCCGGCTGGTACACGATTCTGCGCAACGAATACAAGCTGCCTCCCACGGCCAACCTGCTGCGCCTCTTGATCCAGCAGTCCAACTGCTTCATCGTGGTCGAGCGCGGCGCGGCGGGCATGGGAGCCATGGCGCGTGAGCGCCAGCTGATGGGCTCGGGCGAGATGCGTGGAGGCAGCAACTTCGGCAAGGGCCAGATGGTGGCCTCCGACTATGGGTTGTCGCCCGAGATCATCTTCAGCAACAACGATGCGGGGGGCATTGGTGGTGCGTTGGGTGGCCTGATCGGTGGCGGCCGCGGTGCAGCGGTGGCGGCCATCGGCGGCGGCCTCAAGACGCGTGAGGCCAGCGCCATGCTGACGCTGGTGGACAACCGCTCCGGCGTGCAGGTGGCGGCCTCCGAAGGCAGCGCCTCCAAGAGTGACTTTGCCGGTTTTGGGGCATTGTTTGGCGGTGGTGCCGCGGGCGGCCTGGGGGGCTACCAGAACACGGCCCAGGGCAAGGTGATCACTGCCGCCTTTATGGACGCCTACAACCAGATGGTCGTGGCACTGCGCAACTACAAGGCGCAAAGCGTGCAGGGCCAGGGCCTGGGTGGTGGCGGTAAGCTGGGGGTGGATGGCGGTGCGGCCCCATCGCAGACCAAGGCCGGTGCAGCCATGTCCATGCGCGAGGCGCAGGAGCGCCTGAATGCCCTGGGCTACAACGTGGGCACGCCCGATGGCGCAGCCGGCCCCAAGACGGCCAAGGCGCTGCGCGAGTTCCAGCAGCAACAAGGCCTGCCTGTGACTGGACGCCTGGACACAGCCACTGCCGGCGCTCTGTCGCGCTGATCTCCCCCGCCGGGACGAGTAGTGCGGTTGGTGCTGCTTGGTCATGACTGCCAAGTATTCGAGCGTGTCGTGGATGAGCCGTTGACGCGTGAGCGTCTTGTCGCCGTTGTTCAAGGTGAGCCCAGAAACCGCCCCGGCGCCAACCCTACGGCGCGCCGCACCATGGCACTGAAGGCGCTGGGGCTGTTGTAGCCCAGCTCGGCGGCGATCTGGTTGATGGGCTTACGGCCCGCGGCCAGGGCCACGGCACGCGCCAGGATGACCTGCTGGCGCCATTGCGTGAAGGTGCAGCCCAGGTCCTGGCGGAATAGCCGTGCCACCGTGCGCGGGCTGGCGCCGGTGTCGCGCGCCCAATCGGCCAGGGTCTCGTGGTGCGTGGGATCGGCGATCACGGCCTCGCACAGGTGGCGCAGGCGCTTGTCGCGCGGCAGGTCCACGCCTAAGCGCACGCTGCTGGCGCGCCGCAACTCGTCCTGGATCAGGGCGCTCAGGTGGCGCTCGCGCTGCAGCTGCTCGGGCGCCAGCGGCGGGCCGTCATCCGGGTCGGTGGGCATTTCGCGCACCAGAGCGCGCAGCAGGTCGGATACCTCCAGCACGCGGCACTGGCGCCAGAGCTCCTCCTGCGCGCGCGCCACGGCCGGGCCGCAGCGCCCGGGCGGCTGGTAGAAGTAGAGCGTGCGCAGGTCGGCGTCCTCCACCATGGTCACGGCATGTTCCACGCCGGGCGGAATCCACAGCGCGCGCGAGGGCGGCACGATGTAGGCGCCGTGCGGCACCGTCAGGCGCAGCACCCCGCTGGTCGAGATGGCCACCTGCGCCCAGGCATGGCTGTGCGGGCGCACATGGGTGTCGGCGCGCAGCTCGCGGTGCTTGGCGCGCACCGGGCGCGCGCGGCTGGGCACGAACAGGTGCGGCGTGAGCGATTCCACATATGACAATACGCGCGGCACCCGCTGGCCGGGGCTGGCGTGGATATCCGCGTGGCTGGGTGGCAGGGTGTGACTTGGCATGATCGCGACAGCAATTGGCCGTCTATCGTATATCGGACTTACCCGCCTTGCCTAACATCACGCCCATGACGACTGCTACCCCCACGCTGCGCCAGGACGCACGCACCATAGGCCTGATTGGCCTGGCGCATGGTTCCTCGCATTTCTTTCACATGCTGCTGCCGCCGCTGTTCCCGTTCCTGATCGCGGAGTTCGGCTACAGCTATTCCGAGCTCGGCCTGCTGCTGTCGGTGTTCTTCGTGGTCTCGGGCACGGGGCAGGCGCTGTCGGGTTTTCTGGTGGACAAGGTGGGCGCGCGCCCGGTGCTGTTTGCGGCCCTAACCTGCTTTGCCATGGCGGGCCTGGTGGCGGGCAGCGCCAGCGGCTATGCCGGCCTGCTACTGGCGGCGATGCTGGCCGGGTTGGGCAATGCGCCCTTCCATCCGGTGGATTTCACCATCCTCAATAAGCGCGTGTCGCCCGCGCGCCTGGGCCATGGTTTTTCGGTGCACGGCATCTCGGGCAACCTGGGCTGGGCCACGGCGCCGGTGTTCATGGCCGGCATCGCCACGGCCACCGGGTCATGGCGCGTGGCCTGTCTGGCGGGGGCGGCGCTGGCCTTGCTGGTGCTGGCCGTCATGGTGTGGAACCGTGACGCGCTCGACGACCGCCAAGGCGCCTGGGCGCACCAGGCGGCCAAGGGCGCGGCCGGCGGCGCGGCCGTGCAGGAACACCCCATGGCCTTCCTCAGGCTGCCGGCGGTGTGGCTGTGCTTCTCGTTCTTCTTCTGGAGTACTTGCTCGCTCAGCGCCATCCAGAGCTTTGCCGCACCGTCGCTGCAAAACATGTATGGCATTCCGCTGTCGCTCACCACCATGGTGGTTACCGGCTACATGCTGTGCGGCGCCATGGGCATGGTGATTGGTGGCTTTCTCGTGGGCCGCGTGGAGCGGCTGGAGAAGACCATCAGCGTCTGCCTGCTGGCCTCGGCCACGCTGCTCGTCTTGGTGGGGCTGGGCGTGTTGCCGGGCATGGCGGCGCTAGTGGTGGCGTCGCTGGCCGGAATGGGGATCGGCATTGCCGGCCCCTCGCGCGACATGCTGATCAAGCGCGCCGCGCCGCCGGGCGCCACGGGGCGGGTGTATGGCACGGTGTATTCGGGACTCGATCTGGGCTTCAGCCTGGCGGCGCCGGTGTTCGGCGCCATGCTGGATGCGCAGATGAATTCCAGCATCTTCTACGGCTCGGCCCTGGCGCTGGCGCTGGGCGTGGTGTCGGCAGGCTTTGTCGGCGCGGGCGTGGCCTCGCGCAGCCTGCAGGCCGCCCGGCAGCCGGCCTGAAAGCCGTGGCTCGTCAGGAGTTGCGGTAGGCCATGGGGGTCTCGGGCACCGGGTAACCGGCGGCGCCAAAGGTCTCGACGATGGCCTTGTTCGTGTCGAAATACACCTGCCAGTAATGGTCGGTGTGGGTATAGGGGCGCACGCACAGCTTGGGGCCTTCGGGGGTGAATTCCAGGATTTCGATGTCCGGTGCGGGCGTGGTGACCACGTTGGGTATGGCGGCGATCACGGGCTTTAGGCGTGCAATGGCATCGAGCGGACTCACGCTGTTGGCCACCTTGGCCACGCAGTCCACACGGCGCACCGGCAGGGCGCTGAAGTTCTGGATGTTGTCGCCAAAGATCTTGCCGTTGCCGACCACCGTCATCACGTTGTCGGGCGTGGTCAGCGTGGTGGCGAACAGGCCCAGCTCGGTCACCGTGCCCACGGTGCCGCCAGCGCTGATGAAGTCGCCCACCTTGTAGGGGCGCAGCACCTGCATGAACACGCCGGCGGCAAAATTGCCCAGCATGCCGCTCCAGGCCGCGCCAATCGCCAGGCCCGCACCCGCCAGCAGCGCGGCAAACGAGGTGGTCTTGACGCCGAAGATATCCAGGATCGCCAGGATCAGGACGATGTTGAGCAGCACTCCGGTGATGGACTTGAGGTAGTTCGCCAGCGTCGAGTCGATCTTGCCGCCGCGCTGCAGCAGCTTGCCCATCAGGCCCACGGCCAGGTTGATGAGCCAGCGGCCGATGACCCAGGCGGCAATGGCCGTGGCCAGCTTGATGCCGAACTCCGTGCCTTGCGTGGTCAGAAATTGCCAGATGTCTGCGGTGTTCATATGCGTACGGGGCAGAGAAAAGAACGGCACAGCCTAACCCAAGCACCCGCCGCGCAATGTGAATCATTGTGTGTGCGGGCCGCGCTGGAAAAGCTCCGGCTGCGGGCGTAAGCTGCGATGTGGGCCGGGCTGCCGCTACGGCGGCAACTCGGCCCGCGTCCGTCGGATCGAGCGAAAGGACTGACTATGTTGTCCCATACCACTGTGACGACCATGCTGCCGGTCAAGGACATGGCGCGTGCCCGTGCCTTCTACGAGGGCCGCCTGGGCCTGGAGCCCGGGGGCCTGCGACCGGACGGCAAATTTGTTTACCAGGTGGGCGGAAGCACGCTGGCGCTGTTCCCCAAGCCGGAGGGCACCAAGGCCGACCACACGGCCATCAGCTTCCACGTGGCCGACATCGTTGCCAGCATCGATGCGCTGCAGCGTGCCGGCGTGGTGTTCGAGGACTACGACTTCCCGGGGCTCAAGACCGAGAACCATGTCTGCGTGCTCGGGGCCGAGAAGGCGGCCTGGTTCAAGGACACGGAGGGTAACTATCTGTGCATCCACGAGGACATTGCGCCGGCCTGAGGGCTTCGGGCCCGCGCGCGCTCAGAGCGCGAAGATCTTCCCCGGATTCAGGATGTTCTGCGGATCGAGTGCGCGCTTGATGGCGCGCATCA
>Ga0209792_1001230_pt1 | contig 13032 bp, 10 predicted proteins | sample EBPBio142005_DNA_FD_185860 | JGI IMG/M metagenome (GOLD analysis project Ga0209792, IMG submission 185860) | Wastewater treatment Type I Accumulibacter community from EBPR Bioreactor in Madison, WI, USA - Reactor 1_6/14/2005_ DNA (SPAdes)... | ecosystem: Engineered > Bioreactor > EBPR >... | reverse complement strand
TTAGAGCCGGCTTGGGCGAGCTGGTTGGCATAGACCAACCACACATTGACGGCCAGTTGCACGAGCCAAAGTGCGACACAGGCCAGCGCATACGCCGGCGGGCGGGTGCGAAACATGATGTCCTTTTATCTGCCTGCCTGCAGGGCACCCGCGCCCTGCATGGCTTGGAAATACTCTCAGAACAAGCCGCGCAGCGAGGCAAAGCGCACTGCCTGGGCACGCGTGCGCACCTGCAGCTTGCGATAGATGTTCTTGATGTGGGTGTTTACCGTAAGACTGCTAATTTGCAGCTGGTTACCGATCTCGGCGCTGGTATAGCCGCTGGCGACCATGCGCAGCACTTCCTTTTCGCGCTGCGACAGGCGCTCGGCCTCGCCCCCGGCCGAAGACTGTTCCGGCACGGACTTTTGTGCTGCGGCAGCGGGAGTCGCGCCCTGGTCAAAACGTTGCAGCAGTCGGCGCGCGAGGTTGGGGGTAATGGATGCCCCACCGTTGGCCACCTGCAGCACGGCCTGCGGGTAATTGCCAAACCAGGAGTTCTTTACCAGGTAACCCGTGGCGCCGAGCTCGAAGGCGTGCAGCACCTGGTCGTCGTTTTCCATGATGGAGATGACGATGGCCTCGGCTGTTGGCCGGATGGTCTTCAGGTATTCCAGCAGTTCGAAACCCTCGCCGTCGCCCAGATTCAGATCCACCAGAAGCACATCAAAGTCATGCTGCTTAATTGCTTTGCGGCCTTCGCGCACGCTGGTGGCCTGGGCCACCAGCAGGGTGCGTTCATCGGCCATCAGCTCCTGTGCGATCACGCGCCGCATATGGGGGTCGTCATCGACCAGCAGGACACGCACCGGCTTCTCCGCCTGGCCGGTCATGAAATCCGGCCACATCGACGGCGGACTTTGGTGCACAGCGAACTGGCCCGAAGTCGTCGGCTCCTCCTCAGACGGGAGCGAGGATTGTGTGGCGTTGGCTTCGTTCGAGTTCAACATGCTCTTCTCCGGGCAGTGGTTCTCAGTGGCTTACACCATGGGGTATTTCGGTAGCAAGAACACCACGTGACCTCTTGCTATGCAGAGGTCAAGTTACACCGAAATGCCTGAATTTACTGCCAAAAACTTTTGTAGGTTACTAAATTAACACTCAGAAACCATTGTAGTTTGAAATTCAATGAAATTCCCTGCTTCCCCTCAAAGCCTGCCCCAATCGGCCCAGCAGTGGCGTGAGGTCTGCAAAACGCTGGCCTATCAGGTGGCGCACGGTGACGCTGGCACCTGGCTCCTCCGTGCGTTGCCACTCCCCCTCGACGGCCAACAGGCGCGAGCGCACCAGCATGTCGCGCCAGCGCTCCAGCGTTGTGGGCCAGACGATGACATTGACGCTGCCGGTCTCGTCCTCGAGCGTGATGAACATCGTGCCGGCGGCCGACCCGGGCCGCTGGCGCACGGTGACGATGCCGCAGGCACGCACGCGCCGCCCCTTTGACATGTCGCGCAGCTGCAACGCCGTGGCGATGCGCCAGCGCTGCAAGCGCGGGCGTAGCAACGCCAGCGGATGGCGGCGCAGCGTCAACCCCGTGGCCGCATAGTCCCACAGGATGGCCTCCCCCTCGGGGGCCTCGGGCAGTTGCAGGGGCCCTTCGCGCACGACGGCCTGGCGCAGCACGGGCGGGAGCTGCAGCTGGCCTGCCGCGTCCCACATCTGCTGGCGGCGGTGGCCGCAGAGGGCGTGCAGCGCATCGGCCGCGGCCAGCGCCTGCATGTCCGGGCGCTGCAGCCCGGCGCGCAGTGCCAGGTCTTCGGTGCTGGCAAAGGGACCGCCCTGGCGTGCGCGCACCAGCCGCCTGGCCGCCTCGGCGCGCAGGCCATGGACCAGCCGCAGGCCCAGGCGCACGGCCGGCTGCGGCGCCTGCACCGCGCGCAGGGGCGCAAGCGGCCCCTGCAGCGTGCAGTCCCAGTCGCTGGCCATTACGTCGATGGGCAGCACGCGCACGCCGTGGCGGCACGCGTCCTGCACGAGCTGGGCCGGCGCGTAGAAGCCCATGGGCTGCGCGTTGAGCAGCGCTGCCAGATAGCAGGCGGGCTCGTGCCGCTTGAGCCAGCTGCTGGCATAGGCCAACAGCGCAAAGCTGTAGGCGTGGCTCTCGGGAAAGCCGTATTCGCCAAAGCCCAGGATCTGCTGGAACAGCTGCTCGGCAAACGCCTCTGGGTAGCCGCGTGCGCACAGCCCGTCCTTGAAGGGCTGCTCGAAGCGGTGCACCCCGCCCTTGCGCTTCCATGCCGCCATGGAGCGGCGCAGCGCGTCGGCCTGCCCGGGCGTGAAGCCGGCGGCGTCGATGGCGACCTGCATAACCTGCTCCTGGAAGATGGGCACGCCCAGGGTGCGCCCCAGTGCGCCGGCCAACTCCGGGTAGCGCTGCAGCAGGGGCACCACCCCGCCCTGGCGACGCTGCTGCGCTCGGGCGCGCAGATAAGGGTGCACCATGCCGCCCTGGATGGGGCCGGGCCGCACGATGGCCACCTGCACCACCAGGTCGTAGAAAGTGCGCGGTTGCAGGCGGGGCAGCATGCTCATCTGGGCGCGGCTCTCGATCTGGAACACACCCACGGTGTCGGCGGCGCTCACCATGCGGTAGGTGGCCGGGTCTTCGCGCGGAATGTCGGCCAGGCCCCAGTGCACGCCGCGCAGCGCGGCGCGCGCCTCCAGGCAGCGGCGCAGGGCGCTGAGCATGCCCAGGGCCAGTACGTCGACTTTGAGCAGACCCATGGCGTCCAGGTCGTCCTTGTCCCACTGGATGATGGAGCGCCCCTGCATGGCCGCGGGCTCCACGGGCACCAGACGCGTGAGCCTGTCCTGCGTGAGCACGAAGCCGCCCACATGCTGGCTCAGGTGGCGCGGAAAGCCGCGCAGCCGGCGCGACAGCTCCAGCCACAGCGTGGCCTGGCGTTCGCTCAAAGACAGGCCCAGGCTCCGGGCCAGCGCCTGCAGACTGTCCTGCGCCTGGACATCGTCGAACCAGTGGTGATCCTTGGCAAACGCGTCCACCAGGGCCGGCGCGATGGCCAGGGCCTTGCCCACGTCGCGCAGGGCGCTGCGCGTGCGGTAGCTGATGACCTCGGCGGTGAGGGCAGCGCGCTCGCGCCCGTATTTGGCGTAGATGTACTGGATGACGATTTCGCGCCGCTCGTGCTCGAAGTCGATGTCGATGTCGGGTGGTTCGTTGCGCTCCTTGCTGATGAAGCGCTCGAACAGCATGTGGCCCTGCTCCGGGTCGACGGCGGTGATGCCCAGGAAGTAGCAGACCACAGAATTCGCGGCCGAGCCCCGCCCCTGGCACAGAATGCCCTGGCTGCGCGCATAGCGGACGATGTCGTGCACGGTCAGGAAGTACATCTCATAGCCGCAGTCGGCAATCAGGGCCAGCTCCTTGCGCATCTGCGCCTGCAGCGCTTCGGGCACGCCCGCGGGGTGGCGCGCACGGGCGCCCTCCCAGGTCAGCCAGGCCAGGGTCTGCTGCGCCGTCATGCCGGGCAGCACGGTCTCCAGCGGGTAGCGGTACTTGATCTCGTCCAGGCTGAAGCGGCAGCGCGCCGCCACGGTCAGCGTGGCCGCGAGCAGCGCCGGCGGGTACAGGCCGGCGAGCTGGCTGCGCGGGCGCAGCCGCCTTTCGGCATGGGGCTGCAGGGCCAGACCGCAGTCGGCCAGGCTGCGGCCCAGGCGCACGGCGGTGATCACGTCCTGCAGCGGCTTGGCGGCGCGCGCGTGCAGGTGCACGTCACTGGCGGCCACCAGGGGCAGGCCCAGGCGCGCGCCCACCTCGGTGAGAGTGTGCAGCCACAGGCCGTCGTCCAGCGCCATGTGCAGCTCTACGGCCAACCAGTATTCATGGTCAAAATTGGCTATAGCGCTTGTCAGACAAGCGCTGATTGCTATTGAATCAGAAGCATCTGCAAACGCCTCGCGCCGGGGGGCAAGCAGCAGCTCGCAGCCGGCCAGCAGCGCCCAGGGCGACTGTGCATCAACCCGGTAGCTGCCCTTGGCGGCGCGTGCGCGTGCGGCGCTGATGAATTCGCACAGGTCGCCCCAGCCCCGGGCATCGCGCGCCAGGGCCACGATGCGCAGATCACCCCAGAGGAATTCGCTACCCGGGATCAGCCGCAGCCCCAGCTCCCGCGCCGCGCCATGGGCGCGCACCATGCCGGCGACGGAGCATTCGTCGGTCAGCGCCAGGGCGGCGTAGCCCAAGGCATGGGCGCGCTGCACCAGTTCCTGCGGGTGCGAGGCGCCGCGCTGGAAGCTGAAGTTGCTGACCGCGTGCAACTCGGCGTAGCCGGGCAGGCTCATGCGTACACCCCCTGCAGAAACCAGGCGCCGCTGGCCCGGTCACGAAACACCCAGACATTGCCGGCCGCGACGCTGTGCGCCACGAAGTAGTCGCGCTGCGCCAAACCCTGCCCCGTCCCACCCCCATCCCCATCCCACCAGCCTGATTCGACGCGCTGCGGGCCGGCCAGCAGGCACAGCGGCTGGCCCTGCAGGCAGGGGCGATGGCCCTGCAGGGACAGTGGCTGCGGCGGGCGCACCAGCCAGGGCGGGTAGCCCTGGGGCCAGCCCGTGGGGTACAGCAGGCCGGCCGCAGCCTCTGGCGGCGGCGCCACGGCCGGGTGCCAGTGCTGCATGGCCTCGGGGCGATGGTCGGCGCGCAGGCGCACTACCTGCAGGCTGTGCGCGCCCAGCCGCGCCGAGAGGCGCTCGACGAACTGGTGCCAAGGCTCGCCCTGAGCTGCGTCATGCGCGGGCGGCAGCAGGTCATGGCAGGCCGGCACCAGGGGTGCGGTCTGCAGACTGCGCAGGGCCAGACGGTTCACGGGCGCGGCCAGGCGCTCATGGGCCAGGCGCTCTGCCAGCAGGCGGCGCAGGTGCGCCATGCCCTGCAGTGGCTCGGCCGTGCGCAGCTGCAGGCTGTGCCAGGGCGGCAGCTCCACACCATCGAGGCGGCGCAGGTCATGGCGCCAGGACAGCGCCAGTGCCAGCACGCCCAGGTGACGCGCACGCAGCCATCCCTGCAGAGCATCGAGCAGCCGCTGGCCGGCCCACAGCAGCGCGGGGGCAGATTCGGCCAGCGCGGGCAGCTCCAGCTCCAGCGCAAACTGCTCGGGCAGTGTGATCCAGGCCAGGGTATGCGGCGCGTCGCCCCAGGCCTGATCCAGCGCCTGCAGGCAGGCGCTGCCAAAGCGCCGCGCCACACCGGCACGCGGCAGTACGCGCACATCGCCCCAGCTGCGGCAGCCCAGTTGCTGCAGGGCCAGGGCATGCGGACGCAGCGCGGTCAGCGTGGCCAGCGGCAGGCCGTGCGGCAGGCGCTGCGGCGGCGCGCAGCCCATGCGCTTGAGGCGCAGCAGGGCCAGCGCCTGCAGGGCCGTGGGGCCGCTGGCCCAGGTGCTGGCGCAATCGTCCTGCGGCGCATCGGTCCCATCGGGCGCGGCACGGCGCAGCAGCGCCTGCAGCGCGGCGCGGCCGCCCCACAGGCGTTCGGTGCTGCCCACCTCCAGCAGCAGGGCCTCGTCGAGCAGGGCCACATGCGGCGTGAAACGCAGCGCCCACCAGCCTTGCGCGGCGGCGGGCAGGCCCGGGGCCGGCTCAGTGCAGGGCAGCTGCCAGGCCAGCCACTGCATGGCCCACCTCCTGCGGGGGCACGGCCGTGGCCATGCCCCAGGCGTCGGCCTGTGCCTTCCGGCGCCGCCATGCCTGGGCCTGCAACATGGCGGTCAGTTGCGCATCCTGTGCGGGCAGTACCACGGGCTGCGTAGCATGCGGGCCGCGGCGTTTAAGCACCTGTACCCGCAGCGCCCCGCCCTGGGGCTGCAGCCACAGCCGCAGGGGCGCGGGCGAGGCCTGGGCGCGCGCGCCCTCTGGCCGCAGCAGCCACAGCAGCTGCCGGTGCTGCGCTGCGGCCAGCTGCAGCCGGCGCAGCTGGGGCGTGGCCAGCTGCGGCAGCCAGGCGAGTACGGCACGCACGTCACGGCAACGCAGTGCCTGCTCGCAGGCCCAGGCCGCGGCAATATCTGCCCCCGGGGCGGGCGGGCGTATGCAGCACAACCACTGCACAGGCAGGCCAGCAGCCTGCAGCGCCGGCGCAAACGGCTCCAACGGCGGTGCCACCAACACGGCGTGACCTGCGCCCTCCCGGCACAGACGGGACAAGGCAGGCAGCAGCAATGGCCATTCGCAGCGTGCATGCGGGGGCAGCAGCAGCTCGGTCATGCAGCCCAGGGGCCAGCCGCCACCGGGCAGCTGGGCGTTGAGCGGCCCATGGCCCGTATCGAGCACCTGCTGGCTCGCCTGCGCCCAGGCGTCGCCGCGCCAGACGCCCGGCACGGCCAAAGACGATAAGGAAACAGCCATGAACAGCACCTCCAAATACTGTTTAAATATACAGTATTTGGAGGTGCTATGTCTTAGAGCGTGTTTACGATCTTTCTTATCTCATGGCTCTGCCGCTACCGCTGCCGGCTCCTGCCCCAGCCTGGATGCGCAGGCATCACGCCACTGCACGACGCAGATGTCGCCCGCATCCTGGCTGGCAGGCAGCGCCGGCCATTTGCTGTGGGTGGTATTGATGATGCGCTGCAGCTGCCACAGCGCCTCTTGCCCCAGAAGCGCCAATTCGGCCAGGCCCTGTGCGTCGTCCTGCAACAGCTCCAGCACTTCGGCCAATTGCCGGGGGTGGGTGCCGGCCTCGGACAGCGATTTCTGCAGCGCCGCCAACTGCTGCCCCACGACGGCGCAGGCGGGCTCGGGTGCCGACGGAGTCTGCGCCGGCGGCAGAACCACACGGCAGCGCTCCCAGTCGTCAAAGGCGCCGGTGAGCAGCATGATGCAGCGCTGCACATCGCCCTGTGAAGTCTGCACATCGCTTTGCACGGCCCGGATCTGTAGCAAGGGCAGCAGGTGGGCGACCAGGCCCGCAGGATATTTGCGGTGGTTCAGCCGGAGCATGAGCGACAGGCGCTGGGCGGGTGCCTCGTCGGCGTATTTCTCGAAGAAGGCCGCCACCACCTCGGCGGTCAGCAGGATCTGGCCCATGCGCGATATCTGCTCGCCCTGCAGGCCGCGTGGGTAGCCGCTGCCGTCCATGCTTTCATGGTGCTCCAGCACGGCCTGCTCGACGGAGCGCGGATAGATGTTTTGCTCACGGATGATGAGCATGGCCGTCACCGGGTGCGCCAGCAGCTGCTTGCGCCCCACTCCGCTGATCTTGTTGGACGGGTCATGCCAGGTGGGGTCCATGTGCAACGTACCCATATCGTGCAGCAGGGCCGCAACGGCCAGAGGCATGCATTCGCGCTCACTCAAGCCGCTCTTGATGCCCAGATACACGGCCACCAGCATCATGCGCACACTGTGTGCGAACAGCATGGGGTACTGCTCACGCATCACGGTGAGCTTGAAGGCAATGGCGGGCGGCAGCGGCATGGCGCGCACCGGCGCCAATAGCTTGGCAGCCGTCATACCTTCGAGCATATGCACCAGCAGATAGGCCAGGGTATCGCTTTCGCATTGGGCACCGGCCACCGCCACCAGGGACTGCACGCTGACCATGTCCTGCACTGCCAGATGGTCTTCGATATGGCCGCGCAGCTTGTGCTTGACCAGCCGGTCGTAGAGCTGGCTGTCCACGCGCGCACCCTTGTCCACCAGCTTGATACCCTTTTCGGTATAGAGGGCGTCCTGCGTCACCACATTGCAGCGGTCGGCCATGTCGGTGATAGCGCGCAGGTAGTGGCTGCTGCCGTCGGCAGTTTCCGTGGACAAGGCTGCTGGGTTCGAGTCAGGGGAATTCATGCGCGGCCGATGTGTTTCCAAATGTCTCTTCCAACTATACGGTGATTTCCCTATTAACGAAAGGCAAAAAGCCGGATCTCCTGACCCGGCTTTTTGTCTGCGTCTGCAGGTTGTTGCGCCTGCGCGCAGTGCATCAGCGCAGCAGCGGCACGCCCGTCTTGGACTGGATGTCCTCGAAGCTCACGTCCGGCGCCAGCTCCACCAGCTTCAGGCCCTCGGGCGTGACGTCCATCACCCCCAGGTCGGTGATGATGCGGTTGACCACGCCCACGCCCGTCAGCGGCAGTGTGCATTGCGGCAGGATCTTCAGGTCGGTCGTGCCATCCTTCTTCTTGGCCACATGCTCCATGAGCACGATCACGCGCTTGACGCCGGCCACCAAATCCATGGCGCCGCCCATGCCCTTGACCATCTTGCCGGGGATCATCCAGTTGGCCAGGTCGCCCTTCTCGGACACCTGCATGGCGCCCAGGATGGACAGGTTGATCTTGCCGCCGCGAATCATGGCAAAGCTGTCGTGGCTGCCGAAGATGGACGAGCCGGCGATGGTGGTCACCGTCTGCTTGCCGGCGTTGATGAGGTCGGCATCGACCTGGTCTTCGGTCGGAAACGGGCCTATGCCCAGCATGCCGTTCTCGGACTGCAGCCACACCTCCTTGTCGCCGGTGTAGTTGGCCACCAGCGTGGGGATGCCGATGCCGAGGTTCACATAGAAGCCGTCCTGCAGCTCCTGCGCCGCACGTGCGGCCATCTGGTCTTGGGTCCACGGCATGGCTCAGGCTCCTGTCTTTTCGGTGATGGTGCGCTTCTCGATGCGCTTTTCGGGGGTCGGGTTGTGCACGATGCGGTGCACATAGATGCCGGGCAGGTGGACTTCGTCTGGCGCGATAGCACCGGTCTCGACGATTTCCTCGACCTCCACGATGCAGATCTTGCCGGCCATGGCGGCGGCCGGATTGAAGTTGCGCGCCGTCAGGCGGAACTGCAGGTTGCCGCTCTTATCCGCACGGTGCGCCTTGACCAGGGCCACGTCGGGCACCAGGGAGCGCTCCATTACATAGGTATGGCCGTCAAAGTCGCGCAGCTCCTTGCCTTCGGCGACGATGGTGCCCACGCCTGTCTTGGTGAAAAAGGCCGGAATGCCCGCACCGCCAGCACGCAGCTTCTCGGCCAGCGTGCCCTGGGGCGTGAACTCCAGCTCCAGCTCGCCGGCCAGGTACTGGCGCTCGAACTCCTTGTTCTCACCCACGTAGGAGCTGATCATCTTCTTGATCTGGCGCGTGTTGAGCAGTTTGCCCAGACCAAAGCCGTCGACCCCGGCGTTGTTCGAGATCACCGTCAGATCCTTGACGCCGCTGGCGCACAGCGCGTCGATCAGCGACTCCGGGATGCCGCACAGGCCGAAGCCGCCTACGGCCAGCAACTGGCCATCTGCCACGACGCCCTTGAGCGCCTCGGCTGCCGAGGGATAGAGCTTTTTCACTACTGTCTCCTAATGTGCAAAGGTAGATGCGCTACGATACTACGTATCTGATTAAGTAGTATTCCCTAAAGACTTGCACCACCATGGACATTGCCGACTACCGCCTGGCCTTCGAGATGGCGCCCGTGGGGCTGGTGATTTCGCGCAACCGCACCATGGTGGACTGCAACCGCCAAGTATGCGAGATGTTCGGCGCCTCGCGCGAACTGCTCATAGGCCAGTCCTTCCAGGTGCTCTACCCCAGCGCCGACGAGTACGAGCGCCTGGGCGCACGCATGGCGCCCATACTCAACGCCCGCGGCTACTACGCCGACAGCCGCATCATGAAGCGCGCCAATGGCGAGACCTTCTGGTGCCATGTCTCAGGCCGGGCGCTCAACCGTGAAGACCCGCATGCCTCGGGCATCTGGAGCTTTGAAGACCTGTCCGCCCAGCGTCCCGTGAAGGCCGAACTCACGGCGCGCGAGCGCGAGGTGGCCGCGCGCCTGCTGGACGGCATGACCTCCAAGGAAATCGGCCGCACCCTGAACATCAGCCACCGCACGGTCGAGATCTACCGCGCGCGCCTCATGCGCAAGTACAGCGCCTCCACGGCGGCTGACCTGGTGCAAAAACTGCTGCTGGGCTAGAAGCCTGGGCTGCAGCGAGGAAGCCCTGACAGCGGTGAGGGCGAGTCGCCGCGTGCCAAGTGTGGCGGTGCTGATTTTTCGTACCGAAAGAGTCTGCGCCATCCGTGCAGACGGTATGTCGGGAAATTTGACAGTCAATCGATCAATATCTGTCGATATAAAAAAATCATCATTGATGACAACCACTTACATTACCTGGCACTAGTTTTGCTTATGGTTTTTTGCTTGCAATTCTGCAAGAACCTTTGCCAGCTTCAGGAAAATCACCAATGAACAAACTTCTCACCTCCCTTGCATGTGCCGCGGCCCTGATGGCTGCCGGCAGCGCGAATGCTTACCTCGTCTTCAGCGGCATCGACACCAACGGAAACGCCAACGCCCAGGTGGCAGCCACGAACTCGACCGCCGCGGCGAACAGCTTCATGAGCAATCTCGTCGGCGTTGGCACCGAGAATTTCGAGACGCGCTCCGGTAATGCCCCGCTGAGCCTGAACTTCGGTGCTGCAGGCATCGCCACGTTGACTGGTTCGGGCAGTGTGGCAACCAACGCCGTCGGCGCCACGAACGGTTTTGGTCGCTACTCTGTGCCGGGTGGCACGCGCTTCTGGGAGGTGTCTGCGGGCGGCAACAATCCTTTCGAGGTCGATTTCAGCAATACGCTCGCCGCCTTCGGTTTTTACGGCATCGACATGGGTGACTTCCAAGGCACGCTGGCACTGCAACTGTTGAACGGCAGCAACGTGGTTTCTACGTTGGCCGTCCCCACGGCCGCACGTAACATCGCCGACGGCAGCATCCTGTACTTCGGCTTCATTGCAGAAAGCGCCAGCGAAGAATTCAACAAGATCCGCTTCCTGTCGACAACGGGCACGGGCGACGTCTTCGGCTTCGACAGCTTCACGATCGGCACGAAGGAGCAGGTGGTCACCACGGTGCCCGAACCGGCCAGCCTGGCGCTTGTCGCCTCGGCACTGCTCGGCCTGGGCGTGATGCGCCGCCGCCGCGCCTGATCGGGCTTTGCAGTGCTATGACGGCGGCCTACTGGCCGCCGTTTTGCGTTGTGTCTTCTCGACCGCGTCATGGTGCTCATAGCCACGCTGGACAAGGCCATCCTGCGCCTGAATATCGACACGCGCCCCGAGCAAATCGGGATGGACTTTAGTCTATCGAGTCGTGCGGCGACCGGGTCAAAAGTAATTATTGCTGATGGTTGCTGACATTCAGCTACCGCTTTTATTCGGGTAACCACCTAAACTCGGCCACATTCAACCGCCAGGGGCAGCGCCCCGGCCGTGATGTCGTTGACGGCGCAAGACTTGCGCCGCGCCGCCTCAGGCGGCCGATGATTTGTTCAACCCCCGTGGTGCCGCAATGCCCCTGCCCTGAGGGATGGGCATGCCTTTGCCCGCCACGGCAGACGGAAGATGCTCCGTTTTGCACAACCAGAACCAACAGATCACCCGCCAGGGCCAGCCAGCGCCACCGCCTGCCTTGCCCTACAACCCGGCCCTGGACGGTTTGCGCGCCGTAGCCATCCTGCTCGTCATGCTGTCGCACGCGCATGCGCCGCTATTCGATGGCGCGTTCTACGGGGTGGATCTGTTCTTCGTGCTCAGCGGCTACCTGATCACCACACTGCTGCTGCAGGAGTTGCAGTACAGCGGGCGCGTGGATTACTGGCGCTTCTACCGCCGGCGCCTGTGGCGGCTGATGCCGGCCCTGGTGCTATTCCTGCTGGCCTACTGCGTGTTTGCGCCCCTGCTGTGGCCCGGCCTGACCGACATCTACTCCGACGCGCTGGTGTCGCTGCTGTACCTGGCCGACTACGGCATCGCCTTCTTCGACAGCCCGGACACGCTGCTGCACATGTGGTCGCTGTCGGTGGAGGAGCATTTCTACCTGCTCTGGCCGCCGCTGCTGGTCGTGCTGGCTCGCGTTGCGCAGCCGGGCAAGCTGTGGCGCCCGGTGCTGGCGCTGTTCCTGCTGGCCTGGGCCTGGCGCGTGCTGTGGGTGCTGCTGGACCAGCAGTTCTACGAGATTTTCTTTCGCTTCGACACCCGCGCCACGGGCCTGCTGGCCGGCAGCCTGCTGGCCACGCTGCTGCTGGAGCGGCCGGCCTGGTTCGAGGCGCTGCGCCAGCGGTTGGTGCATTTCATGTGGCTGGTACTGGCCGTGCCCCTGCTCATGGCCCAGGCCTGGGACGACATGAACGCCATGGTCTGGGGCATGACGGTGGTCGAATGCGCCGCCGTGGTGGTGATGCTGGCCCTGCTGGAGCGACGCGGCGCCATGTACGAGATGCTGAGCGCGCCGGCGCTGGTCACGCTGGGCAAGCTGTCCTACGGCATCTACCTGTGGCATTACCCGGTGGTGCGCTACCTGCGCGCCGACCTGCCCTGGCCCGCCGTGGTGGTGCTGGGCCTGGCGATCTCCACGGTGCTGGCTGCACTGTCGTACTACGGCATCGAGCGCTGGGCCCTGCGCCGGCGTGACGCCAGCCCCGCAGCCAAGGCCGGTGCGCACCTGCCAGCCAGCCGACGGCACGGCCGCACCAACGATGGCTACGCCCTGCCGGCCCGCAGCGGAAGTTGACGCCACCCAGCCGCCAACTTTTTGATAGCTGTCAGCGCTTGATACACGGATGGTTGATATACAAATTACTGATGCTTTGTTGCGTATCAACCGTATAAAGCTATCGGATTAAGAGCATCATGTGGTGCCAGGCACGCCGGCTCACGCCGTGCCCCGACAGCCGCTACACTGCGCGCTGCGCTTGCTGGCGCCACTGCCACCGGTCGGGCGGCATGGAGCCGCAGGCGTTTTTTCTTCCCCACTGCCTGCGCTGCACACCATGTCCACGGTATTCAACTTCACCTTCGTCCCCTGGTTCCGCTCGGTGGCGCCGTACATCCACAAGTTCCGGCACCAGACCTTCGTGGTGGGCCTGACGGGCGAGGCGATTGCCGCGGGCAAGCTGCACAGCATCGTGCAGGACCTGGCCATGATCCAGGCCATGGGCGTGAAGATCGTGCTGGTGCACGGCTTTCGCCCGCAGGTCAACGAGCAACTCGCGGCCAA
>Ga0209792_1001229_pt1 | contig 13035 bp, 10 predicted proteins | sample EBPBio142005_DNA_FD_185860 | JGI IMG/M metagenome (GOLD analysis project Ga0209792, IMG submission 185860) | Wastewater treatment Type I Accumulibacter community from EBPR Bioreactor in Madison, WI, USA - Reactor 1_6/14/2005_ DNA (SPAdes)... | ecosystem: Engineered > Bioreactor > EBPR >... | reverse complement strand
TCGGGGCTGGTGCGCAAGCGCGCAATCCTCCTTTGTGAAAGCCTGCCTTCCGCGCCCATGAAGTGGCCTGGTTTCATTCCGCCAAACCCCGGCCTAGCGATTGCCGAATGGCGCCGGCGCGCCTTTGCGTTCATGCTTGCGCGCTGATCGACAACAAACCCTGAGGACGACGAACATGGCGCAGAAGATGGTGCAGGACAAGGTGGTGGTGGTCACGGGTGCCGGCGGCGGCATTGGGCGCGACATGGCGCTGGCGCTGGCGGCGGCCGGGGCCAAGGTGGTGGTCAATGACATCGGCACGTCCACCACGGGCGAGGGAACCGACGCAGGCCCCGCGCAGAAGGTGGTCGATGAGATCAAGGCCGCCGGCGGCCAGGCCGTGGCCAATATGGACAGCGTGGCCGATGCCGCGGCGGCGGGCCGCATCGTGCAATGCGCGCTTGATCACTTCGGCCGCATCGACGGCGTGGTCAACAACGCCGGCATCCTGCGCGACCGGTTCTTCCACAAGATGAGCCTGGACGAGTGGGATGGCGTGATCAAGGTGCACCTGTACGGCAGCTACTACATGGCGCGCGCCGCGGCCAACCACTTCAAGGAGCAGGAGAGCGGCGCCTTCGTGCACATGACCTCCACCTCGGGCCTGATAGGCAACTTCGGCCAGGCCAACTACAGCGCGGCCAAGCTGGCGCTGGTGGCGCTGTCCAAGAGCATTGCGCTGGACATGGCCAAGTTCAACGTGCGCTCCAACTGCATCGCGCCCTTTGCTTGGAGCCGCATGATCGGCTCCATTCCCACCGACACGCCCGAGCAGCAGGCGCGCGTGGCCAAGATCCAGCAGATGACGCCCAACAAGATCGCGCCGCTGGCCGTGTACCTGCTGTCCGACCAGGCGAGCGACGTCAACGCCCAGGTCTTTGCCGTGCGCAACAACGAGATCTTCCTGATGAGCCAGCCGCGCCCGGTGCGCTCGGTGCACCGCAGCGAGGGCTGGACGGCCGAGCACATCGCCGAACATGGCATGCCGGCGCTCAAGGCCTCGTTCGTGCCCATGGAGCGCTCGGGCGACGTGTTCAGCTGGGACCCTGTCTAACCGGCTTCACGACTGCAGAAAAATGAAAACCGTCACCCCGGCGAACGCCGGGGTCCAGGCCCCTCCTCTGGATTCCGGTCTGCGCCGGAATGACGCGGGGGGAGGGCGGTGTGGCATATCAAAGGACAAGCGCATGGCGATTGACTACCACCACCTGAAGCACCGGGCCTTCGCGCCCGTGCACCAGCATTACACCGCGCGCGACACCATGCTGTATGCGCTCAGCCTGGGCCTGGGCAACGACCCGCTCGACGCGGCCGCGCTGCCCTTCGTCTACGAGGGCGCCCCAGGCGGCCTGCGCGCGCTGCCCACGCTGGCCGTGGTGCTGGGCTACCCCGGCTTCTGGGCGCGCGAGGCCGACACCGGCATTGACTGGGTCAAGCTCTTGCACGGCGAGCAGCGCGTGCGCTGGCACCAGCCGCTGCCCGCGGACTGCGCCGTGGTCGGCAAGAGCCGCATCACCCACCTGACCGACAAGGGCGAGGGCCGCGGCGCCATCATGATCACGGAGCGGCGCGTGGAGACCGAGGCCGGCGCGCTGCTGGCCACCATGCAGCAGGTCAGTTTTCTGCGCGGCGACGGCGGCTACAGCCAGCAGGGCGGCGGCCAGCCCAGCGACGAGCCGCTTGCGCCGCTGCCGCACACGCCGCAGGACCGTGCGCCCGACTGCACCGACACGCAGCTGATCCGCCCCGAGGCGGCGCTGTTGTACCGCCTGATGGGCGACTACAACCCCCTTCACGCCGACCCGGCCGTGGCCGCCAAGGCGGGCTTCGAGCGGCCCATATTGCACGGCCTGGCGAGCTATGGCCTGGTGGCGCAGGCGCTGATCCGCCAATGCGCGGGGGGCGACGCGGCGCGGCTCAAGGCGCTGGACATACGCTTCGCCGCGCCGGTCTATCCGGGCGAGACGCTGGTGACCGAGATCTGGCGCGTGCCGGGCCAGGCCGGGCAGTACCAGTTGCGCGCGCGCGTGGTGGAGCGCGACAAGGTCGTGCTGAGCCACGGCTTTGCAGAGCTGGCTTGAGCCGGTTCGACTCCCTCTCCCGCGGGCGGGAGAGGGCGGGGGGGAGGGTGGCGGCTCGCCCCGCGCGCGTTGTGCTCACTCTTCCCCTCACCCCCACCCTCTCCCCCAAGGGGGCGAGGGAGTAATACAAGGAGACCCCATGAGTGAATCCCCCGTGTTGACCGCCGTCCAGGACGGCATAGGCACCATCACGCTGAACCGTCCCGAGGCGCGCAACGCGCTCAACCAGGCCATGCGCCCGGCCCTGGCCGCCGCCGTCCTGCAGATGCGCGACGACAAGGATGTGCATGCCGTCATCCTCACCGGCGCCGGCGGCGCCTTCTGCTCGGGCGGCGACATCTCGGCCATGCTCGACACCAGCCGTACGGGCCTCAGCTTTCGCGACGGCATGCGCGCGCTGCACCAGTGGTTCCCTGAACTGGTGAACCTGGAGAAACCTGTGATTGCCGCGGTGGATGGCCCGGCCTTTGGCGCCGGCCTGAGCCTGGCGCTGGCGGCCGACTTCGTGCTCGCCACGCGCCGCGCGCGGTTCTGCGCCGTGTTCGGACGCATCGGCCTGATCCCCGACCTGGGCGCGCTGCACCTGCTGCCGCGCATCGTGGGCATGCAGCGCGCCAAGGAGCTGGTCTTCACGGCGCGCACCGTGGATGTGGAAGAGGCGAAGCAGCTCGGTATGGTCTACGACATCGTGGACGACGGCGCCGCGCTGGCCGAGGCAGCGCAGGCACTGGCAAGGCGTTTTGGCGACGCATCGACGGCCGCCATCGGCATGGCCAAGACCATCATGAACCAGTCCTTCGAGAGCGACGCGCGCACCATTGCCGAGCTGGAGTCCTACGGCCAGGCCATGTGCCGCAGCTCGCCCTACCACCAGGAGGCCATCCAGCGCTTCAAGAACAAGGAGCCGCTGCGCTTCGATTGGGATCGCAAGGCATGACCGAGGGCGACCTGGCCCAGCGCCTGCAACAGCTCATCCGCCCTGGCGACACCCTGTGGTGGGGCCAGGCCCAGGCCGAGCCGCTGACGCTCACGCGCGCAGTCACTGCGCAGCGCCATGCGCTGGCGCGCGGCGGGCGCCTGGGCGTGTTCGTGGGCATGGCCGGGTCGGACACGCTGCGGCCCGAGCAGGCCGACGTGTTCGACTTCTTCGGCTACGCCGCGGGCGGTGCGCACCGGGCGCTGGCCGATGCCGGCGTGCTCGACATCCTGCCCAGCCACTATGCCCACCTGCCCGGCCAGATAGCCAGCGGCCTGCTGCCCGCCGACGTGCTGCTGCTGCAGGTCTCGCCCGCCGATGCGCAGGGCCGCCACAGCTGGGGGATGGCGCAGGAATACCTGCCCGCGGTGCGCCGCCGCGCGCGCGTGGTGATCGCCGAGGTGCACCCCGATGTGCCCTGGACCCATGGCGGCGGGCATTTCCACGCCAGCGACTTCGCGCTGCTGATTGACGCAGAACACCCGCCGCTCGCGCCCAGCCGCAGCGCCCCCGGCGCGGCCGAGCAAGCGATTGCGCGCCACATCGCCGGTCTGGTCGAGGACGGCGCCACGCTGCAACTGGGCGTGGGCAACCTGCCCGAGGCCGTGCTGGCCGCGCTGCACGGTCACCGCGACCTGGGCCTGCACAGCGGCGCCGTGGGCGACGGCATCGCCGCATTGGCCGAGGCCGGCGTGCTGACGAATGCGAAGAAGAGCATCGACCCCGGCGTGGGCGTGGGCGGCATCCTCATGGGCGGTGAACGCCTGCGCCGCTGGGCGCACCGCAATCCGCAGATCGAACTGCGCGCCACCGACTACACGCACCACCCCGAGGTGCTGGCCGCCAGCCACAAGCTGGCCGCCATCAACGCCGCCATCGAGGTCGATGTGACGGGCCAGATCAACGCCGAGGTCGCCGCCGGCTGCTACGTGGGCGCCGTGGGCGGGGCGATGGACTTTCTGCGCGGCGCGGCCCGAAGCCGCGGCGGCCTGCCCATCGTCGCGCTGCCGTCCACCGCCAAGGGCGCGAGCCGCATCGTCGCGCAGCTCTCGGGCCCCGTGAGCACGCCGCGCGCCGACGCGGGCCTGATCGTCACCGAGCATGGCGTGGCCGACCTGCGCGGCCAGACCCTGTCGCGCCGCGTGCGCCGGTTGATAGACATTGCGGCGCCAGAGCACCGGGAGGGCCTGGAGCGCCAGGCCCATGCGCTGCTGCGCCGCTGTGGCGCGGCGTTTGGAGCGGCCTGATGGCGCCCCGCCACCTCGACCCCGTCATTCCGGCGAACGCCGGAATCCATGCGCCCGCACCGGCTGTGGCCATGTCCCGGATGCCCGTCATTGCGGCGCAGGCCGGAATCCACTGCCGCTACCGGTGGAGGCCTCCTGGATTCCGGCCTGCGCCGCAATGACGTAGAAAACAATAGCTGCTCACGCTTGCCAGATAAGCGCTAGAGCCATTTTTGATTCACACCCCAAGGAGACCCACCATGCGCCGAGCCGCCATCGTCACCCCCGTCCGCACCGCCGTCGGCACCTTCGGCGGCAGCCTGCGCCCCGTGCCCGTTGAAGAGCTGGCCGCCACCACCGTGCGCGCCGTGGTGCAAAGAAGCGGCATAGACCCCGCGCGCATCGACGACGTGGTGTTCGCCCAGTCCTACGCCAGCAGCGAAACCCCCTGCGTCGGCCGCTGGGCGGCGCTGCAGGCGGGCCTGCCGGTCAGCGTGCCCGGCATGCAGCTGGACCGGCGCTGCGGCGGCGGTCTGCAGGCCATCGTCACGGCCGCGATGATGGTGCAGAGCGGCGCCGCCGACGTGGTCATTGCCGGCGGCGTGGAGAGCATGAGCAACATTGAGTACTACAGCACCGACATGCGCTGGGGCGCGCGCTCAGGCAATGTGCGCTTCTACGACCGCCTGGACCGCGGCCGCGAGCGCTCGCAGCCCGTGGAGCGCTTCGGCAAGATCAGCGGCATGATCGAGACGGCCGAGAACCTGGCGCGCGACTACCAGATCACGCGCGAGCAGGCCGACGCCTTCGCCCTGCGCAGCCACCAGAAGGCAGCCGCCGCCTGGGCCGCGGGCCGTTTTGCCGATGAGCTCGTGCCCGTGCAGGTGCCGCAGCGCAAGGGTGACCCGCTCACCTTTGCCAAGGACGAAGGCTTTCGTGCCGACGCCACGCCCGAGAGCCTGGCCAAGCTGCGCGCGCTGATGCCGGGCGGCACGGTCACGGCCGGCAACGCCAGCCAGCAGAACGATGCGTCAGCCGCCTGCCTGATCGTCGCCGAGGACAAGCTGGCCGAGCTGGGCCTGACCCCCATGGCCACGCTGGTCGGCTGGGCCGCCGCGGGCTGCGAGCCCTCGCACATGGGCATAGGCCCGGTGCCGGCGACGCAGAAGCTGCTGGCGCGCCTGGGTCTGAAGATTGACGACATGGACCTGGTCGAACTCAACGAGGCCTTCGCCTGCCAGGTGCTGGCCGTGCTCAAGGGCTGGGGCTGGCAGGACCAGGGCGCGATCGAGGCCAGGCTCAACGTCAATGGCTCGGGCATCTCGCTCGGCCACCCCATAGGCGCGACGGGCGTGCGCATCCTGGCCACGCTGCTGCACGAACTGCAGCGCCGCCAGGGCCGCTACGGGCTGGAGACCATGTGCATAGGCGGCGGGCAGGGGATTGCGGCGGTGTTCGAGCGCGTGTGAGGGCTGGCAATGACCCAAGTCACGATGTCCGTTGTTTGCACGCAATGCCTGCAAAGCCCACCGTCATCCCCGCGAAAGCGGGGATCCACGGCAGTGACCAAACAATGACTTGGGATGCACCTGGATCCGCTTTCGCGGGGATGACAGGGCTCAACAGGCGTCGCGACTTGAGCCTTAGCCATCCGCGGCCACGCAGGCCTCGAAGTGGCTCCAGACGTTGAAGGCCGGGGCATCGTCCTGGCGCGCCGCGATCAGCACGATGCGTGTGTGGTGGCGGTTCTGCGCGGCGCCGGGGCTGCCCAGGCTCCAGCGCCGGCCGCACAGCTGCAGCACGCGCGGGCCGTCTTCGCCCTGCAGAAACACGAAGCCCTTGGCGCGCAGCACCTGCGGCGGCAGGCTGGCGAGTGCGGCCTCCAGCGCCACGCGGCGCACTGGATGCGCGGTCGTGAAGCGGTGGCTCACGAAGCGGGCCTCGTGGTCGATGTCGGGTTCGGCAGACGGCGGGGCAGCATCGGCGGGGTCGGCCAGCAGCGGGCCCAGGATCAGGCGCGGGTCCACCTCGGCCTGGCGGCTCTCCAGCACCGGCACGCCGCTCGCCTGTGCGCCCAGCCAGCGGCGCAGCCCGGCCAGCGCCTGCGGCGTGACCAGGTCGGTCTTGTTGAGCAGCAGCAGGTCGGCCGCGCGCAGCTGGGCCTGCACGGTGTCGCCCACATAGCGGTCGCGCGCCAGGGCCTGCACCTGCTGGGCATCGACGACGGTGATCACGCCGTCGCAGCGAAAATGCCCGCCCGATCGCCCCATGGCCGCGATGCGCGCGGGGTCGGCCACGCCGCTGGCCTCGACCACCACGCGGTCGGGCGGCTCGGACAGCGACAGCACTTTCAGGAAGGCCTGCATCAGGTCGCCGCCGATGGCGCAGCAGGCGCAGCCGTTGGCCAGGTTGATGATGCCCTCGGGCAGGTCGGGGGCGCCCTGCGCGATCAGCTCGGCGTCGATGTTGATGGCGCCGAAGTCGTTGACCATGACCAGCACGCGCTCGCCCTGCGGCGCGCGCAGCAGGTGGTTGAGCAGCGTGGTCTTGCCCGCGCCCAGAAAGCCGCCGAGCACGGTGAGCGCGATGGGTGGGCGCTTTTCGTCATTCCGGCGAAGGCCGGAATCCAGTGCAGAAGCCACTGGACCCCGGCCTTCGCCGGGGTGACGGCTTGCATTGTTGGGCGGCGGCGGGTGTTCCATTCCGGTCAGCGGGGATGCGTCGGCGCCTCGAAGACCTGCCCGCCCAGCACCGTGCCCCAGACGGGCACGTCGCGCAGATCCTGCGGCGCGACCTCCAGCGGGTCCTGCTCCAGCACCGCAAAGTCGGCGTACTTGCCGACCTCGATGCTGCCAATGCAATGATCCAGCCGCAGCGTGTGCGCCGCGCCCAGGGTGACGGCGTGCAGCGCGTCATACACGCCGATGCGCTCGCTCGCGCCCAGGGTGCGGCCGCTGGCGGTCTGGCGGTTGACGGCGCACCATGCGGTGAACAGCGGTGCAATGGGGGTGATGGGCGCGTCCGAATGCAGCGAGAACGGCACGCCCAGGCGCAGCGCCGTGCCCGCGGCATTCATGCGGTTGGCGCGGTCCGGGCCCACGGTCAGGCGGTAGTGCGCGTCGCCCCAGTAGTAGAGGTGGTTGGCAAACAGGTTCACGGCCATGCCCAGCGCCGCCATGCGCTTGAACTGCGTGGCGTCGGCCAGCTGGCAATGCTGCAGGGTGTGGCGGTGGTCCCAGCGCGGGTGTTTGCGCAGCACGGTCTCCACGGCGTCCAGCACCATCTCCGTGGCCTCGTCGCCATTGGTGTGGATATGGATGGTAAAGCCCGCTGCGTGGTAGGTGTCGATGAGCTCCAGCGTCTTCTGCGGCGGTATCACCCAGATGCCGTTGGGCTGGCCGTTGTAGTAGAGCGGCCAGCGCAGGCGCGCGGTAAAGCCCTGGATGGAGCCATCGACCACCATCTTGATCAGGCCGAAGTGCAGCTTGTCGCTGTTGTGTTCCATGGCGCGGCGCACATGTTCCGGCCCACCCTGGGCCGGGCCGCGAATCGGGTTGTAGGCCGGCACCAGGCGCAGTGGAAATGCCGGGTCCGACGTGACCTTGACCAGGTTGGCCACGGCCTCGTCGGCCAGGCTGTTGGACAGGTCGGACGCTGTCGTCACGCCGGCCAGCTGTGCCAGCCGGCCAAAGTTGCGTATGCCGTCCTCACGCAGGCCGGCCTCGAAATACACGTTGCCTATGGCCGCGAAGACCGGGAACATGGCCGCCATCTCCTGCAGCTCGCCCGTGGGCTGGCCCTCGGCGTCCTTGGCCACGCCCTCGGTCTCCGTGTCGGCGCCGATGCCCGCGCGCCGCAGCATGGCGCTGTTGACGTTGAGCAGGTGCACGCTGGCGTGCAGCACCACCACGGGGCGGGTGGTGGAGACCTGGTCCAGCTCCTGCACGGTCATGCGCGCCGTGCCGAAGTGGATGGGGTCAAAGCCCCAGGCCAGCAGCGGCTGGGTCGGGTCTGTCAACTGCGCCTCGGCCTCGCGCAGGCGGGCGATCAGCGCCTCGAAGCTCTGCACGCCGGGCCAGAGCCGGCCGTCGGGGCCGCGCCGGTCGTGAAAGCCGGTGTAGATGAAGTTCCACATGCCGCCGTCGAGCAGATGGGCGTGCCCTTCCACCAGGCCCGGCATCAGCACCTTGTCCGCAAAGCGGGTGTCGAGCCGGGCCGGGCCCCAGCCCGCCAGCTCGTCGGCGCTGCCCACGCCCAGGACGCGCCCGTCGCGCACGGCCACATGCGTGGCCTTGGGCTGCATGGGGTTCATGGTGATGATGCTCCGGGCCTGGAAGACCACGGTGGTGTCGGCGGGCTGTGTCATGGCGGTAGCGAATGGAAGGGGCTGAAGCGGAAGGGTTTGACGCAATGCGCGTGGCCGCGAACGGCTACTGGGTGACCCTGAAGCCCGACTTCTCCACGATGGGGCGCATCGCATCGCGCTGGGTTTTGATCATCTCGGTGACCTGCGCGCCGGGCAGGCCCGTCGTGACCATGCCGAGCTGGGTCATCTTCTCGGTGAAGGCCGGGTCCTTGACGATCTTGATCATGGCCTGCTCCAGCTTGCTGACCACGGCCTTGGGCGTGCCCGCCGGCACATAGGCCGCGTACCAGCTGAGCGCGTTCTCAAACCCGGGCACGCCCTGCTCCTGGAAGGTGGGCACATTGGGCAGCAGCTTGGTGCGCGCCGTGCCCGGCACGCCCAGGTATTTGATCTTGCCGGCCTTGACCAGCTCGCCGGCGGCGGCCACGGTATCCATGCCTATGGGCAGCACGCCGCCGATCTCGTCGGTCAGCATGGGCGGAGCGCCCTTGTACGCGACGGGCGTCAGGTTCAGGCCCATCTGCTGGTTCATCTGCAGCAGGCCGAAGTGGAACACCCCGCCCAGGGTCACCATGCCCACGCCGGATTCCTTGGGGTTCTTCTTCGCCCACTCCACATACTCGCGCATCGTGGAAAAGGGGCTGCTGGCGCCGGTGGTGGCCACCAGCGGCGTGTCGGCCAGGTGCGCGACCGGGATCAGGTCCTTGTCGGGGTCGAAGGGCAGCTTGTCGTAGGTCAGCGGCTGCGTCACAAAGGGCGGCGCCGGGCTGATGAGGATGGTGTTGCCATCGGGCGGCGAGCGCTTGACCGTGGTCAGCGCGATCTGGGTGCTGGCGCCGGGCTTGTTGTCCACGATGACCGTCCTGCCCAGGTCGGTGCGCAGCTTCTCGGCCAGGGCGCGCGACAGGTTGTCCAGCGCGCCGCCCGCAGGAAAGCCGATGATGATCTTGACGGGGGACTGGTCCTGCGCGCTGGCGGCGCCGCCCCACAGGGCAGCGACGCAGGCGATGGCGGCGAGTTTGGTGATGGATGAGTGCAACATGTCTCCTGGCTCCTGGGTAGGGAAGTTTTGTGTCGTGGCGCGGCGCCATGCATGGACAGACTTGGGTTCGCTGCATGGGCGCCGTGGGATGCAGTCTAGGAAGGTGGGCCTGAGCCGTCCAATATAGAAAAGCCATTTCATCATTCGCCGATCGAATGCTTGGGGTCGTTGCCTTGCGATCAAATACGGCTCCAGCGCTTGTCCATCAAGCGCCAGGTGCTATAAAAATCTTCAAGCTGACCGTGACTGGATGACACGCTCTTAATGGCGCGCAAAGCGCCTCTTTGGCAAAAGCAGATTCCCAGGGCAGGGGTGCGCGTCCACCATGCGTGGCACAAGGCCGCATGCGACGGCCGCCACCACCTACACCGGAGACACCCATGCTCACCACCACCACCCGCCGCCTGGCCATTGCCGCCCTTGCCCTCACGCCCCTGGCCCTGGCGCCGCTGCCCGCCCTGGCGCAGGAGGGCGGGCCTCTGCGCCTCATCGTCGGCTACGCCGCGGGCGGCCCCGTGGACCAGGGCGCGCGCCTGTTCGGCCAGGCGCTGGCCAAGGAGCTGAACACCACCGTGATGGTGGAAAACAAGACCGGCGCCAACGCCACCATTGCCGGCAGCGAGGTGGTGCGCGCCAAGCCCGACGGCCTGACGCTGTGGTTTGCCGCCAGCCCCACCATCACCATCAGCCCCAACGTGATGAGCAAGATGCCCTTCGACCCGGCCAAGGACCTGGCGCCCGTGGCGCCCATCCTGAGCTACTACAACCTGCTGGTGGTCAACAACAGCGAGCCCTACAAGAACCTGCAGGAGCTGGTCGCCTACGCCAAGGCCAACCCGGGCAAGCTGGCCTATGGCTCGGCCGGCGTGGGCGCGTCCAACCACCTGGGCGCGCTGCTGTTTGCGCGCCGCAGCGGCATAGAGATGAACCACATCCCCTACAAGGGCAACGCGCCGGCCATGACCGACGTGATCGGCGGCCAGCTCAACATGATGCTGGACATCATCAGCACCGCCAGCAACTACGTCCACGCGGGCAAGGTGCGGGCGCTGGCCGTGACCTCGCCGCAGCGCAACGCCGCGCTGCCCGATGTGCCGACCTTTGCCGAATCGGGCATCGAGGGTTTGAAGGGCTTTGACGTGGGCGGCTGGTACGGCATCTACGGCCCCAAGGGCATGAGCCCTGAACTGGTCGCCAAACTCAACAAGGCCGTGAACGCCGCCCTGGCCCAGCCGGATCTGAAAAAGCGCTACAAGGAACTGGGCTACGACGAGTGGATCGGCAGCCCCCAAACGCTGGCCGAGCGCGCCGCCAAGGAGCGCGCCATGTGGGCCACGGTGACGCAGGGCATCACGGTGGATTGACATGGCAGAGCGCATCCACGAGCTTCTCGACCGCTGGCTGGCCGAGGCACCGCAGCAGCCCTTCATCCATCTGCCGGACGGCCGCAGCCTGAGCTTTGCCGACCTGGGCGCGCTGACCGACGCCGCCGAGGCCGAGCTGCGAAAGCTAGGCGTGCGCCCCGGCGACCGCGTGCTGGTCGTGGCCGAGAACTGCCCCGAGCATGCCGCCCTGATCCTGGCCTGCAGCCGCGTGGGCGCCTGGTCCTGCGGCGTGAACGCGCGCATGGCGCCGGGCGAGGTCGATGCCTTTGCCGAGAAGGCCGACGCGCGCCTGCTGTACTTCACGGCCAGCAGCTCGCGCGCCTCCGCCGCGCACGCAAGCCGCCATGCGGCCGTGGAAAGCGTCCTCGCCGGCATGCAGCACGGCGCCGTGCGCATGGATGCCACGGTGGAGCCGCCGCCGCTGCAGGACGAGGTGGCGGCGCTGATCTTCACCTCCGGCACCACGGGCGCGCCCAAGGGCGTGATGGTCACGCACGAGGCGCTGATCCACTTCGCGCGCGTCTCGGCCGCATCGCGCGCCCTGGGGCCGCAGGATCGCTGCTACGCCTTCGTGCCCATGACGCATATCTTTGGCCTGGCCACCGTGCTGCTGACATCGCTGTACGCGGGAGCCCAGCTGGTGCTGCGCCCGCAGTTCGACCCGGCCGACCTGCTCGACGCGCTGGCGCACCACGGCATCACGCAGCTGCAGGGCCCGCCCGCGCTGTTCTCGCGCCTGCTGGCCCATCTGCAGGAGCAGCGCATAGTCCACCCCGATGCGCCGCTGCTGCGCTATGTCTACACCGGCGCGGGGCCCCTGGATCTGACGCTCAAAAATCGCGTGGAGGCCGCCTTCGGCCAGGCGCTGCACCACGGCTACGGCCTGTCGGAATACGCGGGCTCGGTGCACCTCACGCGCCTCTCTGAGCAGCGCCCCGACACCAGCGTGGGCTATGTGGTCGAAGACGCCGAGGTGCAGGTCACCGACCCGGCCAGCGGCCAGCCCCTGCCCCTGGGCCAGCGCGGCGAGCTGTGGATGCGCGGCCGCGGCCTGATGCGCGGCTACTTCCGCGACCCGCAGGCCACCGCCGCCGTGATGCGCGACGGCGGCTGGTACGCCAGCGGCGACCTGGGCGAGCTGCATGCCGATGGCGCGCTGTTCGTCGTCGGGCGGCTCAAGGAAATGATCATCCGCTCGGGCTTCAACGTCTACCCGGCCGAGGTCGAGCTGGCGCTGAACCAGCTGCCCGGCGTGCAGCGCAGCGCCGTCGTCGGCCGGCCCGAGAAGGACGGCAACGAGGAGGTCATCGCCTTCGTCGAACTCGCACCCGGCGCCGCCTTCGACGAAGCCGCCGCCCGCGCGCGCCTGCGCGAGCAACTCGCGCCCTACAAGCAGCCTAGCCACATCGTCACCGTGGCCGAACTGCCCACCAGCCATAACGGCAAGGTGCTCAAGCGCCAATTGCAGGTACAAGCCACGCAACTCAAGTAATGGTTGCCGTCAACGAGCCTCTGCAAACCCTCCGTCATCCCCGCGAAGGCGGGGATCCATGCGGGTCGAACAACCCCGAGACGGGCTATATCCCGTCATCCCCGCGAAGGCGGGGATCCACTGCAGCGACGAATCAGCGGCCTGGGTGGCACTTGGATCCCCGCCTTCGCGGGGATGACGGCCCTGGAGGGCAATGCATGCGGCGGCCAGGCCAATCAACACATTCCACGACTTGAACCGTAAGGAGACAACCCATGACCATCCACCTCACACGCCGTAGCGTAGTCGCCGCCGGCCTGCTCGCCGCCGCCACGCAACCCTTTGCCGCCCTGGCCGCAGACGCCTGGCCCGCCAAGCCCGTGCGCTTCATCGTGCCCTTCCCGCCCGGCGGCCCCGTGGACACCACGGCCCGCGCCGCGAGCGTGAAG
>Ga0209792_1001227_pt1 | contig 13049 bp, 10 predicted proteins | sample EBPBio142005_DNA_FD_185860 | JGI IMG/M metagenome (GOLD analysis project Ga0209792, IMG submission 185860) | Wastewater treatment Type I Accumulibacter community from EBPR Bioreactor in Madison, WI, USA - Reactor 1_6/14/2005_ DNA (SPAdes)... | ecosystem: Engineered > Bioreactor > EBPR >... | reverse complement strand
TTTATCGGTTTTCAAGTAGCAAAACCTCTCTATATAAATCTACGCCAAAGTATGCAGGTATCCTCGATCGGGCAAAAACCTGAATTGGTTTATCCGGGCATGGATTTTAAATTGCGGTTGAAGGAAGAAGGACGATATATGCCGGAAATCACTTTTGGTATGAACAGCGCCCTCGGCGACCGCCGCTTTTCTTCGGAATATTTTGCACTCTCCAAACGATGGCATGATTTCGATTTTACGACAGGGGTTGCCTGGGGGCGTCTGGGCAGCGCGGGGCATTTATCGAACCCTTTCGCGGTGCTCTCTTCCCATTTCTCGGAAGACCGCGATTTTTCCAGTTTCGATCCCGCCACGCCGTCCGACTGGTTTACAGGTGATCAGATCGGCTTTTTCGGAGGGGTTGAATACTTTACCCCGCTGGACGGATTGTCCCTGAAGGCGGATTTCAACGGCGATGCTTACAGCGCAGAAACCAGACAATTCGATTTCAAAAAGCCATCTCCTTGGAGCATCGGCTTCAACTACTCACCCACCGAATGGGCATCGTTCGGCGCATCCTTGATCGGCATGGACAAGGTGATGGCGCGGCTGACATTTCAGACCAATCCTTATAAATGGAACACGAAATCTTATAAGGATACAAACGCCTTCGAATTCGACAAGGCGCGTTCCGATGCCACCTGGCGGGTCCTGGCAAAAGAAATGGCAGAAGCCGACCAGATCAATATGGGCAAGACCCGTATCAAGGGAAGCGATTTCAGCGGCGTTGTTCACATGAACGACTACGAACCGGGCACACTACAGATCGGCCGCGTGGCAAGGCATCTCGCGGCCAACGCAGGGCCGGAGATTGAAACGATTACAGTTATACCGGTCACAAACAACATACGCGGCAAAAGCATAACCTTCAGCCGCCGCGATCTGGAACAGGCGGTCGCGCACAATCAGGGAAGCCCGGAAGAATTATGGCAGGATATCGTGTTTAACACAGACACCCGCTCCATCAGCCAGAAAGCCACCAAAGAGAAATTTAAATTCCATCCTGAACTGAAATTCTCTCTGGGAGAGGAAGAAACGACCCATCTTTACAGGGCGAGCCTCGTCGCCGAAACATCAAAGCAATGGCGGCATGGAATCTATACGGGCGCCGGTCTTCGTTTCAATGTTGCCAACAACCTGCACAGGATGCAGCGTTTCCGCGATTACAACACCAACATGGTGCGGGGGCATGAGGATTTGTTTGCACGCAATCGCGTCAATCTCGACCGCGCTTTCCTGTCATGGATGAAAACGCCCCTCCCCGATTTTCACATGGCGGTGACGGCGGGCTTTCTGGAAGAAATGTATGCGGGTTACGGCGGCGAGGTTTTATACAGGCCGTTCCAGTCGCCGTTCGCGATAGGGGCGGAGGCATGGAATGTCTATCTCCGCGATCCAACCATGCCTCTGGCGGCCGCCTTTATTCCCGGCGATCATTTCACGGGGCATGTGAATATGTTCTACGATATTCCGGATACAGATATCACGGCCTTCACAAAAATCGGAAAATTTATCGGCGGGGACACGGGCGTCAGCTTCGGGGCGCAGACACAACTGAACAACGGCCTGAAAGCCAAAGCCTTTATCAACGTGACCGATATGGACAACAAGGATGTCTTCGACAGCGACCGGAATGTTTATGCCGGCATGAATGTTTCTATCCCGCTGGGCAATCTGAAATTCGTGCCTCAGGGAAGCGAGGCGCGCGTCAAGATGGAGCCGATCGGCCGCAATGACGGCGCGATTCTCGACAAGCCCGTATCGCTTTATGAGGTTACTGAACCAACGTCCTACCGCCGCCTTGGCCGAAACTGGCAGGAGGTTCTGAATTAGTGTCCAGAGGCTTTCCACCCATGAACTTTTCTTCGGCCAGCTTGTCCGCCGCCTCGCCCGTGCCCAGATGGTGCGCGGTGGCATAGGACAGAACATCCGTCACCGTCTGGCCGATGCGTTCGACATGCGCGACCATGCTTTCGCGGGTGATGTCGAAGTCCAGAGGATTGTAGCCTGACTTGCGGAAATATTCGTACCCCACACAGATCACGCCGCCAGCATTGATGACATAGTCCGGCACATACAGAATGTTTTTGTCGAGCAGCTGGATATCGTGGTGCGATTTCAAAAGCTGGTTGTTCGCGGCGCCCGCAACGATATGCGCCTTCAAACGCGGGATGGTATCGTCGTTCAGAACACCGCCCATCGCGCAAGGCGCGAAGACTTCGGCTTCTACTTCATAGATTTCGTCCGGCGCGACGACATGGATATCGCCCAGTTCTGCTTTCGCCTGCTCAATGCTTTGCTGGTTTACATCGGTGACAAAAAGTTCGACGCCATCCTGTTTCAGCAGCTTGCAAAGTTCGAGGCCAACAGCGCCCACGCCCTGCACAGCGACTTTAAGCCCCATAAGTGCATCGCCGCCGTAACGGTGATGCGCGGCCGCACGAATGCCGCGGTAGCAACCTAGCGCCGTAAGTGGCGACGGGTTTCCGCCCAGCTCGCCAAAATCCTTGCCGTGGAAAAATTCAGGCGGAAGGCCTGTGACATGTTCCGTTTTTTCGGACATGACAAGCATGTCTTCTTCGGTAGTGCCGGAATCCTCGGCCGTAACATATTTCCCTTCGAAGCTCTCAACACCTTCGCCCATATCGGCCATGATCTCGTCGGTTTTGTCCGTGCGGAAATTGCCGATGATGACAGCCTTGCCGCCGCCGAGCGGAAGCCCCGCCATCGCGTTTTTATACGTCATGCCGCGCGACAGGCGCAGAACATCTGTCAAAGCGAGATCTTCGTTTGCGTACGGATAATAACGGCAACCGCCGAGCGCAGGGCCAAGATTGGAATTGTGGACGGCAATAATCGCGACTGTCTCCGTGTCAGGGCCTAGCAGCAGGCGGCGCACGGTTTCATGATGGTCGAACGATGTGTTTTGCCCCAGCGTCGCTTTGTCCAGATCCTTGAAAATCATCGGTAATTGCCCTTTATTTTGACCAAGGGCGATTGTTAAGGCTTTCGCACGGCAAGATCAACTTTTTCTGCCCCGCCCCATAAAAAAACCGCCCTTTTTTAAGGGGCGGTTGTAGTTTCATGGGTACCAGATCGGTTAAGCCTAAAACTTGTGTTGGTGGTCCTTAATTCCTTCGTCCTCTTGGCCTTGTTCCCGCATGAGCAAGAGAGTTATACCTTATAATTCTATTTTATGTAAAATTTTAGATATCATGCAAATTTGCCCCGAAGGCAGATCATAAAACATTGATTTATATGGATAATTAACCGCTCAGTGTTTCGAGCAGCTCCTGCAGATCCTGCGGTAAATCCGTCTCGAATTCCATCTCTTCCCCGCTGACAGGGTGGATGAACTGGATGGCGGCGGCGTGGAGGGCCTGACGGGGGAAGGCCATAATACCGTCCCGCACCTCTTCGTCATATCCGCCCCGGTTGAGGAGCGATCTCTGCTCCTGCTGCGGCAGGCCGTAGAGCTGGTCGCCGAGCAGCGGGTGGCCGAGATGCTGCATATGGACGCGGATCTGATGGGTGCGCCCTGTCTCAAGCTTGCAGGTCACCAGCGAGGCTATGCCGTTGAAAGTTTCTTCGCGCAGATAATGCGTGATGGCTTCGCGCCCCGACGCATGCGCGCGCACGGCCATCTTCAAACGGTTTTTCTGGTCGCGCCCGATAGAGGTTCTGATGGAGCCTTTGATCGGCGTCGGCTCCTTCCAGACAAACGCCTTGTACATGCGTGAAAGACTACGGTCCAGAAGCTGCGCCGCCAGACCGTTGTGCGCGATATCGTTTTTGGCAACGACCATAAGGCCGGATGTGTCCTTGTCGAGGCGGTGAACGATACCGGGGCGCTTGACGCCGTTGATACCGGACAGCGACCCTTCGCAGTGATGGAGCAGCGCGCTGACCAATGTTCCCGTCTGGTTTCCCGCGCCCGGATGGACAACCATGCCCACAGCCTTGTTGATCACCAGCATGTCATCGTCTTCATAAACGATATCTAGCGGGATGTTTTCAGGTTGCGGCAACGCCTCCGTCGCCTCTGGAATTGTCAGGTGGATTTTATCGCCCGGAAACACCTTGCGGGAAGCATCGTTGCAGATTTCACCGTTGAGCAAGACTTGCGCATCGAGAATAAGATTTTTCAGACGCGACCGCGAAACATCACCGATCATGTCGGCCAGCACCTTGTCGAGGCGGCCTTCAACCGTCACGCGCAGCATGGTCGTATCGATGTTTTCGTAATCTTCGGTTTCGCTCATGCGGGGGTTCTATCACAGAATTTCCGCAACAGCCAGAAACTCCTCCTAGGGCAGGATCGGGCTGACTTTGGCCGCAGGGGCACAGGGGTCATCAAAGGTTTCGAGGGGAACGGCGGCCAGTATCCAGGCATCGAATGTGTAAGCCGGCGCGGCGGAAGCCTCGTTGGTCTGCTGGTCCTCACCAAAACTGGTTTGCGCATAGCCAACGATAATACGCTCCCCGTTCATGCCGGATACAAGGCGCGTCGCGGCTGAATTCTGCCCGTCGGTAAAATCCTCGATATGTTTGATCTGTCCCTGCGGGGAAAAGGTCATCAGCCGCGCATGCGACCTGTGCTCGCTGTCTATACCGGCGGCGTTAAACAGCACACTGGCACGCCCGTCTTCATACACAATGACATCAGGCGCTTCATAACTGTATGGTCCGCGGAAATAACGCTGCCACAAAGGATTTCCCGTCGAATCTGTTTTCATCACCCAGGCGGCCAGCCCTTTTCCCTGATAATCGACAGGGCGCGCCTTGCCGGTCAGAATAAAATCGCCTTCTTTCGTCTGGGCCGCTGCCTGAAGCGATGCTGCTAATCCGCGTGGATAGCTGCGCTGCCATTTGATCGCGCCATTTTCGTCGATGCGCAAGAGCCATCCGGAAGAACGGTTTCCTTCGACCACCATCTGTCCTGTCACGATGTAAGTACCATCGAGCGCGGTCTGGACATTGTTGAAGACATTGCTCCGGCCCGTCTGGAAAGATCGTTTCCAGACGACATTGCCGGATTTCGAAACTTTGTAGAGGAAACCATTCTGCGTTTCCTGATCTTTTGTCGCGATAAATTGCGCGGCGATGATATAGCCGTTTCCGTCCTGCGCCTGCACGAAGGCCTTCGCGTCCAGATCGCCGCCCTTTTCAAAAATCGGGGCCGGCTTTGCGCGCACCTTCCCATTATTGTCGTAAGCGCCGATATAGATACCATTGCCACGCGAAGGATCGGTAATATCGCCCAGAACCGTGAAACCGTCCTTTGTTTTCAGGATACGGTGAATAGTCTGCTGGTTCTTTGTATCTTCACGAACGGACCAGACTTCTTTCAAACGCTCGTCGAATTTTACAATCAGGGGGTGATATACTTCATCCTCGATGTCTTTTGTAAAGGCACCCGCCGCAACAACTGTGGTTGCATCGATCGGGACGATATCGGCAAAAACATCCATCCCCTCTTCCGCATAAAGGATATCCCACATGCTGGCCGCGGCACCGAACTGGGGCTCGCGCAGCGTTGTAATTTCTGCGGATACGACACCGCATTCGGCCTCGGTCGGCAATGGTTTCTTTGAAAGTGTGGGAACAGACGCCGGCGTATCAAGCGGAGCCGGAGGCGTCTCGGCCTCGGCCGATGGCATAGTCTCCGTTGGCGCGGGCTCGGGTACTGTTTCTGCGCCTGGCGTGGATGCCGTCCCCTGAGCCAGCGCACTACCCGCGCACAGGGCAAGGATGGAGACCGCGAGGGCCAGTTTCAGGGGCTTCATGTCCATAGCAAACCAGTGTAAAGTCAGGACGCGCAAAAGTCACGCGCCCAGAATGAGGTTATGCTTGAAAATCCTGATCGTCAGCGATGCCTGGCACCCGCAAATCAACGGCGTTGTCCGTACCTACGAATATCTGCGGGACGAACTTCTGGCCATGGGATATGCCGTCAAAGTTATCGGGCCCGCCGACTTCCCTTTTGGAATGCCGATGCCTTGGTATCCGGAAATCAGGCTAACCCCTTTTCCCTATAATCGTCTCCGGCGAATGATTGCAGACTTCGAACCGGAAGTCCTCCACATCGCGACGGAAGGCCCCCTCGGATTGGCGGCGCGAAAATATGCCCGCAACTACGGCGTGGAATTTACGTCCTGCTACCACACGCATTTTCCCGACTATGCCGCAAAACGCGCGGAAAAATTATTGCTGTCTCTGGGGACGCCCGTGCGAAAAGCCGGAATTTCCTATGTCCGTTGGTTCCACAGCATTTCATCCTGCGTCTTCACCGCCACACAAAGTCTGGAGAACACTCTGAAGCAATGGGACTTTAAAAGCACGCTTAAGAGGATGACACGGGGCATCAATCACGACATCTTTCACGCAGGCGACAAAACCCTGTTTCAGAATTTGCCAAAACCGGTGGCTCTTTACGTCGGCCGCGTTGCTGTTGAAAAAAATCTTGAGGCGTTTCTCGCCATGGAATGGCGCGGCAGCAAGGTGATTGTCGGACACGGGCCGGACAGTGACATGCTCGAAGCAAAATATCCGGGCGCGCATTTTGTAGGCGTAAAGACGGGCAAAGATCTGGCAGATCACTACCGGTCTGCGGACGTTTTTGTTTTTCCATCCTGCACCGATACATTCGGTATGGTGTTGGTGGAGGCGATGGCCTGCGGTTTGCCGATTGCCGCCTATCCAGTCACCGGCCCGATCGATATCGTGACGCAGGATTTTCTGGGCTGTCTCAGCGAAGATTTGGCCGAGGCCTGTGAAACAGCCGTGAAATCGCCGGGCAGTGTGGAAGATCGCGCTCGGCACGCCTACAACAATTACAGCTGGCGCAAAGCGGCGGAACAGTTCCTGGAAACCGATTAGCCTTTTTCGAGGCGCGGGAATCAGTTAGAATCACAGCCATCATTCGGCCTTTATCCGGGGTTCCGCTTGTCCTGTAAAACAGATACAAAACCGTATATCTACCGATCTATTTTCCTGTCCGATTTTCACATCGGCGCTAAAAATTTCAATGCAGCTGCCTTGCTCGACTTCCTGCGAAAAACGGAATCGCAAACACTGTATCTTGTCGGCGATATCATAGATGGATGGAAGCTCCATAAACGCTGGTACTGGACGGAAACAATCAACGAAATTTTTGATGAGCTTTTCCGCAAGGCGCATGAAGGCACGAAGATCATCTACATAACCGGCAATCACGATGAATCCGTACGGCATTTATCAATTCTGACGCGACTGCGTTATGCCCGTCGCCTCGACATTCAAATCCGCAACCGCGTGATCCACAAATGCGCGGACGGGCGCGATTTTCTCGTCATGCATGGCGACCAATTCGATCGTGCCCTCTTGCGCGGAACCGTTTCGCGTATGAGCGACAGGCTCTATGATTTTTTGACCGATCGCCTGCAAAAACGCCGCCCCATCAATATTACCGTGGAGGGATCGATCAAACGTTTCTCATTGTCGAAATTTCTCTCATATCACGGTCAGGTGGCGCTCAATATTCTCAACAACTATGAACGCGCCCTCGCCCGCGAAGCGCGCAGAAGCGATGTTGAGGGAATTATTTGCGGGCACACCCACATACCGGCTTTTAAAAATATCGGACCGATCATATATGCGAATTGCGGCTCATGGCTGAAAGACGGCCGAACCGCTATCGTTGAAACGGATACAGGAAGAATAAATCTTCTGGACTGGCCCGAAAAGGCGACACAAATGGATTTGCCTGTTTTGCCGTTCTACAATGGCGATATAATAAAAATTATCCCGGACGCCGCCCGTTTCCGGCCGATGACCGAACGTCTCGTCGCCGCGATCCGCCGCACATGGCCGTCGCCCCATGACGCTTCTCAAAACAACAAAACGGAAACCATATTCGCAAAGGTATGCATCAATGACACATAACATCAAAATTCCTTTGGCATGTCTTGCTACTGTTCTTGTCGTGTTCGCATGGTCGGCCATTGGCCCATATGACCGCGCGACATGGTGGCTGGAAGTCATGCCCGTCTTGATTGCCGTTCCGCTGCTTTTGGCGACGCATAAAAAATTTCCGCTGACAACATTGCTCTACATCCTTGTGGCGGTGCACAGCATTATTCTGATTGTCGGCGGCCATTACACCTACGCCCGCGTCCCCTACATGGAATTTCTTGGCGAAGGACGTAACAATTACGACAAGATCGGGCATTTTGCGCAAGGCTTTATCCCCGCCATCGCCGTGCGGGAGCTTTTGCTTCGTACATCACCACTACAGACCGGAAAATGGCTTGCGGCCCTGATTTTCTTTTCCTGCATGGGTGTCAGCGCGATCTATGAACTGATCGAATGGGCGACGGCGGAGATTGCCGGCGACGGCTCCGTTGAGTTCCTCGGCACTCAAGGCGATGTCTGGGATGCACAAAAAGACATGATGTGGTGTGGCATCGGCGCGATCACCGCCCTGCTCACCTTGTCAAAACTTCACAACCGCCAGCTCGAAAAAGTTAGTCCTGCTCGCCGTTGATGAAAGATTGCAGGCCAAGGAAGGCCACGAACGGATGTGTGATCAAGTAAGTTGGGATCGGCTTTAAATACTGGTCGAACCGCCCTTTCGCCTCGAATTCCGTGCGGAAACGCGATGTCAGGAAATAATCGCCGAGCTTGGCCGGAATGCCGCCGGCGATGTAAATTCCACCAAATGCCCCGAGTGTTACCGCGAGGTCGCCCGCGATCGTGCCGAGAAAGCCCATCATTTTGTCGAGCGCTTCTTCACACACCGCACAGGATTTGTTGATCGCACATTCCGCAATCTGTTCCGGTGTGCGGTCCGGCAATTCTTCATGACCGTCGAGAATTTTGATCGCGCAATAGATGTTATGCAGCCCTTTGCCCGAGCATACACGCTCCGCCGACACGTGGCGGTATTTGTAGCGCATCGTGCGGAAGATATCGAATTCACGCTGCGTTTTTGCCGGCATGGTGATGTGACCGCCCTCGCCGGAATTTGCGCGGTATTTATGCCCGTCCCAGAACAGGCTGGCAACGCCAAGGCCGGTGCCGGGTCCGACGATACCGATCGTTCCCTGCGGCTGCGCCTTCTGGTCGCCGCCCACCTGTTTAACATCTTCCGGCTTCAAATGCGGAATGCCGAGCGCAATTGCCTTGAAATCATTGATAAGGGTAAAATAATCGAGCCCCAGAGAAGATTGCGTATCGCGGATGGAAAATTTCCAGAGATGGTTCGTCATCTCGAAAAAATCACCGGAGATAGGGCCCGCAATCGCATAGGCTCCGCGCGAAGGTTTGTTCGAAGGCGCAATTGTATCGAGATAGGCTTTCGACGCCTCGACGATTCCCGGAAAATCGGCGCATTGCAGAACCTTCTGCTCGTAAATCTCTTTATCGTCGGCGAGCGCGAAACGCGCATTCGTGGCTCCGATGTCCGCAATCAACCCTGGGGCAGAACTCATGATCTCTTCTCTATATGACCTGTTTTATGAAAGTGGGCTCTAACCTCTTATGCCTCCCGTTTGAATGCAAGAGGAAATCTGTATCGCGATGCGGGATAGTCAGACTTTGTTTATGGACAAAACCCCGCCTGCGCCCTACAGGTAGAGGAGAAAAAGGTTATTAATTATGGCAAACATATTGCTAGCCGAAGACGATGCCTCCCTGCGTGGCTTCGTAACCGCCGCGCTTGAGAAGAAGGGGCATCATGTCACACCCTGCAGCGACGGGGCGGAGGCGCTCGCCAAGCTTGAAAGCGGCAATTCTTATGACCTGCTTCTGACCGACATCGTTATGCCTGGAATGGACGGGCTTGAACTGTCATCCCGCGCCGCTTCCCTCTCCCCATCCACAAAAGTGATGTTCATCACGGGCTTCGCAGCGATGGCTGTTGGCAACGCTGCCCCGCAAAACCCGAACGTCCGCGTCATCTCAAAACCCTTCCACCTCGGAAAATTGATCGAGGAAGTGGATAGGGCGTTGACGGCTTAGGACTTATTCGCAGCGGCAGTTCTGATAGCCTTGGAACGTGCCCGGACCAATCCTGACACGGCAGTTGCCAACATCGCCACAAGTGCATCCGGATGATCCGGCAATCGGTCCAGAGTTGGTCGGACTTAGAGTTGTACTCGCTGTCCAGCTGCAGACCAAAGGAGGCGCACAAGTGCTGGATGTTTGAGCCCATGCTGTTTCAGGCGCACCGTTACAATCCACGGTTCTGCTTTCTGTAACGGTTCCAACTTGGCCGGGCGGGCAGGATGCCGAACGTGTTTCGGTTCTGCTCACACACCTACAGTCGTTGGATACTTCCGTCCAGGCAGCCCAGTTGCTGCTATCGCAAGAATATGTACGGCTTTCATTGATAGTTCCTGTTAAAGGCGATGCACAAGCCCGAGTGCGGGTTTGAGTTGTTTCAGTACAAATGCAATTATCTGTGTTGACCCACGGGCCCCAATTACATGTAGATGTATCCCAGGTACGTGTACGGGATGCTGTACCCGTGGTATTTGCAGGGCAAGATAATGCTTCTGTCTGTGGCGCGCGTGGATTGCACACGCAGTTAGCCGGAACTGTTGTCGTCCAAGGACCGAAAACTGGTGCGCCCCCTACACATGTAATAGGACGCGTTTGTGTCGCCCCGGTACCGGTTCGAGGAGACGGGCAAGTTCCGGTTTGCGTTTGTGTACCGGGTTGGCAAACGCAAGCAGCGCGGCTTGTTGTTGATGTCGTCGTACCTGATGGGCAGACAGTGGTCGTTGTTGTTGTTGTTGCTCCGCCATATCCAAGTCCGCATGATCCTGCGCCGTTGTTTACAGTGTTGCTCGATGGGGTACAGGTACAAACCCCCGTAAACGGGCCTACATTGACCCAAGCCCCGTTGTTTGTAGCACCTACACGATCACAGCGATATTGGCGCGACCGTGACGCACCAGCAGTCAATGTTATAATAGTGTTGACAGGAGACCTCGGCAAATTACGCACCTGTCCCGGACATATCGTACGGGTTGCGGCGGGGCAGAAAATGTTAGAAGCGAATGTGCCGCAGACCGGCATACCTCTGTCGTCAAAGCGTTGTATAAATTGTGTAGGATCGGCGCAGGCAATTTCCCCAGGGGGTGCGCAAACGACATTACCATAGCGCACACCCACAACCAATTCACCAGGAGTATCGCAAGACATACCGGAACCGCCGATCAGGCGGGAGGGAAAGCAATCCGTATCAGTGCAGATTTCCGCACTTTGTATTTCTGTATCGGTTCGGACATCACCCTGCGTTCTGAGTTTTTCTGTTCCTGCCGCGGAGCCCAATACGACAGATTCATTCGGGTCAAGCAGGTCATGCGCATTGTCCCCACTCCCACCGATTTCTGATATTTTCCAGATCGGTGTGGAATCACCGGCCCTGTAAACCGCAAAGTCATCATAATGCGTGTTGACGCCGCCCACAGGAGGCGTTGGACCAGTTGGTACGCTTACACCGCCCAATACAACGGGCGCATCGCTGTTTTTGGCGTATCTGTAAATTGCTAGCGGATCGTCTTCTGTGTTGCAGTTCTGCACATCGTACATCGGGCCGTTGCAAGGAAGAATTTCCTCTCCATCCCTGTCATAGGCGCCGATATTGTCGCGCCCATGGCTGAAAATGAAATATAGTCCCGAGCCTTCAGGTGAAACAAGACTCACTCCATCGGGGGGCTGTCCGTCTACAACGCCTATTCCGCCTTCGGCAACGTCGAATGTGTCTTCATCAGTAAGATTTTCTGTTACCGCGTATGAAAATCTGCCTCCAAAGGCGTCATAAAATTCACCTTCCGTCAGATTCAAAACACGGAACGGAATCGCGCCCCTTCTTACACGCGGCGTGAAGGTCGTCATGTCTTCGCGGGTTACAACGCGCGGGCTATTTTCGATGCAGATGCCGTTGGCACAATTGCCCGGCGCAACACTCGTATCGGCACAATTTGTTTCAGCGCCATATGCAGGTTCGTCGCGTTGCGCAGTATAACTTGCCGGACAGGGATATCTTCCAAAACGGTCACGGTAAGAATCTATGGCAAGCGTAATACGAATTCGCGCCAGTTCGGTTTTTTGATTTTGCTGTTCAACTCGATAAAGCTGATACGCCATGCTTCCGGCAGCAAAAAGAATGCCAATAATAAGAAGGACGACTGCAGTCTCCAGCAATGTATAGCCGGATTGCGAATTAACTTTTTTTATGGTGTTGGCAACGGTCTGCATAGAACTCCTCCGCCGCCTGCGGCTATACCATACATATATTGACCATTTGGACATTGGCCAGAAGCATTGTACGGCGAACGGCAAACCATGCGTTCATAGGCAATGCCATCAGCCACCTGGCCTAGAGCCTGGCAGTCCATCATTCCCTCTCCGCCGATTTTGGCAGCATCAAAACAGTTTATAGGATCGCCTGTTGCAGGATCTGTCTCACAAAATTCGGGGCTCTGTATGTGATCTGTCGCACGAATAGCACCGGCGACGTCGAGACGGACAGTTGGGTCATCGACGCCTATACCAATATTTCCCGGATTAGTGTTACGCACATTCGTGTCGTCCATATAGGCCCATATCCCGCTTCTCGACCAATCATTGGTAATCGTAAGATCGTCATAGTAGGTCGCGCCGGGTGCTTCATACAAAAGGGACGTCATAAACCGCGCATCGTCGTCGCAATTCTCTTCCTGGCGCGTGCCTGCCTCGCAATCAATTCCGCGGCCGTAAATATCAAAACCGCCGACACCATCTTGGCCGGAGGATACGATTATCCCATGTACGGAACTGACAGGATTTCCTGGAACCCAATGTTCGTTAATAATTTCCACGCCGCCCTGATTAGGGTCAAACGAGGATTCTTCCGTCATTCTTGCGGTAACAGCATAGGTGAGAATATTTTTCCAACCATCCATAGCTTGCGCGCCGGGAATGCCGAGTGTGACATAGGGAACAGCGCCGATATAAACAACACGGCCCGCCGCATTCGTCGC